>ERZ869936.1555-NODE-1555-length-16056-cov-10.481470_pt1 | contig 16056 bp, 26 predicted proteins | sample MGYA00520876_ERZ869936 | MGnify/ENA primary metagenome ERZ869936 (study PRJEB32218, sample SAMN09650985) | biofilter metagenome | isolation source: enrty point of leading RO module | place: Saudi Arabia: Thuwal, RO plant located on Red Sea | collected 2016-02-17...
ATATGCGTGAGATTATGACATATACCGATAGTTCTCAATATATCGATAGACGCACAAAAAAAGGCGACAATTTGAGAATCTTGTCGCCTCGCTGATTATTCAGATTTATACGTTGGTGGGTGAAAAGCACAATACTCATTAAAAGTGATTTTCATCTCTTTATTGGTGAGTCCGGCATTTTGTGCTGCCTTCGGCAAATTCCATTTTGCCGAAAATAGCATTTCCATCGATTTTCGTGTTTCTGGTCTCATAAAAACCCTGAGGGCAAAAAATTACCGGAAATTTTTGTCGGCGTTTCGTGGATTTGAAAGTCGTTTTTGAAAATGGTAATCAGTACGACATTTCACCCAGTACATACCGGACACCCACAATGAGAACAAGAACCCGTCAAACCATGACAGGTTGTTCCATGCATCAGCACCTAGTTCCATAAAATTGTTTGCGATACTTTCGTCGGATGTAGTCTGCCTTGGCACCCCCATGACAGGGGATGCCTTCCTTCTTACGAATCTTACTCTTCGGCGAGACGCTGAAAATACGAGAGTGCGTCATCGTCCTCGTCAGTTGATCCAGTTCCTGCTGAGGCAACAGGCTCAACAGCGGCAGGGCTTTTTCGTACGACTTCATCTTCCTCCCGCATCTGCTGACGGGACTTCATAACGACCTCTTCCTGTTCGTCAAAGGTCTCGGGGTCCAGGCGACGAGTGCTTGCCTTTGGGTTAAGCACAGCGTTCATACGCTTCTCCAGTTCTTCGTAAGACTTGAACTGATCTGGGCGGGTGAACTCTTCCAGGGAGAACTGCTTCTTCCACACTGCTTCCATAGCATCGTCGTCATCAAGCAGAGGACCAGGTGCTGCGAACTCAGAGGAATCATAGTTACGATAACCTGCGACGTTCTTTGCCTTCAGTTTGAAGTTGGCACCTTGCCAGAAGTCGAAAGGATCGATCGCTTCTTCATCCTCGAACTCAGGTTGCATGGCAGCAGTAATCTTGTCAAAGATCTTCTTGCCAAACTTATACAGGAATACTTGACCTTCGTTCTGAGGATTGTTAGGATCCTTCACAACATAGATGTTAGCAATGTAAGTCAGTTTACGCTTCTGCTTACGTGCTTGCTCTTTGTCTTCATCTGCGCCGCTGTTCCACAGAATACGGTTGTATTCAGACACAGGATCTTTGCCACCGTTAGTAGTCAAAGAGTTTTCAATATACCAACCGCCAGGACCTTGGAAGGCATGGGAGTAGACCTTAGCCCAGGGCAGTTCTTCCCCATCGGGTGCAGGAAGAAAACGGATGACAGCGTAACCGTTACCTGCTTTGTCAACGTCGAGTTTCCACAGACGTTCGTCAGCACCGCCACTGCCGCCAGTCTTATTCATCTTCTCAATCTCTTTGGTGAGTTTGGAAGTCAGACTGCCCAGGCGGGACTGTTTCTTAAGATCAGAAAAGGACATTAGATTTTGGTGGATTCGGAGGATTTGTTCACCAGGGTTATTATAACCGATGGTGGTGCTGGCGTCAATCCCTTTGACGCCAGTCGTCAGGTTTGTCTTGCTTGAACCATTCTACGATCTCTTCGGCAGAACCAAACCCGGTTCTATGGTTTTGAGGATCTGGGTCACCCAGGTCCATCTGGTTCAAAAAATCGTCCAGACCTCCCTTCGGAGCATCTGGGTTGGAAGCGATTCTACGTGCCTTTCTCAGCATCTCGCCTGCTGATCTATTTGCTTTTGCTAACTTGTCTGCCCAGATCATGTCAGACAACTGTACTTCTTCACCTTTGGCAATCTTATTACAAATGAACTCAAGTCGCAGTCTATACTCAGTTGACAGCATATATCTGGTGTATTTCTGATATTTAGGGCGTGTCAAGGCGTTTCGCTAGGTTATCTAGTGTGTTCCTCATATTTTTGAAGATGACATTCATGTCAACGTCCTTAAATCCCATGGCAGCAGAAGTCATTTTGATCTTCTCCTTCATTTCGATTGCCTCGGGGTCGTCAGACAGCGATAGTCGGGTCCACATGACCTCTTGCTTGTCTAGGAGACCCTTTAGCTTGTCCATGTGCTCACGCTTCTCTGAGTCGTCCATGGCACCGAACTGCATGATCACCTGATACAGTTCCTTTTGGATGTGAAAGATCTCTTCCATTTCCTCACGGATAATGGCAGAATCAAAAAATTTACTCATTAACTTGCTCCCTCAAGTATTTTTTGTACTTGAATATATCGATATTTAGAAAGGGTTCATACTTTTTAATCTTAAGACTGACTCGCTCCCAAACTGGGTCAAGCAGTTTCTTATCAAAGTCCTTTACATATCCTAGAATCTTATCAAGGATAGCAAGAGTCTCAATACTGGTGTCACCTGCCAAGTATGATTTTAGAACAGGTGGGTGACCTTTACATTCAAACAACTCCTGTAGTGTGTTTTCCGAGAGCAGATTACTGACCTGCTGAGTGAACTGATAGTACATACTCTGCTGACGATTCTGCCAGCGTTTGTAACTAGACTCACCCTCACGGATGATGGTACCAATCCATAACCCATCAGGGTTATCAGTCTCTACGAAGTTGGCAAGAAAGAATGCCTTGACTTCATCATCATTGTACTTCCTAGAAGTTTTCTCAAAGAAATAACGATCCTTACGTTTGTAAAATGAATCCAAGCTAGCACGAGACTTACCACCATACCTGAAGTAATCATACTTCGGTTTGGTGAAGTGATGCTTGAAAGCAAGATACTGTTTGTAAGTATCAAACGGGGTCATCAAACTGGGATACAACTTGTTTCCTCACCTCCAACTGTTTGTTGGCATAAAAATACTTTGGATTAGCAGGACACATGTTACAAATGGAATGCTTCTTCCACTGTGTGTCTGACATCTTATAGATGTCTTCAATTGGTGCATCAACAGGAGTGGGTTTGTATTTAAGATACTTCTGCCACACCTCATCATCAGATTGACCTGTTGCCTCTAAAGTTTCCTTTAGGTATGCGATGTTAGCACACTTCCATAAATGTCCTCGGTAGATCTGCATCTGTGGACAGGTACAGAAACTCCAACTCTTTTCGAGATCATTGTCTTCATGTGGGTAGAACTTTCCGTCTTCCCATTTTAGCATATCAAACCACTTGTCTCCCCACTGCTCACCAATTTCTAAACAGTTCTCAAGGTCAACTTTATCTTTAGCATATTCTATAAATTCTTCTACGTTATTGTAAATCAGTTTACCTTTTGCTGAGTATGGACTGACATGCATACTCAAACGTAAGATAATACCACGCTTCAACTGTTCTATGATCCAGTCATGGTGTTTATGAAGTAAAATGCCATTGGAGAATAATTTAATTCTACAATCAGTCATCTCACTGAGTTTTGTAAGAAACTCATCACACCGTGGTTCGAGCAACGGTTCGCCACCCAATACACTGATGTGACTCCAAATGTTAATCCTCGGAAGAATCTTTTCGCAATCGGAGATCATCTGATCTATGTCCACAGCACTACCAGGAGCAAGCACCTGACTGTTGTGATTACAACCACGACATGCTAAGTTACATCCATTGTGAACATGGATGTTTACACCACGAAATCCTGGTTTGTCTGAGACATCTGTAGGACCGCCAACAAAATTTTCTTTACTGTACTCACCAAACCTACGTAAACTTTTAATTTTAAGTTTTGAAGCTACAGTTCTATTTTTATTGTGTGGGGTTTCCATTCCAAATTTTGTACAAAGGGTTTTCTTTATCTAGTTCATGTATGTCCGGTTTTTGATGGAATAAACATACAGAATACTCTGGTTGATATTGTAGATACGGTTTCATATTATTCGCCCAGTAGTGTGATGGTTTAGATCCCTCCCGATAAGAATAAAACACTTTAGGCAACCGTGATGGACGTAAATCCATTACATGATACCAATAGTCATTTCCTCGAAAATTACGTACAATATTTTTCCAATCAGACTCCCACATATCAAAGATCCATGTATTATCTTTCCATACGATGACACTGCTATTAAATATTGATTCTCCAGGATTGTTTAGTCTAAAAATTAAACCCTTCCAAGGACACTCAATAATTGACCAGTCAGCATCATGTTCTAAAATTGGGGTGATGTCTCCTTGCACAACCAAATCGAGATCAAAATATATTTTCTTATGATACTTCTTTAATTCTTCACGTCCATACATCATAATTTTACACCAAAGGTGTTTCCACCCTTCACACTGACGTGGTTCCATATGAAAACAGATGACACCAGGATCTATACCCCTAGTATCATCTGTAAAACATATAAAATCATCGATACTTTGTTTTCTTACTGCACGATAAAGATTGTTAACATACTCTGGGGAGTATAATGTTCCAATCTTAAGACAAATCAAGCAGTTCTGGGAATACTTCTCGGAAGTCTGTCTCATTAACATGATCGATTGCTTCAGTATACTCTAAGAAATCACTCCAACGTTGCTCCCAGTCAGGAATCTCTTTCAAAAGACTTTCACACAAAAATTCTAAATTAGTTCCCTCATACTTTTCGGCAAGTCTCTTTCGAATATTGGGGTGTAATGCATCAATCCTACACACCTGTGGGTTGATGACATGGTTGAACTTATACAGAATACCATTCTCATTACACCAGTCAATGATTTTGTCAAGGTGAATCAAAGACAATGAAGATAATGTGATACCCGCTTGGAAGTGTCCAAGGTATGGTTTCAGTTCAGCGATGTTTGCAACAATTTCATTCCAATCGGATGGATGACGCATGTAGTCATTCCATTTACCATATCCCTCAACAGACCAACTGACTTCTACAGCTTTAAATTGTTTGACATAATCAATGACTTTACATCCCTGCCATTGCAGTTTAGTCATGTTTGAGATGTAGATAATCTTTATATTCTTTGCCTCGCCGATTTCAATCATCGCATCGAGCAACTTATAGTGCGATGGCATGATGAAAGGTTCACCACCAATGATGGTAAATGATTTAATCTTTGGTGCTAACTTTTTAAGATTCTCAATCTGAATATCAAAAAGTTCTGGATTATCTACAGCGAGATCATATCCTACGCCGTCCCCTTCAAATTTTTCAATGTGTTCGTAACCCAAAAAGTCTGAGACCTTAGGGTTAAACTCAATCATTTTCTTCGCTTGATTAATCCTTCCACTGGAATTCTTAATGTTGCACATAAAGCAGTGCAGATTACAAGCGTTACCAAAAATTCTCAGTTTGACATCAATAACTCTACCAAATACTGGTTTCTCCAGTGGTTGTCTAGGTGATGGGACACCTTTCGCTTCAGTAGCAATGCAATTTCTGCATACATCTTTAACCAAAGGTGTATACGGATCAGGCTTGAGCATATCAAGTCTGAGCTGCTTCATCTGATCAGAATTATAGAATTCGTAAGCACCTTCACTCAAATGCTGTGCTTTGAAGTTAGCATCTTTCTCGTTTTTATATGGGTGATCACATACTGCATAGCAGCATGGCATCATCATATGATAAGAATCACTAAACAGATGAGCAAAAGGATACTTACAAAATACCGACATCAGAACACAAGTCTTGCTTTAGAAGTTTTCTTCAGGTAATTTAGATTAGTGGCATTACACTTAAGTTTTTCCTTAAGTGGTTTAGAGATAAGTTTAGTTACATTCTCAATCTCAATGCTATTCTCTTCACAGTAGTGACAGATTGCTTCGATGTAATTCATCCCTGCATTGTCTTTGACAAGTTGCTCAATGTCATTAGAGAACTTGTCTTGGCAAAGAAACTTACTCTTAATGATAGACTTTACTTCACTCTTTGATTTCATTTAGTTTGTCCTCTACGAACTTAGAAATGTACTGTACAAGTTTTTTCATATAAGTCATTTTATCATACTCTTCATAAACTTTCACCTCGCCATTCTCACACGTCATAATAATGACGAGTTTCTTTACTGGAATATCAGTCAGTTCATAGAACATGCAAGCGTATGCTGCTGCCTGAACAAAATAATTTTCGATCCAGTCACGAGGTTTAGGTTTTGCTGCCGTCTTAAAGTCAATGATTGCTAACTCAGGTTCGCCATTCTCACCTGTATATTCTGCGATGCAATCAACAGTCCCTGCTACGCCTAGTTCCTTACTATAAAGTGATTCTTCTAGAGCGTAGATATTATTTATATTTCCCAAGGCATTTTTCGCCTGAAGAAATAGCATCTTTGGACCAGGAGCATCGAACTCAACATCCTTATTCAGTAGATGTGTTTCGATAAGTTCGTGTGTTTTGGTTCCTCGTGTGGTTGAGCGTTTACTAATACGGTTTGCTTCTTCTTCACCGACACGCTTTCTCCACTTGACAAAGATATCTTTATTAAAATGGGAGGTCACCGAGGTGATAGACACCATCGGATGATCCTCCACATCGTAATATCTTACTCCATCAATAGTCTTCCGTTTTAGTTTTGGAAGATCAATATCAACATGTTGAAACATCAAAGACCAAGGGCAATTTTGTTGAGGATGTAACTCTTAACCAAACCAGATCTCACAATGTCCTCAACACCGAATTCGATTGACTCAAACTCAGGCATTGCCGCAAGAATCTTCATGAAGTCAAGGATACCATTACGTTCGTTAGTTTTAACGAGGTCAGACTGAGCAGCATCACCACAGAAGTGAATCTTACAGTTCTCACCAACCCTCGTAATTATACTATCAAGTTCATGAAAGTTCAAGTTCTGTGCTTCATCGATGATAAGAATACAATCATCAAGTGTAGTACCACGGATGAAACTTGTGGACCAGAACTTAATAGATTCCTGTGTCTTTAGATTACCCCACAGCATGTCAAAGTCATTGTCTGTAGGCAACTCGAACATGTATTTGACCATGTTCTTGTATGGAATCTGATACAAAGATGACTTATCTTCGTGGTCACCAGGTAGGAATCCAATCTCCCTAGTTGATACCAAAGACCTGACGATAACAACTCGGTTATATGGTGTCAGTGGGTTGAGAACTTCTTTCAGTGCCAGGTAAAGCATGATGAATGTTTTACCTGTACCTGCCGCACCGTAAGCGTAAACGTTCTTACCTTCTTTGTATGCGTCGAAAACTTTAGATTGATTGTCAGTAAGAGGATCAATGTCGATCATCATGTCGGCATTGAACGGTTTCTTCCGTTGCATTTGTTTAGCGGACATTCCTGCCCCGACTTGAGTGGAAGTTTTTTTCTTTCTTGCTGGCATTAGAAGTGCGTTGTTTTCTGTGACTTGACTTTCGATCCTGGGACTTTACTTACTTTATGAAGGACTTCATTCCATCCTCCATCAGTTCTGCTGTAAGCATCTCCTGTTCCGCTGACTGCCGAAGCAACTCCTGCGGACCAATCCTTGTCCCAGTCTGGATTATCTTGTCTCCACTGATCGTACTCAGCCACGGTCATACGTAGTTCTTGAGTCTCGCCAGTTGTAGAATTTTTTACGGGGTATGTAGGCATAATGTCTTCATTCCAAAATTATTTAGTGAAAAACCCTGAGGGCAAAAATTTTGCGGAGAATTTTTTCCCCGTTTTATGGAATCTTAAAACGATTTTAGTTTTGGGTTGTAGTGGACAAGGTATGCCGCACCGATTGCTGTGCCCCCGTCATGTGATACAGGTTCAGCATAGAAGGTAACGTCTGGGTATGCCTTCGTCAACTTATAGTTTACCACACAATTAAGAAAACATCCACCCGTCAACACTACATTCTTGCACTTGGTTTTCTTCAGTGCGATCTCAACCAACTCTTTTGATCTATCTTCCCATTTATTCTGCACTCTGGTGGCATCTGGGTGCGTGTTGTATGGCGCAAGACCCATTACTTTGCCTGCCTCATTGTATCCGAATCCCAAGGACTCAGAGACCGCATCAAACTCTTTGCCGATACCTAGATCACCTTCGACACAATAGCGTTTGTGTACCGCTTTCCAATGGAACCTACGACCTGTCTTACAGTGCATGATAGTCTCACACTCATCACCACTGGGAGTATTTGAGCCATTACTATCCACGACGATAACCGCTGCCTCTTCGAAACCTGAGTTATAAAAACCACAGGCAGCATGATTGAGATGATGTCTGTCTCTGAAATCATAGCGTTCCGCATCAGGGAACTTGCTTTTGACACTAGCGATATCTTTGGTGTTGATGAGACTTTTGACATCATCTCTATAAAATGAGTCACTGATGGCAACAGCATCAACATTGTCAACAAACTTAAGCAGTGGTTTGATATTATAGTCCCGCTTCTTACGGGTGATGCGTTCTGCTTCCAAATAAAAATCTACCTGCCCGTCATCAACGATGCAGATAGATCCATTGTTTGATAAGTTTAATCCAAGAACTCGCATTTTCTCATCATCCGGTTGATCTCTGGGAACCAGAGAACTTTTATATCAGATCGTTCGAAAGTATTGATAGCATCTTCTGGTGTCTCAACTAACGGTTCACCTGCAAGGTTGAACGACGTGTTTAACACCATCGGAATCTTGGTATATTTATAGAACTCTGTGATGAGTTCATGGTACTTGGGGTTTGATTCCTCTGTTACAGTTTGGATCCTACAAGTATAATCAACGTGGAGTACACCAGGAATCTTATCACGCACTTCAGGTCTTGCCTCAACGGCATACATCATCTCCCTAGAATGTGGAAGGGTAGACATGTCAAACCATTCTGCGGCGTGGGATTCAAGCACTGATGCCGCAAATGGTCTGAACTTCTCACGCTGCTTGACATTGTTGACAACGTTACGAGCCTGCCCATCACGAGGATCGTACAGAATACTACGATTCCCCAGTGCCCTAGGTCCTGCTTCAGATCTTCCTTGAAATACTGCAACAATCTCATCCTGTAGAATAAAGGTAGCAATTTCTTGTGGTGTCACCCGTGGCAGGTGACGTAGATGATCTAAGTTGTATTCTGGTCCCGTGTACATCACCACTCCATCGCTTCTGCCACAGTTGGGAACTGTTCCTTGAAGATTCTCTTACACTCTAAAGCAATATCCATGTGCTCCTTCTGAGTACCGTTTGCAGAACGCAGATCAATGTAGTGCACCCAGGAACGAACTGATCCTGTCATGTACAATTTGGTTGGACACGCCAAAGGAAGCACAAAACGAGCACACTCCTTTGCCACACCATGACCGAGCATCTGCTCATAAAGAGCAGAAGCAGAACTAAACAGCGTGACCATCTGGCGATTGAGTTTTTCTACAATCTCCGGATCCAAGTCGTCAATAGAGTTCTGACGGTTCTTTGTATCCTGGCGACGTAGTTCAGGCAACTCAATCGTATCGCTTAGTAGACTGGCACTGGCATACCGCTGTGAGAATTCCTGATATGTAAATGAACGGTGCCTCAAAATTTGAGCTGCCAGTCCTCTGGTAGTCTCAATCTCAAGTGTCATGTGTGCCTGCTCAAAGACAGACCAGTGACCATGCTTGATACAATAACCTAGAAGTTTCGCATAGTTAGGATTCTCCTGGTTGTCCGGGTTGCTGACTCTGGCAACGTATGCCATTGTCTTTTCAGCGTCAGGAGTTACCGTTACTAGACTTACTTTCATTACCAATGTTTTTGAACGACTTTTTCTTCTTGAGTAGTTCCTTCGTCATGCGAAGTTGCTTCCTCATATAAATCAACTCCTCATCAGTATACAACCAGGAATGCCTGAGTGCTTCCTTGATGAGTTTAATTGATTCTTTGTATCTCATAAGATAACCTTACTACTATACAGAAAAAAGAAGGGGGTGTCAAGCACCCCCTAGAACAGTTTATTTAGTTGTCATTTGGAGAAGTATTAGTTCTCCGTAGATAAGTGCAATGAAAGCGGCTGAACCAAGGGAAATCATCCCTGCGATTTGTACTGCTTCCATGACGATCACTTAACGTAAGTGCGACCACGATAGCAGAAGGTGCCGTGAGTTTCCTCGCCTTGCTGCTTGCACTCATACTTTACACCACGATAAGTGGTGTGAAGAATTTGTGCGTCGTGGAGTGCAGATGCTTTCTCGATCTGCTTTTTGATGAGAGTTAGTGTGTTCATTTGTCGTACCTGAATGAATGGAAAGTTAACCTTCTCAGCTTGCGCTGGATCCGTTTTCCCGTTCCTTCAGTCGTTTGCGTCCCAATAACACTCAGGTTCGGTTGATTCCCTTACGGTCTCTACCAACTCAATCTTTACCTTAGGTGGTAAAGATTCATGTCTAGCGATCCTGAGCATAATTGCATCAGAATCTTGACAACTGAGTGTAGTGGATAGAAGTAAATCTATCATGGGATGAACGCTCCGTTCCGCGACTTACTTGCGTCCTCCGAGGAGGATGAACGTTGGTACTATTATAGCACCCGTACTCTATATATGCAAGTAATTTAGTATTACTTGTTACCCTTTTTGGGTTGTTGTGCTCCCCAAAGTTTAGGGTTGACCCTACCTTCGGTCTGGGTCATGTTGATAAATCCCTTCTTGTACTTGTCATAGTAGTGATCGAAGATTTCAACCTTCTTACCACTGATAGCAATATCAAAGTATGTGTTGTCCCCTTCCTCATACTCTACCAGATAGGCAGTGTATGGAAGACTTTTATCTTGCGAAAGGGAAGCATCACACTTCTCATGGAGAATTTTCACTTATCGAACCAGTTGATGTCGGGGTATGCCTCTTCTACAACCTGACGAGTGATGCGATACTTGCTTTGAAGTTCTTTGTCCTTGACTAGGAGAAGAATCTCTGCCTCATCAGCGTGAAGTGACTCTAGAAGTTGAACAAACATTTGCTCACGCTTCATCTGGGATAGCTTGTCATTGCCACCCTTGACGTAATTATACAACGTTCTCCACTCATGGACAAGTCGTGTATGCCCACCCGAGTTTGCTGGTGCTTCGTTCTTTTTGTAAGGAACATCACCCTCTGGGAGTGCACTTCGAATACCCTTATCATAGTTCCAAATGATAAGTGCCTTTACATCATCACGGGTATGATCTTTCAGCAGTTTTACTTTATCTGCTTTATTCTTTTTTCCATGAACTGCTGTAAACAGTTCAGAGACCAGAGGATTATCAGGAAGTTTTGCCATAGTTAATCGTCAAATTCATCTAAATGTTGTCCACCCTCAAATCGAAATGCGATAATTTCATCGGGGAGTTGATTGCCGTTCTCATCAAAGCATTCTGGATGAGAATAAATTGGTGTGACGTCAGTTACGTATTGTCTAAACAAATAACCAACGACTACACTTAAACCTACTGTTAACACTAAGCACAATACCGAAAGGCAAATGACTGCTGCTAACATCTTACTACTCCTGCTACAGTTTCCTAATTTCTAGGTAAAAAGAAACTTCCTTTCTCAGAAAAGGAAGAAACATTCTACCAAAACTTATCCGTTTTGATGGTCTCTTCCTCCTTAGCAGTAGCTCTACGCCTTTATTTAGACTAAGCCCTGCTCCCTCAAATGCTTGATCGTTTCTGTGCATCCGCCGATGTGCTCCTCTTCAATGATGACTTGCGGGAACGTTGTGCCCTCTCCAAACTCATCATAAAACTGAGCCCGAGTAAAGTCTTTGTCGTATGTATACACAGTTAGTTCAGCACCGATATACTCAAGCACTTCCTTAACCTTGACACAGTATGGACAGTTGTCTTTTGAATAAACAGTTACCCTCATTTTCTTGCGATACTTATATGCACAGGCTTGTCTAGCCCATGACCTTGCTAGACTATTTACATAACTACAAGGTTTATTTGCCTCACCACAATAGGGGCAAACACTACCTTCAGGGTCTACAATATATCCCTCAGGAGTATACATCACTCTCGGAAAACGTCCTCAAGTTCTAGCGGTTCACGGTTGTCCGCTCGTAGTATTCTATCATACTCTTCCATCTCCCGTCCATAGGGTAGACCTTGCTGCCCAGGCAACTCAAGCGTTTCCTTTGCCTCGACATCGATAGTGGTGCCTACTAGAGGTGTGATCTTGTGGCAAGTTCTTACACCTGGTTTCATACGAACTATGTCCCAAGCAGTCTCTTGTCTACCACAATGACAAATTCTCTTGCCGTTCTCACGGACTTCCCAATATTCAGTGAAAATCATTTTAACCTCAGTACATTACCTGCTACAACAACTCTTGGTTTGTCACTAGTAGGTGTGTCTACACCGTGCCAAATCCATGGCGAATAAAAGATGATGTCGTCAGTCTTTTGTGGTTGCGGATAGTGACGATACTCTTTTGGGTCTGCAAATTTATTCTTTGCATTTCTATCACCGAACTGGAAGAACAGACAATCTTGGTCCTCGGGGACATCAACGAAATGAATCCAAGATATTACAGTCTGAGGAGTGGCATAGTGATGATGTGGTGCCAAAACACTTTTCTTTTCTTTGGTGTATACCTGTGCCCACAATTGATGACTGAAAATCATCATATCCTTACAGTCTTTCTTACATGCCAGAAGACCCTGCTCTTGCATGATACCACTAATGTAAGGAATATAAATCGATCTCAATCTTTCATCAATCCATGATCCCACAGTGGCAGAACTGTCCCCGCGAGCATAATTGGAGTGATGATATCCACTATAATAACTACGATTATCAACGCGAAATTTTTCGACCATGTAAGTGTCGATTATGTACTGCTTCTCTTCTGGAGACAGTACAAATTTTTCATGCCAATGAACACCTTTACTCATAAACCAATTTTACCTACAACTTCTTGCTGCTTATAGTACAGTTTGCAGAATGCCTTCGCCACATTCCTCAAGTGGTCCACATCCTTGATGCCGTCAATGTCTCTAGCCATTTTTTCATAGGCAAACAACTTGCCCATGCTTTCGATTGAGATGTCGTCTGGATTCATGATAGGATCTCCACGAGTTTGGTTACTTGTATAGTGATGAAGAATGCCAACAGTATAACAAGGTCCCATGCTCTTGTCTGTAGCGCCCATGGCAGAACTAGAGAATGTCCGACCGTGCTGATCAGGACCCCATCGAACACATCAACGTTGAGGATTACGAAGAATCCAATAACGATCAGCGTATGACCTATGTAGCGAAGAATAACAGTCATCGTACCATCATGTAGATAAGACCGGGGATGATGATGAAGAACTGAGGTAGAAAGTTCATGACAATAGCACGCTCATTCCACTTCACTCCGACGTAGGTCCACCCTGCGGCTCCTATCAATTGTAGCAGACTGTTCCATGGTGTCAATCCCAAAACGTGGAACACCATGGCAATCAAAATTATTGTGGCACTGAACCACTTGACCTTCTTAACGCTCAAGGATTCGTTCCTTCATCTCAGGGGACCACTTATCGTAGTATTCGGTCTTCATCAACGCTCTACGGGCATCCTCAAGGGGTCTACGCTCTTGTACGATAAGCATACCATACTCGCCCTGGTTGACCAAGAAACCATCGACCTCCTCAGTGAGGTCTGGGTGCTCCTCCAGGAAGAGGTATGCAGGAAATCGCTGGTTGTAGTCATGTGCTGCTTCTTGCAGATCCCAGGCACTCATATCGGTGACATAGATTGTCACCTCTTTGTTCCAGGGACCTTTCTCAAAGTCTTCAAACGTGGTGAACATTCTCACCTCAACATTACCATCCAACCATGCCTTCTTGGCGTAAGGACATGGTGGTAGGTTTCCAAATGCTTTGTTAGGTTGAGATAGAGTAGTCATAACCCAGTTCTCGATCTGGGAAATAATCTTGCTGGGTGCCTTCTCGGTGTAGATCACTTGTAATACAATGTAGACCGCCATCCCAGAAATAACGATGGCGGAAGTTAATGACGTGTGGTGTAATGCCGTGGCGTTCGAATGCCTTAAACACCTTGTCATTCTCATTATTGCATATAACGTTCTTTTCGTCAATGACTAGCATGTTCACATCAAAGACTGTCTCTTCAACATAAGTGACCCAATGATCATACCAGTCAGTAACGAATTCATGGAAGGCATCGTTCTTCTCCTCACCAGGAACCCAATATCGACCTTGACTTTTAAATTTACCCTTCGAGTCTAAGTGTTCCGTAACTCTTTCCCAACTCTGTCCTGGCAAAGATACTACCTCCCAACCAGGGAAAGTTTCTTTGTATAGCTCAGGTCCATTAAGAGTTACAAGTAGTCCTGGTTTAACAGGGCACAAAGATCCATCAGAATGCCCAGGAATATCTAAAGGGTGCACTCTGTACCCAGGAAGTAGTTTCTTGTACCTGTTGAGGAAGTTCTTTTCATTTAATTTATTAATAATATTCTGGCAGTTGACGTAGAAATCTTTACCAATTCGAACTGATGTCGCTGCATTAATATACTCATCATATACAATTTCATTACCCGAATCTTTGACAAGTTTTTCCATCGATGCAAACGCATTGACCTTATCAAACTTAGGAAACGCATCATTAGATCCAACCGTCATGGTCATTGCTTGTTCTACAATCTCCATGAATTCTTCACTAAGAAAAGCTGATGTTTGAGTCCATCCATCTCTCAAAATTTTCTTCAGTTTAGAAGCAGTAGCAATATTGATTGGTCTTCCTGGGAGTAAAAGATCAAAAAGATATTTCTGCAGACTATCATCATTCTCCAGTCTACTTAAGACCTCGCTGACAGAAAGAGAATTTTGAAGATCTCTCAAAAACTTTTTAGTGCGACCATAGTCTTTACCGGGCATAAAGAACCTATTGCCCACCATAATCGTATGATCTCTTGGACACATGGGAGGTTTTGGAATCCTCATGTCTCCATTTTTATTATAATTGTGATATATCTCAAGGTCGTCAGAAATATCTGTGCGTACTACCTGTACGTTAAACTCTTCAAGTTTTGAAATTAATTTCTGATAATCTTCTTCAGTCTCTTCGGCAATTTTCTCAAAGACATTTCTTACTCGGGCGTCTTTGATATAAGAATAAAGCTCTGGGGGATATGATCTACCTACAGCACATACTTTAAGAGAATCCCAATGCTGATGAACACTAAACATTAAAAAAGGAGGACTCAAGTCCTCCTATTTATTTCACACTGAGGTGGATTCCAATGCCTTACGGCGTTAGCAACGATGGCAACATTAGTGACCATGTAAGCAATAAGAATAGCGGTGCGTATGCCAGCAATAATATTTGCTTCTCTATCAGATCGTCCATCTTTCTGTCCTAATGCTTTTGCCCATAATCTCCAATAATCAGAGAGCATTACCTCTAGGTAGAACCTCTTCTGGGAAGATAAACTTCTCATGCGGTTGGTCAACAGGTGCCAACCAGTTACGAAGTCCTTCGTTCAATAGAATGTTCTTGGTGTAGAACGTTTCGAACTCAGGATCCTCCGCTGCGCGAAGTTCTTGAGATACGAAATCATAAGCCCGAAGGTTAAGAGCAAGTCCGATAATGCCAATAGAAGATGTCCACAGACCCATAACAGGAACAAACAGCATAAAGAAATGCAACCACCGCTTATTTGAAAAAGCGATGCCAAAAATCTGCGACCAGTAGCGATTCGCTGTGACCATCGAGTAGGTCTCTTCTTCTTGTGTGCCATCAAATGCTTTGAATGTATTAGACATCTCACCGTCTTGGTACAAGGTGTTCTCAACAGTCACACCATGGATTGCAGACAGCAATGCTCCACCAAGGATACCAGCAACACCCATCATGTGGAATGGGTTTAGCGTCCAGTTGTGGAATCCTTGTAGGAATAGTAGGAATCTAAAGATTGCTGCCACTCCAAATGACGGGGCAAAGAACCAGGACGATTGCCCAAGAGGATAGATAAGAAAAACGCTAACAAAGACAGCGATAGGACCTGAGAAAGCGATTGCATTGTACGGACGGATACCTACAAGACGTGAAATCTCAAACTGTCGGAGCATGAACCCTATAAGGGCAAAGCATCCGTGGAGCGCCACAAAAGCCCAGAGTCCCCCAAGTTGGCACCACCTGACGAAATCTCCCTGAGACTCAGGACCCCAAAGTAGAAGAAGAGAATGACCCATA
>ERZ869936.1556-NODE-1556-length-16048-cov-26.040830_pt1 | contig 16048 bp, 16 predicted proteins | sample MGYA00520876_ERZ869936 | MGnify/ENA primary metagenome ERZ869936 (study PRJEB32218, sample SAMN09650985) | biofilter metagenome | isolation source: enrty point of leading RO module | place: Saudi Arabia: Thuwal, RO plant located on Red Sea | collected 2016-02-17...
AGAGATGTGATGTCAGAGTTTGCGCCAGCATTTGCCTTGGCTGCAATGGTGGCAATGTTGTCTGCTACAGTCTGAATGTCTGCGCTGTCGCCGGCCACAGTGCTTACATCGCTACTGATACCAGCAACTGTAGTGACATTACTGCTGATCCCTGCAACCGTGGTTACATTCGACGAGACACCAGCAACTGTTGTGATGTTGGTCGAGATGTCTGCCAGCGTGTCCATGTCAGAGACAATGGCTGCTGTCGCAAGCGTATTCAGATCTGCGACAAAGTCACTGGTAGCGAGCGTATTCAGATCAGAAACAATGTCGCTTGTAGCAAGTGTGTTGATGTCATTCACAACATCAGTGACAGCCAGCGTGTTGAGGTCAGCAACAAAGTCCGCTGTGATAAAAGATGCCTTGGCCGCAACAGATGACACATCACTCGATATGCCAGCGACGGTTGTTACGTTGCTGCTAATCCCTGCCACTGTTGTAACATTTGAGCTGATACCAGCTACGGTGCTGACGTTGGCGCTGATTCCTGCAACAGTTCCAATGTCAGCTTCATCGCCAGCTACTGCTGTTACGTTCGATGAGATGCCTGCTACTGTCGTTACATCAGATGAAATGCCGGCAACAGTAGATACGTTCGTTGCATTGGTTGCTACAGTCTGAATAGCATCGGTAGCATCTGTGCCATCTTCGATGTCAGCCAGCGTTGCAATGTCAGCAGTCACTGCTGCAATCGTAGATACATCGCCAATCTCAGGCCCAGCTTCCGGCAGGCCAGTCGTAGTATTGAAAGCCAGAACCGTACCTTTGCGAGTATCGAGGTTTGGCAGAGAGAGTGTAGCGGCAGTATCAGAGTCTGCCAGCTTCATCGTGCGACCGATCTTGGTCTCAAGCTCCTGCTCGATAGCGAAGATCTTGTCCAGCTCAGTATTCAGAGATGAGATATTGAATGGCCCTGACGTTGGGAAGTCAGTAGTACGCTCAACATCAATATCACGGAAGATGGTGTACTTGGTTGTGGCGTCACTGTAGGTGTCGCCCAGAGTAACATAACCACCAGAGAATCCGTCATCTACAGCAGTGCCAACCACCGCAAAAGTGCCAGTTCCTGTACCCCTTGTCAGTGTGGTATCAGTGCCAGCAGCGCTGGTGACAATGACATTGATGTCGTCATTGTCGAAGAAGGGGAAGTCGATAGTAAGCTGCGTCGTGTCAGCAGTCACCGCTTGGGTGTACTGAACGCGAGCATCATTATCAGCAATCGATATCGTAGCCATACTTCACTTATACCTTCCTGTCATTGCTGTGTTAATTCACTTCACTTGATTGAACATTCTGTCATACAGGGGATCGAGGACAGGATGGTTACCAAGAGGAGTAACAAACCTCAGTGTATCTAGGGTCTTCTGGTCTGCCCTTCCGTAGTACAGATCCTTAGCAATATTCCCGACATTGACCATATTCCCAGCAACCGGGCCGAACAATGCACTTGCCTGTGCGCCAAACGGCACATAGCTGGGATTGCTTTCAAGAACCGCCGGCCTTAGACCAAGTCCGTAGTTTGATACCTTCTCAATCGCATTATTGATATCGAGGAAAGACCCTGCAATGCCGGAACGCTCTACAGCATCTATCAGCTTCTCTTCAAAAGACTGTGGCTTATCGATGCCATACTGAATGCGCTTAATCTCATTAACGAGAGCAGCTGCACCCACCATCAAGAACGCACCTTGATAAAAAGCGGCATCTCTTTCCTGTAGACCAGAGATCAGAATCCTCATATTTGCAGCCTGACCATAGGCTTTGAACTGAGTAAGCAGAGATCCAAACTCTGTAGATGTCCACAGCGCTCTGTCGCCGGCTCCCGGCGTTACGATGATTCTCTCAACGTTCTGGTTCAGTGCAGCTCTAAAAGCCAACCGGCTTGTTTCGTCATCCCACAATGCAGTGTTAGGCATCCACTCGCCATCCACTTGCTCACCATGCTCACGAATAAGAGCTTGCATTCGGCCGTGCATGCTTTCATCAATGCCGTTCTTGAGTAGCTTCTCTTTGTCAGACTTACTGAGCCTGTTCCACGGCTTCATAATTGCTGCAGTCATACGCAGAGCGGTGGTGGTTCCTGCCCACTCCTTCATAAACTGCGTCCAGTAGTTCAAGCCGTTAAGGAGGAACATGGCACCAGTTGACTGATTGAGCATTCGCTCAAATCCCATTCTGTTGCCAAACAAGTCTCCTGTATCTGCAAAAGCATGCGCTCTCAGACCAAGAATCGCATCAGCAGCAACGCCAGCTTGGCGCAGCTCCCTGTCTCGCATCGTCTTCAAGACTGCCGCATTGTTTCTGAAGGCGGCTCTGAAGCCCTTGCCGTAGGCATTGCTCAGACCTTCTACCATGCCGATACGAATGATGTCAGGCAGGCTGGATACGGTTGCACCGCCCATGCCAACAAGAACACCAAACGACTTCATGGCTCTTACAAATCGACTAGATACAGCATGAGGATCTTTAGAGGCACCATATGTGCCACGAAGCCTGTCACGCAGACCACGGATATCTCGCAAGTCTGCTTTCATTTGCTTCTCAAGAGCCTCTCTCTTGGCGGGGTCTTTTGTCTTGGCAATCTGTTGCTGGTAGTCCTGCTGCACTTCCCTAATGACAGCCTTCATATCAAAAGTGCCAAAGCGCCGTGCCAGCTCGATATCCATTCCCATGGTCCTGACATGGTGACGCAACAGCTGCTCAATATCGTTCTCTAAGAAATCTTCAATCAGATCATCTTCGATATCAAACTGACGCAGCCTTGCAGCTCCCGGTGCAAAAGCATCCTCGATGTCATTGGCAACATCTTCGATTGCAACAAAAGGCTTCTGCCTAGTCACTGTGTCATAGACGTTCTTAACGTAGTCCTCAGCTGCCTGACCCCTAAGACCAAGTTTCTCGTAAGCATGACGCCTTACTATTGCCTTAAATGCTTCTGGGTTGGCTTCGATTTTATCGACACGATAGATCCTGGGGACATATGTAGCAGCTGTATTCAGGAACACACCCTGAGACCTAACCCTTTGCAGAATTTCTTCTAGCTCTGCAATCTGTGCAGGATTCGGATTTGGGGCATTCCTTGCAGCAAACAGAGCCTTCTGAATCTCGCCTTCAAAGAGCTTTACTTCTTCTGCATTCTCTTTGATGAGATTAAAGACAGAGCGATTCTCTCTGGCTGCTCTGGTTACAAATGGGCTGGCAGCATCACCGATGTCATCAACATCATTGCGGCGCATGGCTTTAGTAATACGAACCCTGAACTCAAACTCTGTAATAGAGTCTAGGCTTCGATTGAACTTGTCCTTTATCATAACGCCCATCATTTGCATCGATCTGGCAATGTCGCCTTCTTTTGCGACGATGCCCCTGTATGCAAGATATTGAGCATCAGACTCCCTGATTGCTGTAAGCAAAGGGAACAGATAGTTGGTGCGGAACATGGTCTCGACGCTTTGATCCATGGCGATCTCATCATCAACCTTTTTCTGAATCACCCCACCCATATCTACCATCTGAGCTGCAAGGCCCCTGACAAGTGGATTGTTGCTTTGAAGCATACGCAGCACAGGATTGAACGGTAGCTTCTCTGCCCCTACACCTGTTTCTCTGATAGCGTCTTGAGCAAGCTGAGCCTCCCTAAAGCTGGGTGCTTGAGCCAAAGGACTGTCAGGGTTTAGTGCTGCACCTAGGTTGCCTTTGCCGTCATAGAAACCATCATCGGAATACTTCTTTACTAGACGTTGCTCCCTACTGGCATTGCGAGCGTGGATACCTTTGGCAAAGTAGTTTCCGAATGCTGCATTGGCAGTGCCTGAGAAGATGGAGGCAGCAACAACTGCAAATGCAGCGTCACCCATTGTCCTTGTCTCGTTAGCCATACCAAGTATTGTCTGCTCTGCAGCAATAGGAACAGAGCTGTAGGCAGCTCCAGTAGCAAACCTGTTTATTGCGCTGGCAGATCTCATTGCCCTGTATGGCGCAATAGGCAAAACGCTGCTTGGAGTTGCAAGAGAAGCAACGATTGACTTGCCCATAGAAGGAGACGACTGCAGAACCTGCTGGTTATAAGCGCTCTCTTCCAGCCGCTCTAATCTCTGGGTTGTTGTGTCGTAACTTTTTGAGTCATAAAACCTCCACCAAAGGTCTGGCTTTGAGGCAATCCTTGGGTCAGCAGCAAAGTCATAATCAGGATCATCATCGATATCATAGAGCTGATCGTTGATAAGACGGGCCAGAGCAGAGATAGGATTAAACTCATCAAATGCAGCCCTCCACACTTCACTATCAGAGGCAGCAAACATTGCCATCTGAGCGCCGCTTAACTGATTCCTTTTGATGGTTTCGGAAACAGGGCCGGCATTTTCCAGATCCTCCCTCATAAGCCTTTTGGCTCTATCGCCAAGACTTTCTTGAGGCACATAGGGAGGGGGTGACCAAGGCTGGCGATCTTGTTCGCCCTTACGCTTAATCTCTTTTACGAACATTCCATCATCGCTTACATCAAGCTCTTCCATGGGAATGATCGCCCTGTCTGGCAGAGCAAAGTCCTGCTCTTCAAGATCAAGTGGCAGTGCAGCTTGCTCGATATCAGTAGGCTTGGTAGAGATGGCGAAGTCTTCTTCTTCACCTATTGGTTTGCGCCTTGCCTCTCTAATCTGAGACTGAACAAGATCCACAAGCTGTTCATTGGACATGTCTCTTGGGCTGACCGGGCCTGTAGGCGCTGTACCCAAGTCACCTTCTTCTCCAGAAATCATGGCTTCTTGCAAGCCAAGCTGTTTATCTCTGGCTAGTTCTTGTTCAAATTTTTTTTTTGCTGCGAGTTCTTCGTCGCTCAAGCCGCTAACATAGTAATCAGCTTCAAGGTTTCGCCTTGTGCCATAGTTATCGCCGAAGTTTCTAAGATTCTTTTCTGCTGCATTCCAGTCATCTGACGTTACCTGACGCCAGAAATTAGGCGCCTTACTTTCCAGATCTCCATACTGAAACGCAACAGATGCAACAACGGTTGCCTTGTGCTTAGGCAGAGAATCAAATGACTCGCCAGTAGCGGCCTGCCATTTTGCTTTTAGCCTTGTTACAGCTTCGTTCTTTGAGAACTCGTCAATCTTCTTGGCTTGAGCATCAGTAATACTGAGATTCTTTGCAACATCCTGAGCCGCAGCGCCCTTGATGCCAAGATACGGTGTCAGCTTGTCAATGATAGCTTTTGGAAGGCCGGCTAGGTCACTTGCCCTTCTGGCTCCAAGATCGAAGCCGGTCGCAATGGTAACCCCTGACTTGGACCCCTTTGCATCAGGGACATAGCCAGTAAGGATTCGAGAGCCTTCTCTTTCAGAGATGAAGTTCCAATCAATGTTACTCATCGCTGTCTCCTTCATACTGGCGGCGGATATCATAGATTGCACCTACAGATGCTTGCATAGACGCAGCATCACCAGCAACAGGAACAGGTATCTCTCCACGCATAAACGCTACCAGCACCGCCATATCAGCTTCATCAACAGACCTAATTGGCCCTTGATAGCCAAAGTCTACAAACTTGTCTGTCCGCTCATACCTGAAAAATGGATTGTTCTCAGCAATCATTGTGAGGAGATTGTTCATCACCCCAGGATCTTTGTAGTTTGCCCATTGCTCATCGATTTCTGCCTTTACGCTATTAATAACAACAGGCTTCATAAGTGGCAGATTAGCAATGAATGACTTCACGGCATCATTCTTGACTGTATCTACAGCCATGACATATGCAGGGAAATCTTTACTTGTTAGGAAGTTGTACCGATAGTCAGAAGCAACCGAGTAAACCATGTCGGTCTCTGGGTCCATGACCTTGACCATATAAGTCTGGTAATCTCTGGTCAGAGCATTTGGCTCCAAGAAGATTACTCCGTCCTCCTGCAGCAACCTTCTTGTTTCTTCTGGCAGAGCATAATCTCCACTAAGAAACTTGTCCCTAATGTCATCAAAAACCATGCCGCTAACAGTCTTCTCTCCTGCGGCAACATCAATAGCACTTCCGATAGACTGCTTGGCTTGTTGATACCAAGGATACATCGTCCAGTATGGCTGCCCGTCAGAGTCAACGCTGAGGCCTATTAGGGCATTGCCATTACCGTCTTCTGCAAGGCGCATTACAGCGTCCCTGATGGCGATCTTTAAACCTTCTTCACCCTGAGATACCAGATTGCCCTTACTGGCGTAGGAGCGCATTACAAGCCCCTCTACAGCACGAAGAATCCTTTCGTCGCCGATATAAGCGTCGTCTACGCCATCACCGAAAAGCAAGGTGCCGACTACCCCCGGCGCTCCGGGGCGATCAGCTCTAAGTCTACGAATTAGCTGCTGCTCTTCTGCATTAGGGGTTCTGATGCCGATATTGTTAAGAAGGAAAGCGGATCCATCTTTTTCCAGCGCTGCAGTAAAGTTTGCCCTAATGGCTTCTGACAGGCTTCCAAATCTAGGGTCCAGACCTCTGAGAACTCGCTCTGCACTTATCGTATCACTGCCTTTTGCAGAAATCGTGTCTCTGTAAAGGGTATGACCAAATGTTCTAGCAACTTCATAATCGTAAACATTGATACCGGAATCTTTGAGAATCTTCTTTGCAATCATTGGCGGCATTGCAAGATCAGTTGTTCCGCCAGATGCAGATCCACTGATCAAACTGTCATGTATTTTAAAGAAGAGCTGGACCTTGGCATCAAACTGCTCTTTACCGAGCATTGCAGAAGATTCTAGATCGGCCAGAGACTGAGCAAGTTCACGAGGCATAATATTGTATGCCATTGCAAACCTAACGGCTTTTTCGAAATTTTGATCCCTTACGTCTGGATCCATATGGGTAAAGATGTTTCCATTTATGTCGGGAACCAACTCAGCACTAAAAGCATCTTGAACAAGTCGCCTATCTTCTTCACTAGCAAAGCTGCTTTTTACTGCAGCTCTTGCTAAGAACAGCTTGCCAGCATCCCTTTCAAACTTATCTTTTGCTTCTGCGTAGCTGTTGAGTTTTGACTCCCACTGAGTCTTTGTCATCCTTGCGCCGGGGCCAGTACCGATAAATCCACGCTCAACAAGGTCTTTGGTCATGCCCCTAAAATATTGCTCGTCATAAGCATATGATTGAGATGGTCCCATCATAAACTCGATCTGAGCCATAGCGCCGTCTCCGGCCGCTTCTAACTGTTCCTTGCCCAAAGCAGTAATTGCTTTGAAGTACTTACCCATATCGGTGCCAGAGACATATCCAGACTCAATCATTCCACGCACTTCGCTGATCGAGTTTTGAACATTGTCTGGACTAGTTGATGCAGGGTTCTCGATAAACGCCATGTGCCTATCAAACTTGTCTTTGTTGACGGCTTCAAAGGCAGAATCTGCAGCATTGATCTGGTTCTGAACCATAGCGTTTTTATTGCTAAGAGCCTGCAGCAGAGACGTCTTCTGCCCCTTATCCAGATCAGCACCCATGATGTCTTGGCGAGTTACAGTTCCAAGCTCCACGCCAAACTGCATTAGCTTGTAGTTATGAGTTTGAATCTTGGATCTTTCAGCATCTGCTGCAGACTGAATATTAACAAGGCGCTGCAGATGGTTTGTCATGCCTTGAGCAACTTGATCTTGATCGATATTAGGATCTGGCTCAAACTCTGTGCGTATTTTCTCGATTTCCATCAGACTTTGAGAGAAGCCATTGCCGCCGGACTCATTAGCTGAGTAATACAAGCGCTCAATGTGCGCCTCTGATACACGCTCTGCGACAGTCTGGTTTACACCCTCCTGTATGTCAGAAATCTGTGTTTCATCGTAGCCAATGCTCTCAAGAGCTTCATAGCTGCCCTTCAGCTCCTGCTGCAGCTCATCCATCATCTTCTGCATGCCAGCGCCGGCTGCAGGATTAGTTCCTGGCCCCTTGGCTGCAAGAGTAGAAATGCGACCTGTAAGGTCAGCGATGTTCTCCAGATGGATTTTCTCTTTGACCTTCTTCTGCTGCAGAATCAGGTTTGCATTGGCTTTGCTCTCCTGAGTCTGAAACTGCGCCACGATATTGGGCATGACGAAGTTCTTAACCTCGTCATCCATATCAAGGCTTTCCATATAGCCTTCTAGCGCACCACGAACACCATTTGGATCGTTAGGGCTGTTGTTGTACGCATTCTCTGCTACAGCCTTAGCATCGAGCGATACAGTTGCAGCGTATGTGGACAGCGCAGCATTTCTATATGCCTGACGAAGCTGATTCTTCTCGCTCTCACTAAAAACCTGATCCTCGATTGCTTTATCCAAATCTAGGTTTGTAAGCGGAACAAGATTGTTGTCAGAATCATAGGTTGCGCCAGCAGTACGACCAGCAGACTCTGCTTCAAGAATCAGATCATTGACCTTCTGCTCACGCATCTTGGCACCCACACCAAATGCGAGATCAGAGATGTTCTCATACTGCCTTGCAGCATTAGAATAGCCGCTAAAGTCAGGAAGCCCTGTAGGCTGAACTCTGATTCTATCTTGAGTCTTTTTAAAGGCCATTCAGTTCACCCTGAAACAATATCGTAAATGCCAGCAGCAGCTTTGGAGAAGCCGCCAAGTCTTGTGGCAGATGCACTAGCCCTAGCGCCAGCAGCTCCAAGCTCATACTTCCTGCGGTTTGCCATGCCCATCAGTTTGATCTTGTCAATATCTGCCTTTGCCATCTTCTTCTCATCATCGGCCAAAGCCAATACACTTGGGCTGGTGCCAAGAGCAACGCCCTGAGCAGACATGCTGGTGCCAAGAGACGCAAGCTGACGGCGCAAAAGATCACGGCGCTCAGCTTCCATCTGAGACGATTCGATCTTCGCCATCTCTTTTTGTTCGTTATATGCAGCAGCCTGAGCTTCATACACCCTTGCTTGCGCTTTAGCTGCTTGGAGTCCGGCAAATACACCAGCTACTTGGAGTCCTACGCCCATTAGATTTCTACCTCCAGCAACAAGCCATTCAGTGTGAGCGGCAGGGGCTGATCCTGCGTAATTGTAACAGTACCCTCAGATGACCAGCCTAACAGATAGACTTCTTTTCTGGTGCTGATTGCTGCCGGCTCCTGAGAAAAGTCATCAGTTACACGCCGGATCAATACGCTGGTTCCCTTTGCTTTTACATCTAGCGTCTCATTCAGATCAAGAACGGCACGAACAATCCTGCGCTTCTGGCCTACAGAGATACCATCTTGGAGCGTAAACTCAGGCGGAAGCGTGGTCATGGTCGGTGTGTAGTTGATGCCGATCTCTACCTCATCAACAGCATCTGTCAGCGTCAGATCTCCACTTGAATCTGTTGTGTATGTCCCAAGCGAGTAGTTACCGGACTTCACAACAACCTCTGTGCTGGGCAAGTGAGCTACAGTCCAGTCTGTAGTAGCGGTTGCATTGGTCTGCTTGCTTGCTGCATCTGTGTGATATTCGTTGTCCAGAAGCTCCAGAAACGTCTTTGTCACGCTGTTAATAGTGCGCTCCACAATGACGTAGATCTTTCTGTTTACGTTCACAACGTTCTTGAAATCACCATCAGTGCTGTACTCGGCCCAGCCCTGTAGCTGCTCCTTACGAATACTGACCATGACTGGCATCTTGCCGTCAGAGTTTACCGTATAGAGATAGGCTTCTACCTGATCCGCAGCTTCACGCTGAGAGACCATATCTGTAGGTGAGCCAATCAAATGTTGGGACAGCAGGGTCAGTGCATCAGAGTTATATGCTTGGCTTATATCTGAGTAGACAAACTCTCGAACAGCGCCCTTAGATTTGGTCAAGAACACTAGTGCGCCATCAAACTCGACAGGAGATACGGATCCACTGCCGTATGAAGTCTGGCGTTTGATAGCGATTGTACTTGGTGTCAGAGGCCTATTTTCAGTTGTGGGAACGTACAACTCGGCCTCTGACGTAAAGATCGACAGATGTCGAAAGGATTCAATAGACTTAATCTCGGAGACTTGGTTCTCTGCGATCTGCACCTGAATGGACTCGTCATCGAGGCCAGTGCCTACATCAAAGTTAAAGAACTCCGCCACCTTGGACATGAACAGATGATTTGGCAGATCCTTCGAGCCACCAAAGATCAGACGCTGGTCATGGAAGGCAACGCTTCGTGCATAGCCATGACGGCTGGAGAAGACCTGTTCCTTCCAGTTTGCACTGGCATTGGTATTGGACGGAGCTGTATCAAATGCACCTGTAAAGGTAGTGCCACTCAGATACGTCTTGAACTCGATATGATGAACAGTTCCAGCATCATCAGTGAACTCAATCTCTTCGTCTTCCCAATCAGATGAGAAAATAGATGAGCTTGCCGTAAACGTCTGGTCATTCGTGTTTGCATTAGTAGGCGTGATCGTAACACCCGCTGCCGCAAACTTGTAATAGGGCTGGTGGACATATCCATCTGCTGTATCAAACGCATATGCTGTACGGCTAAATGTATCTGCTGCTGTGCGTGTCAGCTTCTGCATTGCCATGTCAGGATGCACGACAATCATCGTATCGCCTGACTGAGACACTTTCAGCTCACCAATCATCGCTGTCGTCCATGGACAAGATGTGATGGTTTGCACAATAGAAGTTGGGCTAGAGGCGTCAACTACCTCCAGCTTCGTGTTAGAAAAGAGCAGGATATAGGCTTCATCCTCGTCATAGACGTAGGGTTCAGTCTGATATGCTGTATTGGTAAGTGTCTGCAGATAACGCAGACCACCTCTGCGACGAATACCGCCCTGTGACAGAATACGGTAGTTCTCAAGATCCTTTACGCCATTCTTGTAGGCATTGGAATCAACCCTTGCCGTGAAGAGTGGTGTTAGCTCCCCTGACGTAAAGTTGGTGTAGAACTGTCGAAGAAGTGCCATTAGTCATCGCTATATCGGATTCTGGGATTGATAGTAGCGTCACCGACTTTCTTGGGCTTCATAACACCCATGATGACACCGGGTACTGAGAGCTTCTTCAAAGTAGCGCCCATGAGCTTTACAGCAGTAGCAGCAGAGCTAAGGTTAGACTGCTTGGGCTGCTCTCTGGTGTAGGTTTTGCTTTTGGGCGGATCACCCTTCATCATCTTCTGAATTTGCAGTGTAGCCGCAGCATCAGCAGCAGAGGTCATTGCCCGACGCCTTGCACGTTTCAGGTTGTCCTTCCTGATACGCTCCATGCCGGGGCTTTTGAACTTAAAAGCATTATCGAAGATGTTGCTCATTATGTACCCTCGATTTCCTGATAAATGCCATTACCAAGTCTGGCACGATGGAATCTGCTGAGTCGCAGACCCTGGGTCGTTACTTGCTGGCTGTCTCTTGCCTTGGCTCTACGGAACTGAGCATCGGCAAGTGTAGTGTACGAGCTTGCAACATCTGCTTTGCGTGTCACTGACAAAGCCAAGACAGAAGCAAGGCGGAAGATGACCCACATGGTAAATGTAGGCGGCCAGTACTGAGTCTCTGGCCTAAAGATGTAGTTGAGAACAACGGTATCGTTTGCTTCTGCATTCATGTAGATGTACCGCTCATAGATGTCATACACCTGCGGCACATTCTCGATTGTCACCGTGATAGCTTGAAGCATCTCGGGATTTGTCGGAATTGCATAAGCAGCATCCCACCGATCAACAGGAACATCAGACAGCCTAGATAGCGTCTTCTGTCCTGTTGCAAAGTTCCAGTTATGCTGGCTGAGACAGTCAGTAACAACATCCTCAAAGATGGTGTTAGCAACCAGAGCTTCGTCTGTAGCGTCAGTAAAAGCGGTCAATGGCTCCAATCCAATCAGAACCATTGCCTTCTGGGCTACCTCAATATCGGTGGAAGGAGTTGTCGGCATTACTTACCGTAGCTCTTACCCATTGTCTTGGTCTGCTTCTTGGGACGAAGGCACTTGCCAGCCCCACGACACTTGCCCGGGTATGGGCAATCTTTACATGCTTTGAAAGCCATAAATGCTCTCCTATGGAACGTTAGGGCTAATGTTTGGCTTGGTCTTCTTGACGTTACCCATCTTGCGAATCAGCTTGTTCATCGGGGAGTTGGGGTTTGGCATATTGTAGAAGCCAATCAGCTCACGCTTAGCGCCGGATGCAGCCGTGTGAACAACACTAAGCATCTTGTCGCCGCTAGACTGGATCTTACGAGCCTTGCTAATCAGCTTTCTTCCGGCTTTGTGCTGCAAGCTATTACCGGGAAAGTCCTTCATGGACCTTTCAGAGAAAGGGGTCGGGAGTTTTGCATGCTTCATCAAAGCACGCATTTGTTCAAGACCTTTATACTCACTCATTTTTTCTTCTCCAACTTGAACCAAGTTAGCTTTCCGGTCTTGATGACCCGGGGGTCGGAAGGGGCGGCCTTCTTAGCCGCCGCCTTCTTCACAGGTTTTTTCTTAGCCGCCATTAGTCGGAGTCAGTGCCGGCCAAGTTGGTGATGTTCGCTACATCGACAGTAGAGCCATCGTTTGCATTGACCACAAAGATACCAAAGACAGGAGTGCCGTCTGCATCAGTGTGGGCAAAGATTACATCACCTACGTTGACTTCATTAGCCACGCTGTTGAAGTAACCAGCTGCATCGATAGCGGTCGCCAGATCATCGGACTTGTAGTGCCAGATGTGGAAACCGTTGCCGGAGTAGTTCACCAGAGAGAAGTCTGCTGCAACAAATGCCATGATTATCTCTCCTTATTTCTTGAGCTGCAGTTCGAAGCAGCCGTTGGCATCGATGAGGGTAGCGTTCATCTGCATCTTGTTCAGAATGAAGTACGCATCCTTATCGTTATGATACTGCATGTTCGAAGAAACATCAGCACCAATAGCATGACCAACAGAGCTAGAGTGCCAAGCAAAGCACTTACGATCTGCATCAGAGTTGATCGAGTCGAGACCCGAGAATGGGAACCACATGAAGCCAAGCCAGTTCTTTGCAGTCATGGCATTGGCAAACGGAAGCTGGTTCTCACCGACATATTCCGCACGAGAAAACTCGTCCAGATCGAGAAGCTGAGACCACTGCTCCCAACCAACACAGACATAACGCTGGCCATCATCCGGCACATCGTTATTGCCAAACTTTTCCATAAGCTCAAGCGCCCATGAAAGAGTTACGCCGTTGGTCGTCTCATTGTGAGTCGAGCTGGTGGCATCCATCGCATCGAGAATAAGATCGTCGGTCTTGCGGCCAAGTGCATATGCACCAGACTGCTGGGCGACCAGCATCTCATCATGGTTGATACGAAGTTGATCGAGATCATCGACCCACTCGCCAGCAAAGTAATCCTCAACGGTTACGCTGACGTTTGTGTGTTCGAGATTCATTGGTGCCACGTTGCCGTGACGTGCTTTGGTTGTAGCAAAGCCCTTACCGAGTTTCTGGAACGTGGTCTTGTTCTTGACCCCATTCGCAGTACGAATGGTGTTCCGGAGCTTGGATCCCATGCGCTGGTACGCCATGTGGACGCCAGACTCAAACTCCTCGATAAAGGAAGTGCTAATGGTAGGTGTTGCCATTATACCCTCCCAAGGGTTGACCGAGTTGATACAAGTTCGCTTCTAGTCTGGTTATCCATCAGCGCAGGGTCCGAAGATTATCCATTGCGTTTGGGCCTTCTAGTACAAACAACATGTCACACAAATCTCGGCTTGTTAATTCACATTAACTGTTGCGCCGAGAGTAGTGTTCAAACCCTGCACGAACCTTGGCAATGTAAGATGGATCCTTTTCCTTCCAGTACTTAGGATCATTCTGCATTGCACGAAGCTCATCCAGAGATAAGGTTTCCTGAAACTCTGTTTCAGAAATCATATTGAACTGAGGCTGACCATTCAGCTCCATCAGCTCTTCAAACAGTTGCACCATGCCAGAAGATGCAGGGATGTTAGCAAAGACATTGTAACCCTCTTCTGAGAGGCTACCTCTTGCCCAGCCATCGACACGGTTCAGTCGATCTTCTGCATACTCACCAAGGGCCTCTGACTCCACATTCCAGTCCGGCCCACGTTGGAGATCTGCCTGTGCATATTCATTGATAAGTCCATCGAACTCATCTTGGGACAGGCCGTATTCATGAGCCTTGCCCTTAAACCAGCTAAGAAGAGGATCAGAGTCGTCAACGGTGTACTCCATTCCATCTGGTGCATCGAAGTTTACTTCATAATCAGCAGGGCTTGCCGGAGCTTCGCTCATAGCCTGCTGATTGATCTCGTCGATTACCTGTTCACGCAGATCCTCTTTACGCTGATAAAATCCACGCTCCAGCTCACCATAGCTCTTCGCCATGTCTTCTGCTGTCTTGAATTTCTCTGGAAGCCAATCTGGCCTGTCAGTAAATGATTCCTCAGGTTGCTCCTGCACATCTGCCTGAACCTGTGGCTGTTCTTCGACCTCAGCGGTCTCCTGCAGTTCCTCACTCATTTAGCAATCCCACTTTCTTAGTGCTTTGTTGATACGGCTATTAGGGTCGTTTCGGGTTTTAGCGGAAGTCAGCTTCTTCTTCATGCCCTTCATACGAGCGCAGAAAGACCTACGTCTTGCCGCTTTCTTTGGGCTTTTCTTTGCTTCCTTTGCCGAAACTGGGCGTTTGATATTTTTCCCCTGCCTTCGCAACGAACGCCTTCCAGCTTCGTTGAGGCCGCCCTCTGGGTTTTGTCCTTCCTTGCGTTGCCATGCTGCTGTCTTCGCCATTATGTCCTCGCATATGTGGGCTTCTTCCCACCGCCAGATGGGTTAGTGGCTCTCTTGCGTCGTGTGGAACTTTTCTTCTCAGAAGAAGACATTCTTGCAGCCTTAGAGGCTGGCACACACTTAGGATATCCCTTCCTGCCATCGCCCATCTTGCGACCGCAGGGAGGATGTTTGCCATCCTTAGTGGTGGATATATCTACCCACTTCTCATTGAACCACTTGGTAAGGCTCATTTGTACTTACCACCCATGCGCTTGTACTGCTGAACCAACTGGCCGCTTGCATATGCACTAGGCCACTTCTTCACTCTTGCCTTCACAATTGCCTTGGCTCTTGCATAAAGGCTGGGGTTTGCTGGCTTAGCCATCAGACAATCTCGGAGATCCAGACATTGCCGGATGTGCTACCAGCACGAAGAGCGGCAACCTTGGTGCCGTCTGTCTGTACCTTGAAGTACTCAACTTGATTGGCTGGAAGATAGTGCGTAGAGGCAGAAGCAGTCGGGCTAGACCCAAACTCGATATAAGCGTTCTGGTCAGCGACAACCCTGATAAACAGAACCTTATCTGCAATAGCAGCGGAAGCAGCACTGGATGTACCAGCGGCTACCTTGATGACTGTGCCGTTAGGCTTTCCTACTGGTTTACTCATGTTGCTTACGTCCTTTCTCACAACGAGCCTTGATAATTGCCACTAGCCATCTAGCTCCTTCTGCGTGGGCTAGTACTTCGATATTTGTTCCAGCAGGGTGTATGCTCTGCGTCGTAATGCTTTCGAGATACTGGAGAAAATCCCTGCCAATCCCAGAGCCAAAAAGACCATAGGCCTTAGAATTAAGGTCAGCTTCAACGTCACTAGTATATCCGCGACCATCAACTGAAATCGTTCCACGTTGCTTACTCACTGTGTTCCCTGTTGTGCTTGCATCAGTTGCTGCAGGGTCTCAACGTTGCCCTGCACCTGTTGGGGATCTGCAAGAAGCTCCTCCATGATCCCAAACTTCTGAGCAAGATATTGAACGACCTTTTCCTGATTGTACAGAACAGGGGTGATTTCAGGGCCAAAGGTAGAGGCGACAGTCTGCTGAAAACGCACAAAATCAGAGACGTCTTGCTGGTCCTGCGCTCGCAGCAGGGGAGATACTGGAACGATGCGCAGTTCGCGGCCGTCCACCTTTGGTATATCTAAGAGGCCTTGCTTCTTATAAATATAGACGATCCGCTCAACGAGCGGCTGCAGGAACTCTTTCTGCATCCTGCCAGCCACTGCGCCCATATCTCGTGCAACGTCTGCAAGACGTTCACTGACTTCGGT
>ERZ869936.1557-NODE-1557-length-16047-cov-11.782579_pt1 | contig 16047 bp, 19 predicted proteins | sample MGYA00520876_ERZ869936 | MGnify/ENA primary metagenome ERZ869936 (study PRJEB32218, sample SAMN09650985) | biofilter metagenome | isolation source: enrty point of leading RO module | place: Saudi Arabia: Thuwal, RO plant located on Red Sea | collected 2016-02-17...
CGTGTCTGTGATGTCCCGCAAAGCCTGACGATATGTGCGCCACTCTGCCTTTTTAGCGTCAGTCAATGGGCTGTCAGGGGATTGCGTCCAATCGGACTGTGCAAGCAAAATATTGCGCCTGTCGCGCAAACTATCAACTGTCTCAGCATTTCGCGTGTCGTCGTATGTTTGCTTTTCAGCATCTGTTTTTGCTACTGCCTGACCATTCACAACTTTGTATTCAAGCGCGTCAAACAGACCATCAAGGAAGCCTTCGTCGTCATTATCGACGGCGGCATTCACACCACTGATAGTGCCAAGTATTTCACCTGTTTGTTTGTTGTATATTGTTTTCATCGCTTGATAACCTTCACCATTGCACTCATGCCGCGATATTGTACGCTTCCCGTTGATCTGCCGCCATAAACTGCAAAATGATATGTTCCAGAACTTAAACTTTGACGCAATATTACTGTAGTCGGTTCGCCTCTTGCATCTGACGTACTGTCGCCGTGTATATCAATTGAAGTTCCGTAACTTGCAAAAGCCGTTCCAGTAGGTGTCGCTGTCGTTGTGTAACTTGGCGTTCCATATGCACTTGTATTATAACGAAGCTGTAAATCGCCTACACCACCTCTTGAAACCAATGTGGAAACTGCAAACTCAACTACAGATGTTTCCGTAAGTGTAAAGCTGTTGATCCTTGCCAGCAAGTATTTGCTACTGTTTGAAATGATACCTGTAAAACTTGTTGCTTGATATTCACCACGAATTGAAACCGCATTACTTGCAATTTCATCAGTATCTACCCCACCAGACGAAATAACAAGCGCACCACCGCTGTCTTCTAGCTGCGAACCCGTTAGGTTCAAGCGTGTTGCCGTAATAGTCCCAGCTGTAATATTTCCCGCATCTAGGTTGTTGATCGTTACTTCATTGGCATCAATTGTACCTGCAACAATGCTGTCTGCGGTCAGCGTTACATCCGTCCAAGCCGATCCCGACCAACGCTTAAATATGCGCGTGTCTGTTTGATACCACAAATCACCAGTTTCATTCGCTGTTGGCGTGTTTGTAGATAGCTGCGTAAAGGTTGTGTTCTTTGTCCCTAGCTGCGTCTGTGTTGCATATGTAGACAAATCAGGCGTGTTGCTGATGTCGGTATCGTAATCAACCGTGTTTTGCGTTGCTAGATCGCCAAGGTCTGTGATCTTAGATGCTGTCAGATTAGGCACCTGTCCAACCGTCAAAGTGCCACGAATAGCCGCTGCACCAAATTCAGCAAAACCTGTGTCGCGTTCAATCTTCCAGCCCGCACTGCCAGCACTGTAATTGTCGCTTTCTATGTCGTCGGCCACCTGCACCGCACCCGTTGGTGTAGTAAACACAATCGTTTGTGTGTCGTCCGATCCGTCAATTGTCACCGTGAAGGCTGATGACCATTCCTTGATTGACGTGTCTGTGATGTCCACCTGCGGCTGCGTCAACGCCCAACCTGACGTTAGACCAGTGAATGATGCCGTTGATACGCTATAGCTAGTTGCGGACGGTGTGCTTGGTGCTGATGATTGCAGCGTCTGATAATAAACGCGCCCAGAAATAACCGTGTCACCATCTGAGCCTGCTACACCCGCCGCAGGGTCAGCAAGAACTGTGCCATTAGCACCAGTGGAAAAACCCGATGCGTTGCCAGTGTGGTCAAGTGCTTTCAGCCAATAATAACGCGTGACGTTTTGCGCCAATCCAGCATGTGTGAACGATGTGCCTGATGCAAAACCAAGGCTTGTTGCCGTGCCGCTGTTATTACTTGTGTTGACGAAAACCTGCACTTCTTTGAAGTCATTATCTGTTGGGTTCGTCCATTCCAGCACAAGTGAACGATAGCCTGCCGACACACTTAGACTTGTCGGAGCTGAAGGTGCAGTTGTGTCAGCGTCTGCGGTAAATGTTGCAGTGGCGTAGTCGCCTTTATATCCAGCGTCAGTGACCGCACGAACACGCACTGTGTAACCTGTACCGTCAATCAAAAGACCCGTCTGGAAGCTGTTATCTGTAGCGATAGACTTGAAATAATCTGTTCCTGACGTTTCACGATATTCGACTTCGTAATGTGACAGATATGCACTATCTACATCATCCCACGAAACCGTCGCAGTCACCATGTGTGTGCCGTCTGACGCAATTGATGTATCTTGCGCCACCGAAAGGTTAGAAACCGTCAGACCTGCCCTTGGGTCAGGCAATGTGCTGTTGTTGCTTGTGATGTCAGCTTCTTCGGCCGACCAGCTAAATGCAGATGACGATGTTTCACGCAACGACAAATTGACGCGCAAATCGCCTGCGTCACTGTTCAGCAACTTCCATGACGTGACTTCAAAGTCTTTGGATGAAAAGCCGTATCGATCCATCGTTAGCTGTACAATGTCACCGACTTCGACTTCGAACGCTTCCAAGCCGAAATCAGCACTTAATGTCATTTGCTCACGACCACGGAACAACGTCATCTTCGCCAATCGCTGCGCCATCGGTGCTGATGTCGTGAATGGCAACGGCAAATCTAATACGTTTTCAACGCCGTTATCGTTATTAATAAAGCTGTTGGAACGTATTTCGGGGTAATCAGTCTGGATATACCCGTTTTCCGCATCGTTAAAGATACCGCGAACAATGTTGAAATTGTCGCGCCGACTGACCTTGGTTTGTAAATTTATTTCACTGCGTAGATCATCAAGAGTAAAAGTTTTGACAGGCGAAATGTATTCACCAACCTTCAAGTGCCATTTACCGACACCCCAGAACAAAGTGCCCGCACAAGCTGTGACCATATCGCCAAGGATGTCTGACGGTGTTCTGTTTAGATCAACAACGCCGTTTATCTCATATCGTTTTTCTGTGCCGCCGCCCGACAGGTTCACATTTTCATCACAGGTGTCAGCCGCAATATCAAACGAAAGCCCCGCTGCGTCATCTGTCGCACCATCGTTGTCTAGCCCGTATGTGGAAACCAAATAGTCACGAATACACAATGCAGCGTTTGCACTATATGCAGTCGTGCTGGTGCGTGGATCGTAGACCTTCTTGCCCTCAACTTCGGCTGTGAACAGTGGGATACCTTCCGCAAATACGTTTGCGTGATATTCCATACGCACATACAGACACGCAATGCCTTCGCCCTTAAAGTTAGTATCTTGGTTCCCTGACGGATCGTTGCCGTCAGGTTGCCATGCAGGTGGGTTTGTTATTCCATTTAATACGCTGTAAATATCTTGATCATCGGCACCCAAGAACTTACGGATGTAAACTTTTTTATTGCTACCGTCTTTCCACTTTTCGTCGGTTACAAAGTGATCTGCACCAATGTCAACTTCTTCGTCATTAATGTAGACCTTGTTAATCGCATTAACTTCGTGGCCCGCCAAGGTGACGATCATGTGTAGAAACTTGTTATTTGTGCCTGTGCTTTCGACAAAAGTGATATAACCACCCTTGCGCACTTTACCGTAAACGATTTGCTGCGGCGCGGCAGGGTCGCGTGAATTGAACAATAATCCCTGTTCGCCAAATGATACTTTCGGCGCAAGTGCCTTCAAAGCCCACGAAGCGACAGCGGTGACGGCAAGTCCGACAATAACCTTTGTCGCAAGAATTTGAAACGCCGTAGGGGCCGCAAGAATATTCCCGCCAAACAGAATGAATGGGTCGCGCGGTACACTGTCCCAATCGTTCCAGCGTTTTACAGTTAAATCACCTAACTTGTATTTCATGCCTTAACCCACGCATTTTTGATGAAGTCTATTTGCAGTGAAGATATACCCTTTTCACTTAGAAATATAGCCTTCGTTCCAATCGCGATGCCCAACGCATCACCAATGACCCACCGTCTGGTTTTGTCTGTTGTGACCAACGCACCCTTGGGCGGTATTCGGTCAATACGCTGCAACTTGCGGTCAATTGCTTCTTCTAACGTCTGCGCACCAAACGTTTTGCGCAACTGGTCACGCTTCATATACAGGCCATTTTTCAGGTATTTACCAGCCCAATCATCTGCCCAGCCTTCGCCATACATGGCCCGATAGGCATTATTAGTAAACATAAAACAGTCATTTGTGTGCCACTGGAAAGGCACGTTTCGCATTTCCGCGATGTAGTCATTCAGTGCATCAAGATCAGGTGACACTGCGACCCCAGACGATTTGTTTGTCTTGTAGCCCTTGCACCCAATCAAAGAAGGTGTCGTCGGCAGGGTTGCCCGCATTCCCATCGTCTGACCACTTTCTATAGCGCACCTGCGCATGGCTTTCAGACGTGTAGCGACGTGGGTTAGGGCGTTCCAGCACGATCAGGCGGCTTTCAACGGTCAATTCGATGGTAGACGTTTCGCCACTGTCAATAATGGTCATTTGATCCATGTAGCCACTAAAGATTTCAACGACATTATCGCCAACGCCCCAATAAATCGTGACCAAGCGACCCTGATATTCTTCAGTCAGTGCGTATGTCAGAATGGTAGACGCCAAACCACTAAGCGTGATTGTCGTGCCCCGTGCAGACAAATCTGCGACTTCTTCAAGCCCGTCAATGTTTAGCAGGTTGCCAGAACCCGTGAACGTTTCACTGTTGATCGTCTTGTCACCGTAGCCTGTCCACAACCGAATGTCGCCGCTACTGAAGCCCATATCAACCGCATAGAACGGTTCAATCTGGTCTGCATCCAACGCTGTAAGTAATGCCGCAGGTACTGTTCTCATATCGCTTCAAATGCCCCGAATGTGATGCCGTAAATACTTGCCTGATTAACTGACCAGTTTTGCTGATTGCTTGCCAGCCTAAATGTGCCCGATGCGCTAGTAAGATCAGCCGAAGCCGATGACGCTGCGGCCCGTAGGGCAGGCCAGATTTCTAGGTCTGTCGTCGCGCCTGTGCCCGTATAATCCTTGATGACCTTGTAAAGTCGTGTGCTAGTGCCAGAACCAAGCGAAAAATAATCACCAGCCTTTAGCGTTTTGCCAGACGTAACGACGCAATCGACAGTCCTGTCACCAACTGACCCTGTGATCGTCGCTGAAGTAGCCGTGCCACGCGCTGTGGTGCCCGTAGGATCATTCAAAAGGAATGTTCCAAACTGACCCCGCAGGCTGATCAAAAACGCAATCCACTGTTCCGCATCGTCCCTGTTCATTGGTGGCAGGGTAATGTCAGCTTCCCACGCTTCGCCACTGTACGCATGGGCCTGACCCGCCAGCGTGAACGGTGATCGACTATACGCAACCGTATTGATCGCGCGAAACTCTATCGATGTGATGCCCGTGTGTGTTGGCAATGATAAAGGGTAAGAAATAGCCATTATGCAAACGCCTTCCCGTATGAACCGCCACGACGCTTCGCATCAGCCACTGCGGCCTTCGCGCTTTCTGCAATCTGCGGCATAAGTGATTTGATTTCTGTGCGAACGGTCTGTTGTACGCCTGTCGAAACGTTGATCGTTTGATTGACCGTGATATTCCCGCCTGTCGCGCTATTAGGCACGATTGTGCCCTGCGTCTGCGGATAGAATACTTCAGGGCCACTTTCGCCTACGACGATGCCCGTGTTGGGCTGTACAGGACCGCCGTAGTTACTAACACCGCCAATCGGTATGTACCCCCCGCCAGCGGCAGGTGCAAAACCAAAGACGCCCATTGCTGCGTTGACCATGCGCTGCACGACCAACACGCGCAACAATTCTTTGATGACCATTGTAGCCATCGATCTGAAGGCATCTTGAACCGATCCTGTGCCGTCAACAAGTGACATCATGCTATCTTCAAGGCCACGCGCAAATGTATTTGCTACGCTAGTATAATCAGCAAGTTCGCCAGATGCGATTTGATAACGTCGGGTGGCCTCTGCCGTCGCAATGGCACCTTCTTCTTCACTAATCGCCTTTAGTTCTACTGCCCGTGCAATCTTTGCCGTCACGTCAGCGTATTCTTGCGCTGCCGTCAGTGCGGGCTTGTATCGATTAGTGATCGCTTTCAAACGCGCCTGTTCTTGCTTTAATTGGTTATCAAGTTTTTTTGCGCCCTCAGTCTTTTTGGCGTCAGAAATACTGCTACCACTCTGCAAAAATTCATCGATAGCGTCTTGCATTTCCTTTGAAGCACCCGCCCGCATCCGCAGCAAATCCGTAGCACTGGTTGTCCGTGGGTCAAAAACGTCATTTAAATCTGGAGGTGGCGTTTCTGTTACTTTTATCTTTAGTTTCTCAAATTCTTCTAATAATTCGTTCAAGCGTTTTTGTTCTTCAGCGGTCAACCCTGCCTGATATTCCATTTCACCAAGGCCATCGACGAAATCGCGTAACGCATCGTCTTGTACATCTTCAAGTTTGATGCCCATGTTGTCCAGCATGGTAAGCAATCCAGTGCCAGCCTTCACCATATCATCGAAGCTGCGAATACGGGACAGTTCATCAAATCTTTCTTGTAACGCTTCTGCCTCCAAAGAAGTCAAATTAAAATCGACACGAAGTTGTTCTATGCCTTCAGAAAATGGATCGTAAAAATCGGTGCGTCCAAATTCTTTAGCCAAAGCCGCAACTTCCTTAGTTAATTCGATAACATCATCTTTGGCGCGACCATATGCAACCTTCGCCATTGCAATGTTTAACTTCGTTGCAGCAACTTCACCCCGACGCATTTTTGCAATTAGGTCGTCTTTACTTTCCTCAAGCCTATTATTGAGGTCGGCTAGTCTATCGGTGCTGTCGCCCAAATTATCTAGCGTGTCACTTAATCCACCAGCGGCACCGCCCATATTCATAAAGATACCGACAAGGGGCAAACCAATCGCAGCAACCAAACCAAGAACGGACGCAATAGCCGTAAATGGCCCGCCCAGCATCGCCAAAGCACCAGCGGCTTGTGGTGCCTGCATGGACAATGCTTTAAGTGCTGACGTACCCATGCCAACCTGAACCGCAAAGTCACCAACTTGGTTTGATATGTTGTTTATTGTAAAGCCGAGGTTTTTTGAGCGACCGCCAGCCCTGTCCACAGCGTCTGACATTGCTTTCATTGGGCTGCGAATACCGCCTGCACGTTTGCCTAATTTTTCAGTGGCACTTTGAACCCCATCAACATCCTTGGCGGTTTTCTTTGCCCCCTGACTAATTTTATTAAAAGCGGCAACCATTTCTTGTTGGCTTGCCTTAACACCCATTGTGCTGATGTTTAGCCTAAGACTTGGCCCTGCCATGTTCTTCACGCTCCGTTGCATCTAGGGCCATCACAAAACGTGCCAGCCGTTGCCGTTCAATAGCATCATCCATGCCGATATGGTCACAATATGACATAATTTCACTGAACGGTATAGGGGAAACACCGCCAAAGCCAATCTGGCGTGATCCCCGCAGCATTTGAAACGCCTGCCATGCAGTCATGTTTTCTGGTATTGGCTTTTCGTCTAAACTAATCGCGCCCTTGGCTAATAGGTACGCTTCGTCACGATCACTGTAACGAAACGACCACAAAAGCGCGTCGGTTAGTTTTTTGCCGTGGCCTTGTCCATATCTGCGCGAAAATTAGCAAGTTCATCGACATAATTGGCAAAATCGACAAAATACTTTGATATTTCATCAATACGCACGTCGGCAAGTGCAATGAAGTTGTCACGATTGCACTTCATGGGCTTGCCATCGTCATCAATGTTTGTCCACCACTCAACAACACATGCGTCGTATAGTGCTTCAAACATCTTGCGACCAATTTCCTTTTCCAGCTTTGCGTTAATTTCCGCATACGCATCAACGTCATCTGATGACTTTGCCATCGAAAGCACTTGTGTTTGACGCCACACTTGGATTTCGTCGCGCATTTTAATTAGTTCAGGATTTGCCCACCCACCTGCGCGGCACTTTATCCCGATAAATGCGTCACCATCACTAGAAAGAAATGCAAGTTCGTCAGAAAAGGTGCGTTCAAACACCATGTCAGACACTTTTGGTTTGGATAGTTTTACCATCGGTTTTCCTTTGTCGGTTAGGGTGTGGGGCGGGAATACCGACAACCCGCCCCACGGATAAGGCCTTATTCTTCGGTTTTCTTAGCCTTTGGAGCAGAGGCTAAGTCAGGCTTATTATCCAAGCCTAACTGTTTCGCCGTATCTGCGTCAATTGTGTCGCCAGCGCGATAAGTCTTTTCTTGACCATCAACCACTGCCGAAAACTTACGCTGCGCAATCATGACACGCCCCGTGTTAGTTTGACTGATGCGTCTTCTGTCGCTTCGTCATACATCGCACGAATTGTAATGTCTTGCATCGCCGCTGTACCGCTGAAGTCTAGGTTCGCTGTGACAAACTTACACTTTGGGAATACCAGCGAATATTTAGAACCTGACACTGACCCTAGTGGGAAAGTAACGCTAAACTGCGTGTGATCGGTGTCACGCGCTGCGTTGTACAGTGACGCAAAGTTGCTATCGACATAAACACGGGCAGTAATTTCAGGCAACAATGCACCCTTTGTGATGCCGTTTTTGGTGAACGAACTTGATAGCTGGTTCTGCGCTTCACGACCTTCGTAGTTGAAGTTGATCGTCGCGCTTTCGAATGCGTCTAGCGTGTAGCCATTAAATGCAATTGTGCCAACGTCAACGCCGCATGTCAGCGGTGTGCGTTCAGTTTGATCTGTGTATGTCGCACCAGTAATCGCAGTTGTTGTGGTGTCTGATGACCCCATGCCTGTCAGATCGAAAGCAAATGTCGCGTCTGCGTTTGATGTCAGCGTGATAGAACCGCCAGTTGTTTCAACACCCTGATAGCGCATCATTGTGTTTGTGCCGCCGTTGCCCGCTGCGATAGCGTTTTCGATTGTCATTGTCTGTGTGTCTTTACCAGACTTCAGAACGTCTGATGACCATGTGCCCTGCAATAGGCTTTCAAAGAAGTCATCATAAGCACCGTAAACAAGCGCACCCGACATGTTGCCAGTGACGTCGATGCCCGCAATCGCAGTTTCTACCGCTTCGCCTTTGCCCGCTAGTGAACGATGTTCAACGATATTAGGAACTGCCGTCATATTGATCGGCACATCGCTGTTTGTGAAAGATGGTGTTGACGGGGTTGTTCCCGCTGTAGTTTCTGCCACGAACGCTGATCGTAGCTGATTTGATGCAATGCCAGTCATGTTGTGGCCTCCTATGGATATTCATAACGCACGAATGGCGCGATGAAAGTTGCTATGTGAAAAGGTATATCAGATATTTCACCCGAAATATATGGGTGCTGTTGTTCAGGTGAAAATCTAATAAATTCACTTGTGGTTGCGATTTGTCCCGTATCTGACAATCGCTTATCCCGAAACAGTCCATCAAGAACTTCAGCGTATCCGCGCCAAGTTTGCGACCCTGTACCCGCTTCGGTGATAATCTGTATATTTAGGTTCCCGACGTAATCGATGCGGTTTTTTGATGCGCCGATAGAACCCTGTAAGGCCAAACCGTTAGCAATGCTGACACGAATGGAATTTTTAACGGGTTCAAACTGGTGCCCGTCCCAGCCTATCGGTGTCCGATCTTGCCAGTTAGCCTGCAAATAGACCTCTATGGCCCTGCGTTCCGTTGCGTAAGTCATCTACGGCCACCCTTTCCACGAAATCCAATAATAACTTCACGAAATTGCTGCATGACTTCGTTCATTGTAACTGCAACCATGCCTTGCGGTGCCCTTTTAGACCAGCCATTTTCAAGGCGATTAGCATACGGCAAATTGTTTTGTATGATAATTTGATTGTGTTTATCGTGATCATACGATTGTATTTGCGCCGTTCCCTTTTCTATTGTCGGGCCGCCTGATTTGTCTACCTTTTTGAACGTTTGGTTGCTTGGCTGTGTCTTTGTGACGATCCAGTTACCACGCGCACGACCTGTAGCAACGGGCGTTTTTAAAACGACGCCACGCAAGGCCGTCATGGCAATAACTTGGATAACATCTTGAATTTCTTCTTCTGCTAAATCTAGCGACTTTTTTAGCTGTAGATCGAAGTCACGCGCATTTTGTGCATTAGTCATTTCTTCAGCACCACCGCATATTGCAATGATACCGAACCAGCTACGGTTTGCGCCCGCTGCACGGTGTAATCAATGCTGTTGATTGTCAGCTTCCAGCCTTCTTTTGCCGCCACGCTAAAGCCTTCTAGAACGACCATTTGTTCGCGTGGCCCCTGCGTAAAGTCACCAAAGATGTCTTGCGCTGGTGTCGTCGTGTCAAACAAGCCACGGCCTGTGTACGTCGTCGTTGTCGTCGCATGTTCGCCTGCAATCGCATCATAGCCGTGTTCATACTGCGTCGTTGATGTCAGTGTTGCGTCATCGATCACGTCAGTAATCGCCGCATTCACTGCGTCAAACGCTGCATCTGCAATGGCTGTGATGGTTGTCATCCGCGATAAACCTTAAACTGCGCCCCACCGAAACTGGTGTATGGGCTAATTAGACCTTCAATTGCAACGAAACGTGGTGTTTCACGAAAGTTGGTATATTCGACTTCCGTTTCTACTGGCCCCGCCTTGTTCTTTTCACGCACCTTGGCACCACCTTCGACAGTGGCAAAAGGCTTTGCGCCTTCGTGGATCAAATAGGCCATTTCAGCTTGCGCGTCTTTGATGTCTTGCGGGATCGTGTCAGGGTCGATGGGCCAATCTTTGATAAGCATAACGCCTGTCAAACGGGGCCACTTCATTGCCTGATAACGATATTGTTGTTCACCAACAAATTCATAATTACGATTGATGAAATCAGCCGCTTGGATCAAGTTTGCTTCGTGCGCATCATCGTGACCGTGCTGTGTTAGATCAACATTACGGGCCGACCAATATGCCTGCCATTCAGCCAAGGTAATGTAGCTATTAGTAGATGTGCCGCCGATTGTTGTGTCTAGTGCCATTCAATCACCATTTAACCTTTGCCGCCCAATATGCCGCTGACATTTTGCCTTTGGCAATGTTCTTTCTATGACGCGCCAAAAATGATTTGCGCCGTGCTTTGCCCGCTGCCGTCTTTGGGTTCTTGCCTGCCCCTTTGACGCCTTGCTGACCAAACCGAATTGTTTTGACCTTTGAACCCACTTTTGCCACAACGACGTGGCTTTTCTTGGGGTGGCTTGGTGTGCGCTTTGGCTTGTTGTAGCCTGTCACGCCTGCCCGTTTTAGTCTTGGATCACGCTTTTTCATCTTAACCGCCTGATCGCCCGCAATTCAGCTTTTGTATATTTTGCATTCTGACGACCTGCTTTTGTCGCCTTGTTCTTTGCCCGTGAACCTGCCGCCTTCTGTGCGGGTGTTAGGCTATCACGCGCCGACTTTGGCAGATAACGGCTTTTGCCCTTTTTACCGACATAACCCCATTTCTGCTTTGTCCATTTCTTCAACGAACGTTGTGACTTTTTTAACGGCATTACCGATAGCCCCCGCCCGCTGCTTTATACTTCCGCGCCAACATTTGCGCTTTTCTTGCCGACCACTGACCCGCACGACCGCCCTTTGATCCCCGCTTGATTGCGTAGAACAAACGCTTGCGCAACTTGGGCTTTGTATAATTACCCGCTGCGTTGACTGTCGATTTGCGTTTCTTGCGTGGCATTACTTTTTCTTCTTCTTAGCCTTCTTCATCTTCTTTTTGACGACTAGGCCTTTTTTCTTCAAATATGCGCGTGGCATGTCAAAACCTCCAAAGGGTGAAAGGGGACCGAAGCCCCCAATCTATTAGCCCATAACGACTGCGATGCCGTCGCTGTTCCATGCTTTATAGCCCCAAACACAACCGACTTGGATCATCGCTTTGTTGAAACCTTTATAGACAGATACTTCGAACACTAGACCTGATGTTGGGTCTTGTACGATTAGCACGTCTTCAGCCGCGTCGCCGCCTACTGGTTTAGCAGGTGCCCGCATTACAAGTTCCAATGCCGCTTGGTGCATCATGACGTTTGCAGTGTAGTTGTTGCCAACTGTGATCGCTGCGTTGTCGGCTGGTGCTACGCGTAGACCAGTGTCACCGATTGTGAATGAACCAGATGCCAATGCAGTGTTTACAACGTAGTTGTTGTCACTGTCGCCTGCGAAGGTAACGATGTCACCCGCAAGAATTGTACCTGAACCACCATCCGCTGTGATTGTTGTATCACCGACAGACAAAGAACCGTTGACCAATTTAGATGCGCCAGTGCCTTTTGTGTGGGCCTGTACTTGCGCACTTTCTTTGATCATCACGCCTTGTAGATCAAGCAATGTACCACGACGCAACAATTCTTCGTTGCCCGCTGTGTTTGCTTGCTGCAATGTCGCCAAGTTGCGAAGGTTTGTTGACGCCGCTGTGTTCATAACTAGCGATGTGCGACCATCATTCATTGGCATACCGTTGTCAGCTAGGATTTGACGACCCTCTGCAACCAAGTTGAAGTTTGATGCAAATGGTGTTGTACCCGCTGTACCAACTGCGCGTGATGCGTTTTGGTATGCTTCTTCAGCTAGGTCTGTTTCGATTTCGTTTACAAGTGTACGCATCGCTTGTTGGATTTGCGCACCATAAACTGTTTCGTAACCAGCACCACCGTCAAGGAAGCGCACGTCTTCACCTGTGTACGGGATTTGAACGCCGCGCTGTTCAGTCAATGTCAGCGTTTTGTTGGTCAATGTCTGGTCTGTACCTTCAGGAATAGTCATAGACGGTGAAATGTCTACGGCTGTCGCTGTTGGTGTTGAGAACGAACGAACGTTCTGACCAACTGCAACCTGTTCGTCAGATGCGTTGACAGTTGATGATGGGATGAAGCCGACAAGTTCGCGGCCTACGATGTCAGCGGCACGGTAGATGTCAGCCGCCAGATTTGTCAGGGTGTTAGCCATTCCCTAATTCCTTCTGTTTACGGTCAGCCGTTTACAAACTTGCCGCCGTGTTGAATGAAACGCGCTCGTTCTAAATGTGATAATTTATTGAACTCATTACGCGTCATGGTTTTAGTGCCTGCATTACTGCCTTGGCTCGCTGGTGGTTTTCCTCCACCTGAAACGCCGCTATCTTTTACGAATAGCTGTCCCGTTCCTGACGCTGCTAGTTCTTTCGCCAGATCGCCAATTGTGGCGTATCCATCGGCCCCCGATCCAGCAAGGGGTTTGGAACCATCCACGGACATTATACGCGGATTTCCATTTTCGTCAATTTGCAAACGACTTTGCGCCAAAAGGGTCAATGGTTCCAGCCCTTCTGACACGATACTTTCAGCAACTAAGGCTGATTTCAGTTCTGCCATTGCGTTTTGCTTCACAAGGTTCATACGCTGCGTACGCTCAGTGTTTAGCTGTTCTTCGTATTGCGCCTTAATCTGTGCGACTATTTCTTCGTTGTTTACCTGTGGTTCAGGCGCAGGCTGCGATTTCATCGCTTCCAGTTCATCCCGCAAGCGTTCTACTGTCTTACGACGACGCATTGCTTCTTCGTTACTGTCCAACAACTTCTGGTTTGTTTCCTTCAGTTGCGCCTGTAGTTCTGCAATCACCGCTGCATTTGGGTCTGCCTGCGGTGTTTCTGCTTCTACGTTTTGTGCTTCTTCACTCATTGTGGTTCCTTTTTACAGGCCTGATTTGGCCCACGCTGCGCTTTCGCGCTGTTTAAGTTGGGCAAGCGTGTATTCACGACCGCTGTTGTCAACGAACCGATCTAACGCCAAACCCCCGCTGCGAAATAACTTGGCCTTTGATTTGCCAAGCACTTCATCCTGAAAATCGACAGGCTGCTTTCGCAACCACCGATCATAATTCAATTCTGCCGACACTTGCCCGTTCATCGATGCACGTGTCGTTGCAACCTTCTTCTCGTCTACCTTGATGCCAAGTTCACGCAATGACTTTAAAACAGGGATTGTAGTGGAACGGCAACCAGCATGCGCAGGCGGGCGTGGCCCTGTGTCTACTGGATACACCTTGCCATCACGGGCACGGCAAACCGCAGTTGTGCGGCTGTCTAACGTAGACACCCATTCAACAGATTTGATAACACGCTTATTTCGTCGCATCACCTCTGCCCGCGCCACGTTTGCTGTGTGCGCGACAGCGGTACGAACGGCAGTTTCTGCGCTGCGTCTGCTTATATTTACGATGCCAGTTTGTGTTCGCGACCCACGAATTTGTCGCACAATGTCTTGTGTCGTCACGCCATCAACATAGCCCTGACGAATTGTACGTCTTACCTGTTCAAACGATTTAACGGGTAAGTCAGCAAACCAACCCTTCAAAACCTTACCCGCAAAGGGTCGGGCCATAGCTGCGGCAATGATCTGTTCTTCACTAGGGGCAAGAAAGTCTATTTGTACGGGCACTACGTTCTGCAATGTTTTTTGCTGCCACTCGGCTTCATACACTGCAATTTCTTCGATGCGCTTATTCAGCAACCGAATAACCTTATCGTAACCCTTGTCTGTTTCCAGCTTTACCAACTTTAACAAACGACCAAGTTCACGGGGCGACAGTTCTTGCAATTCTTTCTTGAGAATACGGCCCTGCACCTTACCTTCGGTGTCCTTGACCATTTCCAAGATTTCTCTAACGACACGGGCTTTGTAGCGTTCTAAATAGACAGAATGCCGCACCGTTTCATCAAGGATGTCATCCGTTATCGCCATCGTCGTCGTCGCCCATGCCTGACATTTCGATCATTTCGCTTTCGTCGTCGGGGTCGATTTCTTCGCTTAGAAGGTTCCGACGCTTCGCTTCGTTGATATAAGTGCGCTTCGATATGACTTCGGCAAGATACATTTTGTTCAGCGCGTCCATGTCTAGGTGCGACAGTGCATTTGCAGCGAAGTCTTTGTTGATGATCACATCGATGTCGGCACTGATGCCTGCCATTTCTGCCATCCAAGAAAATGCAAGTTCCAGAGTGTCTTTCAGATTGTCAGCCCACATACCCAAACGGCTGTTGACTTTCTGTTCGTCAATCATGTCGCCTGTCGCTGTTGAACTGCCAGTGCGTGAAATAATCAATTGCAAGCCCATCGCCTGCATCTGAAATTCCATGTCTTTTAGTTCAGTGCGGCCCGCATCGATTGCTGCACCGCTGTGTTCAATCACACCAATCTTTGCGTTTTCGTTGGACGAATAGAACGCATAACCCGCACCCTCTGTGAATGCTTCTAAGTCTTCGCGGCTGTACCCGTGAAAATACTTCATGGGCGCACGGGCGTGGTGCATGATGTTTGCCTGATCAGACTGCGAACGCCAATGTGCAAGGTTGATTTCTGCCAAACGTGCGTGTGGTGGCTTGGCTTTCATGAAGCCGTCACGGCCCAAGTCACATGCAGCGACATAAATGCGGGGCATACCTGTGGCAAATTCTTCGTAGATACGCCACTGTTCATCGCCATCCTTGCGGTACAAGCGCACGTTGACCGTGCCAACAATACGCCCGTCTTCGACAGGCAAGGTTAGAACGCGCACTTGTTCGATAACTGCGGGGTCAAATTCGTCGTCACTTTCTTCAGTGACCGTTTCCATCACACGAATTTGTGTCAGTGTTGGCACGTTGTCGATAACCATTGTTTTGTAGCCAATGATTTCTTCAATCGACAGGTTCACGAAATACGGCCTAAAGTTGCCCGCCTGTGCCTGCGCACGGGTCAGTTCGCCACGCGCTGGGGCGTCAACCATGATAAATGAAATGCCAGATGCTTGCGCCTGATCGAATACGTCACGGGCAAACTGCGCCAAGTCACGGCCCTGCAAATCGACGTTGTACGCCCACATGTCCAAATCAGTGTTTGTTTCGGCAAGCTGCACTGGCGTTTCAAACACTTTGCCTGACAGGTCTTCAATGGTTTTGCCGACCCCATCGAATAGCCAAGTAGACGCAAGCCGTGCATCGTAATCGTCGTCAGTTTCTTGCGGGAACTTGGGCAGATACATTTCACCCTTATCACGCATATGTCGCCCGCCCTTCATCAAATCACGGCAAGGGGCTGACGCTTCCATCATCGCTTGAATTTCGGGTGAACGTTCCGCAACTGTGTTTGTCATATTCTAATCACCATTTTACCCGC
>ERZ869936.1558-NODE-1558-length-16040-cov-17.420519_pt1 | contig 16040 bp, 18 predicted proteins | sample MGYA00520876_ERZ869936 | MGnify/ENA primary metagenome ERZ869936 (study PRJEB32218, sample SAMN09650985) | biofilter metagenome | isolation source: enrty point of leading RO module | place: Saudi Arabia: Thuwal, RO plant located on Red Sea | collected 2016-02-17...
CAATTCCTCGTCTGACAGCATCGGCGAAGTTTCGGGCTGCGGCTGCATATCCCTGGTCCTTTGCTTCTCTAGCTGCGGCTGAGAGGTCGTCGCTAAGGGTTCCTTTGCGGTTTGCAAGGGCTTGGAGTAACGTGATCGCTTGGCCATCTTGGTCGGCCCTCCTTTGGTTTTGATCCTTGGCAAGCTTGTTTCCCTCTGCCTCGATACGCTCCGCGTTCTTGCTTAGGTTTTCAAACGATGCCTTGTCTGCACGTAATATGTTTACTGTGCGATCCAGGACTTTCGCACGTTCAGTGTATAGGCTTGTAGCTACATCTTCATCACCAAACAACGAGACCTGGGTTTCCTTTACCATGTCAGTCTCGCGTACCTGGCGAACAATCGCCTCCGCCTGGAATGCGTTTGATGGATCTGACTTCGATAATACTTTGATTGCGGCTTGCTGTAGATCTGGATCATCGATCAATCGACCAACGATTGCGCCGTAGTTTGCCGGGATAACCTGGTTTACGATCGCGCCGAATGCATCATCGCTAAGATTTACCAGGTCTTTTGCCTGGCGCACCAGGACAGAACGCGGGGGAAGCTCTGAGATCCGGCCAGGCTCTACACGCAAAACCTTAGCCGCATCGATCACCGTACCCGTTCCCTGGGCAATGTTGGCCACCGCTGCAATGACACGGGCCTTCTCTGCGCTTATATCGTCGGTCTCACGCAGCTTGTACCCAATCAGGCTGATATCCTGGTCAGGATTTTGATCCATGATTCTACGGGCTAGTCCGGCCCTCTGGTGGCCATCTGCGATGAATACTTTGCCCTGGGCATCTTCCCAGAAAATAACTGTCCCGGCTTTTACGGGATCCCACTCTGTGACGCCCTGCAAACGCTCGGTCACGCCGTATTCGTCGCCACCTTCCTTAAACTGGAACCGCTTGGCATCGATGGTCACATCCCGCGCTGGGATCTTAAACATCACACCGTCCAGGTTATCTGCCGCCGCCTGGATCATTTCCGGGGTTGGCTCGATGGTTGGCTCATCAGTCATGGCCGGGGCTTTGTTGTTCTCAACCGCCGCCTCTGCCGTTTCCGCCCGGCGATTATGTTCTGCCTGAGCTGGGGGCTGATTGGCATCTGTGAATGGATTGTCTGCCTCTAGCTCCTCTGCCGCATCCGCTGCATCTGCTAGTGCCTGGCTATCCTTGTTTGCCTTGCCAGACTTGAATACCGCATTGTATCCGCCCTTTGCTGCATCCAGGGAAACCTTGAGGCCTACACCAAACCCCGCGCTTGCAACCGCGTTGATCCCTACGTTTTTAAGAAAGTCCTGGTATCCGTAATCAAGCCCTTGCTCTTTATACCACTTGGATACCCCTGCCTCCGCCATAGCGCCCGTACCAGCACCGATAACGGCCTCGGTCATAGCCAGCCGCCAAAGCGTCTTTGATGTCATTCCCATGATACCAAAGGCGTTTACTGGATCTTCTGCTACGCCAGCCACACCGCCCAGAAAGCTCCCGGCTGTTCCGCTAAATCCCTGGGATCGAGATCCTATCTCCTGGGCAAACTCTCGAGCTGCCTTCGCTCGGTCCAGGGCAGTTTGCTCCAGGCTATCGAGCGTGATACCGCGCAAATTCTCAGGTAGGCTCTCCTGGTTTTTCTCCATGAAGTCCAGGATATTCTTGGCTGCGAAGTTGTATCGATCCATTGGACCGTTGCCAGAATTGTAAACGCCCAGGCCAATGTTCAGGAAATCACCAGGATCTTCGAAGTCACGCCCTAGGAAACCCTGGTTAGGAAACGCCTCGTTTAGATCCTCGACAATCGGACCCCAGAGGTCTTTTAGGATTTTGTCTTTACTTTGAGATTGATCGTTTAGCCGTAGATTTTCCCTGGTCGCAAAAAAGTTCTCGGCAAACCCGGTAAGAGGCTTCGAGATCCCTGGCGTAGTTCCCAGGTCATAGGCGTCCTCTCGATCGAACTCAATCATTGACTAGCCTTCCAATCTTTATACGGCTTTCTAAATCCGCCAAACACCGCATCCATATACTCGATATATTCCTCATCGCTTACGCTATCCGGAACGCTTTTAAGTAATGGTAGTGCTATTTCCCCCTGGCTTGGTGGAAGCCCTGCTTCTTCAATTTGCTTACGAATACTTTGATCGGATAGTCTGCCGCGCTTTCTAAATGCTTGACCAGGCTCTAGTGTTCTCATTCGCTCTGTTGATACGCGTGGCGCGATAGCTTCCTCCGCACCCGCGAACTCACCAGTGGGTGGCTCATCTGGCAGTATTTCTTCCATTCTGCCGCCCCCTATATCTCTAGCCGTAATTTCTTCGCCAGATATGGGTTGTCGCGGCATTTCTATTACACCAGGAACCGGAACCATCGCATCGATCAAGTCTTGGCCCTTGAATATAATTGGATCACCGTCTGCGTCCTGGACAACTGCATCACCCAGCGCACCATATTCGATCACATACTTATCACCGCCAATGTTACGCACATGATAGTTGTCGTTCTCATTGATCGACATTGCCAGGCCGCTATCTAGCTTTTGCCCCAGGACAGTTTCGATCACTTGTGGCGTAATGTTTTCTAAGATCCGCTCGTATGATCCGGCTTGTTGCTTGGGATGAATAAATGTCTGGACACCTCGAACCTCTTGAATGCCTCCATATACCTCACCATTGATCACACGTTGACCCGCTGCCATTTGCAAAGCTTGCGCGTATAGTTCTGTATCAAACTGATCGACGCCCTGGTTTGCCGCTAGTTCTGAATAGATCGCTTTGGCCACGCCCTTGATCGCCTGGGCTTGCTTGGGTGTTGTAATCGCGCGGTCAAATGTATCCTGGAACACTGGAACTGTGTTGGTGTCGGTGAACTCAACTGGCTTTTCGCCAGCCTTCAATCGATCCATCCCAGCAACGGCCAACTGTGCTGCCTCTGTCGCGCCTTCGCTTACTAACGCGCCGACCATAGCCATGTTTGGGTTGTAATCCGCAATGTCTGTTAGAACCTGGCCTGTAGCTTTATTGAACTTAGACAAAGCACCCAAGACCTCTAGCTTTGCGTTTCCGTTCGCTCGATCAAGCAAAAGGCCAATCTGCCGGGCCTCATCCGCAAACAAAAGTTTTTGCTGTGGAAGTCCGTAATAGTTCTGCACACGCAGCGCAGCGGCTGCACGTTCTTCTAGCGCGGCATCGTCAACAATAATGCTGCCATCTTCTCCCAGGGAAACCAGGGCAGATCTGCGCTCGATAAAACCAACACGTTCAGCAAACCCCAACGGATCTTGCTGCAACTGCGTTTTCATGTTGCTTAGATACTTCGAAGCTTGCTCGTATCTCTGCAATTCTTTTGCGGTGTCCAGAGTGCCATCAACACCATCCTGGAGATCCACAACCATTGCCTCGACTTCGCTAAGTGACGCACCGCGTAGCTGAGAAAAAAACGTGTCTGTTTCTTGCAACTCGTTTACCGCGTTTAATGCAGCACCACCATCGAACTCGGCTACATCATTCGCTTTGTCGCGCATACTTGCCAACAAGTCCTGGCTGATACGGCCACCGCTTGCCAGAATATCCTCTGCATCCTCTGCTTTGTTTACAACAAAATCCGATTGTGATTTTACCGCTGCGAGATTGCGATTGTACTCTGGACGCAGCAATCCGTTTACGAACCGAATACTTTTTTCATAGTCCATACCAGGCAAAGTTTTCTCGCCTTCTAGGACTGACTCCATCAAATCGCGCTGTTCATCGATAGGCTTCTGATAAAAGTCGAATAAGAAGTTTTCTTTGTAAGCTTTTTCCTTGATGCCCTCGGACCACTCATCGACCAGCTCTTGCTTTACGCCCAGGTCTAAAAGTGTTTGTGCGCCCCTGGCTATATCATCATCGATCGCCTGGGTGGTGTAACCAGGAACAGTTGCGTTCCCCAGGATAAACTCTGCCTCGTTTGCTGCGACCTGGTTTTGCTTGACCTTGCGCTGTTTGGCAATCTCGCCCGTCCACCATTTCGAGTAACGTAGCTCCGCTTTACTTGTAGTTTCTTGAAGCTGCGTTCTAAGTAACCCGGCCGATACCGGATCGATGTCTGATAGCGCAGCGGGGAAGCCATCCGATACATCTTTTAACTGTGCCTGGATCGCGCTGTAGGAAAGCTTTTTTGCCTGGCCCTGGTCCAGGATCTTTGTAATCTCTAGCTCCGCCTCTGTGCGGATCTCTGCGACCGCAATACGGTTTGCCGCCTCGTATGCTGTCTTTTCTTCTAGCCCTCGAGGGCCACCCTGTTCGCGTAGTCGCTCGAGGATAGGTTGTGCGCCCTCTGATCGAACACGCTCGAGGCCAGCCTGGACGCTATCCTCCTGGGCTTGCTTGTATAGGAACTGCCCCATCTGATCGAATGCCTGGGACATTGCCTGGGCAGATCTAGCCTGACCACGAAACCCCGCATAGTCAGTCCCCTGGAACTGGCGGTCTCTTACACCTAGTCTTTGGTAACGCGGTAATCTGCCCATGATCTAATCCTATAACTGCCCGTACTTGAAAGCACCGCCCAATATTGTGCTAAACGCATTGATCCGAGCGGTCTTAACCGCCTCTTGACCGGCCAATGTATATTGATCCGCCTGGGTCTCCGCCTGGCCTTCCGCCATCACTGCGTTATCGAGGGACGCATGATATTCCCTGGCTGCTTCCGCCTGGCCAAAGAGCGCGGTCGTTGCCGCAGATCCCGATGTTGCGGAAACGTTACCGGCGCTGGCCCGAGCAATGATAGCTGCAAGGTTTTCGTTTAGGTTGCGCAAAACCGCAGCGCCCTGGTTTTTATATGCTATCGCTTCGGATCTGCCTTTCATCAAAGCATCAGAAGCTTTGGCATCGTACATGCGTTGCTCTGCGCGACCCGCTCGCATCTGCGCACCCGCTTTTAAAACCGTCGAACCTATGAATGCTGCCTTTGTAAATGCTGGACCCATATCTAGTTCCCCACGCTCATTTTATATTCCAAGCCTAGAACCGTCATAGGTAATGGAACCGTTTGTGTTAATGTTATCTGACCCGTTGCGCTATAGCCAAGGATGCCGTGCGCTGTCTTTACCCCGGTGAATGGCTGGACTGCCTGGCCCAGCACACCCGCACCGAAGTTTCTGAACGAGATCTGCTTTCCGTTAATCACCAAGTCTTTTGTCTGGTTGACGATTGCATCCACCTGGACAATCCGCTTACGAACGCCTTGGACAGATCCAGATTGCAGCGTTGGCTCTGTCGGCATTGTCTTAACTGTAACCGTGTAGTCTAGTCCGACTTGGTAATCTGTTGTGGCCGCTCGATCAAACGTGATTGTGAAAGGGGATGCAGGCACCGTCTGTACGTCCTCTACAATGCCATCACGAATGATATCGACCTCTTTCCCCTCGAGGTGGTCCATTGTTACTGACGCAGCCGCTCCGCCGCTCTTACCGCTATCTACGGTCAAATCAGAGCTGAACTTCTCCAACATATAGTGATCATCCCCATCAATACGGCGCTTTACGATTACATAGACATCTGAGATCTCAACCGCGACCGCGATAAACTCTCCGTCAGTTGTAAACTGGCTGGGCGCAATGACGTTCTGCCCGACTAGAACAGAATACACGGCCATTGATCCATCATCGCCGTTGACCAAGAACAAGGTGTCTGCCTCATCCGTTGACGTTGATCGACGCGCGGCCAGATCGATCGGGTTTTTGATTAGGTGCGACGATAGCACAGAAACCTGTTGTATTTGATATGACTTGGTGTTTGATCCAAACTGAAAGGCATTGAGCGATTTGCCCTGGCGCTGCACGAATACAGACGCACCATTCAGATCTTCGGTAGGAACCCCAGGCTTTGATCCAAGTCTGGTTTGTGGGCGTACAAGAAAATTAGCAGGGGTAACCGGGCTATCCTCTGATTGGATAACAACGAACTCGCCCCCGGTTGTGAAGATTCGCAAGTCTGCCGATGCAACAATATTCACAATCGAGTTAAGCTGATTGGTGTTGATTGTCGCCTCTACGCTCTCATCATCTAAGCCTGTACCAGCATTAAAGTTAAAGTAATCAATAACATTAGAACCCCAGATTGTATTGGGGCGGGACTTCGACCCACCGAAATACAAACGACCTTCGTGGAATGTTGCCGACTTTGGCCACCCTCGATCATTCGACCAAACATCCTCATAGCCATGTTCGCTTTCCCATTCACCAGCAAGGATCGCGCTTGTGTCAAAGAAAGGAACTTCAACAACCGCTTTCATTGAAGTTGAGCTTACAAACTCGACATAACGCGCACGGCCAAATGTCTTTGTGACCTGGGCATATTCATCAACCGCAGCCTCGGCAAAGGCTTCGACCTTATAACCTGTAGTGTTATCAGGCTCGGTATCCCAAGCGGGATATACTGTTAGAACCTTAGTTGATGCCACATAATCCTCAACGTGACGGGTTTGCCCAGATCCAGTGCCGGATGTTAGTGTGATAAACATTCCATTTGGATCATCATCAGATGTATAGGATGTTGCGGATTTTAGAGTAATTGTGTTGGACCCACCCGCTTGCGCTGTGCCAGTGTCCGTTGTTACGCTCGATGCAGTGATAGTGATGTTGCCATCGACCGCGCTGGGCGTGATCGTAAAGTTTGGTTGATGAGTGTCGAACGCATACGCATACTTAGGAAGGTTAGTAAGCGGTAAGTTCTCCAGGGTCCAGTTATCATCTGCATTGCGCACCAAGCGTTTTGTTTGCAGATCCTCATGGCAAAGGATCAAAGTATCCACCGCTTGGGTGAACTGTAAGTTATCAAGGATATCAGAGGTTATCGCAGCCGCAGCCAGGTAATCATTGCCTGATCCATTGATATCTGTTTGCTGCACTCCGTCCTTGTAGACATAAATCCGACCAACAACGAACACCAATAGATAGCTATCCGCTACGCTAAACTCAAACGGAATCAACTTAAACTTGGTGAAGGTTGTGCCGAAGTCTGTGATGAACTCCAAACCATCCCGGCGGCGCACTCCACCCTGGGGCTGCACGATTACGTTAGTCGCTTCCTCGAGGGCATTCTGATATTGCTGCAAGTCGGTACGCGCACGAAGTAACGGATCTAGTTCCCCAACTGAGAAGTTTGTTTGAAACTGTGTTACGCGCATTTAGCTTCTCACTTCGATTAGAGAATAATCCTCAACGATCTGTGTGGATTGGCCACGGGCATCGATGTTCATTGCCTCACGCATCAAACCACCTCTGCCGTTCTCCATAGGTGTTCCGAATGCTTGGGCGCGGAAATAGTCTGACTTAGACGCTTGATCCGTGATAACGATTGCAAGCTCCGCAGCCATCGCGGTTCTCAACAAACGCACGAAGTACACAGGCATTTTGCTTTCAACAATCGATTGCTGATAATCGATGTAGACCGTTTCCATGTTTGTGAACAATTGTTCGCCATAGATTTCCCATCCATAGCGGCGTGATCTTTCTGTCGTTCCGTCAGTCTCGAACACGGCTAATACACCAGACAACATGTCCCCTGGTAGCTGATAGGCATACTGCCATTCATTGACCGGGGCCGTTGATAGTCTAGCGATTTGTGATTTCTTTAGTGACCAAGACCAGACATACGAACTGATGATTGTGTCGCGTAGATCTGGATATAGTCGGGAACAAGCCTGGGCGGAGTCACTACCATCAGTGAATGATGTGATCGGCTCGGCCCCTAGAAGGATCAAAGCATCCGAACAAATTGAAACGTCAGTATCACCAGTTGCCATCTTGGTCCTCCAGGTAAGTGTAAGGGGCCACCGTAGCAGCCCCTCGGAGTATTAGTCGCTGTCTGTTGCAGCTAGTGTGGTTCCGTTTGCTACGTCAACAACACCACTTGCATTCGATAGAACTTGAGTAAGTGTGCATACCGCAGTTGAACCTGTTGAAGTTACGCAATAGATCAAGTCACCCACTTCAAGAGTGTCTGAAAGATCATTGAAGTAACCCGCTGTGTTTACGTCAGCAATCGTATCCGCTGTTTTATAAGCGTACATTGCCGGAGCATTGCCGCGCTTACCAGCGCCGAAAGTTGTGAAACCTGTTGTGCTAAAAGCCATTGTTCAGTCTCCTTATTCAGTACAGCTGATTTTGACGATGCCTTCGTCGTCAATCGCTACCGCACCCGCTGAGAACATTGAGCTTACTAGGAACGATGTTTTCTCTGGGATGTAGTTAACTTCTGACTTCTGAGACATTGACTCGGCATAACCCATTGAGCTTTCATGCCATGCAAAGCAAGAACGAGTAGATGGTTTTGGAACACCACCTTCGTCACGATCACCCATTGTGATGATGTTGAAGCCCATGAACGTGTTGATCTCGCCACGAACAAGCGCTTTTACTGTAGCGAAATCAGAAGATGTTGTCTCTGTTTCACCTAGTAGAGCGTCAAGCTGTGATGAGTGCATCAACAGGTGACGACCTTCCGCTGGAACGTTTTTCTCGTTCAGCGCTTTTGCCGCTGCACGTAGCTTGTCGATGTTCATGTTTGAACCTGCGCCACCAACAGATGTTGCAACTGTGGATGGTGAAGATGCTGCATTCAATGCATCGATGCAGATCTGGTCCATACGACGAGCGATTGACTTAGATACAACCTGAACCAACTCACGACGCTCATCAAAGTTTACGTGTGTTTGGTGGAAGATATCACTGTACTCGGCAGCGATATAGTCGGTCATAGTCGCCGTCACCTGGGAGTACGTTACATTAAGCGGGGTAACGTCAGTTTGAGGAACGCGAACTGTAGCAACACCTTTACCGATTTTCGGGAACTTTACAGTGTTACCTTGGACACCAGAACGTGAACGCATGGTGCCGCGAAGTAGGGCTTCGCCCTGATATGCCTGTTTAACTTCTTCGTCAAAAAGAGTTACAAAGGCGTTAGTAATACTCTGCGCCATAGCAGAAGCCTCCTATTAGGTTTCCATTAAGAACGCATACTGTTGGCCGATGTATCTCGGGCAGTTTGCTTGCGCGAATGTGGCCGCGCCCACCACTGGTTTACCAGATCTACGGGCCGCGCAGCGGTTAGCCGTTACACCACATATACACGCAAGCTTACTATATTGCAACAATATCTAGCTGTTGGCCGCAGCCCATTGTTGTTCGATCTTCGTGCGCCACGAATGATCGGCTGAGCTTTGGGGGTTAGTCCAGCGAGGATCATTAACTGCGGCTCGCAAATCGTCTATCGTCATTTCGGGAGTAGCAACAACAGGCTCAGTCGGGATGCCCTCGTTCGTGTATCCTTGGATAAACTTGACCATCGCATTGATGCTATCAGCATTGTTTAGGCTCATTGCCAGGGCATTACGTTCTGCCTGGTTCAATGGCGCTTTCGTGATGTGGTTCTCGAGATATGTGATTTTCTCTTGAGCTTTATTCCCTAGCTTCTGCATTTCCTGTTGCTGATCGTATTGCATCGCGGATTCCGCTTCGCCGTTCATTTCCAGGATGTTGCCAGCCAGTTCCTCAAACGCCTGTTGAGATATGCCATACTTCTGCGCCCACTCCTGATACGCGATTGTAGCCGGATCTTCCAGATCGAGACCTCGATCAACCAAACCCTCCACATCGTAACCATCTTCAGGAGCTTTATGCTTCCCGGCTTTGAATGCCTTTTCAAGCTCGGCATAGCTTTTTGCAAGTTTCTCGACATCGGGTCCATCCTCATCCCAAAATTTCTGTGGATAATAATCAGGCCGTTCTAGCGGCTCATCATCATCGACATCATTAAAAGATGCATCCTCGGGTTGTTCATGCACCGGAATAGGATCTTCGGTTTGGACTTCCTGTTCTTGCTGAAAGTTTACAAGCCCTTCCTGGGGCGCTTCCGTTTCTGCTACTTGTGTCTCATCAGACATTGTTTGACCTTTCCACCCTGCGCTCGATCAGGCGAACAAGCTCAGCCATGCCAGTTCTGACATACCCGTGACTTGCATCCTCACCTGGATACCATGAGGGTTGTTCGATAGTTATCTGCCGCAAGTGACTTAACACCTTTTGGCCTTCCTCAGATTTAAAGAGCCGACCATACAATAGATCGATCTCATCCGCCTTTGGCGGTTCAGCGAACGCCGGACTTAAACCTTCCCACCCTTCGACTGAACTCATTGCATTGCCTCCGCGACTTGTTCATCGCCTGGCAAAGCTTGTTGCTGTTCGGCCATCATCTGTTGCTGCATCTGCATCTGCATCATTTGCTGTTCTTCTGCACTGTTAAGAACACGCTGATCGATGCCCATCTTTTCAGCAATAAATGCAACGGCCTCTTGTAGATTGATCGCTGATACCCCGGCTGGACCCATAGCCTGGGCAATCTGCATAAAGTTTAACACCTTGTTTACTTCCTCCATCTTTGGCGCTTCTGCCAATGGAGACACGGGTGTTACCTTGATCTGCACACCATTTACCTTGAGCGGCAAATCGATCAAGCCCTGGCGATCCAGGACATACAATACTCGAGCCACCAGGGGATTTAAAATCTCTGTCATTAGGCGACCAAACGCAGATCCCAGGTTTGTTGCCAGTTCAGCTTGGCGCTGGGCAATCTCTGTGGCTGATCGAGCCGACATTGTGTCTGGCGGCAAGGTATCATCCATCATCATCTTTTTGATGTTCACACGCAAATCCTGGAGCAAGATCTGACTTGTGTTAAAGTCCCCGGCTCTTGGGAGCGGAGCCAGGGACGCACCCCCTGGACCACCATTCCGAGCGACAGGAATGATCGCCCCTGGTTGGATCTTGATGTTCTGCGGGTTCAGTACGCCATCATCCGCAGCGAGGAACACACCAGAGATCGCCAAGCTTGCGTTCTTCAACACTAGCTCGAGGGTTTTGTTTAGCGTCTTAATGTCGGCAATCGCATCGACCAAAGGCCCACGCCCATAAACTTCCCCGGCTGTTTTGCTAAATCGCGCAACGATAAACGGGCTTGAGTCCATTTCACGATAGACAAGTTCTTGGGACTTATGGGGCCAGATAACATGGTAGTGATATCTCCCGCTTTCCTGGTCGAACAAGATCACGTCGAATAGATCCAGCTCCTCACTTGGTCGCCGAACCATCGCATCCTCGAGATCTGGTGTCATTTGAATGTCTGGGAACTCACGCTGTATCGCTTCCGCCTTGATACGCAGCTTGCGATATACGTTATCGATTGTCCCGTTTGCGCCTTCCTCGATCGCCACCAGGTATTGAGGCACGGCGGTAAATCGAATTGGTGTAACCTCATCACCAGGCATCACCATCATCACGGCTGTACCTACACATAGATCCAGCAAGAACTCACCCATCGCCAGGTCAAAGCTTGTCTGACGTAACTGATCGAACATGATATCAACGTATGCATCGAGGATCTCTTGCGCTCGAGGGCGATCCTGGGGCGGGATAGCTGCACCAGGTTCTAGCTTGCACCAGTGACGGTTGGGCGGAAATAGCCCAGCTTGCATACGGTTTGCAAAGCGTTTGGTCGAGGACATTGCTGTACTGTCAAACACCCGCTGCATTTTATTTTTGCCAGGCGTTTTGCCTTCCCAGTATCCGCCATAGAGATTGCGCTGGGGCAGGGCGTATTCGTAACAATCTTCATAGATTGATCTAAATTCTTCTTTACGCGCTTGTGCCTTGGCTTCGCGCTGCATCACTTCTTTAACGTTAAGCTTGGGCATTCTCGTTCCTCTTACTTATGGCCTTAGCCTTCTTACGCGCATCTGCTTTTGACGAAGCACCCCAGGCACGGAGGGATAGTAGCAGCCGAGTGGGATTACCTCGACTATCACGCTCCGGCCCGGGGTTCCCCGCCATCCGAGCCAGGAAGGACGCCCGACGAGGATTATCGCCTTTCTTCACCGGAGGCTTCAGGTTCGATCCTGTTGTCCGTCTGAAGTAGGCCCGACCAGCGGCGTTCAAGCCGCCTTTAGGATTTTGATGTGCCTTTTTTACCACGAGGTGCCGCCTTCTTTGGTTTGGGTTCCTCTTGCTTTGGCTCCTCTTGAACCTCAACAACTTTGCGATAAACGCGGTTATCTTCTTTGATCTTTGTCATGCTAATTTCAAAAGCTTCATGTACCGCTTGCGCAGCGCAATCCGTCTTTCGCCCTTCTCTTTTTCAAACTTTTTACGAGCCTTTTGGCCTTCTGCCTTGCGTTTTGCTAGGGCAATCTCTGCCTCAGATGGACCTTTAGGCTTTGATGGAGCGCTGTCCCTGCTCATACTGCGATTCATGCGCTCTACTGACTCTTGAGATCTTCGTCGGCGCTCCGGAAGCCTAGCGAAATATTCACTTGTTCTAGGCATCTGCCCAGTGTCCATCAAGAAATCGGTTCGAACCGTAGACAGTGATCGACTTCTTGGGCTTTGATATATACCCGCATAATCGCCACCCATCCGGCGATCCATTGCCTCATCTCTGGTCGGCGTTCTGGATGTACCTGTTGATGGGCTTCTAGGGGTGGTTACAGCCTTGAATATAGAACCCAAAAGCATTAGCTGCCGCCGCCAAGCTTAGTAGACCCAACTGCCCCCGGTCCCTCTTGGCGCAATGGGGAGAACAATAAGCGCAAACCGCCGCTGCGCATCAATCGACGACGAGCTTGAACGCCTTGCTGTTCCCGCTGCGTAGCCGCCTCTGCACGTGCAGATTGACGTGCTTGTGCCTGTTCTGCCTGAATCTGCGCTTGTGACTTTTGTGGGGCCGCTGGCCTTGAACTAAATCCGCCCATTACTTGAACCTCGCCATAGAAAAATAGTCAGCCCCTTCTGGGCCAAACTTCCTTAATTTGCACTCTACCTCAAAATGTAGTGCTTTGGCAAACCTTAACGCTACCATATGTTGATCTTTTACAAATATCTGCATCCTAGCGATATCGTAATCCTCGAAAGCCTGGGCAAGTGTAGCTCTAGCCCCAACCAATGTTGTCCTGGCGTGGTTCTCCAAGCCTTCGCCTGGAATAAACCAGCACTCGACCATGTGCGGCCAAACCTGGCGCAAGCCATAGCAAGCAACGACCTTACCTCGACCTATCGCTGTCCAGGACCAGCCCAGTTCTGACATGTCATAAATATAATCCAGGTATCCTGGGATCACCGCCTGGTAAGCTTTTTCGTGCGGCCCAAGCTTCAACATAAACAAATGCTCGTATTGAAGCGGCACGATCTGTTCATCGGGCCGAGTTTGAAACGTTGGAAGCTGAATGAGTGACATCAGAAGATATTAAAGTCAGTGTTTGCTGTCATGGTCGGACCCTGGGCAAATCCGCTACCGTAAGTTCCCCGGCGCAATCGACGTTGTTCTCCGCCACCCAGCATCAGATAACCGAACGCATCCCCGCAGTGTGAATGTTCGTTCTTAACTGGCGCATCCTTGAACCGTTCTTGCCCGGCGCCCAGGGATTGGCGCTTGAAGAAATAGCCACCGCTCAGAGATTTGCGCAGACGAATACACTTTTTATCGACCATCAGCCCAGGTTTCGAGTTTACCAGGCGCGACATCGGCCCCGCCCCAGCTTCCCGGCGCACCTGGAACGCGTTACTTTCTGTCGGCTGCGCCTTAAATCCGATCGATCGAAGGTGATCGAAGGCCGTAACCTCGTAGATCTCGTCGCGTTTATTACCCGCCGGGTCGCCCCAGATCATTATTTCGTGCTTAGAATATCGCTCCGCGATCCGACCCAGAAGCTCCTGGCCAAATCTTTCTAGGCCCATATCGAACGTCACAAGCTCATCGATGATCCGCCAAGATCCCGCCGTGGTTCTCTGCCCAAAGATCGCAGCCGGGGTCAAACCAAAGTCAACACCGATCTGTATCGGATAATATGGATCTACCTCGACATCCCCAGACATAAGTTCATCGTCATACTCTGGCCATACGGGACGCCCCTCTTGGACAAATGTGTAAAGCCCTTGCGCATAACACCTGATCCAATCGGCATTCTTACCGCCAAGTAGCTGTTGATAGTATCCAGGCGGGAGATTGTTGCTGTTCTCCGCGTTGGGATTAACTTGCCACCATTTACCACCAGAGAATACAAATCCTTGCGCATCTGGGTTCTCCTTTGGGATATCCTCTTTCTTGGGAAGTATGACGCCGCCGGGCTGTCGAAAGAACGACCACGCAAACTTACCCGTGATTGGGTTCTTTTCCGCAAGCTCATGCCACCAGTGATCACTATCGGGCGGGTTGGTATCCATCCAGATCCCGTACCAGGTAGGACCGCCATCGGATTTTGTAGGATATCGCCCGACCCGGTGCGTCAATCCATCGATCACGGCCTTCGGAAGCTCTCGGGCCTCGTTCACCCACGCCCCGGTGAGTTCCAGTGATAGTAGTTTCCGCACATCTTGCGGCGAAGAAAGCGCCATAAAGATAACTTCACAGTCAATCCCAGGGATATCCCCCCTAGTCGGAATGCGAATGTGGTGTGAAATCGGCGGCTGCCAGCGCATCGATCCCCAGGTATCCTCGGGAAATAGCTCTTGCCAGGTCTTGATGGTGGTCGTGCGCAGCTCGGGATAAGTATTACGAACGATAACAAATCGGGTATAGCGAATACCGTCGCGCGGACTAGGTTGTTGCCTCACTGCCCTAAGCATTATCTCGGCTGCACAGCCATAGGATTTACCCGATCCAACTGGACCCATCAACCCCCTAACGAAGCTATCGTCATGTAAAAACTTCCAAACAGTCGGACTGTTCTCGAAATTCAAATCAAGGCTGGGGATCTCTGACATATTCACCATCCAATCCCTTACGGGCTAACATTGCATAGAACTCGACGCCCTCACTAACCAGGGCAACACGCTCGATCTCCTCGAGGCAAGCTTCGAGATCCTTCACCCGTTCTTCAAGACTTTTCGTCATCAATCACCTCGGCATATTCTGTGGTTGCCGGACCCTTCATGTTGATCCCAACAATCGAGGGCTTGTCGCTTTCCTTCTCAGGACTGTCCAGGAACCCGGCAGCTTTCGCCAGGACACGCAACACCGCAACCTTATCATGCATTTCTATCGCAACCCGGCCATCAGGCATGGGCGTGATCTTCTTGATCGCCCTCAATGCATAATCCGGGATATCTTCCTGTTTCTTCATCGTACCATCGAGATTCATTATCTCAGTGATCGATGTGGTCCCAAGAGCTATTAGCTCCTGGGCAACGGCTTCCTTGTGGTTCTCTAATGTCTCACTCGTCTTGATTCGACGCTGCGCAACACGGACACCACCAAAGCGGCCAATCGGAGTTTGCCGCGTCCGGGCCATTAGAACGGAATCTCATCGTCCATGTCGGACTTTTTAGAGTTATCAGGGTTATCAGGGTTTCCACCACCCTTACCACCAGATCCATCATCCTCGAAAAGATTAATCCAAACCTCGCCGTTCTCATCCTGCAAAGGCAGCGCATTCAACTTAATCCGCGTTCCCTTGCTGTCAGACCATCCAATGCCCAGGCGAACCCAATCCGTCTTGTCTGGATCATTCCTACGCTTCTGTGGCTGTACCACTCTCAATGTCTTTTTCATAACTCGTCCTTCCTAGTTGAGTGTTTAAGGTATCGCATACGCGTCCCGAAAATTCCAGAAAATATTTTTGTGGGGGACTGTACATATACACGCGGGGGTGGGGGGCAAGGGGTGCCTGGTTGCCGATCGGGTCACATTCCATTTTGACGATGTTAGCGGTAATAACGTATAATGTCGATTATGTTAAATTATTAAGCTCGCAAGCCCTTGATTTGATTGCATTAAAATCCTCTGGTTGATTTGACTGCATTTTTAAGGATGCTAGTCGCGTCCTGGTTGTAGACTCGGGCCTTCCTGGTTGTCACGCGTTCGACAGGATTGGCAAAGTATCCGATGCCTCGAGCGAAGTCTCGGTGCTTATCCCGGCAGTATTCCCAGTGATCCTGGAGGATCTTGGCCCATTTCTCCCTGGTCAGGCCGCTCCTGATCCAGTTCGACATCACAT
>ERZ869936.1559-NODE-1559-length-16022-cov-5.362498_pt1 | contig 16022 bp, 12 predicted proteins | sample MGYA00520876_ERZ869936 | MGnify/ENA primary metagenome ERZ869936 (study PRJEB32218, sample SAMN09650985) | biofilter metagenome | isolation source: enrty point of leading RO module | place: Saudi Arabia: Thuwal, RO plant located on Red Sea | collected 2016-02-17 ...
GACAAAAATTTATCCCGTCAGCAATTGATAAAGTAAAAAAACTAAAAAAACTAATTTCAGAAAAAGGTTCTAACACCCTTATTGAAGTAGATGGCGGAGTAAATCTTGAAACAGGAAAACAATTGGTAGAAGCTGGCGCTGCTGTACTTGTTGCAGGAAGCTTTGTGTTTAATTCGGAAAACCCTGCAACTACTATTTCAAATCTGAAGTCTCTGTAATCATTTATATAACTTACTATTTCTATGAAAACAAAAATCCTATTATTTGCTTTACTATTAAGCAATTTTATTCTTAAATCTCAATCACCCCCTTTTGGAACCCAAATTATTTATGGTGAAGAGGTTGACTCTAAAAAATCTGTTGTAGAGGATTTTATTGGCGAAGATGACGATAACTACTACTTTTTTATGTACAAAAAAGGAAAGCCACATTTAGATAAGTACAATAAAAAACTTGAGTTAACTAAATCTACTGAGATTATTCTTAAAAGAGATGAATTTAACCTTATCATTGAAAAAACAGTATTTGCCGAAGGAAATATTGTTGTTTTTTATTCTCATTTTGATAAAAAAACAAACACCAAAACTCTCTACTATGAATTGTTTACTGCAAATACTATGCTTAGCAACGGAAAAGTCAACAATATTGGAGAAATCAACGATTTAAAGAGAAGCTCAAGAGCCAATTTTTCTATCAAATTATCGCCAGAAGAATCAAAAATATTGGTTTATATGGATTTGCCTTATGAAAAAGATGCTCCTGAAAGATATAGTTTTATGGTATTTGATAACCAAATGATAAAACAATGGGAAAAAGACGTAACTCTACCCTACCCTGACAAAAATTTCACCATAAGCGGGTACAAAGTAGATGAGGAAGGAAATGCCTATATCTATGGGAAATATTATGACGGTGAAAAAGGTGCAAAAGGAAAAGGATACCTCAAATATGAATATCATCTTTTAGCCTATAACGAAAAAGAAAATCGTGAAAATGATTATGTGGTAAAATTAGAAAGCAATATTATTACTGATTTTACTTTTAGACCCCAGGGAAAAGAGATAGTTTGTGCAGGCTTCTACTCTGAAGTTGGTTTAAATAAAGTAAAGGGTGTTTTTTATTTAAGATTAGATGAAGAATCTGGGTCCGTAATATCTTCTAACAAGAAAGAATTTACTATTGATTTCATAACGGAAGGAATGTCTGAAAGGCAAGAAAAGAAGACTAAGAAAAAAGCTGATAAAGGCAAAAATATTGAATTATATGAGTACGAGATTGATGAATTAATTTTAAGAGAAGACGGTGGCTGTGTTCTTTTAGCAGAACAATATTATGTGGTTGTGGTAACTAACACTTATACTAACGCAAACGGCACTACCACTACTACAACTACATACCACTATTACTATAATGATATTTTAGCGATAAATATTAATCCTGATGGGGAAATTGATTGGAATAAAAAGTTTATTAAAACTCAACATAGTACGAATGACGGAGGAAGATTTTCTAGTTACGTTTCGTTTGTTCAAGACGAATACATCTATGTTATTTATAATGAAAACTCCAAAAACAGAGAAATTTCCGACCCAAGACAGTACAGACAATATATTCCCTCTCAAAAATATACCGACATAGCCATTTCAAGAATTAACTCTGAAGGTTATATTGACAAAAAAATATTAGTTAAAGCAGAAGAAGCTGAGTGTATGATAAGACCAAAGCTTAGCGTTCAGATTAATGATAACGAACTAATATTGTTTTCAATGAAAAAGAAGACCTACCAATTCGTTAAAGTAGTGTTTAACTAATATATACCTAAACCACTAAACTAGACACCAACAAAATGGCTGCGGTAGTAGATGCTAAATTGTATAGAAGCAAGGTTTAATAGTATGAAAACACTTTTGCTTATTTTAATCTCCATCATAAGTATTACTGGATGCCAATTCAAGTCAATTGAAAAAAGAAATAAAATAATACTTAACACACCACCTCCTGGCACCACAAAACTCTCCGACAATTTATTCATAGACCAAAATGAAATTACAAATTTTAATTGGCTAGAATATATGTACTGGACAGAAAAGGTTTATGGAAAAAATTCGAAGGAATATTCATCAATTTTACCTGACACAAATGTTTGGAGTAAATTAAATAAGTCATTTTCTGTACTAGACACTTTATATTTTAGACATACCGCATATAAAGACTACCCAGTAGTAGGTCTTTCCTATGAACAAGTTCTAAATTTTACTAAATGGAGATCTGACAGAGTAATGGAGCTATTTCTGATTAAGAATAAAATCTTAACGTATAATGAAAACCAAGATAACGACTCATATTTTTCAATTGAAAAATATTTTACTGGAAATTATTGTGGAATAATTCCAGATTCAACATTATTAATCTATCCCGAATATAAATTACCTGACTCAGTAACATTCAACATGACTATTTCTTTTGCTGAATCATTGAATGAAAAAAACTACAAAAGTTGTAAAAAGAAAAGATGTATTGATTTTATAATTGATTCAAATTGCCTTGGAAATAACCATAATAATCCCCTTCAAACAAATGACCCATTATCAATTACATATTGTTATTGGTGTAAAAAAGATTTAATTACTCACCTAAAAGGAAACCTAAGAGAAATGACTAATATAAAGGGTAATTTTTTCGGTCTTAGTTTTAAAGATTCTTGCCAAACTAACTTTAATCTAATTACCGAAGACACAAGCCTAGTTAATTGTTATACAGGGTTTAGAAATTCATGTAGCTATAAAATCTGGCAACCTTAAAATCTAAACCTCAAAAATCCTGTACTTAAAGAAATGGTTGGGCCGTTATCGGCAAAAAAGCTAATGGCATCTCTAGAGGCAATACCAAATTCCCAAGTTCCGGTAGGCACTACAATTCCCAATCCCACCGGTAAGTTAAAGTCATAATTTCCGCCAAATGTCATTCCGGTAGAAAGTCTTAACCATTTGGTTGGCCAAACATCTCCACCAACTGCAAACAAAGCTTGCTCGTAATTTCCACTTAAATTATTAAAAGGGATAATGGCATCAATTCCTACTTCTACGCTTTTGTTTTCACCAAATGCAATACTTACACCGGTTCTTAAAACAGTTGGCAACGCCACTCTCTTAGAAGACTCTCCTTGCCAATCAAAAGCACTTTCACCAAAAGAGTTTAGTGCCTGCCCCATAACATTGTAACTCTCAACTCCATCTGAAGAAATATCATACACCGTATCATTTGGAGCAGAGTAAACATTACCATCCCATAACACCGAACCAATATCATTAACAGCTAAACCTAGCTTAATTCTATCTTTAATAATTACACTCACACCCAAGTCAAAACCAAATCCGCTTCCTACATTTTTAGGTAAAAAACTATTGGTATCAGGAGCCAAAGCAGATGGGTTATCAGCTACTGCAGCAGAATCAAACTTTAGATCAAAAGCAGGTGAAAAAGCGGTGAAAGCAGAAAACTCACCATTGTTTGACTGAACATCAATAATTGCTATTCCCTGGAAATATTTAATACCCGCTCCTGCAAATAATTTAAAGTCCTCTCCATTTACTAAATGGTGTCCATAGCTTAAATTAAACTCTCGCATCCATGAAAGTGAAATATGTGTTCCGTCAAACACTTCATTGTAGGTTTTGGGGTTAGAAGAAACTCCTCTCCTAACTTTTTCTTCAGCGTTGGAAGAATCAGAAATGTTATTTCCGGCACTATCTAATTTTATATCAAAATAAGAAGCGTTATAGCCTAAAAATAAAATTTCACTTGCGTTTTTATTCAATTGCGAAAACCATTGAATTCTTTCTCTTGTAGTAAAGGAAAAACCTCCTGCTTTCGGAAATTGTGCCGCAAAAGAAAACATAGCTAAATCTAAATTCATGGCTGTTTTAGCATCTGTAAAATCTATGGCGGCTTGTTTTTTCTCATCTAATGTTAGCTTTGCAGCTCTTTCTCCACCTAATATTTCTTTAAACACCTGACGAAGTTCTTGTTTTTTAAGTGGCTCAGAATACAATGAAAAGGTAAACTCAAATGCAGAGGTAGTAAACTTTTTTCCTTCGTATTTAGGCTGCCAACCTAAGTTAGCCGGATTAATTCCCGCACTTTGGTAATCGGTAACAAATGTTGTGGCAACTCCGGCTCTACCCGTTGATGTAAATGCGCTCAATTCCGCTTGAGCAAACAATGATGAAGTGGAAACCCCAACTAAAATTAATGATAAATACCTTTTCATAAGTTCATGTTTAATAGGCTAATATACGATTTATCGGAAAATGATTTTGGCAATAGTTCTAAATATTATTGCTATATCAGTTATAATAGAAGATTGTTGAACATATTTTAAATTCAACTCCAATTTCTTAGGCATTATTTCTTTAATGTAGGTCTCTTCCGGGTTTTCAGATTTGCCCAACAAATCATTTTCGTCAACAAATTCTATGGAAGCATAATCAGTAATTCCGGGCTTTACACTTAAAACACGTTTTTGTTTTTCGGTATATAAATCAGTATATTTTTTGACTTCCGGTCTTGGGCCTACTAAACTCATGTCACCCAACAAAACATTGATTAATTGAGGAAATTCATCAACCTTAGTCTTTCTAAGATAGTAACCAACTTTTGTAATTCTTGCGTCTCTCCCACCAACTGTTAAAAGCCCATTTTTATCAGCATCTTTTATCATGGTTCTAAATTTCAATAATGAGAATTCGACACCCTTTTTTCCAACTCGTTTTTGAGTATAAAATATCGGGAAACCATTTTCAACAATAATTAATAATGCGACTATAAAAAACAAAGGAGAAAGAACAAGAATTCCCAAAAAAGAAAAAAAGATATCGAACACCCGCTTAAGCATTTATTACTTCTTGCACAGATTGAATAACTGCATCAATTACAGTTTTTACTTTACTTTCGTCTAAATCATAATATACAGGTAAACTTATTTCTCTGGAGAAATTATCATAAGCGTTTGGAAAATTATTAATGTCATATCCTTTGTTTTTGTAATAAGATAAAAGCGGTAAAGGCTGAAAGTGAACATTTACAGAAACGTCTTTATCAAATATCTTCTGAATGACTTCATCACGTTGAGCTTCTGTTATACCCTTTACTCTCAAGGCATATACATGATAAGATGATTCTTTTTCTTCTGTCTTAGAAAAAGGTAATTCAAAAAAATCGTATTGAGTAAAAGCAGCATCGTATTGGCTAAATATTGATTTACGTCTAGCCAAAATATCATTGTAACGCTCCAGCTCTACTAATCCAATTGCAGCCTGTAAGTCCGTCATGTTACATTTATAACCTGCTTCAATTACATCATATTTCCAAGCCCCTTTTTGCGATTTAGCTAGTGCATCTTTACTCTGCCCATGAAGCGATTTAATACAAAACATTCTGTATAATTCATCATGGTTAAATGAATTAGGAAGATTTAAACTAATTGTTCCTCCTTCTGCTGTAGTCAAGTTTTTTACTGCGTGAAAAGAAAAACATGAAACATCTGCTAAACTACCCGACATTCTTCCTTTGTATGTAGCTCCGATAGAGTGGGCTGCATCAGCTAACAACAGTATTCTTCCAAGTTGCTTTTGCTCTTCTGTTTCAGCATTGAACAAACTCTTTTTCTCTTCAATAACTTTATAAATCTCATCATAATCACAGGGAAAACCAGAAAAATCTACAGCAATAATCACTTTTGTTTTTGAAGTAATGGCGTTTTTAATTGCCTCAACTGAAATATTAAAATCTTTTCCTACGTCAACCATTACTGCTTTTGCACCGCAATGCTCAACTACGTTTGCAGTAGCGCAGTACGTGTAGCTAGGAATAATAACTTCATCTCCTTCTTTTACTCCAAACCATCTTAAAACTAATTCCAATCCGGCAGTTGCAGAGTTTAAACAAACAGTTGACTTGTTTCCACAATAAGAAGTAAGATTTTTTTCTAATTGTTTAGTTCTTGGACCTGTTGTTATCCATCCCGATTTAAGCGCTTCGGTAACTTCTGCAATTATTTTCTCATCAATATGTGGAGGCGAAAAAGGAATCATTAATTAAAATTTTACCAAAGATATAATTCCATCAGATAAGCTTGTTTGGTTCAAATAATTACTTTTGAATACAAATGCGTTGAAAATGGAAGAAAACATTCATACACTTATTACAAATGATGCAGTAGTATTAGGGCTTTTGTTGCTTGTGCTAGCTTTTATTTTTACTACTTCAGCTTCTGAAAAAAAAGCTTGGCAACGATTTTATACATTTATTCCTGCTCTATTACTATGCTATTTTATTCCCGCCATTTTTAATTCGCCTATTACCATTAATGGCGAAGGCTATCGTTTAATTGACGGTGAAGCCTCAAACCTTTATCATGTGGCATCAAGGTATTTATTACCGGCTAGTTTGGTTTTGTTATGTATTAGTATCGATTTGAAGGGAATTTTAAAACTTGGTCCAAAAGCAATAATTATGTTTTTTACAGCCACAATAGGAATAGTTATCGGTGGTCCAATTGCATTATTAACAGTAAGTAGTTTTGCGCCTGAAGTATTAGGTGGGCAAGGTCCTGAAGAAATATGGAGAGGTTTATCAACCGTTGCCGGAAGTTGGATTGGTGGAGGAGCTAATCAAGCAGCTATGAAAGAAATTTATGGTCCTTCAGACACACTCTTTTCCGCTATGATTGTGGTAGATGTTTTTGTGGCGAATATTTGGATGGCCTTTTTACTTTTTGGAGCAGGAATAACCAAAAAACTAGATAATTGGTTGAAAGCAGATAGTTCGGCTATCACTGAATTACAAACAAATATTGAAAACTATCAAGCTAATACAGCATTTATTCCTAAAACAAAAGATTTAATGACCATTATGGCTATTGCTTTTGGTGCCGTTGCTATTTCACATTGGTTAGCCGATATCATTTCTCCCGCTTTAGGAGGTTTTATTGAAAATAAAATTGCAGCAGATAGCGAATCGGGATGGAAATACTTAACTTCTTTAAGCTCAGGATTCTTTTGGCTAGTAATTATTGCAACAACACTTGGAGTTTTAGTTTCATTTACAAAATACAGAAAATTAGAAGGAGCCGGAGCATCAAAAATGGGAAGTGTTTTTCTATACGTACTTGTAACCACAATTGGAATGCACATGAATATTAGTGAACTAATCAACAACTGGGCTGTTTTTAAATTTTTAATCTTGGTTGGACTTATATGGATATTCATCCATGTTCTACTGTTAATGCTAATTGCAAAAATCATAAAAGCGCCTTTCTTTTTTGTAGCTGTGGGAAGCCAGGCAAATGTTGGCGGTGCTGCTTCAGCTCCAATTGTGGCTTCAGCTTTTAGCCCTGCTCTGGCTCCTGTAGGTGTATTACTAGCTGTTTTGGGTTATGCGCTAGGGACTTATGGTGCCATTTTATGTGCTGAACTGATGAAATATATATCAGTATAGATGTTAAAAATAGCTTACGCTAAAAACTATCACCACCCTTTACCCGTTGGTCACAGATTTCCAATGGAAAAATATAGTCTTCTCCCTGAACAATTAATTTATGAGGGAACTATCAATGAAGAAAATCTTTTTCAGCCATCAAAAATGATTGAAGGTGATATTTTAAATGTTCATCAAAAACAATATTGGGAAAAACTAAAAGAGCTTAATCTTACAAAATCTGAAGAAAGAAAAACAGGATTTCCTTTATCTAAAGAATTAGTTGAAAGAGAAATCACTATTATGGAAGGAACTAAACAGTGTGCTTTATTTGCTTTGGAAAATGGAATTGCTATGAATATTGCCGGAGGAACTCATCATGCTTACACAACTCATGGTGAAGGTTTCTGTTTATTAAATGATAATGCTTTAGCGGCTAAATATCTTCTGAAAAATAACTTAGCTAAAAAAGTACTAATTGTAGATTTAGATGTTCATCAGGGAAATGGAACAGCTGAAATTTTTAAAGATGATCAGTCTGTATTTACATTCAGTATGCACGGAGAAAAAAACTATCCTATGCATAAGGAAAATTCAGATTTAGATATTGAATTACCTGATGGAACGGATGACAAATTTTACCTTAAAACACTTAGAAATACTTTACCTAAATTATTAGATGATTTTGAGCCTGACTTTATTTTTTATCAATGCGGTGTAGATATTATTAGCTCCGATAAATTAGGAAGACTTTCATGCACCATTGGTGGTTGTAAAGAAAGAGACAACATTGTTTTACAAAGCTGCAAAACCAATAACATACCTGTTGTAGCAAGCATGGGTGGCGGATATTCTCCAAATATTAAAGATATTGTAGAAGCTCACGCCAACACCTACCGATTAGCACAAGAAATCTATTTCTAAAGTAGCCAACATTACATTGTTAATTTAGAAATTCTAAAACAAACTAATATCATATATATTTTTCCATATTTGTTTTGAAATTTAAAATATGAGGGATATATACTTAAAATTAGTTGGCAAGAAAAAGCTGATTACAATTTTATTTTACTTTTTACTACTTACGTTCCCGTTTGGTTCGTTTCTACTCCCCATTTCTATTGGTTTTGCAACAATTTACCCAAATCTAATCACCTTACTAATCTTATTTACATTAGGAATATTTAATTATAAAGTAATCACTACAAAATTAGAATGGTTTACTATTTACTTTTTTATATTTTGGTTCCTTTATTCATTAACCGGTTTTTTCTTTGTTGAAGGTAAAACATCTGCTTATTATGAAGTAAGAAGTGTTCTTTTAATGGGTGTTACTATATATGTCATTGTATGGATCAAAAATTTTTTAGGGCTGGAAGATTTTATAAAGAAAGTATATAAAATATTTGAAATCATTTATTTCTTTTTAGTATCAATCAGCATTTTTGAAATTTACACCGGAATACATTTCAAAGGAGAGTTTACCAATAAGATTATTACACTACCTATAGGTAACGTAACATATTCACCCGCATTTTTAAGCGACAATCAAAATACATTTTTGGCAGTACTACTAACCATCGGAGCAATATTGTTATTATTTAGAAGTAAATTCCAGCGAAATATTTTTATATCAATTGCTGTAATAATAACCAGCTTTTTTGTTTCGTACGTAAGCGCCTCAAGAATGGGAGAATACGTATCATACTTCATGACGGTTTGGCTGCTTACAAACTATTTACGAGATATTTATAATCATTATCGACAAAAGAAATCATTAAAAGAACAACACATTTTTACCTTTTTTCTACTTATAGTTTTAATTATTGTAGGAATTTCAAAACCTATCTATGTAGGACCTAAGTTAAGAAAAGAAACTTTTGTTTATAAACAAAAACTAACCGTTGCTAAAGAATTAAAAGGAGTAAATGAAAAATCAAGATTAATTGAAATGCAATACGTTCAGTACTTAAACCAAGATGTTTTGGACTCAAATTATAACTCGGTGAAAATTAGAGAAGCATTAATTTACAATGGCATTGACTACCTGACAAAATCAAATTATTTAGGAATTGGACCCGGACAATATAGGCATAAACACATCAATAATGATAAAAAATATTATACAAAAACTAATATTGGTCCGCATTTTTGGCTAATTGAAGTATTAAGTCAATATGGCATTATTGTCTTCTTAGGCTATGTTTCTGTTCTTTTATGGGTTACTGTCATTTGTCTTAAAAATATAATTAAAAGTTTCTACATTTCATTATTGGTTATTATGTGCATAGGAGTCTTTTTAGGAGCATCTATACTGCCAAGTTCATTTATAGTAATTGATGCCGGATGGTACTTTTTTGCATTCCTAATTAGTTTGGTCAGTGATAAAGCATTTTTTGATAAAACAAAATTAGAGGCATGAAAATAGTTTTTACGGGACTACCCTATTTTTCAAACCTTATAGTTAAAGAACTTAATGCCTTTGATAAAAAAAACAACTACTTCTTTTTTAACACTTACTATTCTTTCACAGATAAAGTTAAATACTTTTTGAATTTAGTAAACACCAGTATAGTTGTTTCATTTAACGGAGTTTCTGAAAATAGCAAAGCACTAAATTGGGCAGTTATATTAAAAAAACCAATCGCTATGTTTTGGCATGGAAGCGATGTTATTATTGCAAAAGAACTATTTAAACAAAATAAGATAAATCTTAAGTACATAAACCATGCCACCCATTTTACAGACGCCCCATGGCTACAAAATGAATTAATTGAAATAGGAATAAAACCAGAGTTACTTCCTTTTAAAATAGTATCTCCCACAGAAAAAAAAGACACCTTTAAAGACTTTGGAGCAGTAACTTACATTGCCCAAAAAAATGAAAAGTTTTACGGTATTGACAATGTTTTTGATTTAGCCCAAGAATATCCTGCTGACACATTTCACATAGTTGGAACAAATGGGAGTGATTTTACATCCCCTAAAAATGTAAAATTTCACGGGTGGGTCTCTAAAGATAAAATGAATGAATTGTTAGACCAATATCCAATATTTCTTAGGCTTGCTAAACATGATGGCTATTCGCTATCTGTACTAGAAGCAATAGGAAATGGAAACGAAGTAATATGGAACTACCCTCACCCAAAAACCCACATAGCTTCCGGCAAAGAAGAGTTAATTAAACAATATAGCGTATTGAAAAATAAATTAAGCCTTAATAATTTAAAAAGAAACGGAGAAAATATAACTTGGGTAAAAGAAAATTTAAATAAAGAGAAAATACTTAAAAAATTTATTACAACACTTACTAAAATTGCCTGACAAAAAACATATTGCTATTATAAGCATTTGGTATCCCCCAACCATTGGAGTAGCTGTAAACAGGATACATTCATTTGCAAAATATTTAAACAAACAAAAGTTTGAAGTAACTGTAATATGCCTATCTGAAAATGAAAAGAAAATTGAAACTAAGGAAAATATTGAAATTCACTATTTAAAAAACAGTCAACTATTAAGACTACCAAAGTTTAACAAACCAAACAATAAACTTATTCATTACTTAAAAGTTTCTTGGAAACTCTTTGTTATGAAAATTATGAAAGATGAATATAGCGGTTGGAAAAAAGAAGCCAATAAAACACTTCACTTAATTCATGATAAAAAACCAATAGATGTAATTATTAGCTCGTTCTCTCCTTTAGCCCCTCACCTAGTAGCGCTAAAATTGAAAAAAAGACATCCATATATAAAATGGATTGTTGATATGAGGGACGAAATGAGTGCCAACCCACAACTTACTCCGGCATTAAAAACTTACTATCAAAAAGTTGAAACAGAAATTAACCAATATGCTGATGCCTTAACAACAGTGAGCTTACCAATAGTTAACTACTTCAAAGAATTATTACCTAATATCAAATACTTTGAAGAAATAAGAAACGGTTACGATCATAGTTTTGAAATAAACCAACCTGTATTTAATAAAACTCTTACCTTTTTGTATGCTGGAAATTTTTACGGAAACAGAAAACCCGGTACTTTTTTTAAAGCACTTACAGCTGTTTTAAAAAAGGATGAATTACCCGACTTCATTATTAAATTTGTGGGAACACCAAAAAACTTTAATATTCCTAAAGAAGTAGAAAAGAACTGCTTTTTTATTGATAAAGTATCTCAGAAAGAAAGCGTTGAAATGATGAGAACAGCAGACATCAACTTATTAATACAACCATTTGTCGGTAGAAAAGGTGTATATACCGGAAAAATATTTGATTATTTATCAGTGCAAAAGCCAATTTTAGCAGTTATTGACAAAGAAGACGTTGCAGCAGATTTAATCAAAGAAACTAATGCCGGATATATTGCTGATTTTAATTCTACTTTTGAAATTGAATCTGCTCTTCAAACAGCCATAAAAAACTGGAAAAACCATGTAATTCCGCAAATGGATTTAGATAAAATAGAAAAACTACATCGAAAATATCAAGTAAAAAAGATTGAACACCTCATTGAAAAAATATCATAAAATATTAGTTGTTGGTTCCAACTCAGTTCATGTCATTAATTTTATAAAATTAATAGCTCCGTTATTTGAGAATATATGTTATCTGGGAAATGAAAAGTTAGATAAAATAGATGACCTTCCCATTAAGCAATACCTTGTAAATAGTAAGAATTACTTAAGCATCAATAAAAATATATCTGTCATAAGAAAAATTTTCACAGATGAACAACCTGACATAGTACATATTCATCAAGTTAATAAATTAGCCATACAAACTGTTTTTGCGCTTCACAAAATGGCCAAAATAGTAACTACTGCATGGGGAAGTGATGTATTGATTGAGCCTAAAAAAAACATCATTAAAAGGGCTGCCGTAAAATATGTATTAAGAAACTCCAATTATTGTACGGCAGACTCAAAAAATATGCTTGATGTTATGCGTCAGATAGAGCCAAAAATAAAAAACAGTAAACATGCAGTTTTTGGAATAGATGTTATTTCCTGTGAAATTAACCAAAAAGAAAACATCATTTATTCAAACCGCCTGTTAAAACCTCTCTATAACATTGACATAATAATTGGTGAGTTTAATACCTTTTTAAAATCAAATCCTAATTGGTTGCTTATAATTGGCGCTGACGGCTTTAAAAAGGAAGAATTAGAACTGCTAGTAAAGAAACTCAACTTATCAGAAAAAGTAAAATTTGTAGGTTGGTTAGATAAAGAAAAGAATATTGACTGGTATAGACGTTCAAAAATATATGTTTCCATTCCAAGTAGTGACGGCACCTCTGTAAGTTTACTAGAAGCAATGTCAGCAGGTTGTATTCCGGTAGTTAGCAATCTACCTGTTTCAAAAGAGTGGATTACAGATGGCATAAATGGAATTATTAAAGATGACAAAGAGAACTGTTTTACAAGAGCCGTTCAGTTGAATATAAAAGATGTTTCAGAAAAGAATAAAAAAATAATATCAGAAACTGCCACTAAAGAAATTGCCTTACAAAATTTCAATTCCATTTACCAAACCATTAGTATTTAATGAATCTTCCTTTGGTATCCATAATAATCCCATGTAGAAACGAAGAAGAATACATTGAGCAAAATATAAATTCTATTCTTAACCAAAGCTATGAAGGATTAATTGAAATATTAGTGGTAGATGGAATAAGTGATGATAATACTCAGGAAATTGTAAAAAAAATTAGCAAGCAACACCCCAATGTCTTTTTATACAAAAATCAACACAAAATAACATCACATGCCTTAAACATAGGTATAGAAAAATGTAAAGGAGAATACTTTGCAATTATTGGCGGCCATTCCTACATTGACACTAACTTCATTAAAAAAAATATTGAGATCCTTACCGCAAATGAAAAAGTAGGATGTTCGGGAGGTGTTATAAAAAACATTCATTTAAATAATACCGGTTTATATATTTCAAAAGCAATGGCATCAAAATTTGGTGTTGGGAATGCTACATTTAGAACAGGAGGAAAAAAAGGATTTGTAGATACCGTTGCATTTGGAATGTACCGAAAATCGGTTGTCAATAAAATTGGCGTTTTTGATAAGACTCTGGTAAGAAATCAAGATGATGAATATAATTTCAGACTAACAAAAGCAGGATATAAAATTTACTTTTCCCCTGAAATAATCTCTTATTACTATGTTAGGGGTTCGTATAGTAAACTGTCCAAACAATATTATCAGTATGGTTATTGGAAAATATTTGTAAACAAAAAACATCAGCAAATTACAACGCTTCGGCAGCTTATTCCATCTTTTTTAATTCTTGGCATTAGTCTAGGTCTAATTCTTAGTATTTTCAACAATATATTTTTGCTACTTACAAGCAGTTTAGTTGCACTTTACTTAATATTCGCTTCCTTATTTTCATTACAAAACTCTTCAGGTGTTAAAGACTTTTTTCATACTATCTACTCCTTCTTTGTTCTCCACTTCTCATACGGAACAGGATACATTAAAGGAATTCTAGACTTTTTAATACTTAAAAGAGAACCTCCTGAAAAATTAAAAGAAAATACTAGAATTGTAAAACCAAGGAGGAAAAAGCTACTTATTTTAACTCAATATTTCCCTCCGGAAGTTGGTGCTCCTCAAAACAGGTTATATGAATTAGCCGTTAGATTACAAAAAAGCAGTTTGGACGTCAGCATATTAACTGCCATGCCCAACTATCCAAAAATGGAAATTCATAAAAAATACCTTGGAAAAAAATACCATTATGAAGAAAAGAATGAGCTAAAAATTTACCGTTCAAGTATTTATGTTTCAAAAAAGAAATCCATTTGGATCAGGCTCCTTAATTATTTTTCTTTTGTCTGGTCTTCATATAAAGTAGGAAGGAAAAAGCTAGAAGAACGGTATGATTATATTCTTTGTGAATCACCACCTTTATTTTTAGGAATTTCGGCCTATTATTTATGCAAAAAGAAAAAGGCAAAATTTATATTTAATGTTTCTGATTTATGGCCTGAAAGTGCAGAAGAGCTTGGGCTCGTAAAGAATAAACTCTTTTTATCCCTTGCAAAATGGTTAGAAGAGTTTTTATATAAAAAAGCTAATTTAATTACCGGACAAACAAAAGGAATTGTTAATAATATTAAAGCCAGATTTCCTGATAAAAAAGTGTATTGGCTGCCTAATGGAGTTGACCTAAATTATTACAACCCTGAAAATATTTCATCTAATTGGAGAGAGAAAAATAATTTTACAAATAACGACACATTATTTTTCTATGGAGGAATTATCGGGCATGCACAAGGGCTTGAGGTAATTTTAAAAGCAGCAGAAATACTAAAACACAAACCTAATTTAAAGTTTTTATTATTAGGTGAAGGGCCAGAAAAAAGAACACTAATGGAAATGAAAAAAGAATTAGAATTAAGCAATGTGTTCTTTTACCCTGCCGTTACAAAATCAGAAATACCAAGCATTATAAAAGCCATTGACGTTGCCGTAATACCGTTAAAAAAACTTGACTTATTTAAAGGAGCTATTCCTTCTAAGATATTCGAAAACCTTAGTATGAAAAAACCTATTCTTCTTGGTGTTCAGGGAGAAGCAAAAGAATTATTTATCAATGACGGAAATTGCGGGTTAGCTTTTGAGCCTGAAAATCATACAGACTTAGCCAAAAAATGTGAATTAATAATTAGCGATAAAGAAACCTACCAAAACTTTGCTGAGAATGGCAGAAAGTATGTAATTGATAATTTTGACAGAAATAAAATTGCAGAAAATTTTTTAATAAAGATTAAAGAAATAGATTAATGAAGATAGTAACCATTATAGGCGCAAGACCACAGTTTGTAAAAGCGGCAGTAGTAAGCAGGGAGTTTGCAAAACATAATTCTATTCAGGAAATAATAGTACACACCGGGCAGCATTTTGATAAAAACATGAGCGATGTATTTTTTGACGAGATGGAAATACCAAAACCTGATTATAATCTTGAAATAAACTCACTTTCGCATGGTGCTATGACGGGTAGAATGCTTGAAGAAATTGAGAAAGTACTGATAAAAGAACAGCCTAATTATGTAATGGTTTATGGAGACACCAACTCCACTATTGCCGGAGCTCTCGCTGCAAAAAAACTTCATATTAAAGTTGCTCATGTTGAGGCAGGCCTAAGGAGTTTCAATATTGAAATGCCTGAAGAAGTAAACAGAATCTTAACAGATAGAATTTCAAACGTATTGTTCTGCCCTACACAAACGGCAATTGACAATTTAGAAAAAGAAGGTGGCAAAAACAGCTATGGAGAGATAGTAATGAGTGGAGATGTGATGCAAGATGCAGCAATGTTTTATGCCGAAAAAGCAAAAGAAAAAAATACTATTTCAAAAGAAATTTTAAACAAAGACTTCATTCTTTGTACACTACACAGAGCTGAAAATACTGACAGTAAAGAAAAGTTAACTGACATTGTAAATGCTTTAAATGAAATTCAAAAAACCACCAATATTGTTCTTCCTCTTCACCCAAGAACAGCAAAAAAACTAAA
>ERZ869936.1560-NODE-1560-length-16016-cov-5.384437_pt1 | contig 16016 bp, 10 predicted proteins | sample MGYA00520876_ERZ869936 | MGnify/ENA primary metagenome ERZ869936 (study PRJEB32218, sample SAMN09650985) | biofilter metagenome | isolation source: enrty point of leading RO module | place: Saudi Arabia: Thuwal, RO plant located on Red Sea | collected 2016-02-17 ...
CACGGATTCGAGCCTTCCGACTTCATGGATTCAGCGACGGTGCGTCGCACCGACCGCTTCGTGCAGTTCGCCATGGCCGCGGCCCGCTTGGCTCTGGAGGATGCAGGAATGCTCGACGCCGAGGCCTCGTCGGAGACGGCCGCCGAGCCCTCGCCGAGACCGGGAGATCCATCGATATCGCCGCGAGCCTCCTGGGCCGCCGCCCTCGATCTGGATCCGGCACGGACCGCTGTCCAACTCGGCTCGGCCATGGGGGGCATCGCCCACGCCGAGAATCAGCTCCGACGCTTCCTGGAGAGCGGAGCCCGCTCCCTCGACCCCCGTTTGGCGACCACGACCTTCGCGGGGGCGGCCAGTTGTCAGATCGCCGTGCGCCTGGGGATCTCTGGCCCCAACTCCACGAACGCCATGAGTTGCGCCGCGGGCACCATGGCCGTGGGAGAGGCGACGCGCCTCATCCGTGAAGGCTCAGTCGACGTGGCCCTCGCCGGGGGCGCCGACGCGCCGCTGGCCCCCGTCTGCTACGGTGCGTTCGCGGCCCTACGGGCCATGAGCAAGCGCAACGACGATCCGGCTGCGGCGTGCCGGCCCTTCGATGCCCACCGCGATGGATTCGTCATGGGTGAGGGGGCGTGCATTCTCGTCCTCGAGGAGCGCTCCCGGGCCGAAGCCCGCGGGGCGCGGATCTACGCCGAGGTCGCAGGCTACGGGACCAACAACGATGCCCACCACATGGCGGCGCCGAGACCCGACGGTTCCATGGCCGCCGCTGCCATGCGCAATGCACTCGCCGAGTCGGGTCTCGCCGCGGATGCCGTCGACCACGTGAACGCCCATGCGTCGTCCACGGTGCTCAACGACCAGACCGAGTCACGAGTCATTCGCCAGGCGCTCGGCTCGCGGGCCGACGACGTGTCCGTTTCTGCGACCAAGCCATTCCACGGGCACGCCCTCGGGGCGTCCGGCGCCATGGAGGCCGCCATCGTATGCTTGTCACTGGCAGACGGGTGGGTTCCCCCGACCCTCAACCACGAGGAGCCCGGCGAGGGGTGTGATCTCGACTACGTGGCCATGGCGTCGGACGTGGGCCGAACGGGAGACGTGAACGTGGCCCTGAGCAACTCCTTCGGCTTCGGCGGGATCAACGCCGTCCTCTGCCTCACCCGTCCCGAGGTGCGGTCATGAACGGACCACCCGCTGTGCACCAACGAGGAAGACGGGCATGACCGAGATCCCCGTCGAGCTCCTGGCCCTTCCCGCCCTGGCCTTGGCGTCCGGCCTCGACCTCTACCTCACTCTGCTCTTCCTCGGAGCCGCTCCCACCACCGGACTGTGGGACGTTCCGCTCCCTGGTGCCTTGGGTGACCTGGACTCGCCCTTCGTCCTCATTACCGTCGGGGCCTTCTACATCGCCGAGTTCACCGCGGAGCGCTTCCCCGTGGCAGCCCTCGTCTGGAACACGTTGCACGCCGTGATCCGACCGGTCTCGGGGGCCCTCCTCGCCTTGCTCCTCCTCGACGGTCAGGGACTCCCCGTCATTATCGGTGGCGCCGCAGCCGGTGGCCTCCTCGCGGCGTGGGCTCATTCGGTGCGCACCGGTGCATGGGTCCTCCGGGATTTCCGTGGACCCGGTCGCGGGTCGCCGGATGCTCCGGCCCCCCTGCTCGTCTCCGTGGCGGAAGACGTCGCCGTGCTCGGCACGGTCTCCTTGGCCCTCGACGCACCTCGCTGGTCCCTCGGCGTGGCCATCCTGATCCTGCTGGCCTCGGCCCCCTTCGCCCGTTCCAGGGGCAAAGCATTCGCATACGCCATTCGCCTCGGCATCGTGCGCATCTTCCGGACGCTCGGCTTGCGCCGATGGCGACGGAGCGACGAGCTGCCCGACTGGGTCGCCCGATCGTTTCGGGACGGTGACGCGCTGCGCGGGTGTCCTGTCGGGGCGTGGCGGCTGCCCGGCGCTCCACGATTCGCCACGGGCTGGATCGTGGTGCGTGGAGGTCGGCCCCTGTTCCTCTACAAGACCCGGAAAGGCGCTCGCCGCATCGAGCTGGAGGAACGGCCTTCGGTCTCGGTGGAGGACCGGGATCTCTACCGGCAGATCGACTTCGGCGGAGGCCGGGAAGCCACCATCCTCGTGGTGGGATGGGCGGGACCCAGCACCGAGAGTCTCGAGGCCGAGTTCTCTTCCGGGCCGGTGACTTCAGAATAAGGTGCGACCGTCCGATGCTCTCAGGGGCAGATGAGGCCGGAAAAAAAACCTTTGACCGTGGAAACAGGCATTTATACCTTCATTTTCACCCTGAAATAATTTCCACTGGTCCTCCCCAGGCCCCTGAAAAGCCAACCCTCAGGCGGACTGTCGGGGTGAGCGTCTTCCGGATCAGTCCCTCATCGACCCGCAGACCGAGGTTCGGAAAAAACGAATGTTTTCTTCCTCTCGTGGCCTGGACTCCTTCGACCAGTACCTGCAGGACGTTGAGAAGTACCCCCTCATTCAGGACCCCCGTGAAGAACGTGAGCTCGCCCGGAGGGCGCGTGTCGGCGACAAGGAAGCCGCCGAACGCCTCGTCACGGCGAACCTCCGGTTCGTCATCTCCTATGTGAAGAAGTACCAGGGACGGGGACTTGGACTTGCCGAGCTGGTGTGCATCGGCAACGAGGGGCTTCTCAAGGCGGTAAAGAAGTTCGATCCCGACAAGGGCGTGAAGTTCATCAGCTACGCCGTGTGGTGGATCCGCCAAACCGTCCTGCAGGCCCTCGCTGAGCAGACCCGCTCGGTCCGCATTCCTCTCAACCAGAATTCGAACCTCGCCAAGCTGGCGAGGACGAATACGGCGCTCACCCAGTCGTTGGGTCGGACACCCACCGATCAGGAGATCGCCGACGAAATGGACGAGCCCGTCGATACCATCCGGGCCCTCCGCAGGGTGGCGGCATCGGAGCTGAGTCTCGACGCACCCATCGACCGTGGCGATCGGGACAGTGCGAGCTTCGGAGAGCGCTTCGCCGGCGCGGCGGCGGCCGACATCGAGCAGGACGTCGAGGCCATTGCCCGCCGCGAGTTCCTCGAGTCGATGTTCGAGAGCTACCTCACCGAGCGCGAGCGAAAGATCCTGTATCTGTACTACGGTCTCGACGACGGAGAGGAGCGCACCCTCGAGGAGATCGGTTCCCTCCTGGGCGTGACGCGTGAGCGCATCCGTCAGATCCGGAATCGCGCGTTCGAGAAGCTCCGGGAGAGCCCGCACGGTGAGTCGCTTTCGGGGTTCTGGAACGCTCATTAGGCGGCCGTAGGACGGAAGCTGTATCCACACGAGGAGGCCCCGTCATCCGGCGGGGCCTCTTCGCGTTTCTACGGCGGTCCGGGCGGAACCGCGTCTCGAGGGCCGACGTACCACCCTTCGATGACCATTCTTCCTCTCCTGGCCCTGGCCGTCGCCCTGGCGTGGCCCGGCAGTGCCGTCGCCCAGGAGCGCCCACCGGTCTCCCCACCCGGTGGCGAGGCGACCGGTACCGAAGCCGCCCGCTGGAACGACCCCCTCGTGCTCCGGCTCGTGGAGCGGGCGCGGGACCAGCGCCAGTCGTTGACCGTGGACTCGGCCCTGACGACGTATCAGGCCCGCGCCGTAGGACATGTCTACTTCTTCGTCGACCGTGCCGACTCGGTCCAGCAGGTCCTGGTGAAGGGCGATCAGGTCGCCCTCGACCTCTATTGGCGGGCTCCCGACGAGACCCAGCAGTGGATCGTGGGCCGGCGGGACGAGCGGGTCCTTCCCACGAGCATCCGGTACCACCTCGATCACCTGACCGTCGTGCAGGACGACTTCGGCGACTTCATCCGTCTCGGCGACGGCGACGAGGTGGAGGCGGTCCTTCATCCTCTCGCACCGGGGGCCGAGTCGACCTACGACTACGCCCTCACCGACTCGTTGCGCCTCAGCTACGCCGGCGGGCAGGAGGTGGTGCGCGTCTTCGAGATTTCCGTTCGCCCGAAGGATCTCGACGCCCCCGGGTACGTCGGGACCGTGTTCGTCGATCGCGATCGCGCCGCAATCGTCCGGATGAACTTTTCCTTCACCCCGGCCTCGTACGTCGACGGCTACCTCGACTACATCCGGATCTCCCTGGACAACGCCCTCTGGATGGCCAGCCACTGGCTTCCCTATCGACAAGAGGTGGAGATCCGTCGGGAGATACCGTACCTGGACTTCATGGCCGGAAGCACCATCCGGACGACGTTCGACATCCGGGAGTACGAGTTCAATGTGGAGATCCCCGACGAGCGGATGAGGGGCCGAGGCGTTCGGACCGTCTCTCCGAACCAGCAACGGACCTTCGAGTTCGGCAGGGGGATCTTCGAGGAACTTGAGGAGTCCGGTGGCATCGGTCCGTCCCCCACCATGGAGGAAGTGCGGAGTCAGGTTCGAGAGGTCGTGGACGACGAGGTGCTGAGCGGTTTGTCCGGGTTTCGCCTGTACGCGGCCCGGATCTCCGATTTCGCCCGGTACAACCGGGCGGAGGGTGTCTTCGCCGGAGCCGGCCTGACCCTCCGGCCTCGCGGTGACCTCCAGCTCCGAGGGACCGGCGGCTACGCCTTCGGGCGCGGGCGGGGGTCAGGAGCGCTCAGCCTCCGTCGTGAAGGGAGCGGAGTCGTTCCGTCGTTCGACGCGTACTGGGACGCCATGGGCGACATCGGGGGGCACCCGGGCGCCACTCTCCTGGAGAACTCCATCTCTTCCGCGTCCGGGGACAAGGACTACCTCGACCCCTTCTTCCGGCGTGGAGCGACGCTCACGCTGGAGCGCAGACCCGGCCCGGGGTTCACCCTGCGCCTCCGGGCCGAGGAGCACGTCGGTGCTATGGACGTCGTGTCGGGACCGGACAGCGAGTTTCGACCCGTCCGCTCCGTCGAGGAAGGCGCCTTTGTAAGCGCGGCCGCTACGCTTCGAGGGTCCCTGCCCGGGGGCGGCCGGACCGCCCTCACGCTTATGGGTGGCCTCATGAACGAGCGGATCTTCGGATCGGTTGGGCTCGACGGATGGTGGGATATCGAAGATCCCGAGGACCGATGGTCCGGCCGGATCACCGTCTCCGGCGCATTCACCGATGCGGGCGCACCGCGGCAGACGTTTCACCTCATCGGGGGACGGCACACCCTACCCGGCCACGACTACCGCGCCTTCGGCGGGAATGCCTACTGGTTGGCCCGTGTAGAGGGGACGGTGCCGGTCTGGCGTCCCTATCTCGGGGTCCGCGCATTCACCGCCCTCGGGGCGACCTACCTCGGCGACACGGTCCTGCCCGCCGACTGGGGGGTGACCGGGTCCTCGGATGTCCGCGGCTCGGCGGGGCTCGGTCTTTCCTTCGGCTACGACGCCATGAGGGTCGATGTCGGTCGAGCGCTCTGGGGGGACGGCTGGGAGGCCGTCTTCTCCGTGGCACCCCAGTTCCGGAGCTGGTTGTAGGGCTTCGAAGCAGCCGCCAGCACGTGAGCCCCCCGTGCACCGTCGGACCTGCTCCGCCCATCGCCGCTGGGCGCTCACGTGGGCGAGCCGGACCCGGGCAAGGCGGCCCGGGCCCGCACTCGCTGGTCGGGCGTCGACCCCGGTCGCTTCCCTCGACACATCCGGAAGGAGGCGATCCACTGGGTCGCCGGAGCGCCTCAGGCCGCTGCGTCCACGTCGTCCGAGTCCTCGGCGTCGAGGCCCTTCGAGTTCAGGCGTACCACCTCCCGCACGTGGATCTCGGACGTGGGGATGACCACCCCGTCCCGCTCGTAGGAGTCGTACTCGATGCGGCCCTCCACGTAGATCCGGTCGCCGGTGCGGATGTAGTCCTCGGCGAACTGGGCCTGCCGGTTCCAGAGTGTGAGTCGGTGCCAGTCCGTCCGCTCTTCGTCTTCGGCCGTTGACGGTGCGCGGCGGTTCGTCGCCAGCGAGAAGTGAGCGACCTTGGTACCGCTCTTGGTGGTCTGGATGTCCGGGTCACGCCCTACGTTGCCAATGAGCGTCACTTTGTTCACGGACCGCGCCATGGGGATCCCTCCCGTCTGAAGTGCCTGGCCCGCGTCCTGACGCGGGCTCGTGGCAGAAACGTTCGACGGGCCCGCGGGGCGAGCCGATGGCGCAGAGGGACGGTGTGACGGGACGCGGCCCGGGGTCGAGCCCTACGCCTTGGCGTCGTACCAGGTCGTGCCGACACCCCACTCCGCGACCACGGGCACGCTGAGCTCCACCGCGCCCTCCATCCGGTCCACGACGACTCGACGAACCTCGTCCACCTCGTCGTCAGGCACCTCGAAGAGCAGCTCGTCGTGGACCTGGAGGAGCATGGCGGCGCCGGAAGCCGACTCATCGAGAGCAGCCTGCACGTCGATCATGGCCTGCTTGATCATGTCCGCGGCGGTCCCCTGGATGGGCGTGTTCTGGGCGACCCGCTCCCCGAACTGGCGGACGTTCCAGTTGCGGGCCCTGAGCTCGGGCACGTAGCGCCTCCGGCCCATGAGCGTCTCCACGTACCCCGACTCCTTGGCCTGTTCGACCTGGCGGTCGAGGAAATCGCGGACGCCCTGGAATCGCTCGAAGTAGGTGGCGATGAACTCCTTCGCCTCCTCGCGACTGATCCCCAGCTGACGCGCCAGCGAGAAGGGCCCCTGCCCGTAGAGCGTGGCGAAGTTGACGGTCTTCGCCTGACCCCGCTGGGCCGGAGAGACATCGTCCACGGCGACGTCGAAGATGACCGAGGCCGTCTGCCGGTGGACGTCGATGCCCTTGGTGAATGCCGTCACGAAGGCCGGGTCCTGGGAGAAGTGGGCCAGGACACGCAGCTCGATCTGAGAATAGTCCACGCCGAGAAGCACCTTGCCCTCGGCGGCGACGAAGCCCTTTCGGATCTCCCGACCCAAGGCGGTGCGGATGGGAATGTTCTGGAGGTTGGGGTCGCTGGAGGAAAGTCGGCCCGTGGCCGCCACCGTCTGATTGAAGCTGGTGTGGATCCGTCCGGTCCGCGGATTCACCAGCTTGGGGAGTGCGGCGACGTACGTGGAGCGAAGCTTCTCGAGCTCCCGGTACTCCATCATGAGGCGGGGTACGTCGTGCCCCAGGGCCGCCAACTCCTCGAGAACCGATGCATCGGTGGACGGGCCCGTCTTGGTCTTCTTCAGAACGGGAAGCTCCAGCTTCTCGAAGAGAACCTGCCGGAGCTGAGGCGTCGAATTCAGGTTGAAGTCGCCGCCCGCGAGGGCGTAGATCTCGCTCTCGATGAGATCGAGTTCACCCTTGAGCTTGACCCGCATGTCCTCGAAAAACGCCCCGTCGATGCCGACGCCGGCGAGTTCCATGCGGGTAAGTACGGGGACCAGAGGCATCTCGAGCTCGTCCATGAGCGGCATGAGGGTGGCCTCCTCCAGTCGATCCCGAAGGTGCTCGGTGAGCTGCCAGGTCATGTCCACCGACTCACAGAGGAAATCGCGAGCCCGCTCCACCGGCACCTCCACGACGGCGACCTTGCTCCGGCCACTCCCTACGAGATCGCCGCGCTCCAGCGGCTTGTGACCGAAGACTTCCATGGAGAGCGTCTTCAACTCGTGGTCCCGCCGGCCGGGATCGAGCACGTAGCTGGCGATCATGACGTCGAAAGCCGCGCCCTCCAGCGAGACGCCAACGGTCGAAAGAGCCAGGGTCGATCGCTTCACGTCGTGGCCGACCTTGCCCACCTCCGGGTTCTCGAGCACAGCCTTGAGCTCGGCCATGGAGGGATGGTCGAGGCCGGGGACGTTCTTCACCGGCCCCCGTCCCTCTTCGCCCTCGAAGGTCAGTTCGAAGGGTTGTTCGTGAGCCAGAGGCAGATACCACGCCGCACCCCGCTCCACCGACAAGGCGAGCCCGACCGGCTGCCCCCGCAGAGGATCCTCGGCGGAGGGCAACACCCCCACGGCCACCTCACCGGCCTTCCGAATGGCGGTTACGACGTCGTTCACCTCGGCCACGGAATCGACGATGCGGTACTCCACCTCCACCTCGACCTCGTCCACCGCGGCAGACCCGAGAGCGCTACCCTGGGCCTGTGTCGCGAACTCGTCGGCGAGCCGCCGGAACTCGAGCTTGACGAAGATGTCCCGCAGCGCGTCGGGGTCGGGCTCCCGGACCTTGAGCGCGTCCAGGTCCAGCGCGATGTCCAGGTCGGTCATGATGGTGACCAGCCGCTTGGACAGCCGGACGTCGTCGGCGTTGTCCCGGAGGGAGTTCTGGGCGCGGGTCGGCGAGACGTCGTCGACATGCTCCAGGAGCGTCTCGATGTCCGGGTACTCGGCCAGCAGCTTCACCGCAGTCTTCGGGCCGATCCCACGGGCGCCGGGGACGTTGTCCGAGGAGTCGCCGACGAGGGCCAGATAGTCGGCCACCTGCCCAGGCGGGATCCCGAACTTCTCGTCGGCATTCTCCTCCGTGACCCATTCCGCGGCCACCCCCTGCGCTCCTCCCCGGCCCGGGTTCATGAGGTGGATGCCGGGCTGGACCAGCTGATAGAAGTCCTTGTCGCCCGACACGATGACGGCCTCGAGGCCCGCGTCCCGAGCTTGGACGGCCAGGGTGCCGATGACGTCGTCGGCTTCGTAGCCCTCCAATTCCACCACCGGATCGTTGAATCCCTCGACGATGGTCCGGATGTGCTTCAGGCTCGCCCGGAGATCGTCGGGCATCTTCTCCCGCGTCTCCTTGTACTCGGGATAGATCTCGTCGCGGAAGGAGTCCCCCGAGTCGAAGACGATGGCGATGTAGTCCGGTTCGAAGTCCCGGCGGATGTCCAGCAGGAACCGGGTGAAGCCGAATGGAGCCGAGGTGTTCTCGCCCGCCGAGTTGGTGAGGGGTCGACTGATGAACGCGAAGTACGAGCGGTAGATCAGCGCGTACGCGTCGATGAGGAAGATGCGGGGGGACGTCTTGGGAGGGATCTGCACGGGCTGGCGGTCCTGGCGGCGGAGGCGACGGCCCGGAAGATAGAAGAGCGCCCGCGGTGGTGCGATGCGCGCCCAGCGTCGACTGCAGTCGGCGGCGGCGGGTGGGCATGAAGAAGGCTCCGCGACGTACTGTCGCGGAGCCTGACGGGACCTTCCGTTGGTGGAGCGCTAAGCCCGGACTACACTCGCGGCCTGCGGTCCTTTGTCGGAGTCTCGAATCTCGAATTCCACTTCTTCGCCTTCGGCGAGGGTTCGAAAGCCCTCGGCTTCGATGGCCGAGAAATGAACGAAGACGTCCTCACCGTCGGGTTGCTCGATGAAGCCGTACCCCTTCGAGTCGTTGAACCATTTTACGGTCCCTTTCATGCCGTTCCCTCCGACTACTGAGTTTACGAGCGACGCCCCGCAGGGCGTCGTATCACAATTCTGCCCATCGGATCGCCGACTTCGCAAGCTACGCGGCACGAGGGCCAGTCACGGCGGGCACTTTCGTCGGAGGGGAGCGCCAGACGCTCGTCAGTCCTGCCCGTACAGCACTCGGTAGAGACCGAGATTCCGGCGAACGTTCTTCACGTACCCGCGGGTCTCGGTGAAGGGAATCCGCTCGGTGAACCGCAAGGGGTCCGCGGCTTCCGGGTAGCGCCGCCACCGCGTCGCGCGCGTGGGTCCGGCGTTGTACGCCGAAAGGACGAGGGGAAGCTCGTTGTCGTAGCGACGGCTCATGTCCACGAAGAAGGCTGCGCCGAGGTGGAGGTTCACCTCCGGCTTCGTGAGGGACGCCTCGGTGAATCCATCCGGCCCGTGGGCGCGTGCGAGCTGGGCGCCGGTCGGGGGCATCACCTGCATCAGCCCGATGGCCCCGGCGTGACTCACGATATCGGCCTTGAACGCCGACTCCTGCCGGATGATGGCCGCCATCATGAAGGGGTCGATGCCCCACTCCTCGGCCTCCCGACGCACGAGCTCCCGGTACGGGAAGGGATAGGTCACGTGGAGGATCTCGCGGTCCCACGACCCCTCGTCCTCCAGCAACGCCCACCCGAGGTTGATGCCGTCGATGGTGCGACCCCGGTCGATGAGCGCCTGAGCCAGGCGGAGACGTGGCCCGCGGGTGTCTCCCGCGCGCGCACGGAGCCGCGCGATCTCGGCTTCAGCTCCAGGTTCGAGGCCGGCCTCCGTGAGCATGTCCAACCGAGCCAGTCCCTCGGTGAGCCACCCCGGCTCTTCGGGGGCCTCACCCGCCGGCATGTCGACCTCGAAGTCGACGCCAAGGAGGTCTGCGGCCATCACCGCGTAGTACTCCACCGGTTGGGTGAGCACGTGGCGGAGATGAGGCTCGGCCGCCGCCGAGTCGCCCAGCTCCAGGCGCGTACGTCCCGCCCAGTAGGCTGCCTCCTGCCAACGCCGGCCTTCGGGGAAGTCGGCGAGGTACTGTTCGAACACCTCGGCAGCAGCCTGAAGGTCACCTCGCCGGAGGTGGATCTGGCCCGACCGCATGCGTGCCTGCCCGGCACGGCTGTGCGTGCGCACGTTCTCGATCAAGAACGCGTACCGGTCCAGAGCGGTGTCCAGGGCCCCTCGCGCCTCGGCATTGTACGCCTGGGCCCAGGCCACTTCCGCCGCAGCGCTGCTGCTCGGGTACTCGTCGAGAATCCACCGCCGTAGCGTGTTCACCTGCGAGGTCATGCCCTGCCGGGACCGCATCTGCATCCAGAGTTCGAGGTTCCGCGACCCGATGCTCTCCGACTCGGTGTTCTCGCGGATGTACCGGAACTCCTCCAAAGCCTCGTTCTGCCGCGCTCGCACCGTGGACATGAGGCGGGCCCGCTCCAGTCGAGCCGCTTCGCCCAGCTCCGAGCCCCCTTCTTCCGCCCGATCCCAGGCTGCGTCGTACGCTCGCAGGGCCCGTGACCCATCACCCGAACGATTCAGGATCGAGGCGAGTCGAAGCCACGCCTCCGTGTCATGGCCACCCATGTCGGCCAGGGTCTCGGCCGCCCGAACGCGCGCCTCACCACGTGCCGACTCCAAGCCATCGAGGAGCAGCGCACGGCCAGCAGCCGCTTCGCCCGCGGCGACGCGGAGGCGGCCCACTTCCACCATGGCTTCCGGTCGATGGCCCTCGGACACCTCGTCGACGAGACGCTCGAATCGCCGAAGAGCCGCCGCCGAGTCTCCGGATGCCAGCAGGGCATCGGCCTCTGCTCTCCACAGCACGCCAGCCGCCGCCGGCTCCACGGCCTCGCCCAGAAGCGACCGTACCGCCGACGCGTCTCCTTCCTCGGCAGCCGCGAGCACGATCTCCGCGGCTGCCCAGCTCCGCACGTGAGGCACCGGTCGCAACGCGGCCAGCGAGCGCCTCGCCTCATCGAGATTCTCGGCGTGCCATGACGCCCGAGCAGACCGGGCCAAGGCGATGTACCGCCGGGGATCCGTGGCGTCGACCGCCCTCTGGTAGACGGAGTACGCCTCAGCTGCCGGGACCCAGTCCTCTTCGTACTCGTATGCGCGTCCGAGGAGGTAGCGACCATGCCCGCCCTCGAGCTCGTCCAGCCACGCCCGTCCCTCGAGCAGGTCCCGGACCGCTGGCCAATTCTCCCACCCCGACTCCGCACGGGCGAGGGTGAGCACGTCGGCAGGCCCACCTTCGTGCGCCCCTTCGGCCCGCATGATCCGGGTGGCATGCCAGTAACGGCCGGCCGACAACTCGTCCAGGGCGGAATCGGAGAGGGCGGCCGCAGCGGCGACCGTCGATACCGGTTGCGTGCCCAGGTCGAGAACCGTGACGAGTGGCTCGTGGGTCTCGCCTCCGGACACCGCCGACGCGACCATGGCTGGGCGCGCCTCGTCCCCCCCGGTGTGAAGGGTGCCGGACACCGCGGAGAGGACACCTGCGACCGCGAGGACCACGAGTGAGGAGCGGATGGTCATGCGTGGGGAAACTGCAAGGGGGGAAACAGATGACGCTCGATGATACGGGTGGCCCCGTCTTCTATCAATAAGATTCGCAGGGGACGGAGGTTCCCCGGCAGGGCCGTCCCCCGGGCTTCTAGCTGCCGCCCGGCTCCAGTGTGGTCGCAAACTCCAGGAACCGCTCGGCCCTGCGGTCCCAGCCGAATGCCACCGCGGCCTTCCTGGCCTCGATGGCGAGCCGGTTCGCCAGGGGCCTTCGCTCCAGGAGCGTCCGGATCCCGTGAGCAAGTGCCATCGGGTCGTTGGGTTCGACGAGCCACGCGGTGCGGTCGTGGGTCACGATGCGGCGAACCGCTGCAGTATCCGTCGTGACGATGGGCGTCCCCACCGCCATCATTTCCAGAATCTTCAGCGGACACGTAAACCGATCGGCGATCTCACTTACGCCTTGTGGAAGTGGGCACACACCCACCCGGGCGCGCCGCAGGTAGCGTCGTACGGCCGACGGGGGCACGTACCCCTCAAAGCGTAGCCGGTCGTGCACACCCAGGGCCCGACCCCGTTGTCGCATCGCGGCCACCGACTCGTCGTCGCCCCCGACCAGCCAGAGTCGAACACCCGGCAGGCGGGGCATGGCGTCAATGAGATCGGGGACCCCCTTTCGACCCTGCAGCTTCCCTACGTAGAGGACGTCGATATCGCGGTCGGCGTCGCTGGGCAGGGGGTCATCTCGCACCTCGGTGCCCCCTGGGAGGATCAGGGTCTGTCGCGGCACTTCGTAGTCGGCGCGTAGAGCATCGGCGACGCCATCCGTGACACACACCATTCCATGTGCGAGATCCAGAGCCGCCTGCTCCCGCTCCGCGATCCGTCGGACGTGCCGACGCAGGCGCCAGCGCCGGGCGACACGTGGGTGGAAGAAGGCTTCAGCCTGGCTGGCGCACGTCCTATGCGCCTCCCAGAGAAAGCGTACGTTGGGAGGCGCGACCACTCGACGCGCTTCTTCGAAGACGCCCAGCCCCGACTCGCCGCGACCGATGATCACGTGCTTCGGCGCCGCGGCCCATCCATCGAACAGGCGACGCAGCCGCTGTCGGAACTCCCGCGAGGAGATACCGGGTCCGAACACCGACTCGATTCGAAGACGTGGGTGTGGCGTGATTCCATAGTGGGCATGAACCGCGGCCTCGGATTTCACGGGCCCGAAGAGGAGCGTCACCGCGGCACCCCGCTCGCAGAGGGCGCGAGCCGTACGGACGATCTGGATGCCCGCCGCCTGCTCATTCGGCAGCGGCAGATCGTAGAAGTACGAGAGGTGTGGACGGTCGGCGGCGCGCATCGAGGTGGGGGAAGGCCCTAGATTGGGCTGGCGCGTGACCGTGGAAGGTAACGGACCCATGCCGCCGAAGCTGTCGTTCCCACCACCCCCTGTCGAGCGCATCCGCGCATGCCCGAGGCTCGAGACGACCGTCGAGGCCATAGAAACCCCGAGCGCGTGAACCTGCGCGCTCGGGCGCTACGCTCCAGCGGCATTCAGCTTTCCTCCCAGGCCGTGAAGCTGATTCTGGGCGTCGGCTCGGTCATGATCCTGGCTCGGCTTCTGACGCCGGAGGACTACGGGCTCCTGGCCATGGCGGCCACACTCACCGCGTTCATCGCGAGCTTCCGGGATTTCGGCCTCCCCATGGCGGCCGTTCAACGGGAGGATCTCGACGACCATACCCTGAGCCGTCTGTTCTGGCTTTCCCAACGGATCAACGTGGCGACCGTCGGTGCCGTCGTCCTCCTGGCCCCGATCACGGCGTGGTTCTACGGCGAACCACGTCTGACCGGCATCATCCTCATCGAGGCCACGGCCCTGTTGCTTCTCGGCGTGACCTTCATGCACGAAGGCCTCCTGTGGCGACAGCTGAAGTTCGGCAGGATCATGCTCATCGACGTGGGAGCGATGCTCGGCGGAATCGTCCTGGCCATCGTCCTCGCCTGGCGGGGCGCGGGGTACTGGGCGCTCGTCGGTCAGATCTTCGCCACCCATGCCCTTCGTAGCGGGGGGTATTGGCTCGCCTGCCGATGGCGGCCCGTAGCCTGGTCAGAGGGTGCGACGTCGAGTGGCTTCACGGCGATGGTGAAGTACGGTGGCTACTACACGGGCGGGCGTTTGCTGGCCCACGTCGGACGCAACCTGGATCGGGTCCTCATCGGTTTCCTTCACGGCACTACGGAAATGGGGCTCTACAACAACGCGTACCGCTGGGCGCGGTTCCCCACCGACCAGATCTACGACCCCCTCCGGGGCGTCGCGGTGGCCGCGTTCAGCAGAGTCCAGGACGATCCAGCGGCCTACCGTGCAGCCGTGCGGCAGTCCCTGCTCGCCCTCTATGCCGTGGTCGTACCCGTGCCGGTGTTCATGGCCATGGAGGCGGAGCGAACCCTTCTCGTCCTCCTGGGCGACCAATGGTTGGAAGCCGTCCCGTACTTCCAGTTGCTCTGCCTCGCGGCCGCGGCGATGGGAGTCGAGAAGATGACCAAGTGGGTGTACCTGAGCGAGGGCCGCACTCGCGCCTTCTACTCCTGGCAATGGGTCTACATGGTGGTGATGATCGCCGCAGTGAGCGTGGGGGCATGGCGCCAAGGTCCCTACGGCGTGGCGGTGGGGTACACCCTCGGCACGTGCCTCCTGGCATGGCCGAGCGTCGCCTATTGCCTCTCGGCCTCACCCATCGGACAGCGCGACGTCCTTCGCGCCGCGGCCCGCCCGGTCGTAGCTACGCTGGGTGGCGCGGTTGCCGTGTGGCTCATGAGGCCCGTACTGTTGCCGATAGGCTCCGCGTGGGTTGTCCTGTTGGTATCGGGTCTGCTCTTTGGAAGCCTGTACATGCTGATCTGGACCGTGGCGCCCGGAGGACGGCGGGCCCTGGCGGATGTCGCCTCGTTGGCACGCGAGATCCTGCCGGGCTCGACCTCCTAGCAATCCGACGGCGTCGCGTCTCGCCCCCCCCAGCGAGCGATTGGATGCCGATACAACCGTTGGATGACCGCGTCGGGCCACCCCGGGCCTGGATCACGGCCTACGCCTCCCTCGCGCTGCTCATGCTCGTCGCACTCGGCATCGCAGGTGTGACAGACCGACACTCGCTGGCCGCTGTGGTTCAAAGTGGCGGCCCCGTCGACCTCGGCACGATGGTCCTGTGGATGGTGCTCGGGGTGCTGGCGGTCGGGATGAGTTTTCGATGCAGCCGGACCGGTCAGTCGGGGCTTCCGTGGCTCGGATTGGGGGCCCTCGCCTTCTTCTTTGCGGGAGAGGAGATCGCCTGGGGGACGGAGTTCACCGCTACCTCCTGGGACATCCACAATCGCGCGGTCGAGGCGCTGGTGGATCTCCTATCGCCAACCATCGCCGTGACGGCGACGACGCTTGTCGTCCTCGGAGCGGTCGCCGCGGCGCTACGGCTGCGGCACCGATGGTGGCCGGAGAAGCATGCGCGCGAGGGCTCCCTACCCCTCTTCGGCGTGGTGGCCCTGGGCTGGTTAGTCTTGTCCCAGGCGCTCGATCTCGGAAGCCATCTCGATCTCCCCTACGTGACGGGGCAATGGATTCTGGAGGAGTCGGGCGAATTCCTCGCCGCGCTCGCCGCAGTGTTCGGGCTACTGGCTCACCGCGGGGAGCGACGCCTCGACTCGGCAGGTACCTCGCCCATTGGCTCGGGCCTCAGTGCGCCGGCCCACCCTCCGCCCCGAGCTTCGCCGGTGCTCCAAGGAGGGCCTCCCGGTCGGAAGGGCGCAGATGCCTCCATCGACCGAACTCGAAGGCCTCGAGGATCTCGGGAGACGCGCCCGACCCTGTGAGGTAGCCGGTTGCTTCGCCGACGGCTTCGCACGAAAGGCCCAGGATCACGGCAGGAAGCAGCATCGGACCCGAGCGGTCCCGCGCCGTCCGAGGGAGCAGGAGGTGCCTCGTGCGCCAGAGCCGGAGGCCGGGAATGACCGCAGCGGCTGAAGCGTAGACGAGCTTTCGCCACGTAGGCCAGCCGTTCCTCGCCGCACGTTGAGCCCCGAAGAGTCGTCCTGCGTGGAATCGAAGGCGCACGGTCGAGGATAGGCGCGACGGGTTGACGTGCGCGACGGCGACGTCGGAGAGGAAGAATCG
>ERZ869936.1561-NODE-1561-length-15974-cov-5.726490_pt1 | contig 15974 bp, 25 predicted proteins | sample MGYA00520876_ERZ869936 | MGnify/ENA primary metagenome ERZ869936 (study PRJEB32218, sample SAMN09650985) | biofilter metagenome | isolation source: enrty point of leading RO module | place: Saudi Arabia: Thuwal, RO plant located on Red Sea | collected 2016-02-17 ...
CACTGAAGAAATCAGCTTCAGTATGCCTACAACCTATATAATAAGGTTGGTTGGGATAACTATTACCGCCAGTTGTTAGATACTGACCACGCGGAGAGCCGTTGACGAAGATTGTCAGGAAGTTGCCATTGCCAACAAGCGCGATGTGGTTCCACGCATCATTTGTCAACGTCGAATTAACATTTAGAACAATCAGGTTGTCTTTAACGACCCGTAGCTTACCAAGGCTTGTAATTGATATAGCAAGGCCTGAGTTGGAAACCTGCGTGTCCCACAGGAAAGCATCCTGCAAGAAATCGCTCGCATAAACAAAAAACTCAACCGTAAAGTTACCGTCTACCGCGCTATTCGATGCAGACTTGACGTAATCGCCCGTACCATCAAGTTCTAATGACGCTGTACCAAACTTCTTCTGATCTGTAGATAATGCGGCATTACCCGAGGCTGTAAACGTAGGACCAGATGTCGGTACTAGACCATCAGCTTCAACGCCTGTAGGTTCTACAGTAGCGGTTCCTGTAACAGTAACGTCACCTACATCACCTACAGCTTCTACACCTGTGACGGGAACATTAGCTTCAGCGTCTACGGTAGCGTCACCTATTACACCATCAGCTTCGACACCTGTAGCTGATACGTTAGCCTCACCTGTTACAGTGACATCGCCTGTTACACCATCAGCTTCGACGCCTGTGACTGGTACTTCTGCAGCGGCGGTAACTGTGACTGTGCCTATATGGCCTACTGCGCTTACAGCCTGAACAAGTACATCCGCTTCCGCGTCAATACCTACATCGTTTATGTGGCCTACCGCTTCTACGCCTGTGACCACTACGTTCGCTTCCGCGACTACTGATACCGTACCTACAGCGGCTTCGGCTGCTACGCCGTCAACGTAAACAATAGTTAGGTCAGTGCCCCAAGCCGTTGTGCCCCAAGGACCTGAACCCCAACCTATATATTCTACAGAAGACGGCATTTAGCCACCTTACGGTGTAGCGATGCGTACAATAGCGTTTGTAGCGTCTGCTGTCGGGAACTGAACTTGGAAATCACCCGCTGTAGAAGTTTTATCTGCACCGAAATCAAGAACCGCTACTGCTGGGTTTGTACCGCCTGATTTATAAATCAACGCCCCACGAGCAGTAATAGTAGCATCAGTCCACGTCGTATCAGCAAAATCTAAGAACGCTGTAGTACCTGTAGAAGTAGGGTTTGTAGAGATAGTCAGCGTGTTGCCACCTGCTGTGTATCCCGTACCTGTGACTTCATTAGTGGTTGAATATGCAGTCGTAGATGCATCCAACGTAGCTGCGCTTGTGTACAGTGCAATTTTAAAAGTTTGTGTTGTGTCACTACTAAAGTCCATCTCGCCGTTGAGCAGAGCGACCTTAAAAGATGTACACATAGCCTGTGTGATAGCCATTTTTGTCTCCTTAACTTACTTCTGCTCTGAACTGCCCAGAGCGGTATGTGTCTTCACGTAACTTACCATCACCAAGTGTTTTAAGCAAAGCAATGGATTGCAGGTACATCTTTTCATAATTCTGAACGATGTCCGGTTCGCCCTTCATAAATCGTATCGCTTCGATAAGCGCACCGTTAAGTAGAGCAGAATCAAATTCGTCCCCTAACCACGTAGTACCCGCTGTAACTATAGACTGCGGATAATATCCATAGTGCAATTCCATAGTATATGCACTGTCTGGAGTAGGTCCGAGGATGAAGGAATTGTCGTCAAAGAAAGCATAATGTTTTGGTAATCCTTCTGATGTAGGGTTAGGATAAGCCTCACGCATAAAGTTGACGTCTTTGTTAAGGAGGTAGTGATACACACCATCGTTATCGACTACAGCAAGACTATAGCTGTACAAGAAGTCACTTGGAGACGACAGGTACTTATTACTTGCCGTTAGTGTACCTGTAACATTCTTACGCAGCGCAGGTATCTGCACCGTGTTATAGATTTTTTGCTCAGCCTGCTGTGTGAACATAGCGAGCTGATCGTCTGTGAAAGAGTTCTCACAGATGTCTTCAATGTTGGTTTTCAGCTCGGTATAATTCATAGCTTACGCCATTGGCCCCCGTGCATATGTACCTTTAGTCGCTGCGCCAGTGCCACGAATCTTAATACCTTTACCTTTGCTAGGCTTTTTTGGTTTTGGCGTCTTTTTTGTATCAGCCATGGTAAACTCCTACGTTGTTGTTACAGTTACAGTGCCTATATGACCTACACCTATAAGGTCGTTGTTTAGCAACCCAAACGGATCGTTAAGCCCTACTGGATTCCAGCCATACTGGTAATCTCTGGACTCTGCTAGCTCTGCCGTGTCAGGGCGTGGGTCTCTAAGAGCCTGTGGGTCATGCACAGGAAACTCACCTAGCTTCAACTGCGGATGGTCTGGGTCCCAACACTCTTCGCACGCTTTTATGTTTGTCACTCGTCCCTTTACAACAGTTGTACGCAGTTCACGTAACTTGTACTGAAACCCACATACATCGCATATGCCTAGTGCTTTTTGTGAAGAGGCGAACTGAACAGACATACTAAATCCTCGCTACACGAGGCACAAAGCGTGCGGGTGTTTTTTCACGGTCCTCTTGAGACGCTAGCATAAACTGCTCTTCATAGTCTTGCTTCAACAACTGAGCACGCTGCGCAAGCTCTGGGTCTTTCATAGAGATGTAATACGCAAGGCCCGCGACCAAACAAGGTAAGAAGCGAAACGTCATATCTGAAGTTTCTATGCCTGCACCTGCGTCTTCGATACGGCGCATACGCCAGTACTTTAATGTGTAATTATCACTATCTGGTACAGGCCAAACTTTGAACTTGGGGTTATCCCGCAGACGCTCAATCCATATTTGAATCGGACGCCCAGTGTTGTTCTTGTTTGGAATAGAAGCGTAAGTGCTGACACTGATGCGAGATATGGTCAGGTCTTGTTGGTTAGTGCCTGTTCCCGTCCGTATGACATGTTCTAGCAAGTCAATGGTGTCAGCGGGCAAGTCGTACTCAGTGGTGCCAGATGTAAGGCTAACAGTACCCTCATCTATGGTCCACATGTTTATGCCACGGTTTTGCCACTCAATCATTAACAAGTTCATAGACCGACGTGCTGTACGTAGGTCGTACCCAGAACGCATTTCGCGCCCTGCACGCTCCCACGCTTCTTCAGCGATTTCGGTAAAGTCCATGTTGAACGATGTAGTGCCTGACGTAGCCATGTTTATTTACCTTTGAAGTGTGCTTCTACTTCTGCAAGTAGCTTATCCTTAGACTTGCGACGGTCTAACTCAATACCTTCTTTGCGCATAAACGCTTCAAGCTCTAACTTAGACATGTCATCGTACTTAGGCTTTTTAGGGAAGGCCGCAGGCTTAACACCCATAGATTTCAACCTAGCTTCTGCCTGTTCTTTTGTCATCAGGTCAAAAACTTTAATATCATATGTACCGTCAGCATTCTTTGTGCCTATTTGGTACACTGGTTCACCCGTAGAGAACCTGCCATTTTGAAAAACTTCCATATTACACCCTCACGTGTACAACGTTTGTTTTCTTCTATTCTCCATTACAGCACCGCAGCCGCGAGCTATAGAGCGTTTACGCCTAGCAAGACCACCTTCGCTGAATTTTACTTCCGCTTTTTTAGTGTTCTTTACCACAGTCTTACCTTTAGCGCCCGCTCGTTTTTTCTTTTTGGCGGTGGAAGCTCGTTCTTTTTGTGAAAGGCTTTGCGCCTTACTACGTGGCAGACACCGATCTGGGTTCTTCTTATCTTTAGAAGTGCCGCACTCGCCTTTGATCTTCCCATCAGTACCGATGCGAACCCATTGTTGATCCCGCCACTTCTTCAGTTCACCCATTACTTCTTCGCCTTTTTGCCCTTAGACCCTTTTGCGTAGTTAGGGTCTTTACAATACTTGGATGCCGCCATGTTAGCGTAGGCAGACGGGTATGTGTCAAAAGTGCGTTTAGCCCATGACTTACCTTTAGCACAAATTTTACCGCCTGATTTGTAATATCTACGCATAACTATCTCATCTTAGCGGGACGTACGCCTTTTTGTGCAATACCTGCACCGCGTACTTTGCCGCCCTTCTTATAGCCTTTTTTCATCATGCCGCCTTTGGCATAACCTTTTTTAGCCATACCACCTGATGCCATATAGCCCATGTTGTTGCGAACAGATTCAGGTAACTTCTTCAGCCCTTTTTGGTCTGCACTTGGCTGTTTTAGTTTGCCACCAGCTTTATAGCCTTTTTTCTTCATCATACCGCCCGCCTTCATCATAGGCATCTCTTCTGCACGGCGTTTTGCGGCACGGTTACCACGCTCTGCGGCACCAATCTCTTCTTCTGTCGGCATCGGAGGACGTAGTTTAGGACGCGGTGAAGTAGCGTTAGGACGCTTCATAGTCTTTTTTGGTTTCATACCCATTGCGTCTTCTACTGCAGAATCAATCGCTTTTTTACGTTTTGGGTTGCGACCACCCATCATATTTCTACCTTTGTTAGCCATCATCAGATTCCTTATACAAGTTGTTAAACACTCGACCTGTGTCCCAGACGTAATCCACGTCTTCTTTTGAGCCGTATGAATGTTGGTTTGGTTTGAAGTCTGGAGCGCCTTGCCCTGTCTCAAACCACGCAGGGTGCGTAACGCGAACCCGATTGTTTGGTAGTGCTACTATGTTACCTGTATACTCTCCAGCGTCTAATAATTCAAGTACGTGGCTTTGCTTATGCTGCGCTGGGTCGTCAGCTACTTCGCTATCAGTGTAATCTACGGTAAAATAGTATTTTGCGGGGTAAAACTCACCATCTACTTTAGCTATCCACGGTGCGGGTGATGCACGTTCTAGCTTATATACGCTATGCGTATGAGACATACAGTCCCAAGGCTGCGCTAGATAGGGTGGTAATTCAGTAGGCCACTCTTCCAAAGGAGTGTCAGCGACTAATGCAGTGAGGGGCATACGTGCCCACATAGCTCCGCCATGGACGTTAGGATCGTCCGTATCGTCAGATTCACAGCCAGTAAAGATCACCTGAAAGCTAAGCGTCCTATTCGGCATTGTTGTAACTGCAACGACCATAGCGTGAAGGAACTCCCCGTGGTAGTCTTCTAGGTTTTTTGTGTATTCGCGCCGTACCCATGCTTTGAAGTACGGGATGTTTGACTGTAAAAAAGCCACTATGTATTCGTCTTCCGTGCGTTTGCGCGTTTGCGCTTTTGAGATAGCGCAGACGGTTTTGTAAATTCTTTGCCTACGCTCTGAGGAACACCAACCTGTTTAGCAAACTTAGGGTTGTTAGCCACAGCTTGCATGAACCGTTCTTGTTTCTTAGACTTAGCAGGCATCAGCAGTTCCACTTCCGTAGGCTCTTATTGATACGGCTGTTAGGATCGTTCTTTGTCTTTGCACTGGTAAGTTTCTTTTTCATACCAGACATACGTGCGCAGAACGACTTACGACGTTTAGCTGCCTTCGAACCTTTTTTGAGTTTGCTGGGTTTTGTAGTGACAGCAGTCTTTAGCTTGCTGCCGGGATTTGCTTTACGGTAGCTAGCAACGCCTTTAGCATTGAGTCCACCAGACTCACTTTTGCCTTCTTTACGCTGCCAAGCAGGGGATTTTACGCCCCCGCCTTTTTTATAGTACGTACGCATAACATACCCTACCCATAAAAGATGGTCACAGCGGTAATGTTTGTAAGTGTGCTTACATATATATCTGAAGCACAACGAATACCGTCTGCGGGAATGTTAACAGAATGCGAATCAGAAGCTGCAAAGTCTAAGTCAAGCACTGTATTACCACCACTACCATCTGTGATAGTAAGGCGCGGAGAACCCGCTACTGATAATACTTGTATTTGACGAATACGTGCAGGGCCAACACCAACTGACCCTGTTGCAGTAATTCGCTTTGTTTGGACGTCTGAACGAGACATAGCCTACCTCCTATTACGCGTCAGCGAATGGAGTAGCGACTGTGCCTGAACCAATAAGAACGCCCTGTACCATGTACTGTGCTGTTGCTAAAGCTACGACTTTTACAACAGAATTGGCATCGCCACCTGTTGTGCCACCGTTCATAGAGATGACGTCATTAGAAGCCGCAGGAGCGAACGCTTTAGTTGTTGTGCCTGCAACAGAAACAGAACCAACAAACTTGTCTGTACCATCTGTTTTGATGTCTAAGTCAGTTGCGTCTGTACCAATAAAAAACGTGTACTCAGCACCAATCGTATCTGTTGTGATAGATGGTAACGTAACCGCGCCGTCTGCATCGTTGATTTCGATGATGCGTCCAACATGATCGGCGTATGTAAGAGTAGTTTCTGCTGTGATTTCTACAACGGCGTCTGAACCTGCTGCTGTAAAGCCACGATTAGACCGTACTGGTCCTGAAAAAGTAGTTTGACCCATGTGAATCTCCTGTCTGGGTTAATCAGCCACACCATGCGGCTGTCAGGGATTATCGTCTTATACTATAAAATTAAACAAAAAGAAAGGGGGCCGTAGCCCCCTAACTTATTATGCACCGGGTGAACCGTAGATACCTAGTGGGTCAGACACACCGAACGAGTAACGCTCACGTGCTTTGTAGCGAGAGTTACCTGTGTCGAAGTCTGCGTCCATTGATGTGCTCATAGGAGTACGGACGAAGTGCTTCAGACCATTTGGAATGTCAGTTGTTAGGAACCAAGCATCTGTATCAGTCAAGTAGTGGTTGACTGTGTAGCCTTCAGGGATCGAACCATTGTTGCGAAGCGCGTTGATGTCGTTATCCGCTGTACCCACACGACCTTCTGTTTCTAGTAGGCGTGTAGCAACAAACTGTAGGTTTGAAGGGATAACCAACTTACGTGGCATCGCCGCGATCAATAGACCGCGCTCGTCTGTCCAACCTGCAATCTGAATAACAGCCGCTTCCAAAGAAGTTTCGTTAAGGTCTGCAGCAGTTGCTGGACGGTTAGAGTTGGTTCCACCAGATACTAGCGGGTGGTCTGTCGCAAATAGAGACTTACCGTCGCCGTATGTAGTGCTTGAGTCAAAGCCGTTGTTCAAGATTGAAGCAGCTTTAACTTGCTTGGTGTACGCCATCGCACGAGCCAATGCTTTAGTATAACGTGCAGACAATGAGTCATACAAGTTATCCTCAATAGCTTCCTCAGTAATAGAGAAACCCATTGCGATTGTTTCGTGTGTATAGCGTGCAGTCCACGTCTCTTGAGCAGCGTCATATTCAATCGCCGCACCTTCGTCTTTAACGGGTGCCGCAGAAAAACCGCTCAATTTTGTTTCCTCTTCGAATGACCGATCTGATGATTCAGTTTCGAAGATTTCCGCGTGTTCTTCACCATACTTTGCGTATTCCAGACCAAACAAAGCGTTTAGGCCGGGGAGTAGCTCTTTGAGGAGCTGGGCGCGAGAAATAGCCATAATCTAACCTCCTTATACGCCAGTGGTATTGTCGAACTGATGTCCGGCATTCCACTTGACATAAGCCTCAGTGAATCCGCCAGAAGAGTTCTTGGTTTCTTCAACCAAACCAACAATACGGAAAGGCAACGTAGCAGTTGTCGCAGACGTGTCTGAAATACCACTCTTAGAGTTACCTGTTGTCGTGTCACCTGCGTTATTAACGCCTGCAACATTAGCGCCGATGTCAGTCTGAGCTAGATCGCCGATAGTAGTGCCTGATGACAATACTGCGGCTTTGTAAAGTACGTCAGTCGCATCTACAATGTATGCTTCGATGTCGTCTGCTACAGTATTCGCAGGGTAGTGCTGACGGAATACTTTGTACTTTAGGTTAGGGTCTGTGTAAGTACAGCCCAAGAAAACACCGATTGGTGTCATGGCAGCATCGAACGCGTCACGCTCGACTGTGCCTCCGGTTACTAGCTTAACAGCATCTCCGTTAAAGATTGAAGTCCCGTAGTTACTTGCAATCTTGTAGTGACGAGTTACGCCCACGAAAGGAGTACCGCTTAGCAGTTTTACCGGAACAAGTCCGTAAGGACCAGCTACTGAAGGATAAGCCATTTTTAGCTCCTAGTTAAGTTCCGTTACCAAAGGTGACCTTCGTCTTTCTATCGTTAAATAGAGGCATACGAGGGTCGTTCTCTCGCATAAGGTTGTTGTCTACAGCGTGCATCTGAGAACGTGTCTGAGTAGTATAGTAGTCATTACGCTCTTCGACTAACTCTGTTGGAGCTTTACACAGCATTAGGCCACCAATTACCACGTTATCGGCAAACCGTTCGTTTTCGATGGTTACCAATGTGATCTCTGGATGGTCCGCAGCTTTTACAGGCTCCCAACCTTCACGAAGTTTTGAGGATACGTTTGTGGCATCTGTGTTCCCTTGTGTAGAAACACGAATCCAACGATAAGACCATCCGTCTTCAGGTGTTGGCGACGGAAGAGTTTCCGGACGCTGCCAAGACTTCTTACGGACAGTTTTCTCACGAGTTTGTAGCTCGCGGTTGATGCGATTCTCAGCCATTTTGTTTCCTCATATCTAATGCAACCTGTTTGGCGTATTGTTGGGGTGTTAAACCCAACCGTTTTGCGATCTGCACTTGGGTCTTTGTAAGTGTCACCTTTTTAGGTGCTGTGCTCCGCGTTGCGGGTGCGACCACATTTGCTTTTCGCTTTGGCTCTTCAGCCTTTGGTTCTGCGGCGTCCTCGAAATTATCGGGGAATACCTGTCGCATACGAGCATTGATGCTCTCGTAGTATTCATCGCTTTGCGGGCTTACGCCCTGCTTGACGAGCTTGTTGTGCAACCCCAGCGCAAAACTCGTCATCTCGTCATCGGTGCCGAACCACGAATTGGCTTTCTGCCAGTCTGCGGCCCGTTCATCGACTTGTACTGCCGGAGCGGGTTCTGGTTGTGATGGTACAGGAGTTTCTTCCTCCTGTAAAGCTGGCAACTTGAAGTTTGCTAAGCGATCTGACTTGATCTTAGCATTCGTTAGCTGTTCTTGTGCTTCCAGTACCGCGTCGGACTCTCCCGACTCATACGCTTGTTTATAAGCACTTTTGGCACTTTCTAGTTCAATGGCAGCGTTTTTCTTAGCTTGTTCTAGTAGCGCAGTTTGATTCTTATTAACGTTTCCCTTTAGCTTCTTATTTTCTTCCATAAGCTGCTGAGTTACACGTTCTAATTCCTGACGTGCACGCAATGCCTCTTCTTTAGCACGGCGTTCATCGTGGTAGCCTTTGCTAAAGTGTTGAATGCGTTTGCGGACTTTCTCAGAGTAATCCTCTAATTCTTCGTCCGTGACGTCTTCGGGGGGTTCTGAAGGTTTGCGACCTCGGTCTGCTTTCGGCGTGTCATCGACAACCTCGACTTCGAAGTCATCGTCGTCTTCAATAGGCGCTTTAGCCTTTTCCTCAACGGGCTGTTCAGGCTCGTCTTCAACCTCTACCTCTACTTCTTTTTCTCCCAGTGTCTTAGCACTGGATTTCTCAATCTCAATTTCCTTATCGTCAGTATCAGGAAATTCAAATTCTACCTTTTGAAAAGCCATTTACGTCTCCTACGCTCGCGTGATCCCACGAGGGTCAGCTACAACTGCCTCAATGTTATCATCGTTCATTAGGCGGTACTCTGTACCACCAAGTTTAAATCGTGTGCCCGAGTTCATACGGAACATCACATAGTCACCCTGTTGGCACCAAGGTCCTTCAGGAAACCGTTCTTTGTCAGCGTAGGCTTGACTTCCCATGTCTACAACTAGCCCGATAATAGACATAATGTGGTCTAGGTCCCGTTCCTTCTCGGACTTCAAGATACTAGACCCTTCATACGTCTCTGACGCCGCTGGTAGGGCGATCAGTAGTTTATACCCTGCAGGGGTGGGTAGCTGTTGTTCAAAATCAGTGTCGCTGATGTTTACTGCTGCTTCAGTCATCGTCTTCTTCCAAATAATTCTTCGCAAGGTCTTGTACATGTTGCTTGCAGGCTTCGAGACCTCGAACGTTACCTACAGCTTCCCGATACTGAGGGTAGTCTTTCGGACCACCTCCAGAAATAAACTCTTTAGTGCGGACTACATCGTCATCAATCCGCTCTAAAAGCACGTCAAAGACGGTTTTTGCCATATATTACTCCTCTGTTTGGCCTCCTCTTGGGGGTTTACGCGCACCTTCCACCATGCGCATAATCTCTAGGTCCAATTTATTCTCCGATTCACGAAGATTTTGACCCATTTTCATGCCTTTTTCTTGAGCATCGACCTCGACTTCCATACGATCAATCTCAAGTTTCTGTGCCTCTAACATAGCATCAGCTTTGTCTTTCTTAGACTTAATATCCAATTCACGCTGTTTGAGGCCAATATCAGCCTGATCTTTAGCCTGTTTACGCTGTACTTCCTGCGCTTTGACCTGCATTTCAGCCTGTTTAAGCTGCAAGATCGGATCTTGAGCCTGCTGCTGTGCTTGTTTTTGAGCTGCTTGCTGCTGATGAGCCTGTGTAAGCTGCGTACCAGCGTCCGCAACAACACGAGAAAGTTGAATTTCGATCTCTTCTGGTAGCTCCTCGCCCGGTTTTGGTAGCGGTGCACCCAGTTTCTCTTCGATCTGCTGGCGGTACTGGAATCCAAGGTGCTCTGCCAAGTGTGCCTGTAGAGCCGCCATGATCTGCTTAGCCTGTGGGTTCTGTCCAATCATCTGTGCAACCATTGGGTCCTGCATAAATGATTGGTGAGCTGTGATATGCGCTTGGTGGTCCTGATAGATAAACGCCTTCATCGGAGAACCCTTCAGAGCGTCCATATTCTCGCTCACTGGGTCTTTCGGCTTAGCATCTTCCTCTATTGGCACCAGCTTGTCCGCGTTTTTGATACCCAACACGTCAATCATTTGACGGTGTAGCTGCGGCAAATCGTAAATCTGAGGAGCTTGCTGTGCCATCTGCAGTACAGCTTGGTACTGAACCACACGTTGCGCCATAGTTGACGAGTTAGGATCACTTACAGGGATCACGTCCACCAGCATATAGTCTGCACGGCGTGCGCTAACTTCCCCACGATGCGGTTGGTAGGCATATTCCGCAGGAGCGTGCTCAGCTATAATAGCTTTGAGCAACTTAAACTCCTGCTTCATGGAATAGTGAACTCTTGATTGCACCGCAGCCATAGGCTTTAAGGTACGTTCCAATAATGCAAGAGTTGTGCCAACTGGCGCATTTGCAGACATGTCTGAGATATTCATGTCCGAGATAGCGCCTAGCCTACGTCCTTCCTGTGTAATCTGATTCAGTAAGGCGAGAAGGGTCTGGCTAGGTTCTTTGTATGGTAGTGGCATGATATTATCACGGATACTACCAGATGGTACGTCTACGTCTTTCCACTCACCGGGTTCAATCGGCGTATCATCACCCTTGATACGGAGTCCACGGGACTTCAGCCCTCCCGGGAGATTGGAGAGCGTACCAGCGTCTACTAGCTGACGTATCAAGGATGTGCCCGCCTTTGCATATCCACCGATGATATGAATAAGGCCGAGGCCGTAAAAGCCAAATCCGGGCACGTACGGATAATGGACGAAGTGTTGTCTCTTTAGTGCTAGGGGATCAGATTCTTCGTAGTTCCGACGGATCGCTAACACTTCGCCCGACCCACGCTCAATGGTAACGACATATGGCTTTGCGATGTCATCTTCATCATCAATACCATCAATGACCAATTCAGCGTGGATTTCGTACACAAAATAGCGGTTGTCATCGGTCAACGAGAACCCATTCTCTTCCGCTTTCTTCTCCTCAATGTCGCTATGAAACTGCTGTGGTTCGCCTAAGTCTACCTCACGATAGAACCCTGCGGCCTGCAGTTTACGCAACTCGTTCTTTGTCTTACGCATACAGTGCGTAACACGTTCTGCTGTCTCTATGTTAGACGCACCGTATGGCACAATGACGTCTTCAGCAGGGATATAGATAGCCACCTGCCGCCCGAGGTTCGGGTCATAGTACACCTTCTTAAACGCTGACCCAGCCAATCCAAGGCTGTACAACATCCGTTCATGCTCTGAGCGGTACTCTACCATACGCTCAGTCAACTCGTAGTTCATGTCCGCTTTGACGCGTTGTGCGGCCTCAGTCTTCTCCTTGGTCTCTTCACCAAGCACTTTGACTTTTACTGGCCCCGCTGCGGGAAACGTCTCTGACATGGCTTCCGCTTGGAAGCGGATAGCTGCTTCTGCTAACACGTTAGAGTAAACACCACACGCGCCTTCCCACGGGTCTGCACGTTCTTCGTATTTAAACCCAAGCACATCCAAGCCTTTGACGTAGGCATCTGTCCATTCTTGGCGGCTCTGTACGTCAGCTTCGATCAACCCAGTCAAATCACTGGATAAGATATTTAATTGCGTATCATCAAGCATTTCAGCAAGATTCGCATCAAAATCGGCAAGATTTGCAATGTTGGCGTCAGGAATCAGTGTGATCTCCATAGACCCATCAGACAATGTAACCGCCTCGGGGTCTACGACCTCGATTTCAAGATCAATGTCCTGATCTTCCATGTCTTCCATCTCGTCTAGCCCATCAGGAGCCGCGTATAATCCTTTTTCGATAGCCATAGCTTACCTCTTAATAATACCCACCGCGTTTTCCTTTGAAGAAACGGGGTTCATCTGGCTCGTCAGTAGGAAGACGAATAAAGCCCCCTTGCCTAAATCGCATAAGGGCCATGACAGTCGCGTCTACTAAGTCATCATGACTCATAAATGGAAATCCAGCAACCTCTTCAACCACTTCTTCAGCCCATCGCGTCTCAGGTACCCATACCATACCTGACGCTACAATGTCCGCTACAGAGTTGAGACGTGCTGTTTTATCGCCTGTGCCTCTGTGCGGCGTAAACTCTTGGACTGGTAGCCCCATCCGCCGCATCTCCTGATACAGTGCTGTACCTGCGCTTTTCTTCTCCACGATGAACGAATCAGGTTCCCAGTCGGAATATTCTTCCATCGCTCGGTCTTTAAGCTCTGGAAACTCCATACGCTCTTTTATGCTATTAAGCAATATAATATTGTACGCGTTGGTCTCTTCTTCCATGAAAACACCCCACGTGGTAAGAGCTGTAAAGTCTGCACGGTTGTGCTTCTCGGCTGCGGCGTCAAGCGACATGATAATATATTCACACAGCGGCGGCGTGTCTTTTTTCCACACCTGCCACCACTCACGCTTGATGATAGCCGCTTCTTCGGCTGTGGGCTGCTGTTGATACTGCGCATTCCACTGAAACACAGGCATTGACGCCTTGGTACGCTCCAGTGCTTTCATGTCGAAGAACTCAGGCCACAGGGGCTTCTCGACCTGCTTACCTGTCTTCTTATTCGGTATCGTTAAAATTGCTGGAAATTCTACAACTTCGTACTGGTCAGCGAGATCATTTTGTGCCATATCTCTGGTCACGCGCCCTGTCAAATCATCCAGATGCCAACGGGTCTGAATGATGGCTACTCTTCCGCCCGGCATGAGGCGCGTACGAGCACCAAACGTAAACCACTCGTAAGCCTTCTCAAACACATCAAAGTTGCCGTTAATCACATCTTGTTCTGAGTGTGGGTCGTCCACAAGCAGCAGATCAGCACCACGACCAGCTAGGGCTGACCCGATACCACAGGCATAGTATTCACCGCCAACGTTAGTGTTCCAGCGTCCTGCTGACTTACTATCCTGAGCCAGTCCGGTGGTAGGAAATATCGCCTTGTACTCATCCGTAGCAATCAAGTTACGCACTTTACGACCAAAATCTACAGCCAAATCGGTGGTGTGAGACACCATCATGACCTTTTTTGTGGGGTTCCGCCCCAAGAACCATGCAGGGAACATGATAGACACTAGCTGGGATTTACCGTGACGGGGCGGAATATTGACGCAAATACGATCTTTGTCACCACGCTCAATCGCCATCAACATATCAGCGAGAATCCTATGGTGCTTCCCGACGATGTAGTCAGGCTGCATGTATTTGCAAAACTCTATCAGGTCGTCATACGCACGCTTTGTGTTGCTGCGTTTGTTTAACTCATCGACCATACGGTCTATCTCAGCGACCTCTTCGGGGCTGAACAAGTCCAGATTGGCAAGCATTGTCTCAATTTCGGCTTCTGTGAAATCAAGTTGCTTATTCATCGGCACCCAACTCCGCATCCAGATCAACTTCGGCGTCGATAATCTCGGCTTCTTCGACTTCTTGAGGCGGATTTACCAGCTTTGCGAGCTTTTCTCGCAGCTTATCCTTCAAATCGTCGGTAGTTTGGTGCGTTATTGTAACCTCAGACTTCTCAGTGAACAGGCCAACGTCGGAAATCTTACCCAAAAGCTCTAATGCACGCATTCTGACACGCGGATCGGGGTTTTCGCTCTCCATAATCAGCTTATTAGTAACTAGATTACGTAGCTGCAAAGCCGAATCCACTACGGAATGGTTAAATTCCTTAACAATACCTGCCGCCATTTGGATTGACGCAGGGGTCAGGGTCGCCGCACGCTTTGTGGTCACCATTTTCTTGGTTTTTTCGGGGTCTTGGGCGTGTGCATCAAGCAATGTAGTGGCTACATCCTCGTCATCTGCATGTGCTGTGGTGTCGAGACCATGTTTTTCAAGCTCCTCAACCGTTTTAGCCAAAGCATCTAGGCGATCAGGCAGCTCCATCAGCTTCTGTTCGTCTTGCACGGGTATTCCGATTTCAGGTTCAACTTGTAGTGTCATGGTTTCGCAGGTTTTTAGGCCGAATATACTGCTAACATAATACATATACAATTTTTTATCAACTAGGGGTGTCTGGGTCCCATAAGGGGGGCCTTCCCTGTGTAGAGGGGGGTGGGGTCGGCAGAATGAAAAAAGTGGTACTTATTCGTGTAAATTAAACATGTATAGGAATGCGTGGAGTCCCAGACTGACAAGCGGGGGGTGGGGGTAGGGTATGCTTCACAGATAGTAGATCATGCCAAACGCTAGTATATAATGACGTAACATGTTAGATAGTGGCAGGATTCACCTTGTTAGGGAATCCCTAACATGCCATTAATTGGTCATCGGCAAACAAATAAGACCGATACTAACCTATGTCATGAAAGGAAATACTATGACAAATTCTATCTTCAACGATGATCTTGTAAACGCACACGTTGCATACGGTAAAGCTAACACTGCGTTTGAACGCAATGCTACTAAGTTCTTTGACACACTGGACAGCCATGGCATCCCATGGACACACTACGTGTCGCCTAAGACTGAAGGCACAGCATCGCAAGAGTGGTTCGACGCAGCCAAAGAACACTTGGCAATCGGACGTCTGACCAAGGCAGAATACAAGCTATTCACTGCCGACACCCGCAGCCTGAACGCAGCGCAGAAAGATGCCAAACGCGCGTTGGTTCAGAAAGTTGGATCGCTTATGAAAGATGTCAAAAACGCTCTTAAGCGCCGCCAAGAACAGCCAACGTCCAATGCCAAAGGCAAGGCGCGTGCACCAAAGGCACCCGCTGAAAAGTTGAACGCTCAGTTCGAAAGCATTGTCAAAACAATTCAGGGCAATGATGACTGGAAGTTTGACGCTGCCGACATGATCGCTGCGATCCAGAAACTTGCCAAGCAAGTTTAATCACCAACCGGTGTTAGGGAATTTCCCTAACACCACCAACCAAAGAAAGAATGACAATGAAACATATCATCCACCCAACACTAGAAGTAATCGCAAAATGGCCTGATGACAAATTCGAGCGGTTCAAACCCTACCTTCGCCGCGAACTAAAAGGCGAAAACTATTCGGCACTAATCAACATGCGCACAGCGCTGAAACAACAGCACCTAGAAAATATGGCGTATGTCAACTTCACTCTCGCAGAGTGGATCGGATACGAAGACAACGACATTGACGAATGGTCGTAACACATTACCCCGAGGCTTTATGCTTCGGGGTTTTGATACC
>ERZ869936.1562-NODE-1562-length-15972-cov-4.655840_pt1 | contig 15972 bp, 14 predicted proteins | sample MGYA00520876_ERZ869936 | MGnify/ENA primary metagenome ERZ869936 (study PRJEB32218, sample SAMN09650985) | biofilter metagenome | isolation source: enrty point of leading RO module | place: Saudi Arabia: Thuwal, RO plant located on Red Sea | collected 2016-02-17 ...
GCGGGAACACTGCTTTTCCGAGTTATTCAAGGCGGTGTGTCCTATTTGGAACCCCATCCACCAATCGAGCCAATCGGGGTTCACGTTCAAACCTGATGTTTCGCTCCCGCCGTTCCGTAGCATCAACCATGCTACGAAGTCTTCTAAATTGGAATTGTGTTCTCCACTCCTCGCCCGCTTCCAGCAGATTCCGTGACTTCCCATGCTGTTCCGCGGGGTAGGCCACAATGAAAGCCCTGTCGCGTTCGTGGTATCCGCCAAAGGCTGACGCTGGTAGGCAATCCCATTCCGCATCGTACCCGCACGCGGCCAAGTCTCGCAGAACGGTTCCGATTCCCCGAACAAGGATTGCTGACACGTTTTCGATAACCACGTATCTCGGTCTAATCTCGCAAATGATTCGGTGGTATTCGGTCCACAATCCGCTTCGTTCGCCCTCGATGCCGTGTCGCTTTCCAGCGTTGCTGATGTCTTGGCAAGGGAATCCGCCGCACACAACATCCACAGAGGTTGCCTTGAATGTTCGCACGTCGTCATGTCGTCGCACGTTCGGCCAATGTTGCTCAAGGATCGCTCGGCAATACTCATTGATTTCCACCTGCCACACGGGCATCATGCCCGCTCGCTCAAAACCGATGTCAAATCCGCCCACGCCCGCGAATAGCGAGCCGAACGTAAGCGGCATAACAAATCGTTGCACGGGAGTTTGCTCGTCTCTCGGCAATTCATCGTCGTTTCCTTCGTCATGCGTCTCTGGTTGTTCAACGTCTGTTGCCATTGGTCCGCAAACCCCGTGAACTCAGTCGTTCTGCGTCAAATCCCCGCCAACACGATATTCAGGCACAGGTCACGAAAACTGCTGCCTGCGATCACTCCCTCGCCTGTCTTGTCGAACAGCCACCATTGCCCGTCCTGCTCTTTCGTCACATGGCCGGTTTCCCACAATCGCGGCAATAAATCTAGTACCGGCAATACTTGATTGCTGTCTACCAGTTTCACCAACCCCCCGTCGCCGTCGTGGTGGCCATCAAACGGCCATGCAGCTTTCCGTTCCGGGTCGTACCAGTACCAACCGGTCCCACTGACGGACGCAGAACAATGTGTTGCACCGGAGTGCTCATTGGACGTCTGTTCTGAACTCATCGTCAACCTTTCGCACCCGGTGAACACGGTCGTTCTACGGACTCATCACTTGCCGAATACTACGCAACAACAGCCGATCTCCGTTGTACACGCATCGCTGATGGTCGCCGTCAGCAACCAACACGCGATTGATTGCATCCGCCAGACCACGCATCCAGTCGTCTGTGTTCGTCCGCTCTGCCGTCATGGCGTAGCTCAATGCCTTTTCCAACCGTTCGCCGCGTTCGTGAATCAGTTCCATTCGGTGTGCGGCAATCGCAAGCGATCCGGCCAACGCTGGCAGTCGTTCGTACGGTTCATCCCGCACTGCCGCCTCTGCTGTTCTCAAATCCGCCAACGTCGACCGTAGTTCAACGTCCGCAGAACAACAGCGTGAACCGGAGCACTCATTCACCCGCTCTCTGTTTTCCATCATCTTCCTTTCGTGCCCGGTTACGCTGGGCGTTATCTGGCATACCGTGTGATCGACCAGTCGCCCAACACCGGAAGGTTCAGGCAACACCTCAAACCCGGATTGCCGCGAATGCCTCGATACCACCCGATCCGCGTGAACGTGCATCGCCGATGCCACTGCAGCGAATAAACGCTTCGCCTGAACGCCCATGTAATCAATGACCAACTCCCGGTGTGCTCGCCATCTGTTGTCTGGCACCTTCGCAAAATGGTCAGGTGCTTGAACCAGCCAGATAACAATGCAATGAACCGGAGCACTCGCTCACGTCGTTTATGAATTCGCACGTCTTCTCCTCGTGCCCGGTTATTGCGGGCGGTTAGCCGTCAAGTCGGCTGTACCTCGTTGCATCCAGTAATCGTTCCCGCATCGCCTCGGCAACACGCCATCCGGCTACGGGTTCACCATTCCTACCGTCTTCAGCGCTCATCTTTCCGGTAGGCAACACGATCACCGGCTTCATACGAGCCGCAGAACAATCGGTTGCACCGGAGTGCTCATTCACGTCGCTCATGTAATCCTCGCTCAAATCCAAATCACCAGCGGCGGCCCGGTGATTGTGGTAGTTATACGGTAAGTTCCCGGATCGTTGCCGGCATATCGTGCGGCATCCGTCCGTTGATTAAGTCGTGCGTGAAATAGATCGTCTCATTCCATTCCGCGAACGGTTTCGGGTCTGTCAGCGTCGCAAGCCACTCCCCGAACTTCGTGACAACGCCACACCACGGCACGCCATTGCCACTCGACAATTGAACTTTGTCCTTGGTCACGTTGTTCGCCTCGATCCACATCTCCGACTTCAGCCGCCGCTTTGTGCGGTTCAACTCCTCGGCTCGCTTATTCAGTGGTTCCAGTTGCTGGCGTATCTCAGCCAACTCGTTGTCAATGTCCGTGATCGTACGTGTCATGGCAAAAACCGTATAACAATGCGTTGAACACGGAGCCGCGAATCTCTTGCCAGTCGCACTGCGACAACGGGGTCAGCCGGCGGGGCTGACCCGCACGCATCAAGTAACTGAATCATGTCAGGCCACGGTATTTCGACCGTTTGGCTTTCATTGAAGTCGCGTTTCTTCATGTCGCTCCGCCGTTATCTGCCAAACACGGATGCGACGAATCGCCGGAACAGTGATCGAGAAATGCGAGTTCCGCACTCGGTGCAAATTCCGAAGCGGCGAGAACAAGGCTCGCAAACTTTCAACCCTGTGTGGGGCCTTTCTCCGGTCCCAACGCAGAGACGTTCCATCGGACACGGGCACATCATTGCACCACCAAGAATCATTCGTTGATCGATCGGAAGCGATTTACAAGATTGGCACACCATACTCTCTCTCTTTCATCCGTTATGTGGACAATTCAGACCCGAGCTATCTTAGAACGTCTTCACACAACATCTTCTGTCCTGACGCGTTTCCACTCAGATACGACTACCGACAACTGTTCCAGCGGTGCCCATGCACGGTCACGCCAAAGCCTGGCTGAGTCGACAAAATCTTCCTCACACGCCGACTCAACCAATGTCCGCAGTTTGCCAAGGTGTTGGGTCACCTCGTCAAGACGCGCGACAAGGTGTTCATTGTTAGCTTTCGGCTTCCGAGGACGGCGTACGGGGTTCTTGCCGATGAATCCCGACTGACGTGGGACGATCTCGTCCATCGCCTTTTTCATCGAACAACCGTTCCTCGTCATGTAGTCTACGACTGCCTTTTGCTCGTCAGACTGGCACTTTTTCAGGCGTTCCAGGTGACGTCGCGGCAGATTCTGATCGGTCCTTAGTAGCGCCTCTTTGATTTCTCTCGGCAGGGCATTAAGGGCATGATCCGTACGACTGTATTCGAGTGCCCGATCCTCAGAGATCCCGAGTTCTTCCGCGGTCTTCTTCGCTGCCTGTGACCTGTTTAATCCGTTCCGGTTCCTGTGGTTCTCCATCATCTTCGCGCAGTGGATCCGCGTCTGATGTCGTGACGTCGAACGCCGCGACAAAAAGTCCGCAAGCATCCAGTCCATGACCTCTTCGCGTGTCTGGAATTTGTCGCTCATGTCGATAACGTCGAACGGCACGTTTTCAGCAACGGCGACCTTATACCGCCGGTTTCCATCGATCACGATGCCACGCCAGACGTGGATCGGATTCCGAATCTCCCCCTCTGCGATGATCAGGTCGCGCAGTTGCTGATCCGTCTCTACACCTGCTGGTGGCAGGTAGTCACGGAACTCCGGATCAATTTTGTATTTGCCCTTCGCCATCTTTCAGCATCTCCCGCATCTGAGTCATAAAGTGGTCTCGTTGCTCCGTCGTCATAGCGTCACCCGCATTGGCAACCTGACGTCCGAGCCTCACCAGTTGCAGTGTCGTCCCCTTTTGGGCCACTGTCCGCACAATGCTGTCAGCAGAACTCTCTGACGGCAGTTTCTCGATTCCAGCCGCTTCAAGGATGCTCGTCAGTTGTGGCGCTTCAGACGATTCTCCTGAATCGATCCGGTGCATCTGACGTAGTGCTCCCGATATCTGTATGTTCTCGACGTGTTCGGGGCATACCTTGCTAAGCATGGCACGGTTCACAAGACACACGCCTAGCAAAAGGAACTCCCTGATATCACTTGCTGCTGGCTGTGGCTTTTTCACCGTACTTCTCCTCTGATGCCCTGGTTCCGTTCAGAGTCTCCATGCGTGCTGACCCGACCGTCTGATACCAGCCGTCTTCAGTCTTAGGCATGAAACGCAGATCCCGCGGTGGGTCATAGTGGTGCTCGTAAACAAAGAAGCCGTACAACTGATTGAATGTCTTCGTCTTGCACGTCTCTTTCTTTCGCCACGCCCAGAAGAGGCGTTCCCAGTCGTCTTCAGTCGTGGGCTTCCGGCGGATGTTGCGAGGCTTGATCAGCTCCCCGTCCTTCTCGACGAACGTGCCGTTCTCCATCTGCACGCGACGTCTCGACTTCTCGTGCTGGTGGCCGCAGTGCGGACATTTCGTTCCGGTGATTCTCTCGCCCTCACATTCTGGACAACGGATCGGTTCCGGTTCCTTCCGGTCCTTAATGCGGGTGGTGTGCATCTCGCTTACAGCACGTTCCGGCAGCTTCCACCAGTCCTTCCAGGGTCGGTCTACGTTCGGAGATCCATGCCTCAGGTAATTTCCACCGTGGTCGATCACCACAACGCGGTCGGATGTCTCGTCCGAATACCGCAGCACTCGGCCGACCGTCTGTATATAACTCGCAAGACTTCCGATCGGAGTCGCGAGGATGCAGCAATAGGTCTCCGGGACGTCGATACCCTCGCGCAACTTCATGCGGCTCGAAAGCATCGCGATCCGTCCGCTTTTGTAGTCGCTGACGACCTGATCCCAGACGTCACGCGTGAGCTTCTGACGCTCACCGTCCATGTACATTTCCGTGGCGTCGACGTGGCAGCACTTGACGCCCATCTGCTGGAATCGGTCGGTCAACCAGACAGACTCATCAACGCCAGGTGCGTACATCACGCTGGGACGTCCATCCGGATTATACCTCTTCCAGCGGTCCAGCACGTCACCAACGATCGACTGCGTATAGATCGCCTTCTTTCGACCATCCAGGACGTACTCGCCGGTCTTGTTCCGCTTCACCTTGTTCATGTCCGGATTGCTGATAGTTTTCACGACTGCCGGAACGATCGCCTTGCAGTGCCTGAACTCACCCATCGTCCCCGCCACGACAAGCTCGTCCGCCATACTGTGCAGACCGATGGGGGTCGCCGTCAGCAGCACCACCGCACACCCGTTGTCCTTCAGGTGACGGATGACGGTCTTCATGTTGTTGCCCTTCTGGATGTGTGCCTCGTCAACAATGACGAGGTCTGCCTCATGCGGTGGCCACACCAGTTTCCGCGGCTTGCTGCCAGGCTGCATCGGCCGATAGACGCGAGCCATCTCCGTATCGACCGACGAAATCTGTATATCCTTCGAGGCGTCGTAGCGGTCGTCATAGTCCGCAGCACGAATTCCATGATGGATCCCGTACTGGCTCAGTCGCTGTGACGTCTGACCAACCAGCAACTTGCGATTCACGAAGAACGAACAACACCATCCTTTGAACTCAGCCCATCGCATCAGTTCGATCGCCATCTGAGTCTTGCCCGACCCGGTTGGCGACTGAAGCACAACGTCACGACCTCGCCCAACGGCATCAATCACCGCAAGCACGCCGCGACGTTGCGGCTCCCATAGATGTTGGCTGAGTTCAAACATGTCGATAATCAGTCACTCTGACCCATTATTTGGTCGGTCAACCAGACAGACTCGGCAACGCCAGGTGCATACATCACGCTGGGACGTCCATCCGGATTATATTTCTTCCAGCGGTTAAGGACGTCACCAACGATCGACTGCGTACAGGTCGCCTTCTTTCGATCATCCAGGACGTACTCGCCGGTCTTGTTCCGCTTCACCTTGTTCATGTCCGGATTGCTGATAGTTTTCACGACTGCCGCTCCCATAGATGTTGGCTAAGTTCAAACATGTAGATAGTCAGTCGCCCTGACCCATTATTTGGATACAACAGCGTGAATGTGACGTGCCTTGAACAGGATGTGCGGCACACCGTCGAATGTCGCACCGATTGGCGGACTGTGATTCGGGAAGTCCACAACGACGAGATCACCCGACTTGCAGGGCATCTCACACTTGGAGAAGTCGAACTCACTCAACTGGTAATCAGCCGCCGCAACGACCTTGACCATTGTGAAACCGGTCTGAACACCATCCGGCAACGCCAGGCCTGATTCCGTCTCCGTCTCAGGAATCATCGCAGCCAGCACGTAACCCGGTGTCGGCCGGTAATCTTCAGGCTTGAACAACACATATCCTCCAATGACTGAATTCAGGTGCCCGACCAGACGTCATTCGCCCAAAGGCGTCATCCTGACGCACCCCTCATCCGGGGTCGGTCGCCGGGTATTTCTCACCTGATAACACCGCTCGCTGCTACGTTGCAGCGTCACTCCCCGCTGTCTGGACCTGTAGAGACTTCCCTGTCAGGTCTCGACCTAATTGCTTTCTCGCACTGAAAGGCATCGGAACCTCCTTAGGCAGACGCACCCGTAATGCGGGAACATTCGTCTGACCGAAGGCATCAACAGACACCGGGTAGAAAGTCACTTTCTTCCCAACCCAGTTATCCGACTTCGCAGAACCGCAAGCCATTTTCAGCAACCGCTCGTTCGTCGTGTTGACCGCGAGAATTTTGCTAGCCTCTTCGAACTGCAGACACACCTTATCCACCATCTGCTTGTTCGCCGCCTTGATCGTGTTTGGCGGAACAATGCCTTTGATCGTCAGGGCAAACTGGCACCACTTGCCGTCGCGAACGAAGTCGTCGGCGTACAGAAAGCCGTCTCCGTACTCTTTCTTGTCAGCCATTAGACGACGTCCTCATCCAGAGCCCACATCGGAAGGTCAAGCGCGTAGACAGGATCCCCACCGTCCACGCCCGGAAACGAGTTGTTTCGAATGTCCGCAGCGATCTGAGTAATCAGCGCGAGACCCTGTGACAGGCCAGACTCAAGGTGCAACTCAATCAGCGGAACCACAGCGACGTCATACGGCGGTGACGTCTCGATCGTGATCAGCACTACCCGCTTAATCTGCTTACCCGTCGCCTTCTCAAACCAGTGTTTGTAAAGCGCCATCTTGATGTGATAGCCGAACGCCGCGGCCGAACGGCCGAAGGGGACTGCAGCGATGTCGTTTACGAACTTCGGATCGCACAGAGTCCCACTGTCTGTATCGATCCAGTCCATCCGACCTTTGCACTGCAGTCCGCACTCTTCGACCTGCACCACCGACTCAGCAACGCCCGACTTCACCAGTTCCTGAACTTCAGGCTTCTTTAATGCTGACGTCACAGACGCCTGCACCTCCGTCAGTTCACCCTGACTGATGATCTCCTTTTCGCCCGCCCACGTCCGAAACTCGTCCCACGACTTTCCGTAGCGACGCCCACCCGTCCAGACGCACCAGTTGTCAAAAAATGTCTTCGGTTCCAGCAGCAGTGAATGCGACGCTCGTCCGATCTTCTTACTCGGAGTGTCTTTCCACTCCTGCTCGTACGCGTGCTTCGCGTGCAGCGCTGACTTGCGACGGTGGACGATCGTGCTCGGGTTCAGGCCACGCAGGTTGTCGTATTCCTCGCGGCTCACGTCTTCGGTGAACTCGCAGACGAACGGACCGCCGTAGACGTCCCTGTATTCTGCCATGTGTTTCGCTCCGTCGATTACCAGTCAGTGTGACTTATAAGTCACGGTGACGTCTATGAGCGAAAGCTATCAACTTGTGTCACTGCGTCAACCAGTTGGCTGCGTTTTTTCTTTTCTCTCGCCACGCGGACAGAGCGATACGATGCGATTCACGCTGGTTTTTAAGGGGTGTGCCGCGTTTCGGACGAAATTCCGGACGTCTAATATTATTGCGTTCCCCATCCCGTTCGCGGTCGATCAGGTCACGGAAGGCCGCACTCTTACGGAGTTGTTTGATCGCCTCTTTGACGATCGGCTTGTCTTTGTTTGACTCAATCCATTCGGTCGCCGCGTCATACTTTGCCTCCCACTTTGCGAGGGTGACGTCATAGCTATCGTCACCTTTGTATTTCGATAGTGGCCGGTTCGTCATCAGGATCGCACGCTTCGCCTGATTGACTGCATAGCGGTGGATCACTTCCTCTGGTGTCGTCGGTTCCAACTCATCTTTCACGGCCGACGTGATCAGGTCTTTGTCGACGTCAGAGTTCCAGATTTTGTCAGTCAATCCGAGCGATGAGCGATACGCCAGAGCCTTATCGCCACCCGCCTCGACGTACTGCCGCGCAAGTTCCTTCTGTGACCTCAGGCCCGCCACGTATGACAGTTCCATCTCACCGTCTTCGTGCTTGTACTCGGCGTTCGTGACCTCAGCGTTCATGACCTTCTGCGCGAACTCAGCGTCGCCCGGATTTGACACCAGATCCTGCCTCATCTTTCGCATTCCGTACGTGTTCACTCCCATCCCAAGGAGTGACAGCATCGTCATCGCAGACGACTTCGGCACGTCCTGTGTCTTCCAGATCTCCCAGATGTCACGTGACGACAGAGGCAGCGCTGCATTCAATACTGCTGACGACTTCGTGACCGGCTGCCCAACCATGTCCTCACCACTATGCAAGTCAAACATCATTCCAAGAACCGGACTAAGCTTTGATCTCACGAAACTGCCGGTCACCTCGCCCTGCGTTCGGTCAAAGGCGTCTTTCTCTACACCTTCCACCGGGACGAGAGGCCGAATCCGACCGTGGCTGTTCTTGAACTGGCCACCCGCGACGTTCGTCCCGCTCACGACTGACGCAGTGCTCAGGCCGGCTCGCGAGAGGTACACCATCACCTGTGCCATGCCAGACAACGGATCGATTCGCGTCTCTCCGATCTTGATCTTTCCAAAGTCTGACGATCGAGGATCCCACTCGATTGTTGGCTCGTCTTCGCCATCCGACAGACCCGCGAATGCAAACATCGCTGCGGCGTAGAACGTCGCGATGCCCGCCAGATAACGCCCATACTCCTTCGCCATCTGAAGGCGGAATGACTTCGGAAGATTGGGGTTGAGTCCTCGCGTTATTGGCGCTGCGAGCAACTGGATACGACTCAAGAAGTAACGAGGCGCGAAAAATACCAGCGCAAACCCTTCCGCTGACGGCGTGAATCGTCCCAGGTCTCCACGTCCGGTCGCGACGTTGACGAAGCTACCAATCGCTTTCAGTTCTGCGTCGCTCAGTTCTCCATTGCGGTTCATTGCGGCCGCCATTGCATCGAACATGTCAGCTCGCATGCGGTTCAAAAACGTGACATAGGTCCGCTCACTGAATCCGATCGCCTGTTTGACGCCTGGGATCTTCTTCTGCCATCTCCCAGCAAACATCTCCTCCTGACGTGTCAGTCCTTCCTGCGTTGACGTCAACGACAACCCGCCGATCTCGTACAGCGGTGCGTTCTTTCTCTTGCCAAGTTCATTGGCCAAACGCAGTTCCGCCTTTTCGCTCATGCCTGCTTCCATCATCGGCTTGAGGTTCTTCCACGCGAGAATCGGATGCGCAAACGCTGCAAACCCACCCTGACGGTACACGGCTGACAGGTCCACTGCGGTCATTATTGCACGTGATAGACGCGACGTTTCCTTAACCCCCTCGGCCAGATGCTGGCCGCGGTGCCACGACTCTCGCCGCTTATTCTCCTTCATCTCTGACCACTTCTGTTTCGCGTCAATCATCTCCTTCTGTAGCGTCAGGGCTTCGTCATCCTTCTTCAGTCGCTTACGTGGCTTCGTCTCGAAATCCTGCTCGTCGATACGTCGCTGATACTCCGCTCGCTGACGTTTGAGCCGAGACTTCATCGCCGCCAGTGCTCGTTCTTCCGGCGTCTTCTTCGGGTTCTGCAGTGCCTTCAGTTCGTCACGTTGAGCCCGCAGTGATTCCAACTCTGCACGTTTCGCGTCCAGGCGTTTTGACTCCAGACGCTTACGTGGTTTCGTCTTGAGGTCGCCGGTCGCCAACTGTCTCTTCAGGTTCTCGATTGCCCGGTCCAGTGACCGTTCCGCATTCGCGATCCGCTGCTCCATCGTGAGCTTTTTGGGCGGAAACAGCTTCTTGTGCTCAGCCTGCAGCCGATCACGTTCCGCGCGGAGTTTGATCAGGTCAGCGTCTGGAATCAGTTCCGTCTTACCACGCACGATCCGCTTGCCTGTCGCGATCTCATGCTTCAGGTCATTGATCCGGTTTTGTGCCGCCCGCTTGGCTGTCTCAAGGGCGGTTTTAAGTTGGCTCTCTTTACTCTCTGTGCTGTAGCCGCCTTTCCGCTTCGCCTCGTTCACTTCCTGAATCAGACGTCGTTCCTCGTCGGTTGGCGTCCTACGCTCCTGGCCGGTCTTCTTCGGTGCCTGGCCTTTCGCCATGTCCTGCAACTTCGCGATCTGCTGCAACTGCCCGTTGATGTCGCGGATCGTGTCGTCAATCGTGTTCTTGTCGAGCGGCGTGAACTGTCCATAGCCAGACAAGGCGTCCATCGTCTGACGTCGCGTGATCTCAGGCAGCATCTCCTGCATACCCTCATGGACACCATCGACTACCGCGTCTCGCTCGGTCACGCCTGATTCGACCAGAGACCGCTGAATCTGACGTGCCATCCGCGTCAGTTGACGCAGGTCTTCGGGATCCAACTCCGGCAAAGCGTCCGCCTTGACCTCTTCCCAGGCCGCTTCGAACTCCGATCGGTTCGCATCGACGTCAATGCCGGCGGATCGGACGCGTGCGAGCACTTCCTGCAACGTCACTGCCCCAAGTTCCACAGCAGCCTTTGTGGCTTTCAGGAACGGTACAACGACCGCCGCACCACCGGCTGACGGGGCACTCTTCGCAGCGTCCAACAATTCGCTGATCGCATCATCGAACCGCTTCTGAGCCTGTGCCTTCTTCGCTGACGTGCGACGTCTCCGCTTCTTCTGTTTCGTCTCCTTGACGTCGTCCGCGATCCCCTCGTCGATCTTCGCTTCCACTGCCTGCTGTTCGGCCTGCTGCTCCGCTGCTTTCAGACGCTTCTCAAGGTCGCGGATCTCCTGCGACATTTCCTGAACCTGCCGGCGCTCTGCTGACGTCATCTCGCCGTTTGAAATCGCTCGCCACTCCCGCAACATGTTCTGCTCGGAGTAGTCCCGCGCTAGCATGATCTTGCGAGCTGCCAGGGAACGACCCGCATTTGAGCCCATCTTGTTGACCATGACCTCGAACGTTTCGAGTTCCGTTTCGGCCAGACGCACACCGGTCTCAGCGTCCGCCGTCTCAGCGTCCGTCTTCGCCGTCTTCAGGTCGTTCAACGCGTCCCTGTGAGCGTTCAGAAGACGTCGATAGTTCAGGTTCAGTGCAGCCGTCTCGACGGGTGTCGGCACATACGTCGCGCTGTCGTTGATCCTGTTCGATATGTCCGCCACGTACTGAGGATTCGACCTGATTCTCGCCGTCGCCTCTTCAATCCATGCCTCTTCGGTCTGCGCTGGTGGCGCCCCGAACTCATCACGTCCCCGTGCGGCACGATTCTCATTGACCATCTCGTTCTTGACGGACGTCAGTGGGTCATCGGAGTCTACCGCCTTACGCGACCCCCCGTCTTTCTTACGAGGCGTTTCTTTCGATTCCTCTCTGGTTTCGACGTCAGGTGTCGGTTGCTCCTCTTCGGGAGTCTCTTGTTCCGTCTTCACTTCCTGCTGAGATTTCTCGCGTGCGGCAAGGACGTCAGCGACTCGACCGGCCTTGCTCAGTTTCGGATTCTTCTCGCCGTACGCCTTCCACGCAGTCTCCGCGTACTTACTCATCTTCTGTGCGAAGTCCGCTCCGAATTCGTCCGACACGTACGCCACGAAATCGGCGAACTCACTGATCCCGTGGTCAATTGCGGCTTTCGTCACCTCGACGAACGCACGGACCTGCTCAGGATCGATCCCGGCATTGGCACGGTCGCGAGTGACGTCACGGAGTTTTTCGACCGTCTCGTCAAGCTTCTTCTTCGTCCGCTGCTTGCGTGCCTTCGTTGCCTTACGACCTTCCGACAGCAGATCCTGCTGACCTGGCAGACTCTCTGACTGCTGGTCTTTCAGTTCGTCCTCGATCTGCTCCAACTGTGACGGACCGGGCTCGGCTTTCTTCCTGCCCTTACCCTTCTTCGGCTTCGCGACGTTGAACAGCGTCCCCTGCTCGTCAGCCTCGAACAACGCTTTCTGCTCGCCGGCCACACCCGGCTTACTCGCACCGAAGTCGAATGACGTGTCGCCGTCACTCCACTCCTCATCTTCCAACTCACCAATCACTTCTGCAACGGTGGCTTCAACGTCTTCTTCTTCCGCGAGGCCAGATTCCGCATTCGCTTCTCGTACCCCGCTTTCCGTGCCGCTTCGTACAGCCTCTGCAACCCCGGACTCATCTTCGGTTTGTCGCTGCTCATCTCTCTCATCCAATAGTCTTTGGACGTGCAGACGGTAATCGTCAGCAGCCTGGGATTCCTCACCCTGTATCGTCAACCCTTTTGCCTTCAAGTCCTGAAGTAACGCATCACCCTTATTCACGCTCTGGTCGGAATGACGCCAGTGCCCCTTGCTCTCCAACTCGTCAGCCATCTGCTCCAGATCAAGTTTTCCAGGCATCCCCTTGTTTGACACAAATGCCGACAGGAGCCCGAACTCCTTGAACTCTTCCTGTGCTCCCTGACGTTCTCCACGCTGCACAGCCTTACTGCTCAACCCACCCAGAGACCGCACAGCAGACAACAACGTCGCAGGATCTCCGCTCGACTGACTCGGCAATGACGACCGCACTGCATCTGTCTGTTCCGCGAATCGAACCTCTTCCTCCGCACGTGAGACGTCACCATTCAACGCGTCTTCGTATGCCGTCTTCAGCTTGGACGCTCTGTCGATGTCCTCAAACGCCACGACACCAGACGCCGACACACGCCGGTCGTACGCCTTACGGTTCTTTTCCAGTTCCCGTTCCTGCTCCTCAGTGAACTCCAGCGGACGCAACGTCACCTGTTTACCGTCGAGAGTCTTCCCGACAATCTTGTATCCCTGCCCTGGCAGGTCGACGTGCCCCACCTTCTGATTGCGTTTCGTCTCCGGCTTCTGCAGTTTTCCGAGTGCTTCAATGGCACGGTCTGCCACCTGCTGACGTCGCGTTCCCTCTTCACTTTCAACGCGAGGCGACTCCGGAGCCACAGCAGGAACATCCTGCTCTACAACAGCGTCCTTGCTGCCTCGGACAGTTTGTGGCTCCGGCGCCTTCTGCTCCTCTGTATTCGTCTGCGGCTCTGACTGAACCGCAGACGACGGTCCATCCGGTAGCGAATCGGATGGCTGCGTCTGTTGTTTTGCAGGTGCCGCCCCTTCTGACGGCACCTGACCTGTTTCCACACGTGGCGGATCAGGCTCAAGACGTCGAGCGCGAATCTTTCGGCCCGGACGTGGCAAACGTGCTGCAACGTATTTGGCATCATCCGGGGTGATCATCCCGAGTTCTGCGGCTGCCTCTGCCTGCTGGACTGCCTCTACGCTGCCGGCGTCTGCCTGCTGATTGAGCCGGTCGACGATTTCGTCACTTCCAACACTCCGCTGAGAAGGAGCGATTCCCGCGGCTGCCGGCTGCGCTTCATCCGGCATCTGTCCCGGCATCATGCCGGTGGCTTCACGTCGGTTGAACTTCCTCGCGCGGTCAGCCAATACCGATCGGGCGACCTGCTTCGACCATTTCGTAAAATCACCTTTCTCCGGATCGAACGATCCCTGACGTCCCAGTATCCGAAGCGCGGTTTCCTGTACCAGTTCTTCCGCCTCTGACGTCGGCACCCGACCGTTGAACACCTTTCGTATCTCAGGCATCGCGGCAACGAGCCGATCGTCGATGCTGGCCGCCGGTTCAGAAGTGACATCCGACTTTGCCGCGTCGATCGCCTTATTGATCTCCGCTATCTCATCAGTGTCCAGCCATCCCAACGAACCAGCATTGATGACATCTTCCCGAACCTCTGCAGGATCGTCGCCATTCGCCACTCGATCCAGCAGTTCCCCCTTCAGCTTGCCCAACTCCCTGGCATCTTCCGGAGTATTCGCCGTCTGCTCACGTTCCTCGTACGCGTCTTCTCTCGCTCTGAATTCCTGGTCGATCAGTTCATCCACTGGCGTCCTGACGTCACCCGATACCTCTCCCACGTCCACCGCACCAGCATTCGGCACCAGGCGTCGCCGGCGAGGCACAGCAACCTGCTGGGCTGGCCCCTGTTCAACAGGTCCGGGCTCAGACGGAGCTGGAATCTCAACCCGCGGACGCTGCTCAGGAATCTGCTCACGAAACAGGTCCAGCAGTTCCTCTTCGTCGATCTCATCCTCTTCAACCGCTTCACGCTGCTCGACGTCCGGTTCTGGCGGCTCCTGGAATCCTTCTTCGTCATCAGTTATCTCAGCTTCGGACCTGAACCCCTCATCCGCCTCAGGATCACGCTGCCCGTAGGCTGCCACGCCACGTGCCGTCTGCGCTGCCCCGACCGTGAACAGTGTCGATTTCGCTGTCTGACGAAATCGCTGCATCATCGGCGAGTTCCAGATGTCGCCGTTCTCGTCACGCCAGTTCGCTGCATCCTCGCTTCCCGGCAACGTCGCCGCCTCTCGCAACGTCTGCTGCCAGGTCGTCAACTCTTCTTCAGTCAACTCGGCTGCTGACGCCTTGCCGAGAGTCTTCACGAAGTCTGCCGATAACAGCTTCGGCACCTGCTTCTTTAGCAACTCACCTTCCAGACCAGCCAGACCGGGGATCGCCTGCAACGTCGACATGATCACTGCTTCGGTCGCTGCCTGTTTCGTGCCGTACTCGACGGCATCCTCTTCCGATAATCCCCTGTCTCTAGCCTCGGAATAGGCCTGGTCATACGACGTCGCAGCGACCCCAGACGCAATCGCCGGAAAACCGCCACCACCAGACGCTGCCAGTCCCATCTGCCCAATCGTACGTGCCGCAGCAGGAATCTCTTCGTTCACATAACGTCGCACAGAGCCCATATCGCTTTGCTCGACATTGCGACGCTGGACCTCTGATATCGCGTCACCCTGACGCCTTATGTAGTCCGCTGCCTCATCACCCAGCACCGGACGCGCAAGGGTCGCACCGACGTCGGTGGCTAATCCGACCACTCCTGCATTGACCCCACCACCCTCGTTTCCCTGGAGCATCTGACTCCAGAACGGATCCCGAGAATAATACTCCACCCCACCGCGCAACTCATTCTGGCGAACACGCTGCGATGCGTTGACACTGTCTCTGTAGCGAGACGATGCCCGTTTCAGTGCGGACGTCTCTGGCTTGCTGGGCGAGGATGATGACCTGCTCAGTCGATTCAGGATGTCGCCCATCAGTTACCCCACATGCTGTTCTGATACAGTCGGTCTCCATTGTCTACCGGAGCCGACCTCGAACGTGGTCTACCCAGTTCCTCGATCGCATCTGAGAGTTTCTTGATCCGCACCTCAGCCTCTGTCCGCTCTTTCTGCCCCAGAGTGAAGCGGGCGTCACCCTTGACCAGTTTGTCTCTCAGTTCTGCAACAGCCACCTTGAGATCCATCACCAGTTTCCTGGCACGTGGCTCGTCCTGAGCGAACGCCTTCTGGACGTCCTCGTCATCCATGATCTCGTCAAACACACTCTGCAGGTTCTGCGCATCTGAACGGTTATCAGCGATCAGCAAACCAGCCTCACCACGCTCTACGAACTCCCTGTATTGCGAGTGATACATCGGCGGCAACTCGCCACGTTCAACCGCCTGGTCATTCGATGCTGGTGGTTGC
>ERZ869936.1563-NODE-1563-length-15967-cov-10.299020_pt1 | contig 15967 bp, 20 predicted proteins | sample MGYA00520876_ERZ869936 | MGnify/ENA primary metagenome ERZ869936 (study PRJEB32218, sample SAMN09650985) | biofilter metagenome | isolation source: enrty point of leading RO module | place: Saudi Arabia: Thuwal, RO plant located on Red Sea | collected 2016-02-17...
TTGGAGTTGATTGAGCAAATGAAATTCATTGGAGTGCTTGTCGTGACAGTAGTCTGCCTTATCCAGGGCGTTCATGCACCCATTTAATCTAGTTTTAATTGTGCTTTGTTAGCAGTGCTTTGGGAAGACTTCTGTGTAGTACTTGTCTACTAGGGCAAGCCAGTTTTCTTCGTCCTTCGCAACCTCGGTTTCACCGAATGTAAATACCTGAGTTTGGTATTGTTCTAGCGGTGTGCTTACGATTATCTGGGTCTTGTTAATTTTAATTCCTAGGCATGTTTCCGCTGCAAGTTTGTAAGCAGCTAATTGAAGCCTTGTCTTTTTCGCTTTGAATACTCCTGAGATAAGCGCTTTTTTAGTTTTTTCGTCAACGTTAGTTTTTTTGTTAGGGAATTTTGTACTGTAAGGACCAGCGCTTGTTTTAAAGTCCGCGAGAATAATTTCAGCATTATTGTCCATATAAATAAGATCACAGCAACCAGCGTAACCTTGTTTGTTACTTTGATCGTAATAAAAGATTCTTCCTACACCATCATCACCGACATACTTTGACCAGCTCGGTTGGTTGAACGGTCGTTCAGACCAAAGCACTCGACCTCCGTCGAGCAAGTTATCTACGCACTCAGGTACTCCGCGCCAAAAGGGCTCGTATTTTTCAGGAGGAACGACTCGAAGTCCTCGAAGGTGATTCTCGACACTGTTGTGGATAAAACTGCCCCGCTCCGCTGCTTCATCGGCAGCACCTGGATTCATGATGTTCCAATGAGCGAGTTTTTGTTGAGTCTTAGCAGACTGAGTCGCACTCAGAATTGAGGTTACAGAAGGTAAGTAATCAGGTACACCAGGACACAGGTAATGACGCAGCCCGTTAATTGTTTTCCTAGTGTCTGACATGCTTCAGAATGATTCGAGAGAGTCGTTGTCGCTTACATCTGAGTCAGTGGCGACAAAAAACTCTGACTTCTGGTAATCGTATTCTTTGTTCCTCTGCTCCAGTTCGTTAAGTAAACAGAGTCCAGCGGAAAAAGAATCAGCCACTAACTCAGCGACGATGTCAGCTTCGCGAGGTTTACCAGCGTGGTCAATACACTCTTGAAGAAGTTGATGACTGATGAGAAGCGCAGCGATTTTTTCAAGTGCTTTATTAGTCTTTTGCTGTTCCTCAATGTACTGCGTTAGCAGAAGTTGTAGGCGTCCTTTCACTTTCAGAAAAAGGTTGCGGTCGCTGCCAGTTTACATCGAAGTTTATGTTTGTATCTTTGGAAGCCGAACTTTCTTTGTTGTATACGAACCATGCAGAAGTCACAGAGTCTTTTGACTTTCTCTGGTCCGCACGGAATTCAGGTCTTGGGTTTAAAATTACTAGGTTGCTTAAAGGTCGTTTCTGAAGAAAGTTAAACCTTTTCCTTGTTGGTTCCAGGAAAGTAATCCTGTCGAGAACGATTAAACCCTTTTTTGAAAGCTCGTAACCTGGCTCAAGAATCCAGTCGATGGATTCTCCCATGCCTTGTGTGATGGCGATTGTCCAGTCGAAAGGAGGAAGACTTTGCCACCAAGATCTATCGATGTGGTTGGAGTAATCGTCTGCGCTCACAAGATCGTCGAAGCCCGCACAAATCAGCTGCTCAGCAAGACCTTGTTCGAGGTCAGTCGGTAATACAATTTTTCCGCTTAAGATTTTAAGATCGAAGACCGGGTTTAAAATCTGTTGAGGGACCTGATAAAAGCTCATGGAATCTGAAGATCTTGTCGGTCGCTTAAGGGATTATATGGCCGTGGAATCAGAGTTCTACCACCATAAATTCATGAATAAAACAAGACAGCTGAGAGACGTAGATGAGTTACATGAAATTATAGATCTTCTCCACGCAAATTATTTAGTGCAGAAGCAACTGTTCAAAGAGCTTGCTAGGTATGTATCTTCCGAGGGTTATCCTCTTCCGTCGATAGCAAAACTTTTAGGCAAATAAAAAGACGGGTGCGCCAACACCCGTCTCAAAACCCCAAACGTCAGAAGGGCCGACGCCCGGTCAGATCATACTTCTAAACCGGCTGCTTTGAGTGCCTCCTTTTGTTCCTTAGTCAATTCCTTAGGTTTGTCTGACTTAGGTTCTGGAGGAGCCGCTTTAGGTTCGCCCGCTCCAGCAGGAAGAGCGCTAAGACCTTGCGCCTTAGAACCTTCAAGTTTTGGATGGGCTTCGTTAAAAGCATTTTTAATCTCCTCGTGATCAGTTCCGAGAGGTAGCTCAACCAGATTCGCACCGGAGATATGACTACGAAGTGAAGCTGATACCAGCTCTCCTCCATCTCCAGTAAGCCAAGTTGAAATGTCTTTAACAAGGCTCTCTTCGTCGTCGCCGTTAACTGGGCGATCAGAAAACTCTAAGACATTGTAATTAACTTTACCGACGTCAGCTCCTGAAACTGGGTCAGTTTGTGTGAAGCTACGCTGCACGAATTTAGTCGCAGTCACGACTTCCGCGACATTGATACGGTTGTTGTAAAGCGTCTGGAAATATGAGATGAAATTCTTTTGACTGCTCTTACCGGATATGACGCTAGTTGAAACACATCGAGGAGGAAGCAGACGGTGCGAAGGAGAAACACCAATGTACGCAATGCGAATGAACTCCTCGTGGAAACGCATTCCAAGGTTTCCGTAAAAGGGAGTAAACCCGAGGAGAATAAACTCGATAGGGATCCCATTGTCGTTTGAGTCCGTGATCGCTTGATCGGGATCGTTGTCACTTTTCCACCGACGCTGTTGGAGATCGATGCGGAGAGTGTGCGGAGGGACTTGGCAGAGAATTTCATCTGCCGCGAATTTGCCTGCAATGAATACCATGATCAGAGATTAAAGTCGATTGAACCGAGAGCCGCTGCTGCCACTTGGCCTTTTTCGGGATCGGCAGCTTTCTTGGGCGCGGACTTCGTGCCCTTGGGGAGGTAAAGGATTTGGTCTGCTTGGTAGTTCAGGTACTGCTTGTTTTCTTTTTCGCTTGTGCTTACGCGACCAACTGCAATAGTCGGAGTGCCGTTAGGAAGTTCGGCGAGTTGCGTTGAGAGTTCATTCCAAGCAGTGAGCTTGAACCAGTTGGTTTCAGTTTCACCGGGAACCTGCCAAGCGATAGAGCGGTTGGTGACAGTGGATTCTCCAACTTCGTTTTCTTGAGACTTAGGTCCAAGACCACCGCATGCCATGAAGGCGTTGACGGCGAGAAGGTCAGAGAAATTTTCTTTGCTGATTACAAGCATGGGTTGCATCACCAACACACCGTCAGGCGTGGGCTTGACTGGACCCAGTGCGAGAACTTCCTGTTTTTCCTCCAAATTTTGGAGAAGCTTGCCGACGTAATGATCAGCTTTTTGGATGAGTTGGACTTTGGTTGAGACACGTTTGTTCGATGAGGGCAGAGCTTCCGCAATTACGTTGGCTTTGCCGTCTTCAAGGATCGCTTTGTCAGTGATCCTTATCCCCAGTAAGAAGACGTTCATTTTTGAGGGCTCTGTAAATCGTTGAGCGGTGGACTTTGAGTACCTCAGCGATCTGCGAGACAGAAACGCCTTGGCTTCGGAATGCTAGGGCGATTTGCAGGTCTCCGCTACCCATTTTTGAGTTTTTGAAACTCAGGTAATGGTTATGGTAAGGATTAATGCACTTAGGGTTATTACATGAGTTTTTTACCGTCTGGTCACGTTGTATATCTAGGTAACCTAGTATCAGAGGGCGAACATAATACCTTTTTCTGAGTGCATATACTGACGGCACATTGTTTGTGAAGGAACTTTCCCATTCACAACAAGTAGAATGTTCGAAGTCGTTGTAAGCCAGTTTTTCGTAAAGCTCACTCAATTTATTAGGCTTGTATTTTCCATACCCAAGTTCAAACCTATCGGCTTCGAGGCTCCTCGTTATATCTAAAGCTTGCGCCTGCGCGTGGGCTGCGTCGTGAGCAGTGATCGCGAGCTTTATTTTGTTGCCGTCTTTCGAAACTAAAACTTGATAGTTTTCAATAGACGTCATTGGGTACAAACCCAAGGAGAGATTTTCTCTCCTCGGGGTCCATTCGCTTAACGATGCGATACAGGTTAACCCAGAATTTTATTTCCGAGATAACTTTTTTCATTTGTTCTTGTTGCGTCGTTCGGTCCTGCGCTCCTTGCGCCTCCTCGCTTTCTTGACCGCCCTCACTATTTTCTTAGTGTCTTTGGCGGTAATCTTTTTACCTACCTTAGCTTTTTGAACCGCCTCGCGGAAAGCCGCCGACGTGGGACGAGTTCCGGTTTCTTTCTTAATTGCTCGCTTAATTTGAGCGATGATGTTCTTTTCGCCCTCGTCTTTAGCTTTTTGCTTAGTTTGTCGAATCTGTTGTCGCGTTTCTCTATCTTCGGCACGCTTTTCTTTTTCTCGGCTGACTAGGTAATTTGTTAATTTTTTTGCGTCACTACGTGAGTCAAAATCTTTGATCCCTGCTTTCGAAACTAAGTTTCCAATTCTTTTATCGGAAATGTTTTCTGCTTTTTTAGCTCCTTTACTTCCTGTAGCTTTTCTGAATGCCGCCAATACGTTTTTGGCATCGCTAAGGCTGTCGTATTTTTTGACTCCTGTATCTAAACGACGCAATTTCACACCACCCAGACCGAGAGTAGCGCCTCTTTTCTCCTGAGCAGTTTGTTGTTGAGTTTGATTTGCAGCCCCCGTGGAACCAGCCTCTGCGGCACCACCTAAACCCAGTTTTTCCTCGGCTTTTGGTCCAGTTTTTACGCCGCTTTCCTGTACATAATCCCGAATTTCATCGTCGGTATAACCTTGACCCCGAAGTGCATTAAGATCTGCGCGTCCAAAACCTGGCTTTCCGTAATCAGCAGGGTTAAAATCACTTTCTGCAATCGATGGACGATCTTGTCCACCGCCGCCAACACCGCCGCCAACACCGCCGCCAACACCGCCGCCAACACCGCCTTTTCCTTTTCCTTTCCCTTTCCTAGCGATAATGTCGCCACCAGCACTCATCACTGAGATGTTGGGGTTGGCTTGTTGAGAAAGAATAGGGTTAAAGTTAATAAGAGGTCCACCACCACCAAACTTAGTGGTCATGCTTCCACGTTGTTGCGGCTGATAAGTCAAACCATATCCACGACCGCGAGTCGACTCAACGATTTCCGTGGGCATTAAACCAAAGTTTTCTCCGGCCATCTGCGGTTTTTTATCTTTTTTCCCTTTATTTCCTGATGGGAATTCAGGAGGTGTACCCGAGCCACCGCCAATACCAACATTAGGTGCGTTGTTAGCCCCTTTGGTGCCGTTAGTGTTTTGGAGCATGGTGCCTAAGCTCGTTTACTTACACTCTTCTCAGTAATTCTAACTTGGTTCTGACTTAATGTAAAAACGTGTGATATCAAATCCAGGACCGACTACACCTTTTAAAGTTCTCATAATTCTACTAGCCTCTTCGTGACTTCTGAATCGTTTTGCTTGATCTCTGTTTGATGTAAACGCAACTAATTGCTTCTTTTTCTGATTTAGGCAGTCGCGTACATACCCTTTCGGGTGTGTAAGAATCCAAACTTCCTGGAAACTAAGCAAAGGCATAGCTTCAGTGTCGTACTGGGTGTACAACCGACCTGTTAACTTTACAGGTGATTTTAATTTTGTCTTATCTTTTACAGTTTTTACTTGTACTGTAGCTGTCAGAGACCCTTTTTCTTTCATTTGTTTTTTCAGTTTTCTTGCAGCGTTCGCTGCTTCTAATGGTTTGTCAAAAAATTTAGTTGTCATCAAGAAACACTCGTTGGTTTCTACGCAACCGACGTAACCGCTGTCTGTTTTAGCGGTGAACACCTCTTTGCCTTTGGAGTCAGGCAGCCATACAGTCAGCATTACTTTTCGGCCCAGGATTCAGCAACGTTAGCATCGCATTTTACTGGCACCTTTCGGAGAACCGACAAGGCAGCCTCTTTCATTTCTGTCTCCAGTATCACCTTATACTCTTCTGCTTTTTCTTCCAAGGCTTCAAAAATCAATTCGTCGTGAACCGTGGCAATGGGCCTGAACTTATTACTTACATGTTTACCGAGATTGGCAATCGCGATTTTTAAAATATCTGCACCAGCACCTTGTATCAAAGTATTCGCACATGCACTCATGGTTGCATCATCGTAACTCAACAACCTTCTTCGACCGATAGGAGTCCTTACATACGTCCAACCGTCATCAACCATGGCACTCCTTTCTCTGTGCCATTCCCTCAGCCGAGGATATGCTCTGTGGAAACCAGCGTGAGCAGTTTTTGCTTCACTAAGTGTGATTATGTTTCCTGATTGAGCACTGTAAGTTTTATATTTTCTGAACCCCATGCCGTAGAGCAGAGCGAAGTTTAGAGTCTTACCCATTTGTCGCTGCTGCTTATTGACTTCATCGATCTCAACGTGATAAATAAGACTCGCTGTGAGACTATGCAGATCTAGTCCTTCGTTGAAGGCGTTGATCATCTGAGGGATATTTACCAATTCTGCTGCGAGACGTAACTCGATTTGAGAGTAATCAGCGATTATAAATTTGTAGCCCGGTGAGGGTATGAAGCACTCTCTAAACTCTTTATCCCTTGGTACTTGTTGGATGTTGATACCCCAAGTTTCTTTTTTCTTCTTGCCAGTGACTCTTTTAGATCCCGAGCTTGTAAACCTGCCGCTGTTCGCTCCGTAAGTGTTGTATCCACTGTGCATCCTATTTGATATGGGATTTATGTTGTCGATAATTTTCTCGACATGAGCGAGTGCTGTCTCAATTTTTGTTCTTTTTCTAAGCAGATTTAGTGTGACATCTTCGCTGTCAAACTCTGAGAGAGCTACCTGCGACAGTGTCTGTTTTCCTGTTCGATCATCAACTGGTAAAGCAGTGCCGATTTGGTTGAAGTATTTGACGCATTGAATATTTGATCCAGGATTAAATTCCTTTTTAGCGTTCTTTCCCACGGCGATAGATCCGTCATCTCGTCTCGGTAATTTGAATCCATCGGGAAGTCGATTATCAAGAGACTCACAAAACAATTTAGTAGCTCTGTCAAGCTCTTGCTGCTTCTTAGCTTTTAGCTCTTTTACTTTACTGACATCTACACCGAAACCATAGTGACACATCAACGCTACTGGTCGTATGACTTTACTCTCTAAACTGTAAACCTCGACTAGGTTTTCAGAAGCCAGTTCAGCTAATTGAATCTTCGCAACCTGTGGGAGGATATCTACGTCTTTTGCTGCGTATTCGATCTGTTCGATATCTAAATCAAGCTTGCTCCAGTCTGAAACCTGTTGTTCTTTTGAGATTTCTAAATCTAATCTCCTATCAACAACTGCCTTGAGGGAGCAGCTAACTTCCCCAAAGAAAACCTTCTCAGTTTTCGGAGAAACTTTCTTTTCCTTAGAACCAGCTACAAGACAACGTTCGGCTATAAATGTGTCAAATATTTTGTGTTTGAAGTCGATACCTAATTGAAGTAAGAACTGTAAATCAAAGTTCAGGTTGTGACCGAGAATCATTTCGCGTGATTCGATTAACGCTTTAAGACCATCAATATCTTTGCATTTGAATAAATCAATGACATACACTTCACGGTCTTCTACGTCTGCCTGTGTAGTACAGAGCTGAAGAAGACGAATGTCACAAACTCTTGCATCGAGTCCGGTCGTCTCTGTGTCCAAGCACAACTTGGGGATTGTCCACAACTCTGTGAAGGCTTGTTCGAGCTGATCCCTCGTGGTTATGTAGCGGAGTTTCATGGCATTAAAAAAGGGCTGCTTCCGTCGCAGCCCCTGAATATTAGTGCGGTTTTGTCAAACCACCCGTTCCTCCCAGTAAGAGTAAATAAACTTTTCAGCGTCTGCCCAGATCTCGTGAAGCTCCTTCCCTTTATCACTCAGGGTAACTTCATAGACTGTTCTGCAGAGCTGCTTCTCGTTGTCCGTCAGCTCTTTGTCTTCTGAACCCCAGCTTGTTTTAGCTGTCGCCTCAGCAAGACCATTCTTTACTAAGTACTTCAAACCTTCTCGCAGTGCGTTATACAACGGAGAGGCGTGGAAAGTAGTACCTCCTTTCTCCGCTCGCGTCACGACGGGGACAAAAGATTTACCGTTGTCCTCAAACCCCCTGAAGATCGTGGAGTGCTCTGAGATCCCTTTGTTCCACGCTCTATTCACTTGCTCGACGGCAATGTCACGAAGCGTTGTAGGGCGACCGACTCCAACAGTCTCAATGATCATTGCGGCTCCGATCGATCCCAGCTTTTTGTGAGTCAGCAAATAATCAAGACACTCGATAGCTGGAACGTCGGTCGCCTCAACCTCATGAAGGCGTCGAATTCCTTTCCTTCGCTGTCGCGCTTTAGGTTCTGTTTGCTCTTGTTGGTGGGCCGGAGCTTGAATAGCGAGCTTGGCTGCCAGAGCAGCAAGTTCGGGACGTTGCTTCTCAATGCTTAGATCGAAAAGCTTTTTGGCGCTTACTTGTCCCTTGCTCAGGTACTTGCTGATATCAAGTTGAATTGAAGGAGCACCCGCTGTGGTGAGCAGAGTTTCTGCTTCGGATTGCTTCAAACTGATTCCATTCAGATTGAATTGGACATTCATTGAAAAAGAAGTTCAACTGCCAGTCAGCTTACGGTCCTTCAGCACTCCGTCAATAACAAAGCAACCTCGTATGTCACTTTCAATATCGTCTATTAATGTGCATATATCGCATGTAGAGCACAGAGTGTTTTGACGTAATTCCTTGAGATTAGACACTCCAAAATTCTTAATAATGTGTTTATCAATTAGTATTGTCTTCTCCTTATCTGGAGCGTCCTCTGTAGTAAGGTTTATCACATTAAATAGTTCAGACGATGAAACATAGGTGACTATAAAACTTTCGAAGGACATACTCATCACATCGAATTCTTCGCTTAGCAAACATATAGTCAGCCAACCTTTAAGTTCACTGTCGCACGCATGGTCTCCATACTTATTACCGAGTTCGTTTATCCACCGGTAATTTTTTGCGAGACTATTCACTTTAAGAAAGTGAGAACTATTTAAAGCATACATCTTTTCATCCGATTGCTTTCTGGAATACATCAGACATCTCTGAGTCGTTAGAAGTATTTACAAGAACGACTTCATCACAGAACTTTTCCATCGATTCTGATTTCTTTCCGATACAGAACCCTCGAACATCGATCTTGTTGGTGGTTTTGAACTTGTTGAACTCACGTACATAGCGGTCTTCAACCTCACACTCACCATCAGTGATGATGAGAATGTCAGCCTTAGACATTTCTGACTTCATGTGACGAGCATCAACCATCACGCGATTGAAAGAAGTACCACCAGAGGTGCCCCATTTCATAATGAATTTCAACATGTCGTCACTGTCTTTCGTGTTTGGTTTGATGTCGATTGTGTCTGCGATGGTGCTGTTAAATAGACGCACATAAACCGGACGGTTGTTGTTAGTGCATTCTTCAACTACGCAATAAGTCAGAGCTTTAGACCACAACTCATCATCGCCGTGCATCGAGCCGCTCACGTCCACGTACATGACCACAGGTCCCTGTTGGACGTTCTTACTCTGAGCTTCGAAGTCTTTGCACAGCATTGTTTTCTGTGCATATTTCAGGGCAAAAAGAGCTTTGCCTTCTTGCGTGGCAGCAAGCGCCAGTTCTGAAGGGAACGTTTTGGTGATGTTGTTGGAAAGCTCAGCCCCGACGATGTTTGAGTAATTGGACTTGACTGTTCTTTCCCTTTTGCGTTGAGTCCAGGCAGCTTTAAATGCACCAAGACGGTCGATAAAAAGTTTCAAATACCTGCTGCTTTGAAGCTTCTTGGCGAGTTTTATCTTGTCGTCGATGTTGTCTAGTTTGTGACCGAAACCGTCACCATTACCTGCCAGCTTCGACATCGCGTTTTGCTGGTCAACAGCATCCTCGTGGGCTTTCTCAATACCCTTCTGGATACTCGCCTGCTTGCCTTTATGGAGAGCGTTCAGGATCTCCTCCATCTCCTCACCGATTTGCTTGCCTTTAGCTCTCAACTCTGCTGCAGATTTGCTGTCACCTTGTTGCATTGCATCAACGAACTGAGAGCGAATCTGTTCAAGCTGCTCTCCTTTTTCAGCTAGAGCATCTGTAAGAGCTGTGTCCTCGCCAAGCATCTTTTCAATTACTTGACCAAGTTCATTCAGTATGTTGACTGCGTTGTTTCCTGAGTTGAAGTGATCACCAAGACAATGTCGTTGCATTACGTGATACACAGGACTGTTCATGACATCTTCAAGAATCAGATGCCACAATGCATTTTCAGGTTTGTAACCACGTGGATATTCAACGCTCTGTCCGTCTTGTTTAGCGCGGAAGTATTCTTCTACCGCATCGAGACTGACAACAGGATCAACATCTCCACCCATATAAAGGAATTCAAATAGCTCTTTTCCAAAACGTGAAAGACGTTTGATGTCAAACCGATCAGCCAAATATGTAACGCGAGGTTTCATCTCACGAACAAAAGAAGGCCAAAGAAAATCAGTCATGGCCCCGACTTTCAGAACAAGAGGGGGCTCAGTGTTGAGGCGAATAGTTTCGTTTTGCATGTTCAATCGTTTTTGAAACGTGAGATGGTGGTGGTAATCGTGTTGATGTTTACATCTAGTTCACGAATGATCTTGGTGAACTTGAGTCGTGCAGCTGCGGTGAATTTAAGGTTTCCGTTGTCTAATTCCTCTTCTGCTTTTTGGTTGAGCACTTTCAATTCGCGAAGCATGTCTCCGAATTCATTGACTGCTCGGTTTAGATCACCAACGCTGGCGGTCTTATCGTTGATCGATTGCCTGGTCGATTCGAATCTACGCATGGTGTTTTGCGCAGCTCTTTTGACACCAGCCATAAACTCTTCTGCGGTTGGGACAACGTGCTTAACAACCTCGTTAATGTCCTCAATCTCATCTGGGTTGGTGTAAATAATATGCTTCAAAGTTTGGTGAAGCATCGCAGCGTGGACTTCCGTCTCACCCTGAACGACTGCCCATCCCTTCATGAATGAAAGAATCTGAACTCGTCGACGATCGGATACTGAGATCCCACGCGACTCAAGCATGTCCAGGATTTCTGCAAACTGATCGATGAAAGCATCAGGCACAGTTGTTTTCGCAGCCTGTTTCTGAAGCTCGACCAGATCTTTGTAAGTCAGAGACGATTGAACTGCGGGTCGACTGTTTTCACTGTCTTGCGCCACAGCCCAGCGCATCAGAGTACGTTTGTGCGTAGGTGACTTCAGCCCGGTGATTGTCGGTCGGAACAAGAAGCGATCACAAAAAGCTTGAAGTGCTTCTTCAGTCGGGAACGAGTTTGTAGCAGCGACAATCGATTGGATCTCGGTGTCGATAGCTTCTTTGCCGTTGTTAAATGTTCTCTCGTTGAGGATCTGCAACAAAGAATTCAGGACAGCCGAGGAACCCCTGAACAACTCATCAAGAAAAGCAACGTTGCAGTCCGGAAGATAACCAGACACATCGCGGGTGTATTCGTCCTTGAGAAGTTTGCTTACAGCCACAGGGCCGTATAACTCAGAGGGATCTGTGGTTGGACTCAGCAAATATCCGAAATACTTTGAGCCATCAAAACCACCCGTAATTGCACGAACAAGTTCTGACTTACCTGTGCCTGGAGGACCGAACAAGAATGCGTTCTGTTTAGTTATCAAGCTGGTAAGCAGACCGTCGATAACATCTGCTCTGTCGAGGAACGATCCGTTGAGGGATGCCCGGAAGCTTTGGAAGTTGGTAAACAAAGTGTTGTTCATTTGATTGATGAAAGGTTGTCAGTTTTAGGTGAGCTTAGTCCGACTTAGCTAAGTCGACTCAAAAATCTACTTCGATCGATTTGTTTTCGTCGATGGTTTCCTGAAGAGCGTCAGCAGCGACGGCGATAGCGTCAGATACAGCCATTCGTTCCTCAACTTTATGAAGAAGCTTTGAAAGATGTTTCGCACGGTGTTTGTAGATAGATGTTTCGGTGTCGATCTTGTCTTTGAGAAGAGTTAGTTCTTCTTCTGTTTGACAATTAGCGAGATCTCCGATCAGTGACTGGTAAGTTCCAGTCAAGGCAACGGATTTCTGAAGTTGTTCAAGACCCTTAGATGACGAAGCTTTGAGCATAAGGTTCTTAGCTTCGTCTGCGATGTCTTGCCTTACATCTGTATAACGTTGAAACGCAGCAGCTCTGACTGAACCGGATGACGGATCACGCATAAGCTCCCCAACCTTGAGAAGATCTCCGCAAAGTTTCGCCATGTGTCCGAGCATCGGATTGTGCGTGGCAGCAAGAGATATTTCTTGGGCAATTATTTGCCAAGTACCACGCTTCTTAGGGTTATCGCTAAGCACTCGCTCTCCTACTTTGTTTGCAGGTCGTGCATCAAGATCGTCTAGAAGCTCTGCGATCTTTCCCAGACTCGAATCAACTGCTCCCTCACGGGCGGCTTTGAGAACTTGCTCAGTATTTACTGATGCTTCGTTAGCGATAATTTGTTGAACATCTTGCGGGTCATCACAGCGTTCAATAACAGCTGGATAAGGACCTACTACATTCACAGAAATAGGATTACTATATTCTTTCTGTGTCGGAAAGATGCGTAGATATGCATCTCTCACTAACGCCAACTGTTCTTCGTCTGTGAATAACGGAGAGAAGAAATTATCAACAGTTTGTTTCCACTTCTCTAACTCTTCTGCCCAAGCTTCGCGCAGCTTGGTGTTACACACAGACGCGTGTTCTTTGATCTCTTCAATTCTTTGTTTCGCTTCCTCGAAGTAATCAGCGTGGAGAAAGTGAACGTCACCGTGATGAATGGTGCATCGGTCGTAAAGATATCTTTGCATGAGCCGAAGCTCATCAAGTGATTTCTTGAGTGCTTGAGAAAGGTTGGGACGAATCGAGATTGAGTTAGCTTCCCGAAGTGTCTCTACAACATCCTGAGGAAGTTTGTAGTCTTCGAAAGCAATCTGTACGCTCTGTCGAACGCTTGCGCTGATCGAACAGTGAAGAATGAAAACTTGATCTTGGTTCATTTGATGTGACGGAATTGTGTGCTGATTTGACTGATGACAAACTCATGATCTTTGATCTTGAGTTTCTCAATGATCGACTTTCGCTCGGTTTTTGCGAGCTTTAACTCTTGTTCGAGTCTTTCGATCCTTGTGTCGATGTTTTCAAGTTTCTTGTCTGGCGCTGGTACAAGGGTAGGTTTCACAACCACCAGCACTTTGAGATCTTCGAAGCGAAGCGGGTTGCTGTCTCCTTTAAAGGTGTCGAGTGGAATCTCACGCGACGTGGCAACCATAAGATCGTTGTGAAGAGCTTTGCGAGCTGACTCGTAAGGTTTACCGAAGGTTTCGTTTACGGCTTCCAGTGCTTCGTCACACTCGCTCCATTTAAGAGCAGTGTCGTGACCGCGTTTGATGAGTTCAGAGAGTTTCATACAAAAGACTGTTGATGTGCATTTGAGTGACTTGGCTTGCCACTGAGAGCAGTGTATGCCAGGGGTTAGCTGGTGTCAAGCATTTTACAGGATGTAGCTACGAATACCATGATGAGATACCAAACTCAAAAGTGTTAGATAAAAAACTTTTCTATACAAGAGATTGTTTACCCTCGATTGACGTTTGTTTACGTTAGTTAAATAACCTGAACTTAATTAAATTCCTAGGAATCTCCGTCATTCGCACGAGATTTCCTAGAAAAGTCCCTTTGATGCTGTGACTGATTTATCTCCGTTGTATCTGCCCGACTCTCGATAGCTCGTCGTTGGTGTTGCCGCCATCCGTTGCCAGATGATCTGACCAATCCGCATCCCAGGCCACAAGAACACCGGATGACTTCTCCTTGCATTCTTTAACTCAAGCGTAAGAACACTGTTGTTGAATCCAGGGTCGATATATCCGGCCATCAGGTGTTCGATTCCGCTCCTAGCAACTGAGCTTTTGAGTGCAAACTGACCCGCTACGTCATCAGGGACGTTAAAAGTTTCAAGAGTGTGAGCCAAAATAAATTCTCCTGGATCAAGTAAGAAGGGTGTGTCTCGGTCGTAGATGGAGATATCAAATGCTTTGAAATTTCTTTGCTCTTCCTCTTCGAGTAAAACCTTGTTGCCCAAACGAACATCGAGTGATGCCGGGTTGATTAGTGTCGAGTCAAAAGGAGTTACTAATCCGCCCAAGCACATACGAGCAATTTCGAAATCAGGCAGAATCATTTATGTGAGCGTGGGCTTTCTCGGGAACACTATAGTCTGAGAATTGATGCCACAGAGTTAAACCTCGATGAGTTAGATCAATTTGAAATGATTTCTTATCTACGAGAGATCGCTTGAGCCAACCCAGCTCCTCAAGTTTGCGAAGGTGTCGTCCTACTGAAGATGCAGACATACCGAGCGTGGGAGGGTATTTAGCAACTTGAGACTGGTCAACACCCACAGGATATTCTTCACAGATAAGGAAGAACAAACGCATTGCAGACGGTGTAAGTTTGTGTTCGTCAACGATTCGCATGAGCTGAGACAATTTCATCATTCTTGATGGAAGAAGTGAGCAGGTACGCAGTGCCAGGTGTCACCGACGACGGTGTGCATGTAAATGTATCTGCGATGATGGTTAACCCGACATTCTTGCCGAGCCTTCGAGTTTGCTACCTCAACCATGACCCGCGTGGTTGCCATGCAAAGAACAAATCCCGCCAGTCCCGCGAGACCTAACGTGAAAAATGGTGATAGGTTTGCTTTGTTCATTTGTGTTACGAGATGAACTACAAAGAAGAATGTGCGGTGTTAAAGTAACAATTAATACAGTTTGCAAACGTCATGAACGCTGCTTTCCTGCTCCACCTCAACCGCAACAAGGCTCGTGCCCATCGTGCTGAAGTGAAAAACCAACTCGACCGCATGATGATGGAGAACGCTGTGGTTAAAGAGAACGTTCTCGTTTATCGCGGTGTGCCTTATGTGAAGTTAACCACTGAGCTGTCTTGAGAAATCAGACGCCAACAGGATACGTTCTAAAGCCTTCAGCCCCGCAAGGGTTGAGGGCTGTAGTTCGTAAGATCGTTCGAGCTTGAGCCTCAGATCATTCTTGATGTTGATGCGTTCAGTTGGTGCAATGCTATCGAGCATGAACAGAATTGCTTCTGTGTAGATTTCGTCAGTCGTTGACATTAGATTCTTTGTGTGAAGGACGTCTGATCGTGACCCAGTTTGGATCTTGATCAAGTAGGTAGAAGTTGTATTGAATACCTTCTACATCACTTGGTGTTCTAACATAAATCCTGCCTCTTCCATATTGGATGTCGTGGCTATTGTCACAAGCTGTTTTGAGAATGCACCGCAAGCGAGATGCAAAAGCTTGAGTGTTAAAGCCCTGGTGATTCATCCTGATGTGTTCGTCGGTGATCTCGACGATGCGTTTGTCTTGGAAGTAAATGTCGATGCGAGATTGTATCTCAGTTTCAGGAAGCCAAGGGAACTTAAAGTGATCCACTCGGTACTTGCTGGCCTTGAGATCACACCCTGTCAGGATTGCATTTGAGAGTTTCTCGTCGATCTTAGTTGTCATCGTTAGCCTTCATGAGTTTGATTACTTTTGATTGAGTCAAACAGATGTCACCGATGTCATCACGAACTGCATGCCAGTCACCCAGCATTAGTGTCTCTTTGCGAGCCTCAAGAAGCTCCCAGAAAAGTTCAAGTTCATGGTCAGCAAAATAGTCAGACATAACTAAATGCGAAGTAAACGTGCAATGAAACGAGCGAGAGTGTGACGCAAGCGTGGTGACTTGTAAATGTCAGTCGTCACGAAGTTGTTTTCCTTGATGCGCCAAGAGTGCAAGGTCATGTTGTTTTGATGGGATTGTGCCAACGTTGGCAATATAAAAGCAAAATGCAGATGGTGTCAAGT
>ERZ869936.1564-NODE-1564-length-15967-cov-4.632981_pt1 | contig 15967 bp, 14 predicted proteins | sample MGYA00520876_ERZ869936 | MGnify/ENA primary metagenome ERZ869936 (study PRJEB32218, sample SAMN09650985) | biofilter metagenome | isolation source: enrty point of leading RO module | place: Saudi Arabia: Thuwal, RO plant located on Red Sea | collected 2016-02-17 ...
TCTCTGCCGGCTCCACGACGTGCACGACCGCCCCTTCGACTTTCTTGGTGCGCTCGACCCAGGTCTGGTCTTGCTTGCCATAGAGCATGTCGAGCTCACCGGACTGGAAGGCCAGATCGCGCGCCGAATCGGACGGGATGTAGTTGTACATGATGCCGTCGAGCTTTGGCTTGCCGCGATAGTACTTCGGGTTCGCGACCAGCTTCAGGTGCTGCTGCGCCTGATACTCGCCGAACATGAAGGGGCCGGTGCCGATCGGACGCTTCTGGAAATCTTCGCCCATTTCCTCGGCGGCCTTCTTACAGACGATGTTGCCGCCGTGGTAGTTGGTGACCAGGCCGAGCAGGCTGGGCACCGGGTTCTTCAGCGTGATCTTGACCGTGTAGGGGTCCGGCGCCTCGACCTTCTCGAACACCGAGAAATCGCTGGAGAAGCTGGAACGCTTTGGGTCGGCCGCGCGCTCGAAGGAATAAACCACGTCCGCCGAGGTCAGCTCGCCGTAGTCGTGATGGCACTGCACGCCCTTGCGCAGGTTGAAAGTCCACTGCAAGCCGTCCGGGGTCGAGCTCCATTTCTCGGCCAGATCCGGCTCGATCGTGTCGGGCGAGGCCGTGCCCGGCGTGAAGCGGACCAGGCCGTTGAACATCCAGCCGAACACCGCCTTGTCGATGGTCGTTGCCGACAGGTGCGGATCGAGCCGCCCTGCATCCGGCGCGGCGATGCCGACATTGAGTACATTGTTGTCCGGTCCGGCCAGACTTTGGCCCGACACGGAGAGTGCCAAGACGAGTCCGGCCACTACGGTGCCGGCGGTCGTCATGAGTCGCATTCTCATAACCCTTCTCCCTGAGTTTGTTTAACGCGCCCGCCTGTTCGGGCAGGCGCAGGCATACAACGGACGGCCATAATCATCAGGCCGCCTCCCCAACGCCATTGAAGCGTTGGATTGCGAAGGCGTCGACAGAATTCGACGGCCTTCCATCGACCACCATCCCTGCCAGCAGTTCACCAACCGCTGGGCCGAGCTGGAAGTCATGTTCGCTAAAACCGATGGCATGGATCAATCCCGTTGTCGTCGCGCCCGGACCGATCACGGGAATGCCGTCCGGCGTGTAGCCTCCGATGCTGTTGCGCACCGCGGCGCGCGCGCCGGTCTCCAGCCTATGAAATTGCGCCGCGGCCATGCTCAGAACAAATCCTCCAAGCGGCAGTTCACCAGCATCTCCGCCACCACGGCGTTGTTGGGCAGCGACAAGGCGGTCTCGATCAGCGCCGCCAGGTCCTCGGGCTGAATCATTTCATCCCGGCTGACCGCCTGCACCGCCGCTGTCATGTCCGTGCGCACAAAGCTGGGACAGATCGCCGTCGCCCGCACGCCGTGGTCCCAGCCATGGCGCCGCACGGCGTGGGTCAGGGCGATCAGGGCGAATTTGGTCATCGCGTAGCCGACATTGTCGTTCTTGACCCGCTTGCCGGACAGCGAGGCGACATTGACGACGCGTCCGCTGCCGCTCTCAATAAGGTGCGGCATGGCGAGGCGAATGAGGCGCAGCGGTCCCTTCAGGTTGACCGCGATCATTTGGTCGAGAACGGTTTCGTCCGCGTCCTCGATGGTGAAGGCCGGTCTGGAAATTCCCGCGTTGTTGACCAGGCCGTCGATGCGGCCGAAACGCTGCGCGGTGTCTTGGACCCAGTCCTCGGCCGCCTCGAGGTCGAGCGCGTCGTAACGGAACACGGCGACACCCTCGGCATCGCCAAAGGTTTCGTGCAGCACCTTGGGATCGCGCGCACCGAGGCTGAGGCGATAGCCGCTCGCGGCCAGGCGCTGCGCGGCGGCAAGGCCGATACCGCGGTTGGCGCCGGAGATCATGATGACGCGGTCGTTTGCTGGGATCATGACGCCTCCTTGAACGTCTCAGCATGCGCGTGCCCGGCGAAGCGGGTGATGGAAAACGGCTCCAGCGGCAGGTTGCTGCCGCCGTCCAGGATCAACTCCGACAGGATGCGCCCGACCACAGGTCCCAACTGGAAACCGTGCATGGAAAATCCGAAGGCGTGGAAGACATCGCGCTCGGTCGAACTCGGGCCGATGACCGGAATGCCGTCCGGCATGCAGCCCTCTATGCCGGCCCAGCAGCGTATAACGCGCGTGCCGCGCATGATCGGGAACAGAGCGCGCGAGGTGTTGGCCAGCGTCGCCAGACCGGCGAAGTCGAGGCGCGTGGTGTTGCGCGCCGGATCGGCGCTGCCGATCGTGCCGCCGCCGATCAAGACCGTGCCGTTATCGAGCTGCTTGAAGGAGATGTAGCGGCTGGCGCTGCCGACGACCGGGATGACAAAGGGCGGCAGACGGTCGGTGATCATCAGCATCGGTGCGCGGGCAACGATCGGCACCGGCTCGCCCAGCGCCGCCGCGAAGTTACCGCCCCAGGCGCCGCTCGTATTGACAAGGTATTGGGCCTGCACTGGGCCCTGTAGGGTCGGAATCTCCCAGGCACCGCCGCGCCGCCGCGGCATCTCCGCCGGACAGTTTTCCAGGAAGACCGCGCCCAATTCGGCGGCGCGCCGGCGGAAGGCCGCGGTCGCCCGCGCCGGGCTCGCGAATCCGTCGTCGCGCGCGATCAGCGCGCCGAGGCAATGCGGCGACAGGGCGAGCACCAGCTCGTACAGCTCGTCCCGGACGATCATCTCCTCATGCGTGAAGCCCAGGTCGCGGACCATCTGCGCGCGCGCCGTCAGGACCTCCAGATCGGCGGGCGTCTCCGCGACCCGGACCTGGCCGCTGATGCGGAAGCCGCAATCGTCGCCGAGCAGCTCATCGATGCCGTGCCAAATGCGCATCGAGGCGTCGGAGAGCGGAATTTCCGCCGGATCGCGATTGAGCCGCCGCACGCCGCCGGCATTGACGCCCGAGGCATGACGGCCGGCATGGTCCTTTTCGATGACGGTGACGGACAGACCGCGCAAGCGGCAATGCAGCGCCGTGGAACAGCCCTGAATACCGGCGCCGATGATGGCGACATCGCTGGTGCGCGCCATCATCCGGCCTCCGCCATTTCGGCCAGCGCGCCGAGCGCGATCGGCTTGAGCGGCGGGCGAATCCGGTAGTAGCCGATCTCGTCCATCGAGACGCCGCGCTCGCGCGCCATGATCTGCGAGACGGCCAGGCCGCAGAAGCGGCCCTGGCAAGGCCCCATGCCGCAACGCAGGTGCGATTTGGCCTGGTTCGGTCCCTGACAGCCTTCGCGCACCGCCTGACGCACCTGCCCGGCGGTAACCTCCTCGCAGCGGCATACGACGGTCGCGTCTTCGGGCGCGCGGCGCGCCAGGCGCGGACCGTACAGCGTATCGACGAAGGCTCGCCCGCGCACCAGGCGCGACAGAGCCTGCCGGTAGTCCGCGCTGCGCCGGTCGCGCTCGCCTTCGCTCAGCTTGCCGAGGGCGCGCGCCGCCTCCATGACCGCGATCCGGCCGGAGACTTCGGCGGCCCGCGCGCCGGCGATGCCGCCGCCGTCGCCTGCCACCTGGATACCCTCGACCGTGGTGTTGCCCCAGCGGTCGAGCACGGGCTTGAACGCCGATTGGATGCGATCCCAGCGGTGCGCGCAGCCGATCAGGCGCGTCATCTGCGTGTTGGGCACCACGCCTTCATGCAGGCACACCAGACTGGCAGGGATGCTTTCCCGCCGGCCTTTGGCGACGCAGGAAACGGCTTCGGCTTTCGATGTGCCTTGGATCGAAAGTTCGCGAACGCCGCGCAGGATACGCGTGCCGGATTGGCGCAGCGCCTTCAGGAGTTTCATGCCTTCCGGCAGCAGGCCCGAAGCGAGAAAGCCCGGCAGGTGCGGCAGCGCGCCGGCCCAATCGCCGGCATCGCCGGTCAGGAGCACGGCCGAGGGCTCGTATCCGGCCTCCCGGTACTGGGCCAGTAACAGGTAGAGAAGCGGTCCGTTGCCCGCGATCACCATGGGCGCGTCCGGGACCAGTCCGGCGCTTTTCAGAAGGATCTGCGCCGCGCCGACGCCGAGCACGCCGGGCAGGGTCCAGCCGGGCACGGGCACGGGGCGCTCCTGCGCGCCGCTGCAAATCAGAACGCGCGCGACATGGATTTCCGCCGCCCGTCCTTGGTGCAGGGTCATGAGCCGGGCCAGGGAATCGACTGGCGCGTTAACCGGCGGATCGACCTGCCAGACCAGGGTTTCCGGCCGGTACTCGGCCTTGGAGTCTTTGAACTGCCGCAGAAGCTCCAGGCCATGGCGGTAGCTGGGCCCGAAGATATCGAGCTGTTCATGCCCCTGCGCGGCGCGGCGGCCGAGCGCGCGGTAGATCTGGCCGCCCGGTTCGGCCTGTTCGTCCAGGACCACGCACGTCAGGCCAAGTTCGCTGGCCTGTGCTGCGGCGGCGAGGCCGGCCGGACCGGCGCCCAGGATCGCGAGATCGTAGGATTGGCCTGTCATGACCCGCCCGCCAGACGCGCTTGTTTGCGCACCGTCATGCCATCCGCCACCTCGAGCATGCAGGCCTGCTGGTTCGGCTTGCCGTCGATCTCGACCAGGCACTCGAAGCACAGGCCCATGAGACAGAAGGGCCCGCGCGGCGCGGCGCTGACCGGCGCTTCGCGCACGGCCGCCTCGCCGTTCATCAGCAAGGCCGCGGCCAGCGAGGTTCCGCCCGGTGCGCGCAGCTCGCGCCCCTCGAAGCTGAAGCGGACCTCGGCCGCGCCGGTCCTAAGCCGCGGCGTGGTTTTGAACATCGAACCTCTCCGCGCGGAAGGCCAGGGTTTCGGGGGGCAGCGCGTTCGCCGCGATGGCCGGCGCCAGCACCCCGGCGTGAGCGGCCGCCAGGGTCACGCCGCTGTGGCAGCCAAGCGCGTAGAGCCCCGGCAGATCGTCCCAGATCTGATAGACTGGGAACCCGTCCGGGCTCATGACGCGCAGGGCGCTCCAGGTCCGCACCACGGGAACCTCGGCCAGGTGCGGGAAGGCGTCGATTGCACGGCGTGCCATGGTTCCGGATATCTCCGGCCGGACCGACAGGTTGAAGCCGGCGTCTTCCTTGCTGTCGCCGATCATGACCGTGCCTTCCTCGTTTTGCCTTACGGTCGAGACCGGCAGGTCGAGGAATCGCCGCGTGCGCTGGGTCACGATAATCTGGCCGCGCTGGGGATTGACGGGGAAGATCTTGCCCAGGGCGCGCGCCAAGACGTTATTGCCCAGACCGGCGGCCAGCACCACGCGGCGCGCGTTCAGCGTCGTTCCATCGGCGCGCCGTATGCGGTAGCCGTCGCCTTGCGGCTTGATATCGGTAACCGGGTCGCCAGGCAGGTAGCGCACACCGCCGGCTTGCCCGGCGGCGCGCAAGGCGCGCAATAGCAACAGGGGATTAACGTGCCCGTCTTGCGGACAATAGATCGCGCCGAGGACATTGGGACCGATGGCCGGCACCAGTGCCTCGGTTTCGGCCCGGTCGATGAGACGGCCTTCGTAGCCGCCGGCGCCGATCTGGTTGTGCATGCGCCGCAGGAACGTATCGGCCCGCTCGAGTTCCTCTTCGCTCAGGCAAAGCTGCAAGCCGCCGGGCTGCCGGAATCCCAAGTCGATGCCGCTTTTCTGGCTCAATTCAGCCGCGAAGTCCGGCCAAAGATCGGCGGAGCGCCGCGTCCAGTGCGCGTAGTCCGGCAGGCCGTCGCCTTTGCTTTGAACCCAGACCAGGCCGAAGTTGCCGACCGAGGCACGAAACGCAATATCGCCCTCGTCGAGCACGGCGATCTCCGTACCCGCGCGCATCAACCCGAAGGCGATAGCCGAACCCAACAGCCCGCCGCCGACAACGATGGTGTCGCAGGTCACTCGCTTTTTTTGCCTCCCAACATCATCCAAGCGATTTTGGGCTTTGCTGTCCAATGCATTTATTGCCAGGATGTATGCGCAAACCGAATGTATCGATCTGCGGGAGGCTCGCTTGAACTTTCGCCTGCTCGAAGCCTTCCGGGCAGTCATGGTCGCGGGCAGCGTGACTGAGGCCTGCGTCGCGCTCGGCCGCTCGCAGCCCGCGGTCAGCCGCAGCATCGCGGAACTGGAGCGCGAACTCGGCTACCCTCTGTTCGAGCGGGTCAACCGGCGCATGGTCCCGACCGAAGAGGCCATGCAGCTGTTCGAAGAAGTGCAGCGCGCCTTCACCGGTTTGGAACGCATCCGCTCGGTCGCCCAGGAGATCGGCGGCGAGCGGCGTTCCATGCTCCGCATCGCGACCATGCCGGCGACCTCGGTCAGCGTCCTGCCGCTTGCGACGGAGCGTATGACCAAGGCCTATCCCGAGATCAACTTGTCACTGGAAGTCCTCAGCAGCGGTTCGGTCACGCAGTCGGTCCTGGGACGGCAGAGCGATGTTGGAATTGCCGGGATGCCGCTGGACCATCCGGGGCTGCGCATCGCCTTTGTCGCGGCCGCGCCCTGCGTTTGCATCCTGCACCCCGATCATCCCCTGACCGCGAAACGCCGCATCCGCGCCAAGGACTTGGGCGGCGAGCAATTCATCTCGCTCGGTGCGAACTACCGCACCCGCCAACTGGTCGACCGGGTGTTCCGGGACGCCGGGATCGAGCGCCGCCTGCGGTTGGAAAGCCAATTGTCGGAAATGGTGTGCCTGCTGGTCGCGCGCGGGTTGGGTGTCGCGATCGTCGATCCCTTCACGGCCAACATGCGTCCGAATCTTGGCCTGGAGATCCGGCCTTTCGAACCGGAGATTGTATTTGAATGGAGTGTTTTCACGCAGGCCGGGCGGCCGCCGTCCGTGCCGGCACAGCGTTTCATCGCTACCTTGGAAGACGTCGTGCGCGGCACTCCGGCGCCGCGCACCAAGATCCGCAAACCCCGCAACAACTAGGTCCTGCCCATGCCAACGCCGCCGCGCGATGTCACCGTAATCGGAGCCGGAATTGTCGGCCTCGCCTGCGCCATGTCGCTGCTGCGCGACGGCCATCGCATCACCTTGATCGACCCGCGGCCGCCGGGCTCGGCGACGTCCTTCGGCAACGCCGGTGCGGTCGTGACCGGCGGCGTGGTGCCAACCTCGACGCCGGGGCTGTGGCGCAAGGTGCCGCGCATGGTGTCCGCCCCCATGGGCCCGTTGATGGGGCTTTGTCGTGAAAGGCCGCACCGCGCGCCCGGGCTGATCCGGTTGGTGAGGGCCGGCAACGGCGAGACCGCGGTCCAAACCGCCGACGAGCTTTGGCCGCTGACCAGCCGCGCGGCGGCGGCCCACAAGCTGCTGGCGCGCGAAGCCGGAGCCGAAGACCTGCTGCGGCCGGTCGGCTGGCTCAAGGTCTACCGCGACCAGGCGGGCCTCGACGGCACCGCGTTCGACCGCGAACTGATGGATCGGGTCGGCGCCAAGTATCAACTGCTCAACGCCGATGAGTTGCGCCAGCTCGAACCCGGCCTGGCGCGCGATTTCGCTCATGGCCTGTTTCAGCCCGAGGCGCTGTTCGCGAGCACGCCCTATGCCCTGTCCCAGGCTTACCTGCGTTGCATCCTGGCGCGCGGCGGGCGGCTGGTGACCGAATCCGTGCGGCGTTTCGAGTTCGGTCCGCAAGGCCCGACGAAGGTGGTCACGGATCTTGGTATGCACCCGGTCGACCGGGTCGTTATCGCCGCCGGCGCTTGGTCGAAGCCCTTGGCCCGCCAGTTGGGGCATAGCGTGCCGCTCGATACCGAACGCGGCTACCACCTAAACTTCCCCTGGAGCGAACGCACGGTCCTGAACCGGCCGGTTCTGTTTGGTGGCGAAAACTTCGTGCTGTGCCCCATGCGCGACGGTATCCGCATGACCGGCGGTGTCGAGTTGGCCGGCCTGGACGCGCCACCCGACTTTCGGCGCATCCGTGCCCTCGTCCCGGCGGCGCGGCGGGTCCTGCCCGGCCTTACGGGGGAGGCCACGCGCGAGTGGCTCGGCTTCCGGCCCTCGACCCCGGACTCCAAGCCGGTGGTCGCGCGCTCGTCCAAATGGTCGAACGCCTACTTCGCGTTTGGGCACGGCCATATGGGCCTGGGCTTGTCGGCGATAACCGGAAAGCTGATTGCCGACTTGGTTGCCGAACGGCCCAGCGAGATCGCATTGTCGCCCTATGCCGCCGACCGCTTTTAGGATCGTTCGCATGCGGTCGTGGCAGACATGACGCGGGTTTGCGCCGGCAAAGTATTGCCTAGCGATTTCATCGCGAACGAACGTACTGAGGCCGGTTTCGCCGCGGTTGTCAAGGCAACAGCTATGGCCGACAAAGCATTCGTGCAATCGATGCTTTGTCGGAGACTTTCAGGATTGACCTTAGCAAGCTTCTGGCCTTTGCTTGCTGCTTGGCAAAACGCCTAGGGGCAAACTCTAGGCAGTGTGGAGGCAGACTTGGCGCAAACTCTGTTCAAGAATTTTGAGATGCTCGACCCGGAGCGCGACGACATCGTCGGCGGACACGAACTCCTGGTCGAGGGCGATAAGATCCGCGAAGTCTCAGCGCGGCCGATCAAGGCACCGGATGCGGCGGTCGTCGATTGTGGCGGCAAGACCCTGATGCCCGGCCTGATCGACAGCCATGTCCACGTGGTTTTGAGCGAAGTCTTCATCCGCCAGTTGGAGAACGTTCCGCTGACCCTGATGACCGCGCGCGCCATGGGCCTGATGCGCGGCATGATCGATCGCGGCTTCACCACGGTGCGCGACACCGGCGGTGCCGATTGGGGCCTCAAGGCCGCCGTCGATCAGGGCCTGACCCCCGGGCCGCGCCTGTTCATCGCCGGCAAGGCCTTGGGCCCGACCGGCGGCCACAGCGACGGCCGGCGCCGCACCGATCCGGGCGCGAACTGCTATTGCTGCAACGCGCTGGCGTTCACCATGGCGGTCGCCGACGGCGAATCGAAAGTGCGGCGCGCGGTGCGCGAGGAAATGCGCCAAGGCTGCGACCAGGTAAAGATCATGATGTCGGGCGGCGTCGCCTCGCCCTACGATCCTCTGGACTCGATGCAGTTCTCACCCGGCGAGGTCAGGGCCGCGGTCGAGGAGGCGGAGGCTTTCGGTCGCTATGTCTGCGCGCATGCCTATACGCCGCAAGCGATCACCCGCGCCGCCGAATGCGGCGTGCGCACCATCGAACACGGCAACCTGATCGACGATGCCGCCGCCAAGCACATGGCCGACAAGGGCATGTTCCTGATCGCCAATTTGATCGCCTACTATGCGATGAAAGAGCGTGCGGCCGACTACGGCATGCCGCCGGAAATGCTGGAAAAGAACGACCTGGTCATCGATGGCGGCTTGCGGTCGCTCGAAATCTGCAAGCGCGCTGGTGTGCCGGTCGCCTACGGTACCGACCTGCTCGGCCAGCTTCAGGGCGAACAGAGCCGCGAGTTTTCGCTGCGCAGCCAGGTCCTGTCGCCGATCGAAATCATCCGCTCCGCGACCCTGGTCGGCGCGCAGGTCGTGCGCCGGGAAGGCAAGCTCGGTTGTCTGCGCGAAGGCGCCTACGCCGATCTTCTGGTGATCGACGGCAATCCGCTGAAAGACCTGAGCGTGTTCGAAAACCACGCACGCCTGTCCGCCATCGTGAAAGGCGGCCAGTTCCACAAGAACACCTTGCATTAAGACATCGGGGCACTAAGGGATCGGGACATGGCCACGGCACAAGGCGGCTACTATCACTTCAAGAACCTGAAGCTGCTCGACCCGCGTTTCGACGAGGCGCGCGACGGCTACGAGATTCTGGTCGAAGGAGACCGCTTCCGCGAAGTCTACGATGGGCCGCTGAAGTCCTCCGACGCCACGGTGATCGATTGCGGCGGCCGGGTCATGATGCCCGGACTGATCGATTGCCACGTCCATTGCATGCACAGCGAAGTCTACATGCGGCGCATGGAAGAGGTGCCGCTGACGCTCGCGACCGCGCGCGCGGCGGTACGCCTTCGTTCCATGCTCGACCGCGGTTTCACCACGGTGCGCGACACCGGCGGCACTGACTGGGGCGTCAAGGCCGGCGTCGACCAGGGCCTGATCGTCGGGCCGCGCCTGTTCATCGCAGGTCGTTCCATCGGTCCGACCGGCGGCCACAGCGACGGCCGGCGCCGCACCGACAATGGGCCGATCTGTTTCTGTTGCAACGCACAGGCGTACCTGCGCATCGTCGTCGACGGGCCGGAAGACGTGCGCCGCGTGGTGCGCGAGCAGATGCGTCAGGGCTGCGACCATGTGAAGATCATGGTTTCGGGCGGCGTCGCCTCGCCCTACGATCCGCTCGATTCGCTGCAATTCTCGGTGCCGGAAATTCAGGCTGCGGTCGAGGAGGCGGAAGCCTTCGGCCGCTATACCTTGGCGCATGCCTATGCCGCCGAGGCAATCGACCGGGCGGTGTCGAACGGCGTGCGCACCATCGAGCACGGCAACCTGATCGACGACGCGCGCGCCAAGCTGATGGCCGAAAAGGGCGCCTACCTGGTCGCCAACATCGTGACCTATGTGGCGATGAAGGAACGCGCCGCGCAGTACGGCATGCCGCCGGAGAATTTGGAAAAGAACGAACTGGTGTTGGAGGGCGGCTACCGCTCGCTGGAAATATGCAAGCGCAACGGAGTCAAGGTTGCCTACGGCTCCGACCTATTGGGCGCCTTGCTGGAGGATCAGAGCCGCGAATTCTCGATCCGCACCAGCGTGGTTTCGCCGATCGAAGTGATCCGCTCCGCGACCCTGATCGGCGCCGAGGTCTTGCGGCGGCCGGGTAAGCTCGGCGTGATCGAGCCGGAGGCCTGGGCCGACCTCATCCTGGTCGACGGCGATCCGCTGAAAGACATCACGCTGCTCGAAGGGCAAGGCCGGAATATGCCCGTGATCATGAAGGGCGGCGTGTTCCACAAGAACACTTTGAACGGGGCGGCATCCGCCAGCGGGACGGCGCGGTGACGGCTTGGAGCTTCATCGACCAGCGCCGTCTAGGGCGCTGGGCCCTCAAGGGCTTCGCCGGTCTGGTGATGTTCTACATCCTGGCGCCGCTCATCTTCGTCACCTGGCTGTCGTTCTATCAGCAGGAAATCCCCTCGTTTCCGCCGGAAGGCTATTCGCTGCGCTGGTACGGCGCGATTCTAAAGAACGACCGCTTCGTCAACGGCCTTTTGCTCAGCCTGCAACTGGGTTTGATCTCGACCGCCATCGGACTGGCGGTCGGTTTGCCGGCGGCGCTTTGCCTCTCGCGGGTTCGCTTTGTCGGCCGCGAGGCACTGAACAACCTGCTGCTGTTGCCTTTGATCATTCCCGGCGTGGTTCTGGGCACGGCGCTCTATGTGTTCCATGTCGAGACCGAGATCGCGACCGGCCTGCCGATCATCGGGTCCCTGGGCGGTCTGGTCACCGGTCACGTTCTGGTCGTCATTCCCTGGTGCGTGCGCCTGATCACAGCCAGCTTGGCCGGATTCGACCGCACCCTGGAAGAGGCCGCGCAGAACCTGGGCGCCGACCGCTGGACCACGTTCCGGCGCATCACGTTGCCGTCGATCCTGCCCGGCGTGGTGGCGGCGGCGATGTTCGGTTTCGTGGCCTCGTTCGGCAATTTGGAAATGAGCTTGTTCCTGGTCGGTCCGGGGCGCACAACCCTGCCGATCGCGATCCTGCAGTACCTGGAATGGAAGATCGACCCAACCATCGCCTCAGTGTCCGTGGTCCAGATCGCCTTGGTTGCCATCGCCATGTTGATCACCGATCGTTTCGTCAAGATTAGCCGCGTGGTTTGAGGAGAAGCATGGCAAGGCTGCAACTGAACCAAGTTTCCAAGCGCTACGGCGATTTCTGGGCCGCGCGCGACGTCTCGCTCGATGTCGCGGACGGCGAGTTCGTCGTTCTGCTCGGGCCTTCGGGCTGCGGCAAGACCACGACGCTGCGCATGATCGCCGGGTTCGTCGAGCCGACCGAGGGCTCCGTGCAGATCGGCGGGACCGACATCACGCGTCTGCCGCCATGGAAGCGCAACACCGGCATGGTGTTTCAAAGCTATGCCCTGTTCCCGCATCTGACGGTGGCGCAGAACGTCGCCTTCGGCCTGGAAATGCGCAAGGTGCCGCAGGCCGAAATCGGCCCGAAGGTCGAGGAGGCCTTGCGTCTGGTGCGGCTGGACCATCTCGGCGGGCGGCTGCAGCGTCAGCTTTCCGGCGGCCAGCAGCAGCGTGTCGCCCTGGCCCGCGCTCTGGTGTTCCGGCCGGACGTGCTTCTGCTCGACGAGCCGCTGTCGAACCTCGACGCGAAACTGCGCCAGGAGGTGCGGATCGAAATCCGCAAGCTGCAGCGTACACTGAACCTGACCACCGTCATGGTGACGCACGACCAGGAAGAGGCGCTGACCATGGCCGACCGCCTGGTCGTGATGAACGACGGCATGGTGCGCCAGGTTGGCACGCAGCGCGACCTCTACGAGCGGCCCGCCGACGATTTCGTGGCCGGGTTCGTTGGCCGCAGCAGCTTCCTCGGCGGTGCGGTCGAGGCGCCGAACCTGTTCCGCAGCCGCGGCGGCCTTGCGATCCGTTGTATCGAAGACTCGACCGGGCCCGCGCTCATGTCCTTGCGGCCCGAGCGGATCACGGTCGCGGCGCAGCAGCAGTCGGGCTTCGATAACGGATTTCCCGGCGAGGTGGAATTCGTGTCCTACCTCGGCGGGCTGATCGATATTCATGTTCGTCTTTCCGCGGAGGATCAGGTCGTCGCCCAGGTCCCGAACCGCGAAGACGGATTCATGCCGCGTGTCGGCGATAAGGTGCACGTAAGTTGGACAACCGGGGCTGCTTCGATTTTCCCCGGCGCTGAGTATGGGCCGGACGCTCAGGACCTCTAATCGATTTGGTCCGGCCATGTGCGTCAATAACCAGGGAGTAGGGACAATGAAGGAACAAGATAAGAAGTTCTCCGTCACACGCCGCCACGTCTTGCAAGGCGCGGCGGCTATCGCAGGTACCGCTGCGCTCGGCTCGTCGGGCCGCGCCTTCGCGCAAGACAAGGGCAAGATTGTGATCGGCACCTGGGGCGGCGACTATGCCCGCCTCTTGAACAAGAACATCGAGCAGCCTTTGCTGATCGCCAATGGCTGGGAGGTCGTTCAAGACCAGGCCGGCGATCCTCAGCGCCGCAGCAAGATGCTCGCGGAAAAGCGCTTGCCGCGCGGGACGACCGATATTCAGGGCCTTTCGGCGATCAACATGTACCAGATGCACGCCGCCGAAGTGACCGACGAGATCGACTACAGCCGTCTGGAGAACGCGCAGTACCTGCTGCCGTCCATGAAGTATCCCTTCGGCGTCGGTCACATCTATTCGGGCAAGGTTGCGGTCTACAATCCCGATGTCGTGCCGGAAGCGCCCAAGAGCTACAAGGACGTCTTCGATGGCAAGCACGGCGACAAGCTGGGCATCATCGACATTCAGTATCAGTACACCATGGTCGCGGCGGCACTGGCCGCCGGCGGATCGCCGACCAACCTCGATCCGGGCAAGGAGCTGCTTCTGGAGATGCGCAAGGCCGGCTGCCGAATCTACCCGACCAACGAAGCCTTCGCGCAGGGCCTGAAGGCCAACGAGTTCGGTATCGGCATCATGTGGAAGGCGCGTACCGTCCAGTGGCAGAACGCCGGTATCAACGTGAAGTCGGTCGCGCCGACGGAAGGCGCGCTGGCCTATGTGTCCGGCTTCGTGATTCCGAAGAACGCCCCGAACAAGGATGGGTCCTACGCCTATATGGATGCCATGCTGCATCACTCGGCGCAGGAGAACTTCGCGATCGACATGGGTTACAACCCAACGGTCACCAATGCGAAGGTTGCCCCCGACCTGAACGAGCGCATCGGTTTCACCGACGAGCAGATCAAGAACCTGGTCAACTTGGACTCTGAGTACATGACAGACCATGACGTCGAGCTGAAGGAGTGGTGGGACAAAGAGTTCAAGGGTTAAGGTCTACGGTGGCGCCCTCGCGGGCCGGGGGCGCCACCATTTATTCTGACGGGGCAGGGGTTTTATGACCGCGACGACAGCCGGCATGCATAGCGTCGCGCGCGAGCGGCGGCGGCGGAATGGCCTGTCCGCGGCCTCCTTGATCGGCCCGGCGACGATCATCGTCTCGATCGGCCTTCTGATTCCGATCGTTATCCTGTTCCGCTATAGCCTCAATCAGTACGTGCCGCGCCTCCTCATGGTCGAGGCGGTCACGATCGAGAACTACGTCAAGTTCTTCAGCGACGAGTATTACTGGAACGTCTTCCTGACCACGGTACGGGTCGCATTCACCTGCACCCTGCTTTGCCTGGTTCTGGGTTTTCCGCTCGCCTATGTGCTGGCGCGCACGCAGACCCGGTTCAAGAACCTCCTGATCATGATGGTTGTGCTGCCCCTGTTCGTCGGCAACGCGGTGCGCGCGGCCGGCTGGATGACCCTGTTCGGCAGCAAGGGCTTCCTGAACGCCGTGTTCATCGGCATCGGGCTCGTCGACCAGCCGGTTCAGATCATGTTTACAGAGACCGCCGTCATCATCGGCATCATCGCGGTCAACCTGCCCTTCATGGTTCTGACGCTGCAAAGCGTGATCGAAGGAATCGACCGCTCGGTCGAGGAGGCGGCCTTCAGCCTGGGCGCCAGCCCCTGGGCCATGTTCCGGCGCGTGCTGTGGCCGCTCGCCCTGCCCGGCATCATCGCGGGCACGATTCTGACCTTCATCCTAGGCATGAACGCTTACGCCACGCCGGTTCTGCTCGGCGGTCCGAAGTTCACCATGATGGCGCCGCTGGTGTTCGGGCAGATGCAGCTTGGCAACTGGCCCTTCGGCGCGGCGGTGTCGTTCATCCTGATGGTGACGACGCTGATCCTGACTGCGACCGCCGGCTACTGGATGCAGAAGCGCTACCGGCGCTAACCCGTCGCCCGGCAGGCGTCGAAGATTTCCGTTAGTGGCTCGGCATCGAAGGCGCCATGCCGGCCGATTGCGACCAGTTGACTGGTCGCGGGCGCCGTCCCGCTTTCCGCGCTCAGCGTGTGGCGCTTGCCGACTAACTGAAAGACCGCCCGCTCGCTTGGTCGATCGGCGAAGCGCAGGACGCCCTTGGCGCGCAGCAGGCTTTCGGGTAGCGCGCGCACCGCCTCGCGAAACCGCGCGCGGTCGCGCGGGGCCTCGGTACGCCAGGACCAGGCTTCGAATTCCGCGCCATGATCGTGTTCGTGATCGTGTTCGTGATCGTGATCGTGTTCATGACCCGTGGCTTCCGGCTTCGTACGCATCGGGGCCGGGCGTCCTGGCCCGAACAGAACCTCGCGCGGCACCTCGGCGTATCGGGTGCGCAAGACGCGCAGTTTAGGTAGGGGGCCGCGCAGGGTCGTTTCGACGTTGGCGATGTCCTGGTCGCTGGCGATGTCGCATTTGTTGATCACCGCCATATCGGCGCCGCACACCTGCTCGATGGCGAGTTCCGTCGAGGCGTAATCCAGGTCGCGGAACCCGGCCGCGTCGACCAGGCAGAACACGGCGTCTAGGCTCACGCGTCCGGCCAGCGTGGGATCCTCGACCGCGTCGGCCACGGCGACCGGGCGCGACACGCCGCTGGTCTCGATCACCAGGTGCTCGGGCGGCGGCACGGCGTCGAGCAGATTACCGATCGCCTCGACCAGATCGTCGCGAATGGTGCAGCAGATGCAGCCGTTGGCGAGCGAAACCTGGTCGGCGCCGGTCTCGACGATCAGTTCCGCGTCGATGTTGATGGCGCCGAAGTCGTTGACCAGTACGCCGTAGCGCGTGCCCTGCGGGTCCTTGAGGATGCGCTCCAATAGGGTGGTTTTGCCCGCACCCAGGAACCCGGACAGAATCGTCACCGGAACCGGCGTCGTCGGTGTCGCTAAATCGGTCATGCCATAGATCGGATCATGTTTAGCCGGAACCGCAAAGCGGTTCCGGCTAAACATGTGAA
>ERZ869936.1565-NODE-1565-length-15966-cov-4.361322_pt1 | contig 15966 bp, 9 predicted proteins | sample MGYA00520876_ERZ869936 | MGnify/ENA primary metagenome ERZ869936 (study PRJEB32218, sample SAMN09650985) | biofilter metagenome | isolation source: enrty point of leading RO module | place: Saudi Arabia: Thuwal, RO plant located on Red Sea | collected 2016-02-17 ...
GAAGGGTGAAGGGGAAGGCGGACCGGTATTCCCCTTCACCCTTCACCCTTCACGTTGCCGGCCATTGCTGCGTGACGCAGTGGAAGGCGCCGAGTCCCCACACCAGCGCGGTGCAGTCGATCACCACCACCCGGCGGGTGGGGAAGAGTTCCTGCAGCGTGGCCCGTGCAATCGCGTCGCGCTCGGCGTCGTAGCCGGGGAGCAGCACCACGTCGTTGCCGATGTAGAAGTTGGCGTAGCTGGCGGGCAGCCGCTCACCGTCGTAGGTCACCGGTCGCGGCATCGGCAGGGTGACGATCCGGAACGGCTCGCCGTCCTGGTCCCGCATGGTGCGGAGCCGGGCAAGGTTGTCCTGCAGCACGTCGTGGTTGACGTCCTGCGGATCGTCCTCGACCACCGTGACGATGGTGCGCGGATCGGTGAAGCGCGACAGGTCATCGATGTGCCCGTCGGTGTCGTCGCCCACGATCCCGTCGCCCAGCCAGAGAATGTGCCGCACGCCCAGGTAGTCGCACAGCCGTTGCTCGATCTCCGCCTTCGAGAGTGTGGGATTGCGATTGGGGTTGAGGAGGCACGCTTCGGTGGTGAGCAGCGTGCCCGCGCCGTTCACGTCGATCGAGCCGCCCTCGAGGATCATCCCCGGGGTGACCACCTCGATGCCGAGCGCCTCGCCGACGTGCCGCGGGATCTGGTTGTCGAGGTCGTACGGCGGGTACTTGTCGCCCCAGGCGTTGTAGCCCCAGTCGAGGATCAGCTGCGCGCCATCGTCGCGCTGCACGAAGATCGGGCCGTGGTCGCGACACCACGCATCGTTGGTGGGAAAGTGGTGGACGAAGACGTTGTCGGTCGCCACTCCCGCCGTGCGGAGCACCCCCCGCGCGTCCGCCTCCATCGCGGCATCGGCGACGTTGATGTGCACCTCCTCGCCCGGGGCGAGGTGGCGCACCATCTCCGCGAAGATCGGCGGCACCGGCTCGAAGTTGCCAGGCCAGCTGGCGCGCTTGTGGGGCCACGACAGCCAGGTGCCGCGGTGGCGATGCCATTCGGCTGGCATCCGATACCCGCGTGCGGCAGGCGTCGGGGCGTTGGTAGCCTCGGAGGCCCCGCCGCCCCGCCCCACGCCTTCGGCGTGGCGGCGGGGGGCGGGGAAATCCCTATTCGTCATCGAGGTACCGCTGCGTGATCGGCTGGTAGGCGTCGATCCGGCGGTCGCGCAGGAACGGCCAGTGGGTGCGCACCACGTCCACCTGGGCGAGGTCGCACTCGGCGACCAGCACTTCCTCATCCTGGCCGGCCTTGGCGATCACCCGGCCGTTGGGGTCGGCGATGAATGACCCGCCCCAGAACTCGATCCCCGGCGCATTCGGCTCACTCCCCGGCAGCACCTCATGGCCGGTGCGGTTGACCGCGCAGACGAACACGCCGTTGGCCACGGCATGGCTCCGCTGGATCGTTTCCCACGCCGCCTGCTGCCGCTCGCCGTACTCCTCCTTCTCCGGCGGCAGCCAGCCGATCGCAGTGGGATAGAACAGCACCTCCGCGCCCGAGAGCGCGGTGAGCCGCGCCGCCTCCGGGTACCACTGGTCCCAGCAGATCAGCACGCCGATCCGGCCGTGCTTCGTGTCCCAGCGCCTGAAGCCCAGGTCGCCCGGCGTGAAGTAGAACTTCTCGTAGAACTGCGGGTCGTCGGGGATGTGCATCTTGCGGTACTTCCCCAGGTACGATCCGTCGGCATCGATCACCGCGGCGGTGTTGTGGTAGAGCCCCTCGGCGCGCTTCTCGAACAGCGACGCGACGATCACCACGTCGAGCTCCTTCGCGACCGCCTGCAGCGCGGACGTGCTGGGGCCGGGGATCGGCTCGGCCAGCTTGAAGAAGTCGTGGTCCTCGCGCTGGCAGAAGTAGTACCAGCCGAAGAGTTCCTGCAGGCAGACGATCTGCGCCCCCTTGGCCGCCGCCTCGCGGATTCCCGCGATGGCGCGGTCGAGGTTCTGGGCGGGGTCGTCGCCTGCCCGCTGCTGGACGAGTCCGATCCGGACGGTGCGTGAGGCAGTCATGCGGGAAAGCTAACGATCCTGCCGGGGCGGGGGCGACGCGCTGCGGCCCTTTCCCTTGCCCCTGATCTGGCCCATACTAGTGGATTCCTCCTCCACAACGGGGCAGCCATGGACGACATCCGCCCGCGGCTCGAGCAGGCGCTCGGCGACAGCTACGCCTTCGAGCGTGAGCTGGGCGGCGGCGGGATGTCGCGCACCTACGTCGCCGAGGAGCGCGCCCTCAAGCGGCGGGTGGTGATCAAGGTGCTGGCTCCGGAGCTGCTCGCCGGTCTCTCGGTCGAGCGGTTCCGGCGCGAGGTGCTGCTCGCCGCCCAGCTGCAGCACCCGCACATCGTGCCGGTGCTCAGTACCGGCGAGGTCGACGGCATCCCGTGGTTCACCATGCCGTACGTGGAGGGCGACTCGCTTCGGCAACGGCTCGGCGAGGGCCACCTGCGGATCGGCGAGGCGGTCGGCGTGCTCCGCGACGTGGCCCGGGCGCTCGCCTACGCGCATCGCCATGGCGTGGTGCACCGCGACATCAAGCCCGACAACGTGCTGCTCTCCGAAGGCAGCGCCACGGTCACCGACTTCGGCATCGCCAAGGCGATCAACGCCGCCCGCACCGACGGCGGCGCCAACGAGACGCTGACCCAGGTCGGCACCTCCATCGGCACCCCGGCCTACATGGCGCCCGAGCAGGCCGCCGGCGATCCCGACACCGACCACCGCGCCGACCTCTACGCGTTCGGCGTGATGGCCTACGAGCTCCTGGCGGGCCAGACGCCGTTCCGGGCGACCACGCCGACCAAGCTGCTCGCGGCGCACATGAGCGAGACGCCACGCGACGTGCTCGAGCTGCGGCCCGACTGTCCCGAGCCGCTCGCCGCGCTGGTGATGCGCTGCCTCGCCAAGGATCCCGACGACCGGCCGGCCGATGCCGGCGACCTGGTCGGCGTGCTCGACACGGTGACCTCCAGCGGCTCCGGGGCCGCGGCGCCGGCGATCCTGCAGGGCGGCCCGATCCGGTTGGGCCGCGCGGTGGGGCTGTGGGCCGGTGCCACCGCGCTGGTGGCAATCACCGCCTGGGCGGCCACCGAGGTGATCGGCCTTCCCGACTGGGTCTTCCCGGGATCGATCGGCGTGATGCTCGCCGGACTCCCCGTGCTCGGCTTCACCGCCTACGTCCAGCGAGCCACGCACAAGGCGTTCACCGCGACGCCGCACCGCACCCCGGCGCCGCAGGGGACGCTGGCCACGCTGGCGCTCAAGGCGAGCCCCCACGTGTCGTGGCGCCGCACCTGGCTCGGCGGTGCGATCGCGGTCGGCGGCTTCGCGGCGCTGGTCGTCACCTTCATGGTGATGCGGGCGCTCGGCATCGGGCCGATGGCATCGCTGCAGGCCACCGGTGCCTTCAGCGGCCGCGAGAAGTTGGTGATCGCTGACTTCGGCTCGCCACCGAGCGACTCGACGCTTGGCGCCACGGTGGCCGAGGCGCTGCGCACCGATCTGGCCCAATCCAGCTCCCTCGACGTGCTCACCCGAACGGCGATCCGTGAGCAGCTGGCGTTGATGGAGCGGCCGGCGGACGCGGCGGTGCGCTTCGAGTTGGCGCGGGAGATCGCCACCCGTGAGGGCGCCAAGGCGGTGCTCGACGGCGGGATCCAGCAGCTGGGGTCGAGGTACGTGATCTCGGCCCGGCTCGTCTCCGCGCTCGATGGCAACGACCTGGCCCTCTTTCGCCAGGAAGCCTCCTCACAGGACGACCTGCTTCCCGCACTCGGCAAGTTGGCCAAGGACATCCGGGCCAAGACCGGCGAGTCGCTGAGGAACATCCGCTCGAGCAGCGAGCTCGAACGGGTGACCACGCCGTCGCTCACGGCGCTCCGCAAGTATGTCGAGGGGTCGCGGCTCGCCGACGAGGCGGGGGAGATAGACCGTGGCATTGCGCTGATCCGGGAGGCGGTGACGCTCGACACCGCGTTCGCGATGGCCTGGCGAAAGCTGTCGGTGCTCCTCAACAACGAGGGACGGGATCGTCAGGCGATGCTCGACGCGATAAGCACCGCGTACCGGCACCGCGACCGGCTCACCGAGATGGAACGGCTCCTCACCGAGGGGTTCTACTACACGCGCGGCCCCGCTCCCGATCGCCAGCGCGCCATCGCGGCGTACGAGGAGGCGGCGCGGCTCGACACCCTCAACACCTCGGCGCTCAACAAAGCCGCGGTGGTCCTCGGCGAGATGCGCGAGTTTGCCCGCGCCGAGTCGCTCTATCGCCGTGTCGTTCGCTTGCCGCGCTCGTTCGGCGGGGCATTCACCAACCTGCTGATTGCCCAGATCAACACCGGTAACATCGCCGACGTCGATTCGACCGTGGCGCTCTACCGCGCGCGCTATCCGGAGAGCAATGACATCTGGGAGGCAGAGTGGTACGCGGCATGGGCCCGACAGGACCGCGGCCGGGCCGATTCCATCGCCGCGGCGGTCGCCGCCGACCCCAAGACGTTGCGCCAGGCGATCCGGGCCAACGATGGCCTGGCGGCGCTCGCCCAGCTTGAGGGGCGCTTCCGCGACGCGCAGGTGGCGCAGGCAAGGAGCACTGCCGCGCTGTACCGAGCCCAGGCGATCATCGGATACCTGCAGTTCGCGATCGACACGGCGTTCCTGTTGGCCGCCCGGGGTGAGCGCGATGCCGCCATCGCCACCCTGGAGGCGGGACTCCGTCGCGCGCCGATGGCCGAGATTCCGGCATCGGAGCGCCCATGGGGGGCCCTCCGCAACCTCGGGGCCCTCACGGCGCATCCCGAAGTGGTCCGGCGTGCCATCGACGGCTTCGAACGCGACCAGGCAGCCCTGTCGGTGGACGCCGAGGGGCAGCGGATCGGGTACCAAGCCGCCCTCGCGTTCGCCGAGGAGCGCTGGGCCGATGCCATCCGCCTGACGCGCGAGGCCGAGGCGCGGTTCATGTGGCCGCCGAAGGCCGGCGAGGCGGTCCGTGGCATCGCCTTCCGTGCCCTGGGGCAGCCCGATTCGGCGATCGCCGCGTTCGAGCAGAGCCTGGTGATCCCCGATCCGTTCGTGTTCACGGATGCCACCTGGCGCGCCCGGGCGCTGTTCGAGCTCGCCGAGGCACACGAGGGGAAGGGCAACCGCGCCGAGGCGATCCGCCGCTACGGTGAGCTGGCGGAGTTGTGGCGCGGTGCCGATCCGGTGCTCCAGCCCCGGGTCCGCGAAATCCGCGACCGGATCACGCGGCTCCAGCGCGAGATCGGTTGAGTCTTGCGCCACTCTCCACCGATGCGGCGATAGATTCCTCCCGTGCCCGAGCCCTCCATCCCCGACCCCCGCACCCGCTACCGCCAGACGGCGGTGCGGGTGTTCGCGGTGCAGGCGGTGACCCTCCTCATCCTCTGGTGGCTGCAGGCCACCTTCGCGGTGTGACGGCGGTTTCGTGCATCCGCTGAACTGGACCATCCTCATCGCGTACATCGCCTACGTCCTCTGGGACGGCATCCGGCGGTCGCGCGACACCAACAACATCGAGGGCTACTTCCTCGCCAACCGGTCGCTGCCGTGGTGGGCGGTGGGGCTGTCGGTGATGGCAACCCAGCTCTCCTCCGTGACGATGATCGGCACCACGGGGCAGGGCGCCACCGACGGGCTGCGCTTCATCCAGTTCTACTTCGGGCTGCCACTGGCCATGGTGATCCTCGGCGTGACGCTGGTGCCGTTCCTCCACGGCGCCAAGGTCTACACCGCCTACGAATACCTCGAACGGCGCTTCGACGCGAAGACCCGCTCGCTCACCTCGTTCCTCTTCCTGCTGTCGCGCGGGATGTCCTGCGGGACGATCATCGCCGCCCCGGCCGTGGTCCTGTCGGCGATCTTTGGGTGGGAGTTGAGCTGGTCGGTCGCGATGATCGGCATCCCGACGGTGCTCTACACCATGATTGGCGGCGTGCAGGCGGTGACGTGGGCCGACGTCAAGCAGATGGTGCTGATCGTGGGGGCGCTCCTCGCGATCGTGGTGGTCCTCCTGCTGAAGATTCCGGTGTCGCCGACCGAGGCGTTCTCCCTCGCGGGCGCCACCGGGCGGCTGCAGGTCTTCGACTTCTCGTGGGACGTCACCCAGACGTACACCTTCTGGTCGGGCATCCTCGGCGGGACGTTCCTGATGCTGTCGTACTTCGGCACCGACCAGAGCCAGGTGCAGCGATACCTCACGGCCAAGTCGGTGGACGACGCGCGCACCTCGCTGCTGGTGAGCGCCTACTGGAAGATCCCGCTGCAGGCGCTGGTGCTGATCGTCGGGGTGCTGGTGTGGGTGTTCTACCTCTTCACCCCGGGGCCGCTGCTCTGGAATCCCGCCGCCGAGGCGCGCGTGCAGGTGGAGGCGCCGGCGGAGTACCAGGCGCTGCAGGGGCGGTATGCGGAGGCGGTCACGCTCCGGACGCAGGCGGCGAGTGCCGCAGCCGACGCGGCGACGGCCGTGCCCGTCCGCGAGGCGTTCGTCGCCTCCGAGGCGGCGGTCACCGCGGTCCGGGGCGAGGCGCTCGAGCTGGTCACCCGGGTGACCGGCGAGCCGTCGCGTGACGTGAACTACATCATCCCCCGCTTCGTCCTCGACTGGCTGCCGCTCGGCCTGGCCGGGATCTTCATCGCCGGCGTGATCGCCGCAGCCATGTCGAGCATCGCGGCGGAGCTCAATTCGCTCTCCACCGCGAGCGTGATCGACTTCTACCGCCGCTGGTGGCGGCCCGACGGCAGCGAGGCGCACCTGCTGGCGGTGGGCAAGGTCTCGACCGGCCTGTGGGGGATCTTCGCCTGCGTGGTGGCGACCTATGCCGCCAACCTCGGGTCGCTCATCGAGGTGGTAAACCGGTTCGGCTCGTTCTTCTACGGATCGATTCTCGGCGTCTTCCTGCTGGCGATGATCCCGCGCACGCGAGGGCGCGGCGCGTTCTTCGGTCTCCTCACCGGGATGGCGGCGGTGGCCGCGGTCTCCTTCGGGCTGCCGGAGGTCTCGTTCCTCTGGCACAACGTGATCGGTGCGGTCACGGTGGTGCTGGTCGGGATCGCCCTCAGCGTCGTCCCGCCGCGACGCGCCACCGCCTGACCATGCGCCGTGTCCTCGGTGCCGTCGCGGTCGCGATGGCAATCGGTGTGCTTCCCCTCGGTGCCCAGCGGATCGACTGGAGCACCAGCGCCGTGCTGTACGGTGACAACACCGAGTTCTTCACCCCCTACCGCACCGGCGAGACGATCTTCGGCGGCCAGGTGACCTCCTGGCTCGACGCCGCCGTGGGGCGCCACACGTCGCTGCGCGCGGGCCTGTTCGCCGACCGCCGCTGGGGAAGCGAGGAGTTCACCGACTCGCTCAAGCCGGTGCTGGCCGTCCGCCACGAGACCCGCCACTCGCTCGGCGTGATCGGGACCCTCGAGAACGCACGTCGGCATGATCTCCTCGATCCGCTGATGGTGAGCACGCGCGAACTCACCACGCCGATCGAGTACGGCCTGCAGTGGCGCGAGCGGCGCGGGTGGTTCGAGGGCGAGGCGTGGATCAACTGGCAGCGGCTCAACACCCCCGAGCAGCGCGAGGCGTTCGAGGTGGGTGCCGTGATGCGCGGTGACGTGACCGACTGGCTGGCGCTCCACGCGCAGCACCTCTGGTCGCACCGCGGCGGCCAGCTGCACGATGCCGGCGTGCCGGTTACCAACAATCGCGTCACCGCGCTGGGGGCCGAGGTGCGTGAAAACCTCGGCGCGCTGGGCCCGTCGTCGCTCGCGGCGTTCCGGATCTGGAGCGCCGGCCATCTCGATCCGGATTATCCCGCCGACCGCCCCGAGGACGGGGCGGGGACGTGGCTCCGCGCGGCGGTCACGCCGCTGTGGGATGTGGAGCTGTTCGCCGTCCACTGGCGCGGCAGCGATTTCGAGGCCGCCACAGGCGATCCCAACTACGGTTCACCGGGCAAGGTGCCCGGCTTCTACCGCGCGGAGCGGAAGTACACCGAGATCGGGCTGCTCAAGCACGTCCGGCCGCGGCGCGGCGGTGTGGAGCTCGACGCCGAGGTGCGCTGGCACCGGATCGACGACGAGGAGAGCGAGGCGTTCCTGGGAACGAACTGGGAGCTGAGCTACCGGGTGGTGGTGCGGGCGCCGGTGAGCGTGCGGCTGCGGCGGTAGCGAGGCACTGTCACCCCGAGGGAGGTACTGTCACCCCGAGCGAAGCGAGGGGGCGGGCGCTGGCAAATGCGAGTGACAATCCTTCCCTCGGGGTGACAGGTACTCCGCTAAACCCGCAGCCGCTCCGCCAGCCGATCCCGCGCCGCGCCGCGCATCCCCTCGAGTCGCTGCCACGCCTCCGCTCTCTCGCCAAGCGACGGCTCCTCGCGCGCCAGCGAAAAGAGGTCGAGTGCCGCGTGCACCACCACCTCCGCCACATCGAGCCCGTCGCGCTCGACCAGCCGCCAGGCGCCGGCGAGCGCCGCGCTCCGCACCGTCGCCGGCGGCACCGTGCCCGAGAGGAACCGGTCGAGCTCGTCGTCGTCCACCGTTGCCTCGACCACCAGTGGCGTGGCGAGCTCGAGCATCAGCTGCCGGATCGGGGCGGGGAAGTCGCTCGCGCCCACCACGTGCGAACCGTTGGCCGCGTCCCGCTCGCGCACGTGCACGCGGGAGGCGACGACGCCGACGACCACCGGCTCGCAGCGGAACGTGAGCTGGTGCCGGGTGGCGACGTGCCGGACCATCACGTCGTCGCCCTCCACGCGCCAGTCGTGCGCCGGCATCCGCACCCGCTCCAGCTCTCCCGGTGCGAGATCACGGAGCGCGGCCAGGCCGGCGGCGATCCGCACCCGGGCATGCCGCTGTAGAATCACCCGGTCGCGCCAGATGGTGGCACCGTCGCCGTCCGCGGGATCGTTCGACTCGGCGCGCTCGAGTGCGAGCACCAACGCCGCCTCCAACGCCTCGGCGTCGTCGTGGGGCAGGAACTCGAGTGCCCGGGCGGCGTGCTGCAGCACGAGCCGCGGCTCGATCCGCGCCAGGTCATCGAAGAACCAGGCGCACGAGGTGAACATCGCGAGCCGATGTCGCTCGGCATCCAGCAGCGCGAGGGCACGGTCGGGGAGGTCGGTGACGCCGTCGAGATCCGGCCCCGCGGCATCACCGACCTCACGCCGCTCTCCCGTCTCGCCGGGCCAGTCGCGCTCGACCACGGCCTCGATCCCGGCCGACATCACCTGCAGTCCTGCGCGCAGCGGGGCGCGCCATGCCTGCGAGGTGCCCGGCTCCATCCGGCAGCCGCACTCTTCCTGCCAGCGCCCCAACCCGTGCGCACAACTCCACGACGTCGGCTCGACCAGCGTCGCCTCCGCCGCCGGTTCGACCTCGGCAACCAACCCTTCTGCGCCGATGATCCGGAGGTCGTCGCGATCGGCCAGCCGGTCGAGCATCACGCCGAGCGCGAGGTTGCCGAAGCGATGGTGGTGGCCGTAGGTCTCGCCGTCGGTGGCCAATGTGCACGCGACAGGCGACGGGCGAGGGGCGAGGGGCGCTGTGTTCTCGCCCTTCGCCCCTCGCCCCTCGCCCGTCGCTGCGACGAGGGCATCAGCAAACGCGCCCCCGTCCTTCAGCAGCTCCCCGAACGCCACGCCATGCGAGAGCGCGCCGTCGTACACCACAAGCGCCAGCGACCTGCCGTTGCCGCGCCAGCGCAGCGGGCGACCGAGCGGGTCGGGGGCAGTGACCTGGTGCGGAGCGACGATGGTAAAGCGGATCCCCTCCTCCGCCAGCACCTCGAGGGTCTCGGTGTCCACCGCCGTCTCGGGGAGCCACATTCCTGCCGGATCCCGGCCGAACACCCGGCGGAAGTCGCGGATCCCCCAGCGGATCTCGGTCTGCTTGTCGCGCCGCGAGACCAGCGGCAGAATCACGTGGTGAAACGGCATCGCGATCGCATTGCCGTGTCCGGTGCGGGCGATGGCCGCGCGATCGCCGGCCACCATCGCGGCGAGGACGGCTGGCTGGTGCCGCTCGAGCCACCGGACCAGCGTCGGGCCGACGTTGAACGACAGCCGGGCATAGGCATTGAACACGCGCCGCACGGCGCCGTGCTCGTCGAGCACCGGCACCGCGGCGAGTGCGGCGTAGCACTCCCGGGTGATCCGCGCGTTCCAGTCGTGGTCGGGGGCCGCGCTCGGCTCGGTGGGCACCAGCTCGAGCCACGGATCCTCGCGGGGCGGCTGGTAGAAATGGCCGTGGACCACCAGCCGATGGCGACCGTCGCTCATGGGTGGGTGACGTCGGACGCCGCGGCGATCGCCCCGATCAGCGTGTCGAACGGGCCGTCGATCCTGTGGTACGCCTCGGCGATGCCGCGCGCCCCGGCCAGGTCGCCGGAGCCGCCCTCCAGCACCGGCAGCAGCCGCTCAAGTGCGTCGCAGTGGCCGTTGAAGCGCTTGGTGGCATAGTCACCCGCCGCGCCGGTGCTGATGATGAACTGCCAGTCCGACGACTGCGCCAGCAGCAGTTCGCGCGCTGCCTGCTCCAGCACCGGTTGCACCGCCTCGTGCGCCAGCGCGCCGGGGACCGCATTCCAGAACCGCTCCTCCAGTGGCCACAGCCGCCGCCACGTCCAGGCGGTCTCGTCATTGAGCCACATCGAGAAGTCGCCGTTGGCACCCCACGACCCTTCCGGCATCCGGATCACGGTGGTTGGCGGCGCCTCCTCGAGGCTCCTCCCCGCGGTGACCGGATGCACGTGTCCCTCGCCTGTCAGGCCCTCGTAGAGCGCACCGAGCAAGTCGACCCCCTCGAACCACCAGTGGCCGAAGAGTTCGGTGTCGAATGGCGCCATGATGCCCGTGTCACCGGAGCGGGTATCGGCGCCGAGTCGCTCGAGCAGCGAGCGGAAGTGGGTGGCATGGCCGCGCACCGCATCGCTCGCCTCGTCCGGCCGGTACGGCGCCTTGGCGCCGAGATCGGCGGCGGGATCGGTGACGCGCCAGAACTTGAGTCCGCCGGGATAACGGATCTTGTGGAACTCGAGGTAGCGCGAGTCACCGGGATAACCACCGTGGCGGCTCCACACCCGTGCGGTGGTTTCCGGATCGCGCACCAGGACCCGCATCGGGCGACCGCGTCCGCGCTCCTTGCGGCCCACCTGGTAGGCGCGATACGGCGAACGGCGCCCCAGGCGGCCGGTCCGGATCTCGGTGCTCTCGCCGTCGTAGAGACCGGCCGCCTCACCGGCGGCCCCCCGGTGCGCGTCGACCACGAACCAGCGGAACCCGGCGTCGCGAAGGTGTTCGTCGGTGCCGCGCCGAAGCGCCATGCCGCGCGCCTCGGGGAGCGGCTGCCACGGTCCGCGCGGCCGGTAGGCGCACTCCGGTGCCCAGCATCCCGTGGGGAGCTCGCCAAACCGGCGCAGGTGCTCGGCACGGCCCACCAGCAGCTGCAGCCGGATCGACTCGTCGCGACCGAGCAACGGCAGGAAGCCGTGGGTGGCGGCTGACGAGATCAGCTCGATCCGTCCCGACTCGGCGTGCCGCCGGAACGCCGCGATCAGGTCGCCGTCGAGCCGCTGCCACGTGTCGCGCAGGCCGGTGATGTGCCGCTCCCAGAACGGCACCAGCGGCAGCAGCTCCTCATCGCCCGTCTCGCGCAGCGACGCCGGCGCCTCGGCGATGGTCTCCAGCCGGTGGGCGAAGTAGTCCTCGATCTCGCCGCGATAGGAGCTGTCGGCGAGCTGCGCCGCCAGGATCGGCGTGATGCCGACGGTGATCGGCGTGGGTGTGTCGGTGGCGTCGGCGCGATCGAGCATCGCCAGCAGCGGCAGGTAGGTGTCGAGCGTCGCCTCGGAGAGCCAGTCACTGCCGTGCGGCCAGCGGCCGTGGTTGAGCACCCATGGCAGGTGGGAGTGCAGGGTGAGGACGAATCGCATGCTCACGCCAGCGCCCGGGCGCGCCAGTCGATGGCGCGGGCGTAGATCTCGAGGTACTTCTCCGCCACCCGGTCCCAGCCGAAGTCGCGACCCATCGCCTCGCGCTGCATCTCGCGCCAGGCCCGCGGCGAGGCGTGCTCGGTGAGCGCCCGCCACATGCCGCCGGCGAGCGCTCGCTCCTCGAAGGCGTCGAAGAGGAAGCCGCTGATGCCGTCGTCGATGGTGTCGGCGAGGCCACCCACGCGCCGCGCCACCGGGATGGTGCCGTAGCGCTGCGCCCGCATCTGGGTCAGGCCGCACGGCTCGTACTGCGACGGCATCATGAACAGGTCGGCGCCCGCCATCAGCACGTGCTCGAGCTCGTCGGAAAACTTCGTCTCGACGCCGATCCGGTTCGGCATGGCGCGGTGCAGCGCGTGCAGCCCCTCCTCGAACCGCTTGTCGCCGCTGCCGAGGAACACGAACTGGGCCGGGAGCTGGAAGAGGCCGTGGTTGTGGATCACCAGGTCGAGCCCCTTCTGGGTCGCCATCCGGCCGGCCAGCGCCACCACCGGCACGAACGGGTTCACCGGCAGATCGAACCGCCGCTGCAGGTCGGCCTTGCACTCGCGCTTCCCCTCCAGCGCATCCACCGTGTAGGTGGCGGCGATCTGGCTGTCGCGCGCCGGGTCCCACTCGGTCATGTCGATGCCGTTGAGGGCGCCCGTGAAGCGCTCACCCAGGTGCTGGAAGTTCTCGTGCAGCCCGAAGCCGCCCGCGACCGTGCGCAGCTCCTCGGCGTGCGTGGGCGAGACGGTGGTGGCGGCATCGCAGTGAGTGAGCCCGCCCTTGAGGAAGTTCACCTGCCCGTGCCACTCGAGCTTGTCGAAGGTGTACACGCTCCACGGCAGGCCGATGGCGGGGATCACGTCGCCCCCAAAGTGCCCCTGGTAGCCGCCGTTGTGGATCGACAGTGCCACCGGGATCCGGGCGAACGACGCCTGTCGACCCCACCAGGGGCGCCGGTAGCCCGCCGCGAGGGCGGGGTCCCAGGCGTGGATGTGCCGCAGCACCGGCCCGTAGGCGATGCGCGGCAGTGCCGCGACCGCCGCCGCGGAGAACATCGCGAACCGGAGGTGGTTGTCGGGATAGTCGCGTCCCTGCTCGCCGTAAATCCCGTCGCGATCGAAGAACCCGTCGTGCTGCACCAGGTAGGTGGGCGTCCCGGAGGCCGGGTCACGGTCGCGCCAGAGCTGGAAGCGTTCCTCGCGGGACCCGAAGTGGAGCGCGTAGGGCTCGCCCACGGGTTCCAGCTCGCGGAGGTGCTTCCGCGCGGTGCGATAGAGCGGCAGGATCGCCGCGGTGGCCAGCCCGCGGCGGTGCTGGTAGCGATGCAGCCCCCACGCCGCCTCCGCGAGCCCACCCGTGCGCGCGTACGGATAGTACTCCGCGCTCACGTGGACCACCGTGGGTGGCGCGCCGTCGACCGGCGGCAGCGAGAGGGTCGAGTCAGGCATCGGTCAGGTGAGTGGCGGGTCGTCGGTGAACGGGTCGCCGCGCAGGATCGGCGCGTAGTAGCCCCGGGCATAGTCCTGCAGCATCCGCCGCGACGTGAACCGGCGCCCGCTGATCCGGATCGCCTCCTTCATGCGCTGCACCCACGCCTGCGGGATGCCGTTGTCATCCCGATCATACCACATCGGGACGATCTCGTTCTCCAGCAGCCGGTAGAGGTGCTCGGCGTCGACGGCGGCGGCGTCCTCGTTCGGCCCGGCGAGCGGGATCGTCCAGCCGTTGCGGCCGGTGGCGCCCTCCTCCCACCATCCGTCCAGCGTGGAGAGCTGCGGGATCCCGTTCAGCGCCGCCTTCATCCCGCTGGTGCCGCTCGCCTCGAGCGGCACGCGCGGCACGTTGAGCCAGAGGTCCACGCCCTGCACCAGCAGGTGGGCGAGGTGCATGTCATAGTCCTCGAGGAACGCGACGCGTCCCTCGAACACCGGATCGCGGGTGAAGTGGTACAGCGACCGCAGCACTTCCTTGCCGGGGTCGTCCTGCGGGTGCGCCTTGCCGGCCACCACCACCTGCACCGGCCGGCGCGCGTCGGTGAGCAAGCGGCGCAGGCGCTCCACGTCGCGGAAGAGCAGGTTGGCGCGCTTGTACGTGGCGAACCGCCGCGCGAAGCCGATGGTGAAGGTGTGCGGGTCGAGCAGCGTGCCGGCGGCCACCACCTGTGCGGCCTCGCGCCACGTGGTGGTCCAGCGTCGACGCGCCTCCTCGCGGACGTGCCGCAGCAGCACGTCCTTGAGTTCGCCGTGCACCTCCCAGACCTTCTTGCTGTCGAGGCCGAGGATGGCGTCCCAGGTTTCCGGCTCGTCGAGCCGGGCGCCCCAGTCCGGGCCGAGGTGGTGGTCGAGCAGGCGCATCACCGGGTTGGCCATCCAGGTGGCGAGATGGACGCCATTGGTGACGGCGCCGATCGGAACCGCGTCCACCGATCGCTCGCTCCAGAGGTCGCCCCAGATCTCGCGCGAGACGTGGCCGTGGCGCTGGGCCACGCCGTTGACGTGACCGGCCAGGCGCATCGCCAGCACCGTCATGTGGAACTGCCCCGGATCACGGCGGGGATGCACGCCCAGTCCCAGCACGTGCGTTGCCGCCTCGCCGAAGCTGCCCAGGTACTCCCCGCCGGCACACTCGGCGACACTCGACAGGTCGAAGTGGTCGTGCCCCGCGGGCACCGGCGTGTGGGTGGTGAACACCGTGGTGCGCCGCACCTCGCGGACGGCATCGCCGAATGCGCCGCCCGCCAGCATGCGCTCGCGGACCCGCTCGAGCATCAGGAACGCGGCGTGCCCTTCGTTGGCGTGCCACGCCGCCGGCGTGATCCCCAGGGCGCGGAGCACCCGCACGCCGCCCACGCCGAGGACCCACTCCTGCCGCAAGCGCATCGGCAGGCCGCCGGAGTAGAGCTTGCTGGTGAGCGAGCGGTCGGGCTCGTCGTTCTCGGGAATGTCCGTGTCGAGCAGGAAGAGCGGTGCGCGACCGGCGCGCATCGTCCACGCCTTGATCCGGATCACGCGTCCGAAGGTCTCGAGCTCGGTGAGCCAGTCGTGGCCATTGGCGCCGGGCACCGGCACCAGCGGCGTCAGGGCTGGCGAGATCCGCTCCTCGCCGTCCTCCTGCCAACCGTCGGGCCGGATCCGCTGGTCGAAGTAGCCCTTCTTGTAGAAGAGCCCCACGCCCACGAACGGCAGGCCGAGGTCCGACGCCGTCTTGCAGTGATCACCGGCAAGGATGCCCAGCCCGCCCGAGTAGATCGGCACCGAGGAGTGCAACCCGAACTCGGCACAGAAATAGGCCACCGGATGTGTGGGATCGATCTCCGGAAACGCCTCCGTGAACCAGCCGGCGGTTCCCGACATCTCCACCGCCAGCCAGTCCATGACCTGGTCGTAGTGCGCGAGAAAATCGGGGTCGCGGGTGAGCTGCTCGAGGCGCGCTGCCGGCACCCGGCGCAGCAGCAGGATCGGGTTGTGATGGCAGAAGTGCCAGAGGGCCGGGTCGATCCGGCGGAACAGCCCCCGGGCCTGCCGGTGCCAGCTCCAGGCGATGTTGACGGCCAACCGGGCCAGTCCCTCTAGGCGAGTGGGAAGCGGAGGGATCTTGGCGCGGGCGGCGGTGTCGATATCCATGGGCGGAACTCAACCTGAAACGGTCGGCGGCGCAAGCTCTGCCGCCGTGGAGATGCCGGCCCGTTACGGGTCCCGGGCCGCGGCTCGGGATCCCACCTCAATCAAGGGAGTGCGCATGCGCGGAACCATGATCGCGGGGATCATCCTGATCCTCCTCGGCGGCTGGGTGACCCTCAACGGCGGCAGCTTCACCACCCGGGAGACCGTGCTCGACATCGGCGACGTGGAGATCACGGCGCAGGAGGAGCGCCCGATCCCGCTCTGGGTCGGCATCGGGGCGATCGTGGTGGGGCTGGGGTTGGTGGCG
>ERZ869936.1566-NODE-1566-length-15963-cov-18.803872_pt1 | contig 15963 bp, 10 predicted proteins | sample MGYA00520876_ERZ869936 | MGnify/ENA primary metagenome ERZ869936 (study PRJEB32218, sample SAMN09650985) | biofilter metagenome | isolation source: enrty point of leading RO module | place: Saudi Arabia: Thuwal, RO plant located on Red Sea | collected 2016-02-17...
AACCCGTGCTGCTCGACGAACGGGCTCAGCCGTGCGATCTCCCGATCGCTTGCACTTCGCCCGTAGGCGAGTCGATAGATGCGGTCGATCTGCGCGGCCTCATCTTCACCCGCATCAGAGACAACGCGGTGGGCCATCGCGTCCGACATCCGCAGAATGAAAGAGTTATTGAGCAAAGCCAGCGACTGCACCGGAGTCGTTGTGACGGCCCGGCGGGGCGCTGTGGTCGAGGGATCGGGACAGTCGAACGCATCGAGCAACGAGTTTCTGCCCGACCGCAGCCACGTGCGATAGATCGTGCGGCGATTGAACTCGAAACCGGCCGGGTCGATCATCTCGTAGAACTGCGAGTTGAACACGAACGTCGTGAAGTCCTGATAGGGCGGGCCCCCTACCTGCGGATTCAACTGGCCGGCCACCGAGAGCACGGCGTCCCGCAGCGCCTCGGCCTCCAGCCGCATGGGGGACTTCCGCCACAGCAACCGGTTGGCCGCGTCGATTTTGAGACATTCCGGCCGTGCCAGTGAAGCCTGCCGGTACGTCGCAGACGTCACGATCATCCGGTGCAGCCGCTTCAGACGATAGCCGCCCTCGATCAAGTCCGCCGCCAGGTAATCGAGCAATTCCGGATGCGACGGATCGCCGCCGTTGAAACCGAGGTCGTTGGGAGATTCGACAAGTCCGGCGCCGAAGTGGTAATGCCAGATACGGTTGACGATGACTCGTGCAAAGAGCGGATTGTCCGGGCTGGTGATCCACTCGGCCAGCCGAACTCGCCGCTCGGCTTCGGGCGCGTCTGCGGCCAGGCCGAAATCGGGATCGACGCCGCATACAGCGCTCATCCCGGCCGGAACGGCGACATCCGCCGGGCTGGCGGGATTTCCGCGCAGCAGGATGTGTGTCGGTTCCGCCTCGCGCGGCGTGACGGCGTAGACCCTGGTGTCTTTCAGTCTCGCGATCCGCTGCCGGGCGGCGTCGACCTCGGCGTGCAACGCGTCATACGCGGCGCGCTGTTCGGCCGGGAGTCGTTTCCAGATCGTCTCGTAAGAAACCACCTCGGGCCGCTGCGCGGAGATTGCGATTTCTTCGGCGGAGAGAGCGCGGTCGTACACCTGAATCTGGTCGATGGCGGCGGTCAGCATGCGATTGCCGCCGGCCGCTGTCCCGTGCCTCAGTCCGAAGACGAACTGCGACGCGTCCGCCTCGAACGTGACGGGGCCGCCGCTGTCGTATGGCTCGGCGTACGGCCGGCCCTCGCGGTAGCGGGTAATTGTTCCGTCCGGGGAGTAGACGATCGCGACGTGCACCGGGCGGTCGGCGGCCTCCGTCTCGGCCGGACCGCCGAATTCCTGTGACCGCACCCACCCGTTGCTGCCCGCCATCCAGCGGGCCGGTTCGCGTTCCCCGTAGACGATCGCGTCGAAGACTCGCCCGTCGGTCGATTGCAGGCTGACGACTCCGCCGCCGCGCTGATCGAGGTTGTGAAGTTTGACCCAGGCCTCGAGCGTCTTCTCGGTCAGCGGCTGTTCGAGCGGGACGGTCGAGACGAACGAGTCCTTGCCGTCGAGCAGAAGGAACCCGTTTTCGACGCGGGCCAAGCCGTGCGCATCGCCGTGCAACGGGCCGATGTCGTCTTTGAGGTCGTCATCGAACGTCCACCGCGAGATTGGTTGCGGCGCCGTTTTTGCCGCCGGGTCCGCGTTGCGTTCGGCCAGTACGGCCTGGATGACCGGCTGTTCCAATTTCTCGATTTTTTGCCGCAGATGTGTCACTTGTTCGGTGAGAGTTCCGATCTCCCGCTCCATGTCGGGGGTCATGATCTTGCGCTCGCCGTGACGCACGCCGGCCAGCGCCGCCGTGAGCTGGTAGTACTCCCGCTGGCTCACCGGATCGAACTTGTGGTCGTGACAACGGGCGCAATTGACGGTCAGCCCGAGGAACGTCTGGCCAAGCGTGCCGGCGATGTCTTCCAGTTCATCCTGTCTCACGACGGCCCGCATGGCGGCGCTCTGTTGGTTCTGCCCCACTTCATCATACGGACCGGCGACCAGGAAGCCGGTGGCTGCAATCGCGTCGGCGTCGCCCGGAGCAAGCACGTCTCCGGCGATCTGCATACGGGCGAACTCGTCGTACGGAAGATCATTGTTGAACGCATCTATGACCCAGTCCCTGTACGGCCAGGCGTTGGGACGCAGCTTGTCCCGCTCGAACCCCTGGCTTTCTCCGTAGCGGACGACATCGAGCCAGTGCCGGGCCCAGCGCTCGCCGTAGTGTTCGCTCGCCAGCAGACGATCGACCGACGCTTCGTAAGCGTCTTCCGAAGTGTCGGCCAGATAGGCGTCCAGTTGTTCCGGAGTCGGAGGCAGTCCGATCAGACCGAAACTCGCCCGGCGCAATAGAACTCTCCGCTCCGCCGTCCCGGACGGCGCCAAGCCGTTCTTCTCGAGCTTTGCCGCGACGAATCGATCAATCTCATTGTGCGCCCATGCGGCCGCTTCAGAATTTTCGATCATTGGCGGCGCGGGTCGCTCAATCGGTTGCAGACTCCACCAGTCGATTCCGGCTCTCGACTCGGTCGTGTACCGCAGCGGATCGATCGGATCGAGGAGATACTCCGCTCCGCCGGCAATCCACGCCTGCAATCGGTCGCGCTCCTTTTCGGAGAGCGGTTTCTCCGGCGGCATCCGGCCGTCCCGCACGTACTGCCACAGCAGGCTTTCGTCGGGCTGACCGGGGACGATCGCCGCCCCGCTGTCACCCCCTTCGATCGCACGGCGGCGCTCCGTCAAGTCGAGGCCGCCCTTGGGATCGAGACCGCTGTGACACTCCAGGCACCTCCGTGCCAGCAGGGCGGAAACGTCCGGAGTCGAAGCGGCCGACGGACGATCAACTTCCGCCACGTCATCGTCCGCAATGCTCAGTCCCCCCACGGCGAGCAATGTCGCGAGCAGGCATGCGGCGATCCGCGATTGGGTTGCTCTCCGAGAGATTCGAACGGAACGCGGATGACCACGGATAGGACCGATTCTCACTGATTGCATTTTCGCATGTTGACGCCAGGCGCGCCTGAATCGATGCGGTCTCGGCGCGGCCGCAAACTCCCGTCGCCTGGGATCCCATATTGACAAGATCTGCGGGATTTTTAACATTTCATGCGAATCATCCTAATCTGCGTTCGGCTTTTCTGTCCACGCGACGTCATTCAACTCGATGCGAATCCAGAGGCGGATTGAGGGACGGGACGCCGTCCTCAACTCCGCCGGCAACCGGGAGTCAACTCACAGGATGTGATACGCATGCGATTCCGTTGGCAGGAATCGTCCCTCGTCGTCGATGCACCCGCAAAGCTCAATCTCTATTTAGGTGTCCGGGGCAGGCGGTCGGACGGTTATCACGAACTGGAAACGGTCATGGTGTCGATCGGACTGTTCGACACCCTGCGGCTCACTCCCGCTCCACCCGGCGTGCTCGAGTTCTCCTGCTCCTCTCGTCATGCGGCGAGCGACGCCCTGCCGGATTCGGAACAGAATCTTGTCGTCCGCGCCGCCCGGCTGTTGATCGACGCCGCCAACCCGCGCTGCGGCGCGGCGATCCACCTGACGAAGCGAATTCCGGTGGCCTCCGGTCTGGCAGGCGGTTCCACCGACGCGGCCGCCGCACTTGTCGGACTCAACGCGCTCTGGAAAACCGGTCTGACGCGCGAACAACTGCACCGGGCGGCGGCGCGGCTCGGGAGCGACGTCAACTTCTTTCTCGACTCCAACCCCCTGGCTGTCTGCACCGGCCGCGGGGAGATCATTCAATCGCGCGTCCTGCGCGGCCCGTTGCATTTCGTCGTCGTCCGGCCGGGCAGCGGTTTGTCGACGGCCGATGTGTTTCGCGCGCTCGACGTCAGCCAATTGGAATCGCCGTCGGACTCGACTCCGTTGCTCCAGGCGCTGGGCGATGGCCGCCTCGGCCAGGCGGCGCGCCGGCTACGTAACGACCTGCAGCCCGCCGCGATGGGACTCAATCCTCAGATCGCCCGCGCTCTGGCGGCGCTCTCGCGAGGACGAACCTACGGGCGCATGATGACCGGGAGCGGCAGCGCCTGCTATGGGCTCTGCGCTTCCAGCCGGCACGCCCGGTCGCTGGAAGCGCAACTCAAGGCCGAGTTTGGCGGGCATGCCTGGGCCGTTCGCGCCGCCGTCTGAGGGCGGCGCTGTCGACGCAGTGGAAAAGCCGACACAACACACGGGACCGACCACTTGAATCCGCTCGAATCATACGCATCCAGCGCAGGAACGCGCCGGACCAACCCTGCAGGGAGGACGCAGCCTTGGATATCACAGAAGTTCGCATCAAGTTGATGGACGACTCGCACGAACGCCTCCAGGCGTTCTGCTCAATCACGATCGACGCGTGTTTTGTCGTCCGGGATCTGAAGATTATCAACGGAACCAAGGGCCCTTTCGTCGCGATGCCCAGCCGCAAGCTGACCGACCGCTGCCCGAAATGCTCCGCGAAGAACTGCCTGAGAGCCGTGCATTGCAGTCAGTGCGGAGTGAAGCTGCCCGAAGAGCGCGCGGCCCGCGGAGAGGACGGACGCGCCAAGCTCTACGCGGACATCGCTCATCCGATCAATTCCGCCTGCCGGGAATTGATCCAGCAACGCGTGCTGGACGCCTTCGAGCAGGAGCAGGTGCTGGCTCAGCAGCCCGATTATGTCTGCCGCTACGACGATTTCGGCGAAGACGAAGACTTCGATTCCAAAGACGACTGGTCCGAGGAACCGGTCTCGACGAGGTCCGATGCGGAAGAGACCCGGCGGCGCATCGAGCCGGCCGCGTCGATTCCGGCAGGCCCGCATCAACGCTCCACGTCACAGGTTCCGCAGCAGGCGGCGCAGCTTGAGCGGGTCGTGCGGTCCGCTGATGACGAGGCGGACGACGACTTCGGTTCCGGCATCATTTGAGGCGTCGCAACGTCGTCACAGTTGCTGTACGGTCCGCCGTGCTCCAGCAGGGTCGGTCTGCGGACCATTACTCAGTGACGACTCAGTGACGGGCGCACGCAACTCGGTCCGCCGAGTGGACCTTACGCAACTTCGCGGGTCGATCCTGCTCAGCCGCCGAACAGGCCCAGCAGCATGCTGCCGATGGGCGTCGCGCCCCCTTCGGCCGACCACATCGATTGCACCAGATCGAACGACACGACCGTGGCCAGCACGATCAGCGTGGTGGAGAACGCCAGGGCGGCGACGGTCCCCGCTCCCCAATCGGTCTCAACTTCGACTTCGCGCCCGACCGGCGCAGCGAATTCCTGACTCGCGCCGGACTCCTCGAACAGCCCTTCGTCGGCGTCGAAGATGTCGAGGTCTTCGAGTTCGTCGTCTTCGCCGAGAATCTCGGGCGCGACCTCCAGTTCGTCGTCGTCGTAGCCTGAGTCGTCTTCGTCCAGGTCGAAGATCGCGTCGTCCAGCACTTCGCCGGAGTCTTCCAGGTCCAGCACGCCGGTGTCGTCGCCGGAGTCGTCTTCCATCTCCAGCTCAAACGAGCTGTCCCCTTCCATCGCGGGGATCTCGAATTTGGTCTCCTCCACTCCCTCGACGTCCGGCACCGCATCCATCATCGGCACCGTCCCGGCCACTTCGCCGCTGTCCTCCAGCGAGATGCCGCTGTCTCCGACGGTGTCGAGCGAAATGCCGCTGTCCGAGGCGCTGTCGAGCGTAATTCCCTCATCCGCTTCCAGCGAGATGCCGCTGTCGGCGGCGAGCGTCAGCGAACTGCCGGTTTCCAGCGCCATCCCGACGTCATCCGACAAGACCGACGCCTGTTCGCTGTCATCGGGCGCGAGGTCGAGCGCAATGCCGGAATCGTCACTCGAGTCGCCCCCCACCAGCGCCACGTCGCTGTCACTGCCGTCGTCTCCCGACTGCGACGGCTCGATCAACTGCACGTCGCTGTCGCTGCCCTCTGAGATCGGTTCGGAAACGAGCTTCACGTCGCTGTCGCTGCCCATGTCGAGCGGCTCGGTCACCAGCTTGACGTCGCTGTCGCTGGCGGCGGGATCGTCCGCCGGCGCCAGTGTGATGTCGCTGTCGGAATCGGCCCCGACGAGTTTCACGTCGCTGTCCGAACTCCCCTCCGACTCCTCGGACCGGCGGATTTCCGTCGGCTGCTCGCCCACGTCGTCTCCCGCCTGCGGGTCGCTCAATACCGTCGCCGACATGTCTTCTCCGACCGGAAGCGGCTCTTCATCTTCCAGCATCGGAACGTCGGGATTCGAATCGGCCTGACGCGAACGAACCAGTTCGTCCACGTCCTCGACACGGAATTTCCAGGTGCCGCGATCCGCGAAGCCCCGGATCTCGCCGTCCTCACGCAATCGCACGAGTTGATCGTTCGACATCCCAAGCCGCTCTGCGGCTTCTTCCAGACTCAAGTACTTCTTTGGTGTGGATGACATGCTGAGTGGGCTCCGGAATAACCGCTTGCGGAGAACGCCTGCCGACGGCGGGCGAACCGAACCTGGGAGACGTGAAATCCTCGTTGACTGTCGCCGGGCGCACGAACGTTGAAGTCGACGTGGTCGGACAAGTCGAACATCGTCCGCCGACGCGAAACCGGGCCACAATTCGCCGTTCGATTCACACCGTAACGCCGGTAACTATTCTCCGGTTTCCGACGATCGATGCCAGGAGGCCGGCCGGAGTTTCGCGTTCGTGCGTGCCCGCTTTTCTCATTCTAAAAGTCCGGCAACGCAAAGCAAGGAGATTCCTTGTCTTAAGCGCCCTCTCCACTCGCGGAAAATTCTCTCGGGCGAGTCTCGGCCGGCCATCCGGGAGAATCGGAAAAATCGACGCAATCGTTAAAGTTCGCCACCCGCCGCCGCCGATCCTGATGACTGGCGGTTCTCCCCAGGGTGAGTCCGCTCCCTGCGCTATCCCCTCCAAATGCCCCTTTTTCGACGGACAGACTGCTTCTGTCCGGGAGTCTCACAATGCCGATGCACACCTTCGGAAAAATCGTCTTTCTCCTCGTCTGTATGGCTTTCGTGGGTTGCCACCGCTGGCATCGCCATCACAACGCCTGCGTCGATCAGTATGAATGGGACGAATGGGAAGAATGCGACGACGACGATGACGACGATGGCTGCCTGTGGTTCGGGTCGAAGCACAAGCACCGCCGCCGTCACGAGCAGATGTGCTATCCGCCGCACCAGTACGGTTTCGCGCCTCCCCTCTACTCATCCCCGATGAGCCCGATCGACCAGTGTGGCTGCGAGCCGTCCTTCCCGCCGATGATGACCGGCAACTGGTATGGAGACGTCAGCGGAGCGCCGATGTCTCCGGGGTGCTCAACGTGCGGCGACTCGCCGTCAATGATGCCGATGTATCCCGGCTACTCCAGCGAACCGACATTCGCTCCCCAGACGTTCGCGCCCCAGACCTTTGAAAGCCAGACCTTCTCGCCGACCCCGTCTCCCGTGCCTTCACCGGCTCCGGCGAGCGAGTACTACAATCCCCAGCCGACGCCTGCGACACCGACTCCGGCCAGCCCGGATTCCACGACGCTGCCCAAACTCGGTACGCCCACCGCGTTCTGAACGCAGCCCGCCTTGGGACGCCTCACGCGGTCGACCACTGATCGCAGTGGTCGATGTCGGGGCAATCGACGAAAGCGAGCCGATTGCGCCGCTGCTGCTCAGTGGCTGGAAAGCCGGCGCCCTCGTATCTAGCATTGCGCTCCCTATTGTGACTGTTCACAATCACCGGAGGCGCGTGCCCGATGAGCGGTCGTGATCGAACCTGCACATCCCGTCGAGCCGCCGTCGTCGGCGCGACACTCTGCTTTGTCTTCGCCGCGTGCTCTCCCGTCGGGGCCGACGATCCCGATCCGTTCGCTCGCTGGGAATCGGCGATCGCGGAGTTCGAACAGCAGGACCAGACGGCTTCCCCGAAACCGGGCGGCGTGCTGTTCGTCGGCAGCTCGAGCATTCGAAAATGGGATCTGCAGGCTTCGTTCCCCGAACGAGACTGCGTCAACCGCGGATTCGGCGGCAGCGAAATCGCCGACTCGCTGCATTTTGCGCCCCGCTTCATTCTGCCGCACCACCCGCAGGCGATCGTCTTCTACGCCGGAGACAACGACCTGGCGCGCGAAAAGTCTCCCGAGCGCGTGCACGATGACTTCGTCGCGTTTTGCAAGCGGATTCATGACGACCTGCCCGACACCCGGATCCTCTTTCTCGGAATCAAGCCCAGCTTGAGCCGATGGCGTCTCATTGAGTCGATTCGCGCAGCCAACCAGCTCATTGCAGACGCCTGCGCCGAAGACGACCGGCTCGAGTTCATTGACGTCGAGTCGGTCATGCTCGGCGACGACGGCAAACCTCGCCCTGAACTCTTCGCTGACGATGGTCTGCATTTGAGCGAAGAAGGTTACGCCGCCTGGGCCGAACTGCTGAAACCGCACCTGCCCTGATGCCTGGAACTCCCCACGGAAAGATCTCCCATGCCGCGCCCGCTCCGAATTGTCGTCGCCCTGGCAGCACTGTGGGCCTCGTCGTCGATCGTCCGTGCCCAGGACGTTTCTCGCGTCTTTCCCGAGAATCAAGGCCCCGGCGATGCGCGACTGTCTGAGCCGCGCAATCTGCGAGACGCCTACCACCCCTGGGCGCCGCCCGCGACCCTCGACAATTGGCAGGCAGAGTCACAGCAGATTCGCGAGCAGGTGCTGATCTCGTGCGGGCTCTGGCCGATGCCTGAAAAGACGCCCCTCGATCCGGTGATCCACGGCCGCATCGATCGCGGCGACTACATCGTCGAGAAGGTCTACTTCGCCAGCCGGCCCGGCCACTACGTCACCGGCAACCTGTACCGTCCGAAAGAAGCGGACGGTGCGATTCCCGGCGTGCTCTGCCCGCACGGCCACTGGCCCAACGGCCGCTTCTACGACGCCGGGCCGGAGAACGCGGCGCAGCAAATCCAGAGCGGGGCGGAAGAGTACATGTCCGGCGCGCGGTTCCCGCTGCAGGCCCGTATGGTCCAATTGGCCCGACTGGGATGCGTCGTTTTCCATTACGACATGGTCGGCTACGCCGACAGCAACGTCATCGATCACCGCGCCGGTTTCAACGACGTTGAAGCCGAACTCCGCATCCAGAACAAACTCGGACTCCAGACCTGGAATTCCATCCGCGCGCTCGACTTCCTGCTCTCGCTTCCCGACGTGGACACGGACCGCATCGGAGTCACCGGCGCCAGCGGCGGCGGAACGCAGACGTTCATGCTGTGCGCCATCGACGAGCGGCCCGACATCGCCTTTCCCGCCGTCATGGTCTCCACCGCCATGCAGGGAGGCTGCGTGTGTGAGAACGCCTCCTGCCTGCGGCACGATATCAACAACATCGCTTTGGCCGCCCTGTTCGCGCCCCGTCCCATGGCGCTCAGCGGCGCCGACGACTGGACGATCGACATCGAGACCAAAGGGCTTCCCGAACTCAAACAGGTCTATTCGCTGTACGACCAGCCGGGATTGGTCAACGCAGTCTGCTATCCGCAGTTCCAGCACAACTACAACCAGGTCGCCCGCGAGATGATGCTCGCCTGGTTCAACGAGCACCTCGGCCTCGACAACGACGCCGCGACCGACCAGAGCGACTTCTGGCCCATTCCGCCTGAACAACTCTCCGTCTTCGATGAAGACCATCCCGTCCCCGGCGACGCGAAAACCGCCGCCGAACTGCGCGCCGCCATGACGGCCGAGCAGGAAGAACAGTTTGCGGCCCTGATGCCGGAGAGTGCTGACGAACTGGAAAGTTATCGCGAAATCGTCGGCCCGGCGGTGGATGTCCTGCTGGGCGAGAGTCCGTCCGGATCGAACGCCATCGAATTCACGATCCGCGACGAAACGCAGGTCGATTCGTATCAACTGATTAAGGGCCACTGCGGCCGGGCCGGGTCCGGAGAACAGATCCCTGTCGTCGTTCTGGTCCCGAGCGAATTTCAGGGCGACGCAGTGGTCTGGATCGACGGAGCAGGAAAGTCGCACCTCTTCGGCGAAGACGGAACGCCGACCGAACAGGTGCGGGAACTGCTCAACGCCGGTCGGATTGTCATTTCCGCCGATGTCTTCCTGACCGGCGAATTCGAGAACACCGCCTACAAGCGGCCGTCGGTCGATGCCAACTATCCGGGCTACACCTTCGGCTACAACCGACCGCTACTTTCCGAGCGGGTCCGCGACATCACGACGATCATCGCCGGTGCAGCCGGGCATGAAGACGTCGAGCGAGTTCATCTGGTCGGAACAGGCGCAGCCGGACCGTGGACGCTCCTGGCGGCTGCCGTCTCCCGCGAGAAACTGACGTCCGCGACGGTCGATCTGCTGGGATTCACGTTCGGCGACGTCACCGAGCCGGACGATCCCATGCTGCTCCCCGGCGGACTCCGATACGGCGACATCGGCGGCCTTGCCGCGATCGCGGCGCCATGCCGGTTGACCGCCTTCGGGGCTCCATCCGATTCCGGTGCGTCCGGGATCGACGTCCTGCGGGCGGCGTATCAAGCCGCCGACGCGGAACTGCAACTGGAATCGTCCTCGCTGACGCCCGCTGCCGTCGTCAAGCGGCTGGTCCCATAGCGGAGCCGGCGTCACCACCCCATCGACATGTTGGTCTCGATGGCCCGCTGCGCCTCGTGCAGATCGGCGCCCGTATCGAGCATGTAGAGCCGAATCGCGTGCAGTTTGTCGCCCGAGGCGCGGGAGAGGCAGTCCCGGGCCGTTTCACACGGTTCGGCCTCGCTGCCCACTCCGAGCAACCCCTTCGAGATCACCCACAGGTCATTCGGCCGCCGCGTGGCGCGGAGGATCTCGTCGTCAGGGTACTGTTTCCGGGCGAGCGCTTCGGCGTCCTCCTGCGAATCGGCCCACCCGATCATGATGTGCAGGTTCGTCTCGATCTCAAAGAGCGGCATTGTTGGCTGTCCTCCTTCGACATGCGCGAATTCCCCAGGGACCACACAGCGAAAATACGATACCCGACTCCCGCGGATCACGGAAGGTTGAGACGAACCAAGGCAGCCTCGGACCACTCGGCCGGCTGTCTTCCGGCGGTGAGCGATTCGGTTCGCCTGTATCGGTCAATCGTGGTTACCCTCGTCTGTCCGTGTTCCGGCGCGGACCGGAAACTCATGGCCGCACGCGCAAACCTTCTTCCGGACGTGCTGCACCGTCTTGCAGTTGGGACAGAGTCGTTCCCACGGCCGAACGCCGCCGAACGATTTCGGCTTCTTGATTGCCGCAGATTTGCGCTTGAGACCCTTCATTCGCTTCTCGTCCGCCCGCCGGACCGCGCACTGAGGATGCATGCCTCCGAGTGAGTAGCTGATCTCGCCGCAGACCGGGCAGCGATCGTGCGAGCGACTTGAAATCAACGGCTTCGGTTTCTTGGAGGACATGGTTGTCGCCTGTTGGCCGGCCGGAAACCACGGAGGTCGTGTGACGCGCACGACGCCTCTCAATGAAAACACCGGGAGCCGTGCGGCTCCCGGTGCATCCATTCACGTCGTCAACGGATTCGCAATACAGCCAACCCGAAAACAGTGCCCCCAGAGGGCACTACGCAGGCCGCACGTTTTCAGCCCGCGGTCCCTTCGGGCCCTGCCCGACGTTGTACGAGACGCGCTGTCCTTCGCGCAGGTCGTCAAAGCCTCCCCCTTCCACCGACGAACTGTGAAAGAACATGTCGTTGCCGGTTCCATCTTCGATGAATCCGAACCCTTTTTCCGTCTTCTTCTTGATCGTGCCTTCTGGCATCTCTCTCTTCCCATACTCTCTGGATAGTGCGCGTGCCGTCGGTGCGTGAACCATTCACACGATTGTGACCACACGCGCGTCTGCTTCGTTTCGCGAGCGTCAGTCGGACTCCTCCGGAGTTTCCGGTTCCGCATCAGTCGGTGGCGAAGGGTCCGCTGTCTCGACGCCCTGCTTTCGCAGAATGCGTCGCTCTCGTTTGGCTTGGGCTTTCGCCTTCTTGTCTGCTTCCCGCTTGCGCTTCTCGAAAGTGTTTTGATTCTTCGCGATTGGTCTGCTCCTCAAACGGGTTGATGCATGATATTGATCTGCCGTGTCCTCAGCGAACGGATTGCTCGCTTCGCTGTGCCGGTCGGCGGTCAGACCGTCGCGACCTGCGGCGCGGTCGTCTTGCCTGTTGATTCGGGAGTTCCGAGTTCGCTTTCCCGGCCGCGCGACGCGCCCGGCTGCCGGGCCGCCGCTGCGGACGTCGCCCCGAACCGTCTCGCGCCGCCGGTTGACGATCGCTGTCCGCTCCAGGCGCTCCTTGATTCCCCGAGTCTGGAGCCGGATGGTCGGCGCAGACCGGAACCCGCTGGCCGATCAACTGCTCGATCGCCCGCAATTCCCGGCGCTCTCCCGAGGTGCAGAACGAAAGGGCAATCCCCGCGGCCCCCGCTCGTCCGGTGCGGCCGATCCGGTGCACATAGGCTTCCGGCTCAATCGGGAGATCGAAGTTAATGACGTGCGAAATCCCGTCGATGTCGATGCCCCGGGCCGCCACGTCGGTGGCGACCAGCACTTGAACGTGGTTGCGGCGGAACGCCTCCAGCGCCCGCTGCCGTGCGTTCTGCGACTTGTTGCCGTGGATCGCGGCCACCTGCGTCCCGCTTTTCAGCAGCACTTTCGCAAGTTGGTTCGCAGTCCGCTTCGTCCTGGTGAATACCAGCGCTCGCTCGACGTCGCCGCCCTTGAGCGTTTTCTTGAGCAGCGCCTGTTTCGCGCCCCGCTCGACAAACAGGATCTGCTGGCTGATTCGTTCAACGCTCGTGGTCTCCGGCGTCACGTCGACGCTCACCGGATTGTCCAGCAGACTTCGCGATAACTCGACGATCTTCGGCGGCAGCGTGGCCGAGAAGAACAGCGACTGTCTCTTCTCCGGCAACCGGCTGATGATCCGTTTCAGATCCGGCAGGAAGCCCATGTCGAGCATCCTGTCCGCCTCATCCAGCACAAACACCTCCAGGTCTTCCAGCTCGATGTGCCCCTGATTCATCAGGTCGAGCAGCCGGCCCGGCGTGGCGACCAGGATGTGGGCCCCGCGGCTGAGTGCGCGAACCTGCTGGCCCTGTCCCACCCCGCCGTACACCAGCGCCCGCCGCAGGTGCAAGTGCCGGCCATAGGTCGCAAAACTCTCGTCAATCTGAATTGCCAGCTCCCGCGTGGGGGCCAGCACCAGTACAAACGGGCGATGCGGCCGGGACTTGCGATTGGCCTGTCCCAGCTTGTCCAGAATCGGCAGCGCGAACGCCGCTGTCTTGCCGGTCCCTGTCTGAGCGCATCCAAGGATGTCGCGACCTTCCAGTGCGGCTGGAATCGTCTGAGCCTGGATCGGCGTCGGCGTCTCGTACTGTTCCTCGGCCAGCGCACGTTGCACCGCCGGAATCAACTCAATGTCTTCAAACTTCGTCAATGGATTTTCCTGATGTCTGGTCGCAGGCGCTGTCATCGCGTCCGCTGCGACGGGTCAAATGGCTGTAAGTTTTCTGCGGTTTCGTCGGATCGACGGGCGACCTCCGCACGGAGATCGCACAACGTTCACGACAGTTTCTCGCACCGCGGGATGCGAGTCTGGGCAGACTGCGCCTCGGAGCAAATGCCGCATGAACGGGAATTCCGGACAAACAAGAAAGTCACGGAATGGGGTGCGTCATCACTGACGCCAGCGGCTTCCCAGAGCGGTTCACACAACCGATGGTTGGCGGCGGCAACGTTCGGCAAATACGCCGACGCAAGTTTTTGCGAGACAACCTCGAAATCCAACCCGGATCGATGTCCCGCTCGGCCGGAAAACGCGTCGACAAAGAGTGACAGCGTTCCTCGCTTGTTTCCAGCCAGTCTCACAAGCTCCTCAAGAGAAGCTCGAACTTCGACCAAAGCATACTCTCCACGCTCCCTCTCGCCAAGTCCCAATACCGGGAATAGCAGGATGATCGGTTATTTCACTCTGGGAACACCCGCAGCAAGTCCATCCCTTCAGTCTGCTCAAGCAACGACTGCCGTTGCGATACGGCGAGATCACCCCTCCACCGCACCAGATGCGTCGGATTGAAATTCTCCAGCACGTCGATTTTCGCCCGTGGAAAGTCCGTTTCCGGCTTCCGCAGACTCCCCTCCAGGTTCCCTTCGCTTCAGTCGACCGTTACGTAGACGTCTTCACCGCGGATCTCGACCGGATAGACGCGAACCGGCTCGGTCGCCGGCATGCAAAGCGGCGCACCGGTCTTCACGTCGAACCTGGCCCCATGCCGCGGGCAGGTGATGACGCAGTCCTCGAACGGCCCGTCGGTCAGCGGCTGCCCGTCATGGGTGCAGACGTCTTCGATGCAATAAAAGTCGTCTCCGGCTCGCAACAAGAGGGCCGGCAACTCGTCCACAATGATCGACTTCCGCCCCCCGGGCGGAATTTCTGCGACTGTGGCAACCTTGGTCACTTCGGACATCGTCTCACCTGCAGAGAATCGCCCGGAACGAGTCGGCCGCCGGGCGCGGGAATCATCAACGATCAGAGAGCATACTCCGCAGCGCACCTTAGCAGTAACGCCCGTCGAATCAACTGCGCTTCCAGCACCGTAACCGGTCAATCGATTCGATTCTTACTCGACGGCCGTGATACTCGTGATCCCCGATTCCTCATGCCCACGAAACAAGGTAGACGTCAAGTGTCGCACGGTCAGCGTCTGCCTCACGGCCGAACCACCCACACCGCGTCCGCCACCACATATCCGTCCGCATTGGCATTGGAGACGGTCACGCTGGCAGCCTCGTCGGCTGCGAACTCGAACTCGCCGAGCGAGACGAATGCATCCTCAATCTCCGGTTTGTCGCGTTGATTAACGGTCACGGTCGTCTCTCCGTCGGCGTGGGTGATCGTCACCGGAGCATTCGTGGCGCGGTTGGGATTCGGAGTGTAGGACAGACGCACTTCGTACCGGCCCGGCTTCTCGACCGGCAGTTTGAACGTGACCGACTTCTCACCCTGACCTTCATTCAGGTCGTGCAGGTAGCTCCGACCGACGAAACCGCCGACCGAGCGGCTCGAAGACCAAGCGCCCTCCTTTTCCGCCTGAGTGTCATCCACCACGATCCCGTCCAGCGACTTCGGATTGATCCCGCTCGGTGCAATCGAACCGGGTGGGATGTCGAGCACTTGGCCGTCAGCCAGGAGTCGCTCGCGTAATGCGGCGTACTCCACGTCCTGCACGGCGACTCCGGCATCGAGCGCGAGACAGGCGGCGGTGGCGGCGGATTGGCCGAGGATCATGAACACCGGTTCCATGCGAATTGATCCGTAGGCGATGTGCGAGGACGACAGGCAGACCGGGACCAGCAGGTTCTCGCATTCGTCGCGCTTCGGCACGATCGCACCGTACGAGATCAGGTACGGCCCACCGGGGCTGACCTGGACGTCTCCCTCGTTACGGACGTGGCCGTGCTCGTCGACGTACCGCTGGCAGTTGTGCGAGTCCATGTTGTAGGAGCCCATGCCGACCGGATCGTCGCACATTCGCGTCCGCAGGCAGTCATGCTCGGTCTGCACATAGTCGCTCACCATCCGCCGCGCCTCACGGATATAGCACCAGTACGGCCAGTGGTTGTTGTCGACCCATTCGTCACGCGAATAGCCCCACTTGGCCACCTGGTCGCGAATCTCCTGCGGTACGCGAGGGTGATTCTGCAGCGTCCACAGAAAGCCGCGCACGTACGTCTCCAGTTTCTCCTCGAACGCTGCGCGCTCATCGTAGCTGCCTTCGGGATAGTCGTAGTTCATCCCGATCCAGTCGGTCGAAACGGCGAAGTTGTTGTTCAGGTCGGTCTTGCGGTTGGGCACCATCAGGATGCTCAGTGGAATTCGGCGGTCGCCCGCTTCAAAGTTCCGCAGCAGCAGTTCGTGATCGAGCGGGTC
>ERZ869936.1567-NODE-1567-length-15938-cov-7.711515_pt1 | contig 15938 bp, 12 predicted proteins | sample MGYA00520876_ERZ869936 | MGnify/ENA primary metagenome ERZ869936 (study PRJEB32218, sample SAMN09650985) | biofilter metagenome | isolation source: enrty point of leading RO module | place: Saudi Arabia: Thuwal, RO plant located on Red Sea | collected 2016-02-17 ...
GACGGCTACCTGTGGGCCGACGGCTTCCTCTGGGCGGACGGGTTCCTCTGGGCTGACGGCTTCCTCTGGGCGGACGGCTACCTGTGGGCCGACTCGGTCGGCGGCGGCGACAAGGCCCGCAACGCGCAGAGCAAGAACATCCTGTTCGGCGACTGATCGCCGCGGGCGGCCGCCCGCGGCACGGATCGAGGCCCGCGCCGGGAACGGCGCGGGCCTTTTCTTTGGCGTGGTGCCGGCCGGCTTTACATAACATACCGGCGCCTCGGCTTCCCTCCGCTATACTGCCCCAAGCTGCCGCGCGCCAGCGTCGGCCATAACAATAACGATGCGGAGGGATACCATGATCAGGACGACAAGAACCCTGGTTGCCGCTGGCCTGCTGCTGCTGGCCGGCGTCACACTGGCCGGCGACGGACAGCGCCAGCCTGGACTGAACCCGGCGGCTGCCGCCGAACTGCGCGAGGTCGGGCTCGACCGCTACGTCGGCCAGGCGCAGGTCATCTTCGAGAACGACATCGGCAACGGCTGGACCCAGCACACCTTCGATCCGGCGGGCGGCGCCGGGCCGCTGTGCATCGCCGGCACGCCGTATTCCGTTTACACGCGCATCCGCAACCCGAAGAAGGTCATGATTTTCCTGCAGGGCGGCGGCGCCTGCTGGCAGGACTTCTACTTCTGTAACGTGCTCGCGGAAGCGCAGGCACCGGATACCGTGAGCGAGTTCACCGGCGTCTTCGGCGACAGCTTCGAAGACGGGCCGCGGACAATCAAGAATCCGCTGAGGAACTGGTCGATTGTCTACCTGCCGTATTGCGACGGCTCGGTCTTCAACGGCGACAACGACGTGTTCGATCCCGCGTTCGGGCAGGCGATAGGCGTGCCGGAAGCCGTCGTGCGCTTCCACCGTGGCCTGCGCAACGCGACGGCCGGCATAGACATGGCGAAGTCGATGTTCCCCGGCGCCAAGAGGGTGCTGGTCGCCGGTTCCAGCGCCGGCGGCGTCGGCGCGGTCGGCATGGCGCCGTTCTTGACCCGGCTTGCCTTCGGCAATCGCGTCGACCTGCGCGTGTTCAACGACGCCGGCCCGGTCGCCGTCAACGTGTTCGACGTGCAGGCGGTGCTGCAGCGGGCCGCGGACTGGCAGTTCGGGCAGTTCTACCCGCCGAGCTGTCTCGGCTGCGACCCGCTGGGGCAGGGCGGCACGGCGCTGATCGACTGGCGCTTGTCCAACGACAGCGGAATCCGCGAGGCCTTCTACTCGACGGACGGCGACGGGACCAACCGTTTCTTCCTGCGCGTCCCGACCCAGGCCGACTACCGGGGGCTGCTGCTCTCCGAGCATGGCGCGCTGAACGCGGCGCACCCGGACCGCTACAAGCGCTTCATCCGCAGCGGCGACGCGCGCCACATCGCGCTGCAGGACGACCAGTACTACCTGAACCGCGCCGACGACACGCGGCTGGTCGACTGGATGGGCGCGTTCCTGCGCGCGCGCGGCAACGCGGGTCCCTGGCAGGACATCGTCGAGGACTTCGTGCCGCTGCCGGCACCCTGACGCTCAGGCACCCCGCGGCGCCTGGCCGCGGGGTGCAGCGTTCTCCCGCAGGAACTCCCCGAGCATCCTGAACTCCTCGGCGCGGCCGCTGCCCTTGCGCCAGGCGAGCCCGACCGTGCGGCTGCTCCGCTCGCCGACCGGCGTCATGCGCACCTTGGTATTGCGCAGGATCAGCGAGTCGCGCGCCATCTCCGGCAGGAAGGTGATGCCGAGGTCCGCATCGACCATTTCCACCAGCGTCAGCAGGCTCGATGCCGCAAAGCGCCGGATCTTCGCCGAATCCTTGAGCTTGCAGGCAGCGAGTGCGTGCTCGCGCAGGCAGTGGCCGTCTTCGAGCAGCAGCACGCTGTCCGCGTGCAGGCGATTGATGCGGTAGTTGTCCGGGTCGACGCGCTCGGTCCCTTCGCGGTAGGCGAGGAAAAAACGATCGTCGAACAGCGCCAGCGTCTCGACGCTACGCAGGTCGTAGGGCAGTGCCAGCAGCAACAGGTCCAGTTCGCCGTCGAGCAGCTTCTCGTGAATGAGCTGGGTCTGGCCCTCGTGCAGGTACAGCGTCAGCTTCGGCCAGCGGCGGCGCAGCGTCGGCAGCACCGCCGGCAGCAGGAACGGCGCGATCGTCGGGATGACGCCCAGCCGCAGATCGCCGGACAGCGGCTCGCGGCGTTCGCCGGCGATCTCGACCAGGCCGTCCAGGTCCCGCAGCACCAGGCGCGCCTGCACCTCGACCTCCCGGCCGACGGCGGTGATCGTGACCTGCCGGTTCGTGCGATCGACCAGCTGGGTAGCGAGCAGCGTCTCGAGCTCCCGGATCGCCGTGCTGAAGGCCGACTGCGACACGAAGCAGGCTGCAGCCGCATTGCCAAAATGTCCGTGCTCGGCGAGCGCGACGAAGTAGCGCAACTGCTTGACGGTAGGGTATTTCACGGGATCTCCGAACTATTCATAAAATCGATCATAGTATGATAAATAAACCATTTTATTTAACAAGTAGGCCCGCCTATCATGCCTGCAGTTTCCGGCGACACGGGAGTTGCGCCATGCAGGTCAACACCGGGATCAGCGAAGAATCCCGCCAGCAGATCGCCGGCCACCTGGCGCGGCTGCTGGCTGACACCTACACGTTGTATCTCAAGACGCACAACTATCACTGGAACGTCACGGGTCCGCTGTTCAACACGCTGCACCTGATGACCGAGCAGCAGTACACGGAGCTGGCGGCCGCCGTCGACGAGATCGCGGAGCGCATTCGCGCGCTCGGCCTGAAGGCGCCCGGCAGCTACGCCGAGTTCTCGAAGCTCGCCTCGGTCGACGAGGCGAAGGGCGGCGAGAGTGCCGAGCAGATGATCGAGCAGCTAGTGCTCGGCCAGGAGGCGGTCGTGCGCACCGCGCGCAGCGCCATAGAGCCGGCCGATGCAGCGAACGACGAGCCCACGCTCGACCTGTTGACGCAGCGCATGCAGATCCACGAGAAAAACGCGTGGATGCTGCGCAGCATGCTGGAATCCTGAAACCATTAGTACCGACACGAGGAGGAGATACGAAATGTTAGAGAATCGCGAAGGGCAACGCGTCCCGCAGGCGAAATTCCGCACCCGCGTAGACCACGACTGGGTAGACCTGAGCACGGACGACGTGTTCAAGGGCAAGACCGTCGTCGTGTTCTCGCTGCCTGGTGCTTTCACGCCGACCTGCTCGTCATCGCACGTGCCGCGTTTCGACCAGCTGGCCGAGCGCTTCCGCCAGCTCGGCGTCGACGAGATCGTCTGCCTGTCGGTCAACGACGCCTTCGTCATGAACGAGTGGAAGGAAGCACAGAAGGCGAAGAACGTGCTGTTCCTGCCGGACGGCAACGGCCAGTTCACCGAGGGCATGGGCATGCTCGTCGGCAAGGAAGACCTCGGCTTTGGCAAGCGCTCCTGGCGCTACTCGATGCTGGTCAAGGACGGCATCATCGAGAAGATGTTCATCGAGCCCCAGGAGCCGGGCGACCCGTACGGCGTGTCCGACGCCGACACGATGCTCGAGTACCTCGCTCCGGACGCACCGAAGCCGCTCGACATCGCCGTGTTCTCGCGCAAGGGCTGCCCGCACTGTGCGCGTGCGAAGGGCCTGCTGCGTGACGCCGGCATCGCCTTCGAGGAGCTCGAGCTGAACCGCGAGTACACCGATCGCTCGCTGCGCGCCGTCGCCGACGCGACGAGCCTGCCGCAGGTGTTCATCAACGGCGCGAAGGTCGGTGGCGCGGACGACCTCGAGAAGTGGCTCAAGGAAAACAAGATCACCGAGGAGCAGCGCACCGCTGCCTGAGGAATCTCCCCCTCTGTGAGGCCTCTCCCCCCCGGCCTCAGGAGTCGTGGCCCGGCGCAAGCCGGGCCTTTTTTTGCGCCCCCGATCCGTGCGCCGCACCCGGTCGTCTCCTGTTATCCTGTCCCGCCCGCATTCCTGATCACTACGGAGCGAGACCGTGAGCAGCATTCCACTGAAAGACGCTTCCCTGCTGAAGACCGGCGCGTACATCGACGGCAGCTGGGTCGACGCCGACGACGGCAGCACCTACGACGTGGAAAACCCGGCGAACGGCCGGGTCATCGCGCAGGTGGCCCAGTGCGGCACGGACGAGACGCGGCGGGCGATCGAGGCGGCGGAACGCGCGATGCCGGCGTGGCAGCGCAAGTCCGCGAAAGAGCGCTCGGACCTGCTGCGCGAGCTGTTCCGGCTGATGATGGACGCGCAGGAAGACCTGGCGCAGATCATGACGGCGGAACAGGGCAAGCCGCTCGCGGAATCCCGCGGCGAAGTCGCCTACGGCGCCAGCTTCATAGAGTGGTTCGCCGAGGAAGCCAAGCGCGTCTATGGCGACACGATCCCGGGTCCGGACACGGACAAGCGTATCGTCGTGATCCGCCAGCCGGTCGGCGTCGTCGCCTGCATCACGCCGTGGAATTTCCCGAACGCGATGCTCGCGCGCAAGATTGCCCCGGCGCTGGCCGTGGGCTGCACGGTCGTCTGCAAGCCGGCGAACGCAACGCCGCTGTCCGCCAATGCGTTCGCGGAGCTCGCCGAGCGTGCCGGCATCCCGGCCGGCGTCGTCAACATCGTGAGCGGCAGGACCTCCGACATCGGCGAGGAGATGACGTCGAACCCGGTCGTGCGCAAGCTGACCTTCACCGGCTCGACACCGGTCGGCAAGAAGCTCGTTGCCGACTGCGCGAAAACGATGAAACGCACGTCGATGGAACTCGGTGGCAACGCCCCGTTCATCGTCTTCGACGACGCCGACCTCGAGGCAGCCGTCGACGGCGCGATCGCGTCGAAGTTTCGCAACGCCGGCCAGACCTGCGTCTGCGCGAACCGGATTCTCGTGCAGGACGGAATCTACGACGCCTTCGCGGCGAAGCTCGCGGAAAAGACGAAGCAGCTCAAGGTCGGCGACGGCACCGAGGAAGGCGTCGAGATCGGCCCGCTGATCAACGAGAAAGCCGCGAACGACGTGCTCGAGTTCATCGAGGACGCCGTCGGCGCAGGCGCCTCCGCCGTCGCCGGCGGCGGACGCTCGGATCTCGGCAGCTGCTTCATCCAGCCGACCGTGCTGACGAACGTGAACGACCGCATGCGGGTGTTCCGCGAGGAAATCTTCGGGCCAGTCGCGCCGCTGTTCCGCTTCAAGACCGAGGAAGAAGCAATCCGCATGGCGAACGACACCCCGTTCGGCCTCGCCAGCTATTTCTACGCCCGCGACATGGGCCGGGTCTGGCGCGTCGGCGAGGGGCTCGAATACGGCATCGTCGGCATCAACACCGGTCTCATTTCGAATGCAGCCGCGCCGTTCGGCGGCGTCAAGGAGTCGGGCCAGGGCCGCGAAGGCTCGAAGTACGGCATGGACGACTATCTCGAGATCAAGTACCTGTGCATGGGCGGCGTCGACGCCTGACAGGCCGCCCCGCGTCGATGTCCGATTCCGGCCAATCGACCCGTTCGGCGCGCGTATACTGGCGCTTCCTGACCGGAGTGCCGCCTTGCACGAAGAAATTCTCGACCGGGCCCGGCTGGCCCGCGACCCGCGCTTCGACGGACGATTCTTCGTCGGCGTGCGCACGACCGGCATCTACTGCCGGCCGGTCTGCCCGGCCGTCGCGCCGCGGCGTGAAAACGTCGAGTTCTTCCCGAGCGCGGCCGCCGCCGGCGAGGCCGGCTACCGGCCGTGCCTGCGCTGCCGGCCGGAAAGTGCGCCCGGTTCGCCGGCCTGGGCAGGGACGTCGACGACCGTCCGCCGCGGCCTGCGCCTGATCGACGCCGGCGCCCTCGACGCGGACAGCGTCGAGCGGCTCGCCGAGCGGCTCGGCGTCACGAGCCGCCACCTGCACCGGCTGTTCACGACGCACGTCGGCGCCTCGCCGCTCGCGGTCGCGCAGACCCGCCGCCTGCACTTCGCGAAGCGGCTGGTCGACGAGACGCAACTGCCGCTCGGCGACGTCGCGATCGCGGCCGGCTACGGCAGCGTGCGCCGCTTCAATGACGCGTTCCGGCGCAACTGGGGACGCCCGCCGCGCGAGCTGCGCCGGCAGCGCCGGCAGCCGGCAGTCGACGGCGCGACGCTGACCGTGACGCTGCCGCGCCGCGAGCCCTACGCCTGGTCGCAGGTGACGGACTACTACGCGCTGCGTGCGATTCCCGGCGTCGAGGAGTGCACGGCCGGCGTCTACCGCCGGGCACTCGTCGTCGGCGACGCCGATGCAATCGTCGAGGTGCGCGACGGCCCCGCGGGCTGCCTGCGCCTCGGTCTCGGCAACGTGCCGGCCGAGCGCCTGTTCGATCTCGTACGAACGGCGCGCGACGTGTTCGACACCGATGCGCCGACGCACGAGATCGCGGAGGCGCTCTCCGTCGATCCGCGCCTGCGCGGTCTGCTCGAACGGCTGCCGGGCGTGCGCGTCCCCGGCGCCTGGGACGGCTTCGAACTCACCGTGCGCGCGATCCTCGGCCAGCAGATCTCGGTGCGCGCGGCGACGACGATCGCGGGTCGCATCGTTGCCCGTTACGGCACGCCGCTCGCGAGGCCGTCAGGCGCGCTGACCCACCTGTTTCCGACCGCTGAGAAGCTGCGCCGCGCTCGCTTCAGCCGCATCGGGCTCGTGCAGAGCCGCGCGCGGACACTCCGCCAGCTCGCGGCCGCCGTCTGCGACGGCGACGTGCATTTCGACCCGCTGCAGGACGCGGACGACTTTCGCCGCCGCCTGACCGCGATTCGCGGCATCGGCGACTGGACGGCGCAATACGTCATGCTGCGCGCACTGAAACATCCCGACGCGCTGCCCTCGTCGGACCTCGGGCTGATCCGGGCGCTCGAGCCGGGGCGGCGGGTCACGCCGCGCGAGCTCGAAGCGCGCGCGGAAGCCTGGCGACCCTGGCGGGCGTACGGAGCAATGCTCCTGTGGAGCGCCGCGTAGCAGGGCGCAGGATGGCATTTCGCGCGACGCTCCCCTGGAGCGCCGCGGCGCAAGACGGAGGATGAGACCGTGTATTACCGCTACCTCTCCACCCCGATCGGCGACCTGCTGCTCGCCGGCACGGACTCGGCACTGACGCTGATCAGCTTCCCCGAGGGCAGCGGCCGGCGCGATCCTGGACCGGACTGGATATTTTCGGAGAAGCCGTTCGCCGAGGCTGCCGCGCAGCTCACCGCCTATTTCGCCGGCGAGCGCCGCGAGTTCGACCTGCCGCTGGCGCCCGGCGGCACCCGCTTCCAGCGCCGCGTGCTCGACGAAGTCCGGAAGATCCCATACGGAACAACGACTTCCTACGGCGAGATCGCGCGCCGCATCGGTCGCCCGAGCGCGCTGCGCGCGGTCGGCCGGGCAAACGGCTGGAACCCCCTGCCGATCGTAATCCCCTGCCACCGGGTGGTCGGCGCCGGTGGCGAGCTGACCGGCTTCGGCGGCGGGCTCGAGGCCAAGGAGGCCCTGCTGCGCCACGAACTGGAGCACAGCGGCCTGCTGCGCCAGGCGACGCCGGATCAAATGTAGCGTGTTCGCAACATCCGTGACCGTGCGGTTTTCGACCCGGCACCGGGGCAATGCGCGAACTTGTTACATTATTTGAAAGCTTTCAGTACCATACGCCCCTTGAGAATTCGAAACCGGATTCGGTGCCGGCGCGCCCGCGCTGTTGTTGCCGAAACAACGACCGGTTCGTGAGCTTCGGCACTGGATGGAGAGCCAATCATGCACATCACGTTGAGGGTCAGTCAGGGGGTCGTACTGGCCGCACTTGCGCTGGCAGCCTGGCCGGCGGCGGCGCAGACCGAGAACCGCACGGCTGACATTCTTCTCGAAGAAATCATCGTCACCGGCACCAAGCGCGCCGGCGGCATCGACGTCCAGGACGCTCCGGTAGCCATCACGGCCTACAACGAGTCGCAACTCGACGCGATGCACATCCGTGACGTCACCGCGATCGGCTACTCCGCGCCGAGCGTGCAGCTGGAAGACATCGGCACGGCGCGCGGCACGGCGAACTTCTCGATCCGCGGCCTCGGTATCAACAGCTCGATCCCGTCTATCGACCCGACGGTCGGCGTGTTCGTCGACGGCATGTACCTCGGCATCAACGCCGGCGTCGTGCTGGACATCTTCGACCTCGAGGGCATCGAGGTGCTGCGCGGACCGCAGGGCCTGCTGTTCGGCAAGAACGTGACCGGCGGCGCGGTGCTGCTGCGCACGACGCGGCCCAGCGACGAGTTCCGCTTCAAGGGCCGCCTCGCGACCGAGACCGGCGACAACCAGTACGCGTCGGCCATCGTCTCCGGCCCGCTGAGCGACGAGCTGCGCGGCAAGTTCGCCGTGCACTACAACGACGACGGCGGCTATTTCACGAACCTCGCCACCGGCGCGGACCACGGCCTCGCGCAGACCGCGCTGTATCGCGGCGCGCTGGACTGGACGCCGACGGACCGCATCGGCGTGCTGCTGCGCCTCGAGTACGGCGACTCCGAGGGTGACGGCCCGGCCTCGCAGAACCAGGGCCTGTTCGGCACCGAGAGCTTCGACTTCTCGATCGACGAGCCCGGCCGCTACGACAACCAGTGGAACCAGGCGATCCTCGAGACGACCTTCGACGTCGACTTCGGCGACGGCCAGATCGTCAACATTCTCGGCTGGCGCGACTACGAATCGGCGACGCTCGGCGATATCGATGCATCCGCTTCGAGCATCACGGTGCCGCCGCCGTTCCCGCAGATCTTCTTCTTCCATGCGCCGGCGCTGACCGAGCAGGACCAGGTGTCGAACGAGCTGCGCTATTCCGGCAGCTTCGACAACGTCTACCTGACGACCGGCATCTACTATTTCACGCAGGATCTCCTGTACCTCGAGAACCGGCTGATCCCGCCGGCCGGCCTGAACATCACCGGCGGCGGCACGCAGGAATCCGACACGGTCGCGGTCTTCGCGTCCGCGGATATCGCGCTGAACGACGCGTTCACCCTGAACCTCGGCGCGCGCTACACGCGCGAGGAGAAGGAAGCCGCGATCGCGACGATCCTGTTCAACACCTGCTCGATCGCCGACCGCGGCTGCTTCGCGACCGACCTGAACGACTCGCGGTCCTGGAACAACTTCACGCCGAAGATCGGCCTGCAGGTACAGCCGAACGACACGACCCAGCTCTACGGTTTCTGGACCAAGGGCTTCCGTTCGGGAGGCTACAACATGCGCCACACGGCGGCCGCAATCCCGAACCAGAGCTTCGATGACGAAGAGCAGAGCTCGTTCGAAGTCGGCGTCAAGAAGGACTTCGCCGACGGCCGCGTCCGGGTCAACGCGGCGGCCTACTACAACACGATCGAAGACATGCAGCGCGAGGTGAACCTGTCCGACCCGGTGGTCGGCGTCGTGCAGCTGATCCGCAACACGGCGGACGCGACGATCACGGGCGTGGACCTCGAGGCCAGCTGGGTCATTTCCGACTCGCTGTACCTGACGACGAGCCTCGGCTACGTCGACGGCCAGTATGACGAGGTGAGCTTCGACCTGAACGGCGACGGCGTCGTCGACCGCAATGACCGCGAACTCGAACTGCCGCGCCTCGCGCCCTGGTCCTACGGTGCGCAGCTGACCTACACCCGCGACTACTCGTGGGGCGGCCTGACGGTGCAGGGCAGCGGCTATCGCCGCGACCCGGCGAAGTACACCGACAACAACCGCGGTTCGCTGCGGGCCGCGGACATGTTCGACGCGAACATCATCGTCGACCTGATGGACGGCCGCCTGAGCCTGTCGGCCTTCGGCAAGAACCTGAAGGACGAGGTGACGATCGGCGGCGACACCCAGCTGCCGGCGAACTTCCCGGGCGGTCCGGCGTTCTTCTACCCGCCGCTGGCCGGCCCGAAGGCGACCTTCTCGCCGCTGAACAAGGGCCGCATTTACGGCTTCGAGCTGATCTACCGCGTCGAGTAAGCGCGGACTCTGCGAGTACGAAAAGCCCCGGCTTCGGCCGGGGCTTTTTTTTTTGCGGGAACGTCGCCGGACGCCGGCTCCGGGCCGCTTCAGTCGACGTCCGCGAGCCGGACGATCTGCTTGCCGACGTTGCCGCCTTTCAGCATGTCGATGAAGGCCTGCGGGGCGTTGTCGATGCCGTCGACGCGCGTCTCGCGATAGCGCAGGCGGCCTTCCTCGAGCCAGACGCTCGCCTTGCGCACGTACTCGAGGCAGGCGTCGCGATCGTCGGTCACGATGAAGCCGCGCACCGTCAGCCGGCGGCCGATGATCAGCCCCATGCCCCGCGGACCCGGCTCCATCCGCTCGTCGTTGTAGCTGCTGATCATGCCGCACAGCGCGATGCGCCCGAAGTTGCGCATGTTCCACAGCGCGCCCTCGAAGATCTCGCCGCCGACGTTCTCGAAGTCGACGTCGATGCCGTCCGGGCAGACGCCGGCAATGCTCTTCGCCACGTTGTCGCTGTTCCGGTAGTTGAATACCGCGTCGTAGCCGAACTCGTCCTGGCACAGCGCGACCTTCTCGTCGGAGCCTGCACAGCCGGTGACGCGGCAGCCGTGAATCTTCGCGAGCTGCCCGACCACGCTGCCGACGGCACCGGAGGCCGCGGACACGAACACGGTCTCGCCCGCCTTCGCGGCGCCGATCTTCATCAGGCCGACCCAGGCGGTCATGCCCGGCATGCCGAGAATGCCGAGGTGGTAGGACAGCGGGACGGCGCCGCGCTCGATCTTGTGCAGCCCGCTGCCGTCGGAAACCGAGTAGTCTTCCCAGCCGAGCATGCCGCTGACGTAGTCGCCCTCGGCAAAGGCCTCGTTACGGCTGGCGACGACCCGGCCCACGACGCCGCCCTCGAGCACCTCGCCGAGCCCGAACGGCGGCACGTAGGACTTGCGGTCGTCCATGCGGCTGCGCATGTAAGGGTCGACCGACAGGAAGAGGTTGCGCACGAGCAGTTCACCGTCGGCCGGTTCCGGCACCGCTTCCTCGGTGAGGGTGAAATTCTCGCGGCTCACCCAGCCCTGCGGGCGGCTGGCCAGCCGTACCTGGCGATTCTTTTCGTTCGACATGCCCGTTGCTCCGAATGGCTGCGGGCACAGGGTACCGCAGGCGGCCGCGCGCGGTCGCGTCAGAGCGTGCGGTCCTGCAGCGCCAGCACCGCGGGCGTGGGTTCCGCGCCCGGCAGCAGCCGGTCGTCGTCGACGAGGCGCCCGATCGTCGTCGTCAGCGGCAGCACGCCGGCCCAGACCGGGATCTCGTAGTCCTCCTCCTCGTCGACCGGCAGGCCGGCCGAGATCTTGGCCGAGGCCTCGTCGATCGCGACCGCGATGACCCCGGTCATGCGGACTTCCTTCTCGAGCGGCGCGCGCAGTTCGGCCCAGCGCCCGGGCATCAGGTGTTCGCTGATCGCGCGCATCGCGTGCAGCTTGGCCTCGTCGCCTTCCACCAGCGCCGGTTCCCCGTACACGGTGACCGAGCGGTAGTTCATCGACGAGTTGAACGCCGAGCGGGCCAGCACGATGCCGTCCAGCAGCGTGACGTTGATCGCCACCCGCTCCGTCGCCTCGAGCAGGCGGATGACCCGCGCCTTGCGCGCGCCGTGCAGGTAGAGCGTTTCGCCGTCACGCGCGTAGATCATCGGCACGACGACCGGCTCGCCGTCCTGCACGAAGGCCGCGTGCGCGACGAGGCCGCTGTCCAGGATGCGGTGCACGGTGGCGCGGTCGTAGGCCGCCTTGTCCTTGAGCTGGCGCACGCGGTTGCGGCGCTCGACCCGGTAGTCCTCTGCCATGATTTCCCCCGAATGATCAGTGCAGGAAGCGCGGTGCCAGCGTCAGCGCGACGGCCGACACGAGCACGACGCCGATAAGATTCAGTACCAGCCCGGCGCGCGCCATCTTCGGAATGGTCAGCATGCCCGAGCCGAACACGATCGCGTTCGGCGGCGTGGCGACGGGCAGCATGAAGGCGCAGCTCGCGGCCAGCGTGACCGGCACGGTCAGCACGATCGGGTCGATGCCTGCCTCGATCGCGATGGCGCCGACGACCGGCAGGAAGGTGGCCGTCGTGCCGATGTTGCTGGTCAGCTCGGTCAGGAAAATGATCAGACCGGCAACCAGCGCCACGAGCAGCGGCAGCGGCAGCGTGCCGAGCGTGTTCAGCGCGTCGCCGATCCAGGCCGCGAGCCCGGTGTCGCTGACCGCGCTGGCGAGCGCGAGCCCGCCGCCGAACAGGTACAGGATGCCCCAGGGCAGCTTCTCCGCGTACTCCCAGCGCAGCAGCAGCGGGTCGTCCTCCTTCGCGCCGCTCGGGATCAGGAACAGCGCGATCGCGCCGGCCATCGCGATGCCGGAATCGTCGAGCGCCGACAGCCCGGGCAGCTTGACCAGCAGCGGCCGCAGGATCCAGGTCGTCGCCATCAGCACGAACACGACGGCCACGCGCTTCTCCGGCACCGAGATCGGCCCCAGGTCCTCCTTCATTCGGCGCAGCGCAGCGCGGCCCTCGGCCGAGGTCCGGAAGTCGACGCGGAATACCCAGCGGGTCAGCGCGACCCAGGCGAGCGGCAGCAGCATCGCCGACAGCGGCAGCCCGACCAGCATCCAGCTCGCGAAATCGATCGAGCGGCCGTAGTTGTCGAGCATGAAGGCGGCCATCATCGCGTTCGGGGCGGTGCCGACCAGCGTCGCCATGCCGCCGATTGTCGCCGCGTAGGCGACGCCGAGCAGCAGCGCGTACTGGAAATCGTGCTTCGCGTCCTCGTCGAGCGAGCCTACGGTCGCGTGGATGACCGTGATGATCGACACCGCGATCGGCAGCAGCATCATCGTCGTCGAGGTGTTCATGACCCACATGCTGAGCAGCGCGCTCGCCAGCATGAAGCCGCCGACCAGCGAGCGGCCGTTGCCGCCCGTGTACTGCAGCACCGTCAGCGCGATCCGCCGGTGCAGGTTCCAGCGCTGCATCGCGAACGCCACGATGAAGCCGCCGAGGAACAGGAAGATGACCTTGTTCGCGTAGTGCGGCGCGGTGTCGCCGATGTCCGCGATGCCGAGCAGCGGGAACAGCACCAGCGGCAGGAACGCGGTGATCGCGATCGGCACGGCCTCCGTCGCCCACCAGACCGCCATCAGCAAGCCCATCGCAGCCGTCGTCCACGCGGCCGGCGACAGGCCGTCCGGCACGTCGCTGACCAGCAACGCCGTGGCCAGCAGCGGCCCGAGCGCCAGTCCGACCCACTGGTGCCGTGCGCGTCCCTTCGCTGTTGCGTCCGTCACCTGCGATTCACCCCTCGCGTACCGACAAGCCGCCAAGGGTACCGGAGCCGACCGGGGCGGACGAGCCTCGTCGTCGCCGCCCGCTTCGACGCGGCCAGGGCACATCTTGCGAGAGGTTAGCCAAGGACCACAAGATGTAGTAGCATCGCCCGCGTACCAACCCGGTACGCACGGAGATGGGGTGTCTTAAGGCAAGTTCGTCGCCGTCGCGGGCGCGGAAGCCCGTTGCGGACAGTGGCCGGATGCGATCCCTCTCGTCCGCCGGTCGCCCAGATGCTGCACCCGGAGCAGCGTCCGCTTGACGACGGGACGAATCGACAGGGGCGGGCAATACCACTCTGACAGGATCCGATAGGGACGTCGGCCGGCAGAACCTGCCTCGATCGCGCCGACGGCACCTTCCGCTTGAAGCCGCCCGTTCGCGGGCGGCTTTTTTAATGCCGGCGCGACGGCGCTCGCCAGCAGGCCGGCCGCTTGTGTAAGGTCTCGGACCATCCCGACCCGGAGCACCGCCCATGCAGAACCCGAACGAGCGCCCGGCCGGCCTGTCGCAGAGCGCCTACGTGCCGCTCGCCGACGGCGAGGAGTACCAGCCCTACGTGCCGGCGGACGTCGCGCCGCCCGAGTTCACGCTAAAGGCCCTGCTGCTCGGCGTCTTTTTCGGCATCGTGTTCGGCGCCGCCAACGCCTACCTCGGCCTGCGCGCGGGCCTGACGATCAGCACCTCGATCCCGGTCGCCGTCATGACCGTGGCCGCGTTCAAGGCGCTCGAGTCGGTCGGCCACGGCGGGCACATCCTCGAGGCGAACCTGTCGCAGACGATCGGCTCGGCCTCGAGCTCGCTCGCGAGCGGCGTGATCTTCACGCTGCCGGCCCTGTTCCTGTGGGGCCTCGCGCCCGGCCTGCTGCAGATGACGCTGCTCGCGATGTGCGGCGGCCTGATCGGCATCCTGTTCATGATCCCGCTCAGGCGCCTCCTGATCCGGGGCGAGCACGGCCGGCTGCCGTATCCGGAAGGCACCGCCTGCGCCGAGGTGCTGGTCGCGAACGAGGTCGGCGGGAAGAATGCGCGCTACGTCTTCTACGGCCTCGGGCTCGGCGCCTTCTTCAAGTTCCTGACCTCGTGGCTGCAGGTGCTGCCGGGCTCGGTCGCGGCGAAACTGCCGTTCATCCGCAAGGGCGAGGTCGGCATGGATCTGTCGGCCGCGCTGTTCGGCGTCGGCTACATCCTCGGGCCGCGCATCGCGGCGGTCATGGTCGGCGGCGGGCTGCTGGCCTGGGTGGTCATCATCCCGGGTATCAACGCGTGGGGCGACGCCTTCACCGCGCCGGTCTTCCCGGAGACCGTGCGCCTGATCCGCGACATGTCGCCGGCCGAGCTGTGGACGCGCTACGTGCGCTACATCGGCGCCGGCGCCGTGGCGACCGCCGGCATCATCACGCTGATCCGCTCGATCCCGGTCATGCTGCAGAGTTTCCGCATCGGCGCCGGCGAGCTGTCGCAACGCGTCGGCGGCGACGACAGCCCGGCGGTGGTGAGCCGCACGGACAACGACCTGCCGCTGCGCTTCGTCGGCCTCGCGCTGCTCGGCGTCGCGCTGGTGCTGGCCTTCGTGCCCGCCGTGTTCGGCGATATCGGCGGCCTCGCGATCCGGATGGTCGCAGCGGTCTGCGTCGTCGTGTTCGCGTTCTTTTTCGTGACCGTCGCCTCGCGCATCGTCGGCCTGGTCGGCGTGACCTCGAATCCCACCAGCGGCATGACCATCGCTTCGCTGCTCGGCACCGCCGGCGTGTTCCTGGTGATGGGCTGGACGGACCTGGCCGGCAAGGCCGGCGCGCTGACCGTCGGCTGCGTCGTCGCGATCGCCGCGTCCATCGCCGGCGACACCTCCCAGGACCTCAAGACCGGCTTCCTGCTCGGCGCGACGCCGCGCCGGCAGCAGACCGGCGAACTGATCGGAGTGCTGACCTCGGCGACCTTCGTCTGCCTGTCGGTGCTGCTGCTCGCGAACACGTTCGGCTTCGGCGGCACCGAGCTGCCGGCGCCGCAGGCAACGCTGATGAAGCTGGTCATCGAGGGCGTGCTGGACCAGCAGCTGCCCTGGGGCTTCGTCGCGCTCGGCATCGGGCTCGCGCTCGCCTGCGAACTGCTCAAGATCCCGTCGCTGCCGTTCGCGGTCGGCGTTTACCTGCCGGTGTCGACTATGACGCCGCTGTTCCTGGGTGGCCTGCTGCGCGGCTTTTTCGAGCGCCGCGCCGCGTCGGCCGAACAGGCGGCGGACCGCCGCGAGCGCGGCATCCTGCTCGGCAGCGGGTTCGTCGGCGGTGAGGGTCTGCTCGGCGTCGGCATCGCCGCCGTGGCCTTCGTCCAGGGCGCCAAGCCGGCGGGTTTCGGCACCGACTGGCTCGGCGCGCCGGGGCTCGTGCCGTTTGCCGGGCTGGTCGCGTTCGGTTTCCTCGTTGCGGGTTTCGCGCGGCTGGTGCAGCGGCGCTAGGGCCCGATTGCGCGGTGCCTGCCCCGGGTTCGGTGGTTGCGGAGGCGCGACCCCGGGGCCGCCTTTGCAGGGACGCTGTGAATACGTCCCTGTACGCTCCGGGCTCGGCATCCCTGCC
>ERZ869936.1568-NODE-1568-length-15934-cov-6.326721_pt1 | contig 15934 bp, 6 predicted proteins | sample MGYA00520876_ERZ869936 | MGnify/ENA primary metagenome ERZ869936 (study PRJEB32218, sample SAMN09650985) | biofilter metagenome | isolation source: enrty point of leading RO module | place: Saudi Arabia: Thuwal, RO plant located on Red Sea | collected 2016-02-17 ...
GCGCGTTGAACCAGAACCCTCTCACACCTCCGGTGTTCAACAGCATCCACCGCCCGGCCGCCCACGTCGAGACGTGCAAGCACCAGCTCGAGGACATCCTCGCCATCCCCGCCGAGGACGCGATCCCGGCTTCCGCGAAGAACGGGATCGGCATCGAGGACATCCTCGAGGCGGTGGTCGAGCGTGTCCCGCCGCCGAAGGCGATGGAGGACGACCTCCTGCGTGCCTCGGTCTTCGACTCGGTCTATGACGCCTACCGCGGCGTGATCTCCTATGTGCGCGTCTTCAGCGGCACGATCCGCAAGCGGCAGAAGATCAAGCTGTTCGCCGCGAACAAGACCTACGAGGTCAAGGAATGCGGCGTCTTCACCCCCAAGATGCTGGCGCGCGACGAACTGATCCCCGGCGACGTGGGCTACGTGATCGCCAACATGAAGTCGGCCGACGAGGCGAAGATCGGCGACACGATCACCGACGCCACCCACTCCGCGCCGAAGCCGCTGCCCGGCTACAAGGAGATCCAGCCGATGGTCTTTTCCGGGATCTACCCGGTCGACAGCTCCGACTACGAGGGGCTCAAGGCGGCGATGGCGAAGCTGCAGATCAACGACGCGGCCTTCACCTTCATGCAGGAAAGCTCCACCGCGCTCGGCTTCGGCTTCCGCTGCGGCTTCCTCGGGCTGCTGCACATGGAGATCATCCAGGAGCGGCTGCGGCGCGAGTTCAACATGGACGTCATCTCGACCTACCCGTCGGTGATCTATCAGGTGACCAAGACCAACGGTGAGGAGGTGATCGTCGACAACCCGTCCTTCCTCCCCGAACCACAGGAGATCGAGGAAGTCCGCGAGCCGATGGTGCGCTGCTTCATCATGATTCCCGGCGACTACATCGGCGACGTGATGGCGCTGGTGATGGAGAAGCGGGGCGAGCTGACGCATACCGAGACGATGGACGAGACGCGGGTGATGCTCACCTGCGAGCTACCGCTGTCCGAGATCCTGGTCGACTTCAACGACCGCCTGAAGTCGATGACCCGCGGCTACGGCTCGATGGACTACGAGCACGCCGGCTACCGCCCGGCCAAGATGGTGAAGATGGACATGCTCATCGCCGGCGAACCGGTCGAGGCGTTCTCGACGATCGTCCACCGGGAGAAGGCGGAAGGCTACGGACGGGCGCTGGCGGTGCGGCTCAAGGATGTGATCCCGCAGCAGCTTTTCGTGGTGGCGATCCAGGCCTGCATCGGCGGCAAGATCATCGCCTCCGAGCGGATCTCGGCGATGCGCAAGAACGTGACCGCCAAGTGCTACGGCGGCGACATCACCCGGAAGCGCAAGCTGCTCGAGAAGCAGAAGAAGGGTAAGGAGAAGATGAAGGCCTTCGGCAAGGTGAGCATTCCGCAGGAGGCGTTCATCAAGGTTTTGAAGAGCGGCGATTGAGGGGTGGCGCAAGGCGATGCCTTGCGAGGGGTGGGCGAAGCGATGCTTCGCCTCGTGCCGGTCCGGATCGGGACACGGCATCGCCGTGTCCAGCGGCTCGCGAAGCATCGCTTCGCACCACGTTCAGGGGTTTGGCGGGTAGTCGAAGGTGATCGGGGTCTCCGGATCGAAATGGAGCGTGCCGTCGGGAAGCAAAGTGGCACCTACGGCTTTGAATTGCAGACGTTCGTCGGGCAGTCGCCTCAGCTGAATCGGCTCGCCGTCGAAGGGAGAAATCAGGGGGTCGATGGTGAGTGCTTCGATGCTCTCGGGATACGTGCCTGTTTTGTGCCGGTGGAGTTCGGCGGCGATGGAGAGGCGGTGGAAGCGGAGGTGGAGGATTCGTAGCATGGACAATCCAAGGCCGTCTTGAATGTAGGTCCAGTCGTCCCAGTTGTCGCTCCAGGGACTGCTGAACGCGTGCGTTCGAGGGTCGATGTGAAACTTATAGGATTTCAGATCCGCGAAGGTGAAGAAGTGGGGGTCGGCAGCTTCTGGAAGGCCTCGCAGGATGGGGACAAGCGATTCGACGTCCTCGGCCAGATTGGCCTGCCGATAGCCAATGGGTTTTGCCTCCCACCACCAATCGGCCAGGGTTGCTCGTCTTTTGCCCCAGCCATCGCCCCATGTGAGGTCGGATAGCCCAACGGAGATAGGCTGATTGGTGATATGTTCGTCCTCCGCATACGTGTGGCAAAGACGATGAAGCCGACATTCTTCAGCTTGCAGGTAGGGAAGGACGGAGTCGACGGAAGCCAGAGCTGAATCGAGTTTCCCGAGCTGGCGAGGATTGCTTCGCAGGTTTGCGATGAGAAGCGGTAGTCCTTCCACGGCTCGCTGCAAAACCGTGTCATCAACCCACCACCAGTAAGGTGTCGGATCTTGCCAGACATCGACCAGATGGATTGCCAGAATGAAATCCCGGACCGCGCCGTCTGAATCTCCTGACTCCGCGAGGAGCGAACTGTGGAAGATCAGAAAATTCCCGGACCAGCCGGCGATCTGGGCCGCGTAATTGGGGTGATTGTCGGACGTTGAAACGCTTGGATTGAGAAGGCCCCAGTCAGCCATGAGTTCGTCGACCTTCCGTCGCTGCGTTTGAAGTTTTGAAACGAGGTTCTCTGCCAGGAGCTTCTGAGTGAGCCCGGGTTCGGGTCTGATCATGGCGCCCCGCAGATCGGCGAAAGGATTGGGTGAGGTGCCGTTCACGTATTCGGAGTAAGCGGGGCGTCTGAAGCCCATCGCAATGAAGACCTTGCCCGGGTGAATGATCCGCAGGGCCTCTCTGAAAGATCTCTTCTGAACCTCGACCAAACCATCTTCTGGGGAGGGCAGATCAGGCTGCATCGGGATGTTCATCCCCCGCAACTGCTCGAGGGTGGCGTCGATCTTGCCTTGTCCCCAGCGATTGACGCCCCAGTAGAACACCACCACTCCGACCACCGCCACGAAGGGCGCGATCGCGAGGAATCGGTGGACGCGCTTGGAGCGGATCAGCCGCCAGAGCCATTTCGGGAGACGCATGGTGCCATGCCCTACGGAGTTTGAGGTATGCACCTTGCGAACGGAGGATCGCATCTTCTACCGCGAAGATCGGGACTACATTCAAGGTTCTCCAAATCGAAGGGGTTGCTTGAGTTGTATGTAGTTCCCCCTTCAGGGGGTCTTCCGGTGCCTGGAGATGGGAGGTCGAAGCCGAGGTCGAGAAATGGTTGTGGTCGATGGATGGATGAGTGGTGCGGAGCCGCACCGGTGTCGCGGGAAGACCCCCTGAAGGGGGGACTACATACGCGTGGAGGCCAGCTCGGCGGCGAGGAAGGGGGCGGTGCGGGAGCGCTTGGATCGGGCGATCTTCTCGGGTGGTCCCTGGACGACGATCTTTCCACCGCCGTCGCCGCCCTCGGGGCCGAGGTCGACGATCCAGTCGGCCTCGGCGGCGACCGCCATGTGGTGTTCGATGACGACCACGGAGTGGCCCTCGTCGACGAGGCGATGGAGGACGTCGATGAGCTTCCTCACGTCCTCGAGGTGGAGGCCGACGGTCGGCTCCTCGATGAGATACAGATTGCGGATTGCGGATTGCGGATTGCGGATCTGCTCCCTGGCGGAGCGTCCACGGATGAGCTGGGAGACGAGCTTGATGCGCTGGGCCTCGCCGCCGGAAAGGGTCGGTGAGGGCTGGCCGAGTTGGAGGTAGCCGAGGCCGGTGTCGGCGAGGAGCTGGAGCGGCGTGGCGATGCGTGGCTGGCTTTCGAAGAAGGAGGCGGCTTCCTCGATGGTGAGATGCAGGACTTCGCCGATGTGCTTTCCCCGAAAGCGGACCTCGAGGGTGGCGGGGTTGTAGCGTTGCTCGTCGCAGGCCTCGCAGGGGACCCAGGTGGTGGGGAGGAAGTCCATTTCGAGCTTCACGCGTCCGTTGCCCTCGCAGACCGGACATCGACCGTCGCCGGTGTTGAAGGAGAAACGCGAGGCGTCGTAGCCGCGCATGCGGGCGTCGGGGAGCTGGGCGAAGAGTTTCCTTATGTCGTCGAAAACCTTCACGTAAGTCGCCGGGCAGGAGCGGGACGTCTTGCCGATGGGGGATTGATCGACCTCGTACACCGACTTGATTCTCTGGAAGCCGGTGGCGCGGCCGTAGGGTTTGTTCTTCGACGAACGGCTGTTGGAACGGGCGGCGACGGCGAGGCACTCGTGCATGAGCGTGGATTTTCCCGAGCCGGAAATGCCGGTCAGCACGGTGAGGCGTCCGACCGGGATGGCGGCATCGATGGCCTTGAGGTTGTTGGCGACGCAGTTGGTGAGCTTGAGTTGCGGGTGGGTCTTGCCGATGGTCCGGCGCTCGCCGCGGAGGGGATGCTCGATCGGGTGGATGAGCGCTTGGTAGGTGGGGGAAGTGCCGAGTGATGAGTAAAAAGTAGAAAGTGGAGAGTCAGCGGCTTCGCCGGGGGTGGGTGGCGCGGCAGGAGTCCCGCAGTCCTTGCCGCCACTTTTTACTTTATACTTTTTACTCGGCACTCCCGCGGAGCGGTCGGGCGGAGCCCCCTGATACACGATCTCGCCGCCGAGGCGTCCCGCCGCCGGGCCGAGGTCGATGAGGTGGTCGGCGCGGGCGATGGTGTCCTCGTCGTGCTCGACGACGATGAGCGAGTTGCCGCGGTCGCGCAGGCCGATGAGGGTGTCGAGCAGGTGGGCGTTGTCGCGCGGGTGGAGGCCGATGGTCGGCTCGTCGAGGACGTAGAGGACGCCGCGCAGGTTCGAGCCGAGCTGCGCGGCGAGGCGGATGCGCTGGCTTTCGCCGCCGGAGAGCGTGTTCGCCGAGCGGTCGAGCTGGAGGTAGCCGAGGCCGACGTGCTCGAGGAAGGCGAGGCGCTGGGTGATCTCGGGGAGGATGTCGCGCGCAATGAGTTGGTCGCGCGCGTCCTTGAGTTTGGTTTTGGCGAAATAGCCGGCAGCTTCGGTGATGGGGAAGCGGGAGAGCTGGGCGATGCTGAGCAGGTCGCGGGCCGAGGGCGGCCCGCCTCCAAAGCGGACCGCGCGGGATTCGGGGTTGAGGCGGGTGCCGCGACAGTCGGGGCATTCGACGAGTTCGTCGTCGTCCATGCGTGAGAGCTTGCGGTCGGCATCGAGCTCGGCGGCGAGGACGGAGTCGTGGCGCGAGGTGTCGAGCGCGCGGCGGCGCTTGGGCACCTGACCGTGGCCGCGGCATTCGGGGCACCAGCCGTGGGGCGAGTTGAAGGAGAAGAGACGCGGGTCGAGCTCGTCGAAGGAACGCTTGCAGGAGGGGCAGCTCGCTTCGGTGGAGAGAACGACGAGTTTCTTGCCCGGCGTGAGGATGCGGATGGTGCCCTTGCCGATGGAAAGCGCCTTCTCGATGGCGGGCTGCAGGTCCTTGGTGTCGTTGTTTTCGTCCCAGACGACGACGTCGATGTCGTGCTCCTGGTAGCGGGTGAGGCGCTGGAAACCCTCGGCGTCCTTGAACTGCTTGTCGACGAGCAGGCGGGTGAAGCCTTGCTTGAGGGCCCACTCGGCGACTTCGGTGTGGTAGCCCTTGCGCCCGCGGATGACGGGGGCGAGCAAGGTGACGCTGCCTTTCTTGAGGTGGCCGCGGATGGTTCTCTCGATGGCGGCGAGCGATTGCTTTTCCACCGGGACTTCGCAGTCGGGGCAGTAGCGGGTGCCGAGCTTGGCGTAGAGCAGGCGGATGAAGTTCCACAACTCGGTGACGGTGGCGACGGTCGATTTCATGCCACCCTGGGAGACGCGTTGCTCGATGGCGACGGTGGGCGGGAGGCCGGTGAGCAGGTCGAGGTCGGGCTTTTCGAGTTGCTCGGCGAACTGGCGCGCGTAGGCCGACATGGAGTCGAGGAAGCGGCGCTGGCCCTCGGCGAACAGGATGTCGAAGGCGAGGGTGGACTTGCCGGAGCCGGAAAGGCCGGATACGACGACGAACTGGTCGCGCGGGATGTCTAAGGAGATGTTCTTGAGGTTGTGTTCGCGGGCGCCGCGGAGGGAGATGGTGGATGGAAGATGGTGGATGGTGGATGGTTTGGCGGCTTTGCCGCGGGGGGACTTGCGGCGGGCCGCCGCAAGCACGGCCTGCCCCGGGCCGGGGCAGCCACGGAGCGCGGCTTGGAGGAAGGGGGCGGTTTCGGATTGGGACTTGGCGAGCTTCTCGGGCGGGCCCTGAGCGACGAGCTTGCCGCCGTCGGCGCCGGCGCCCGGGCCGAGCTCGAGGATCCAGTCGGACGACTTGATGACGTCGAGGTTGTGCTCGATGACGAGCAGGGAGTGGCCGTGATCGACGAGTTTCTGGAAGACGCCGAGCAGCCGCTGGATGTCGCTGAAGTGGAGGCCGGTGGTGGGTTCGTCGAGGATGAGGAGATGTTTTCTTTTCTTGGCATGGCGGATGGAATCCGCCGCCACGATCTGGCAGAGCTTGAGGCGCTGGCTTTCGCCGCCGGAGAGGGTGTTGAGCGGCTGGCCGAGCTTGATGTAGCCGAGGCCGACCTCGGAGAGCGGAAGAAGGGCGCGGCGGATCGAGCTGTGGCGCTTGCGGGTGGAGGCGGTGGAGGAGGGATCGTCGGCGTAGAAGGCGAGGGCCTGGTCGATGGTGAGGTGCAGGACGTCGGCGATCGACTTTCCGCGATAGAGGAACTCGAGGGTCGAGGGCTTGTAGCGCAGGCCGGAGCAGTCGGGACAGGTGACCTCGAGGTCGGAGAGGAACTGCATCTCGATCTTCTCCGAGCCGGCGCCGGCGCAGCGGTCGCAGCGTCCGTCGCCGGAGTTGAAGGAGAAGAAGCCGGTGTTGCAGCCGCGCGAGCGTGCGTCGGGTGTCTGGGCGAAGAGCTGGCGGATCTCGTTGAAGGCGCCGACGAGGACCGCGGGGGTCGAGCGCGGGGTGCGGGCGAGGGGGGATTGATCGACCAGGCGGACTTCGTCGAGATACTGCGATCCTCGTAGTTCCTTGATGCGGCCGGGTTCCTCGTCGCCGAGCGGCTGGCGCAGCTTGCGGGCGAGGTTGGCGTAGAGGATGTCGTGGGCGAAGGTCGATTTCCCCGAGCCGGAAACGCCGGTGAGGCAGACGAAGAGGCCGAGCGGGATGGAGGCGTCGAGCTTGTGGAGATTGTGGCGGGTGGCGCCCTTGATCTCCAACTTTTCGGAGCCGGGGGTGCGGCGTTCTCTGGGGAGGGCGATGGCTTTTTCGCCGGAGAGCCAGGGGAGAGTGCCGGCCCGCTCTGCGGGAGTGCCGAGTGCCCCGCCGACGCCCTCCGGGCTATGGCGGGCAGGCGAGTGCGAAGTGGGAAGTGGAAAGCCGGCGGCTTCGCCGGGGGTGGGGGGCGCGACTGGAGTCGCGCGGTCCGCGGATTTGCGGCGGGCCGCCGCGAGCACGGCCTGCCCCGGGCCGGGGCAGCCACTGTAGATGAGCTCGCCGCCGTTATCGCCGGAGGCGGGGCCGAGGTCGATGAGGTGGTCGGCGGCGCGCATCACGGCCTCCTCGTGCTCGACGACGACCAGCGTGTTGCCCTTGTCGCGGAGCTCGTGCATGACGCCGACGAGGCGCCGGATGTCGCGGGCGTGGAGGCCGACCGTGGGCTCGTCGAGGACGAAGAGGGTGTTCGAGAGCGAGGCGCCGAGGCAACTCGTGAGATTCACCCGCTCGATCTCGCCGCCGGAAAGCGTGCGCGCGGGGCGGTCGAGCGTGAGATAGCCAAGGCCGACCTGCTCGAGGTAGCCGAGACGGCTGGTGATTTCCCCAAGCACGAGCTCGACCGGCCCCATATTCGATATCTCAGATATGAATGCGCGGAGGAGCGGGAGGAGTTCGGTGACGGGGAGTTGCCAGAGCTGGGGGAGGGTGTGGTTGGCGATCTTGAAGCACAGGGCCTCGGGCTGGAGCCGTCGGCCGCGGCAGGTGGGGCAGGCGGTGTAGGAGCGGTAGCGCGAGAGGAAGACGCGGACGTGCATCTTGTAGGCCTTCGTTTCGAGCCAGTCGAAGAAGCCCTTCACGCCATACCATCCGCCTTCGCGCCAGAGGTCCTCCATTTGCTCCATGTCGGCGCCGGGCGAGTCGCCGTAGTGGATCCACTCGCGGACGTTCTCGTCGAGGTCCTCCCAGGCGGTGCGGGTGTCGATCCCGCGTTCCTTACAGTTGCGCATGAGGTCGCGCTGGCACTCCTCGCCGCGCTCGCCCTGGAAGGGCTTGATGGCGCCGCGGGCGATGGAGAGCGAGGGATCGGGGACGGCCTTGTCGAGGTCGATGCCGATGACGCGGCCGAAGCCGCGGCACTTGGGGCAGGCGCCGAGGGGGTTGTTGAAGGAGAACAGGGCCGGGGTCGGCGGGCGGAGGGTGAAGCCGGTGGCGGGGTTGGTCCACGTGTTCGTGAACGAACGCGAGATGGAAGATGATGGTTCCTCCTTCGCTGAACCTACGGCGGACAGGTGGTGGATGGTGGATGTTCCCTTGCCGAGGGTGAAGGCGGCTTCGAGGGCTTCGAGGAGGCGGGTTTTCGAGGAGGGGGAGAGCTTGATGCGGTCCTGGATGATCGTGACGGCGGGTTGCTGCGGGTTCGAGCTTTTGCCGTTCATGACCGGGACGGTCATGCCACTGGCAGGTGCGTCCGTTCTGAAGATGGTGCCGTCGGGGGCGAGGATGCGGAGGTAGCCTTGCTGGTTGAGAAAGGGAAAGAGGTCCTCGCTTTTCGTGCCCTCGGGAATGGGAACGGGGAAGGTGACGAGCACCTGCTCGCCGTCGAGATTCTCAAGGGCCCAGGCGGCGGCGGACTCGGGGGAGTCGGGGCGGATCTCCTCGCCGGTTTTGGGATCGAAGCCGGTGGCGGCGCGGGCGAAGAGCAGCTTCAGGTAGTCGTTGATCTCGGTGAGCGTGCCGACGGTCGAGCGGGTGGTGCGGATGTTGTTCTTCTGCTCGATGGCGATGGCCGGCGGGATGCCGTCGATGCGGTCGACGTCCGGCTTGTCCATGCGGTCGAAGAACTGCCGGACGTAGGGCGAGAAGGTCTCGACGTAGCGCCGCTGGCCCTCGGCGTAGAGCGTGTGGAAGGCGAGCGAGGATTTCCCGGACCCGGAGGGGCCGGTGACGACCGTGAGCCGGCCGAGCGGAATGTCGAGGTCGAGGCCCTTGAGGTTGTGCTGGCGGGCGCCGCGGATGGCGATGGATGCGGCGGGTGCGGCGGGTGCGGGCTCGGACGGGCGTTTCTTGCGGGGCACGGGCGGACCGTAGGCGGAATGGGGCCGGTGGCTAGCGGAGTTTCGCGCTGATAGCGGGAGACGGCGCGGGGCGTAGCATCAGCCGATGCGCGCGATTCTTTTCATGCTGCTGGCGCCGATCCTGGCGGGGGCCAAGCCGAACATCATCTTCATGCTTTCCGACGACCTGGCCCAGGGCGACGTCGGCGCCTACGGCCAGAAGCTCATCCAGACGCCCAACCTCGACCGCATGGCGAAGGAGGGGACGCTCTACCATCAGGCTTACACCGGCACGAGCGTATGCGCGCCGGCCCGGAGTTCGCTGATGACCGGGCTTCACATGGGGCATTGTCCCATCCGCGCGAACCGCGAGGTGAAGCCGGAGGGGCAGAAGCCGCTGCCCGCGGAAACCGTGACCGTCGCCCAACTGCTCAAGAAGGAAGGCTATGCGACCGGCTGCACGGGGAAGTGGGGGATGGGGATGTTCGACTCCACCGGCAGTCCGTTCAAGAAGGGCTTCGACCGCTTCTTCGGCTAGAACTGCCAGCCGCCCGTCCACAGCTTCTTCCCCTACTATCTCTAAGACGACGACAAGCGGATCCCACTCGACGGGAAGACCTACGCTCAGGATTTGATTCAGGGAGCGGCACTCGATTTCATCCGCGAGCACAAGGACGGTCCGTTCTTCCTGTTCTATGCGATGACGCTGCCGCACGGGCGCTACGAGATCGATGACCAGGGCATCTACAGGGACAAGCCGTGGTCGGAGAAGGAGAAGAACTACGCCGCCATGGTCACCCGGCTCGATCACGACCTCGGCGAGATGCTCGAGCTGCTCGAGGAACTGGGCATCGATGACAACACGCTGGTGATGGTCGCCGGAGACAACGGTTCGTCCTTCGCGCCGGATTCGGATATCGGGAAGCGCTTCGACCAGACCATGGGCGGAAAGCTGCGGGGGTTCAAAAGGGGCATGTACGAGGGTGCCCTCAGGCAGGCGGCGATCTCGCGCTGGCCGGGCCAGGTTCCGGCGGGCCGCGTCACCGAAGAGCCGTGGGCCTTCTGGGATTTCCTGCCGACCGCGGTCGAACTGGCCGGCGGGAAACTGCCGGAGGACCTGGAAACCGACGGTCATTCGCTGGGTTCATTCCTCAAGGGAGGGGACGCGCCGGAGCGTGATTACTTCTACTGGGAGCTGCACGAGCGCCGGGCGATCCAGGCGATCCGCTTCGGCGACTGGAAGGCGGTGCGCAACGGGCTGAAGTCACCGGTCGAACTCTACGACCTGGCGAGGGATCCCGGGGAAACCACCGACCTCGCCGGCGAGGAGCCGGAACTGGTTGAGAAGGCGGCCAGGCTCATGGCGGAGGCACGGGTCGATGACCCGGCCTGGCCGATGAAGTGATCACGACTCACCGGCTGACCCGCTTTCGGAGTTGCGGGTCGGATCGGGCAGGATCTCCGCGAGTTCGAAGTCGATGATGCAGAAGCGGCCGCGGTTTCGGTCGTAGGTGATGTTGCGGCGTTCGGCATCGAGGTGGCGGACGCCGTAGTGTTTTTCAAGGTCGTCGAAGAGCTCCAGCGCGCGTTCCTTGCTGATCTGCGAGGCGACCTCGCCGCAGGACGAGCTGACGAAGTAGAGCTCCTCCGGATGCTCTTCGAGGACGCGGGGAACGTAGGGGCAGCCGCGGTGTTCGAGCACCTTCAGGGTTTCGACCTCGGTGGCGTAGCGCTTGTCGGCATCGGTGCCGCGGAAGCGCTTGTGCACGCGCCCCATCCAGTCGAGCCGGACTTCGGCGCGGATTCCGTCTTTCAGTTCTCGCATGATTCAGAGGCCCAGCACGGCCTGGGCGATGGTAAAGTAGATGATCATGCCGGAGACGTCCACCAGCGTGGTGATGGCCGGGGCGGCGACGGCGGCGGGGTCGAGGCGGATGGCGCGGGCGCCGAGGGGAAGCAGGGCGCCGATGCAGGTGGAAGTGACGACCTGGGCGCTGAGGGCGAGCGCCACGGTGAGCCCGAAGCGGGTGAAGCCGACCCCTTCCGGCAGCTCCGGCCGGAAGGCCGGGAGAATGAGAACGGTGACGGCGGCGATCGAGGCGCCGAGCAGCAGGCCGAGCAGAATGCCGAGGCGAAACTCCTTCCACAGGACCCTGCCGGCCTGGCCAGCTTCGAGTTCGCCGAGCGACATCGCGCGGATGACCATGGTCGAGGCCTGGCCGCCGGTGTTCCCGCCGGCGGCGACGACCATCGGCAGGTAGAGCGACAGCAGGAAGACGCCGGTGAGGGTGTCCTCGAAGCGCATCATCACGTAGCCCGAGGCGATGGCCAGGAAGGCGAGACCGACGAGCCACACGAAGCGCCGCTTGAAGTGGGTGAAGACCGAACTCTGAAGATAGGTTTCCTCGTTCTGCTCGCTGACGATACCGGCCTGCTTCTCGATGTCCTCGGTGCTTTCCTCCTGGAGGATCTCCATCGCGTCGTCGTGCGTGATGATCCCGAGCAGGTGGTCGAACTCATCGACGACCGGCAGCACGATGAGGTCGTAGCGGAGCAGCGTGTTGGCGGCCTCTTCCTGGTCGGCGGTGGCGAGCACGCGTTGCTCGGGGCCGACCTCGGCCATGACGTCGCGGATGGGGGTGTCCCAGGTGTTGAAGGCGAGGTCGCGGAGGCGCACGCGGCCGATCAGATGGCCCTTGGCGTTGATGACGAAGATGCGGGAAAGCGTTTCGGCGTTGTCCTGGTCGCGGCGCAGGTGGTCGATGGCCTGCTTGACCGTCATCGAGGCGAACAGCCGGCCGAAGCGGGTGGTCATCCGGCCGCCGGCGGTCTCGGGCCCGTAGCGCAGCAGGCTGCGGGTGAGTTCCTCGTCCTCGGGACCGAGCAGTCCGAGGTAGCGCAGCCGGGCCTCGTCGCCCACCACCTGGAGGATGTCCACGCGGTCGTCGTCGGAAAGCTCGCGGAACAGGACCTTCAACTCGGACGGGCTGAAATAGTCGAGGGCCTCCTCGATCATCGGCTCCGGCAGCTCGACGATCATGTCGGCCGCCAGCTCGGGGCCGATGGATTTCAGGAAAAGCTCGTGTTTCCCCTGCTCGGTGGCCTCGTAGAGGTCGGCGAGGTCCGCGTAATGGGTCTCGGTCGCGGCCGCGAGGATGGCGCTCTGGTCGCCCGCCTCCAGGGCGCGGACCAGTTCCTCGGACGTGGGCGTGGCCGTCTCCTCGGGCATGCCGGGGAGCATGCGGGCGTCGGCTGGCACCCGCAAGCCCCGGTCTCCGGGCAGGGTTTCAAGGGCGTCGGGGAGTTTGGCAGAGGGGAGTCCTTGTGCTTTGTTGGTAAACCGACGGCGACCGCCCGCCATCCGCAGATCACAGGCAAAAACCCCGGAGTTCCGGCTCCATCGCCCCGAAACCCATGATGTCCCGCTTCTGGAACTGGCCCGGCCTGCTCGCCGGGTGGCTCCTTCTCCTCGGCCCGCAGGTCCGCGGCGAGGCGATGCTGCAGTATTTCAACATCAGCTGGGCCGAGCTGACCGCCAAGATGCCGGAGATCGCCGAGGCGGGCTATTCCTCGCTGTGGCTGCCGCCGCCGACGAAGGGATCCGGCGGGCTCTCGGTCGGCTACGACTGCTGGGACCGCTTCGACCTGGGCTCGAAGGACCAGCGGGGCAGCACCCGGACCCGCTACGGCACCGAGGCGGAGCTGCTGGAAATGGTGCGCGTCGCCCACCGCTTCGGGATCCGCGTCTATTTCGACAACATCATGAACCACAACGCGTTCGACGTGCCGGGCTACAACGCCTTCACGCCGATCGACATCTACCCCGGTTTCCTCCCCGAGGATTTCCACCTCAGGCGGACCGAGGACGGGTTCTATCGGAAATGGGACAACACCCGCGACTGGAACGACGCCTGGCAGGTCCAGAACCTCGGGCTTTCCGACCTCATCGACATCGCCACCGAGCCGGGATCGCTGAACTACAACCACGGCGCCTACGAGGGTGACACGATTCCGAAGTTCGAGTTCGTGCGTCAGCCGGACAACCCGGAATACTACTGCTACATCCCGACCGCACCCGGGCAGAAGCATGCGAACGGCCAGGGCACCTACGTCGGCTTCGGACCGGGCAACGGGATCACGCCGGGCACCATCGCCGCGGATCCTTCCTTTTATTCGGAACGGGTCGAGGACTTCCTCCACCGCGCGGCGCGCTGGAAGATGGACCGTACCAAGGCCGACGGACTGCGACTCGACGCGGTGAAGCACACGCCCGCCGACTTCTTCGGCGCCACCTTCGGGGCCGACAAGGACTCGTCGAACTACGGCTACACGGGACAGGTCCAGCTCCAGTTCAACCTGACCCGCGGTTTTTCCGACTGGGACAACCACCGCGACTCGGTCTTCAACACCGAGCAGGGCCGGGACGACGCGATGCTCTTCGGCGAACACCTCGGCCAGCCGCCGGCCTACGGATCCTACATCGATGCCGGCATGCGCCTGGTCGACAACGACCTGCGCTCGAACTTCAACAACCTGCTCGGCAACCCGTCGGCGGGGCTGAACGGCTTCGACCAGCCGGGTTCGGGCGGCTTCCCGCCCTCGGTCGCGGTGATGCACGCGCAGAGCCACGACAACGACTTCGCCGCCCGCCGCGAGCTGCAGCACGCGTTCTATTTCACCCGTGAGGGGCTCGGGCTCGTCTATACCGACGGCAACTACCACGCCGAGACGCTCGGCGAGAGCGGCGGGGCGTTTCCGCGGCACGCGAACACCTCCTTCCTCGGCCAATGGGGCGATATCCGGCTGCCGAACCTGGCGACCCTGCACCAGGACTTCGCGAGGGGCTACCAGGTGGGCCGCTGGAGCGACAGTGACTTCGTGGCCTACGAGCGCCTCGACAAGCGCGAGAACGGCGGCATGAACGACTCGGACGCTGTGACGATGTTGATCATGCTCAACGACAACTACGCGAACGGCCAGTCGCGCGGGCTTTCGACCTCGTTCCGCTCGACCGGCGGTGCCGGAGCCGACAACGACCCGAACACCGGCGACGAGTATCTCTTTCAGTACGCCCGCGGCTACGGCAGCCAGACCGGGTTCTACACCTATGCTTCCCAGCTCGGCTCGGTGATCGTCGGTCCGGGAAGCTACTTCATCTTCGCCCCCCGGACCCCGGAGGAGTCGGACCTGTGGAAGAGCGCGGGCGGTTCGCCGCTGACCATCTATCAGGACGGCGAGTCGGCCGGCACGGTGGATGTCGTGCGTCGCGACGGTCCCGACGGCGATCCCGGCTTCAATCCCTACGGCCTGCCGGACCCGGTGACCGACGACTTCAGCTACACGATCTCCCTGCCGCGCGTGACCTCCGACAGCGATCTCGACTTCGTGGTCCGCACCGACGGCTCGGCGGAGAACATCCTGCTGAAGTTGGACGGCGGGATCGACCTCAACGGCACCGTGCCGCCGGGGAACACCGATCCCTTCCTCCGCGACAACCCGCCGGCGCTGAGCACGGACGTCTTCCTCGGCTACGAGCAACCGACCTTCGTCCGGCGGACGCATGCCGAGAAGTTCGCCGCGGTCGACACCACCCGTTGCCAGCTCGGGTCGCCCGGCGCGGAGACCTATGTCAAGACCATCGGCTCGGGATCGGTTTCGGTGGTGAACGGCCCGGTCGGCGCGAACGACTACTCGAGCGACGGCGGCAACCGCGCGGAGTTCCTCTACCACGAGCCCTCGGCGGTGGTCGGCGGCACGCCGGGAGGCGGATGGCCGGGCGGATCGGCCCCGCTGCAGTACGTCGAGGGAGGGTCGACGATTTCGCTGTGGGCCAAGCCGAATGCGGTCGGCGGCGGGTTCCGGATGTTCTGTTACTACACGACCGACGGTTCGAACCCCGAGGGAGCCGGTGGTGCCGGAACCGGCACGACGTCGGTGGTCGAGATGAACTACTCCCACGACGAGGCGGGCGACGACTGGTGGATGACCGCCACGCTGCCGCAGCCGGCGAACGGTGAGGAGCTGCGCTACAAGATCGGCATCTTCAAGGAGAACGCCGGAAGCATCTACCCGTCCAGCCAGGCCTCGGTGGACCGCAAGAAGCAGATGCTCACCGAGTTCAAGGTCGAGGGTTTCGACCCGTCGGCGATCACCTACTCGCCGCACAACGACTACAACTCGACGGCCACCGGGCTTGATGAGGGCTTCCACATCCTGCGCGCGCGCGCCTTCCTGCGCCGCGACGGCAAGGCCTCGCTCTACAACACCTTCAAGCAAACCTTCTACTACGACGCCGAGCGGCCGGGCGGAGAGATCCTCTTTCCGGCGAACAACGGGGACACGGTCGGTGGCAGCGAGTACGGCGTGGTCGTCCGCGCCGACGCCTCGGTGACCGAGGCGTGGTATCGGATCACCGACGGCGACCCGTCCAACGACGACTCCGAGACCGGCGTGGACAACGGCAACGGCGAGTGGGTGCGGGCGACCGAGGTGACGCCTTCCCCGGCGCTGACGCCAAGCGACCCGGCCTACCGCCGCGAGTTCCGGTTCAACTACGTCAACATCCCGTCGACCGGCAGCGGCACCATCGAGGTGCGGCTGCGCGAGCTGAGTTCGTCCGACGATGACCTGCTTTCCGACATCGACGGTCATTTCACCACCCTCACGCGCACCGTGAACACCGCCGGTCCGGACCTGCGGATGTTCGTCGCATTCCCACCCGCCGACGGCCAGGTGATCGATGAATCCTA
>ERZ869936.1569-NODE-1569-length-15933-cov-5.839967_pt1 | contig 15933 bp, 10 predicted proteins | sample MGYA00520876_ERZ869936 | MGnify/ENA primary metagenome ERZ869936 (study PRJEB32218, sample SAMN09650985) | biofilter metagenome | isolation source: enrty point of leading RO module | place: Saudi Arabia: Thuwal, RO plant located on Red Sea | collected 2016-02-17 ...
AGGTTTTAGAAAAAACTATCGATAGCATTGGAGACACTCCATTTGTAATGATTTCAGGCCATGGAACAATTGAAACAGCTGTAGAGGCATTAAAAAAAGGGGCCTATGACTTTATTCCTAAACCACTTGACTTAAACAGACTTTTAATCAGCGTGCGAAATGCACTAGACAGAACCGAATTAGTTCAGGAAACCAAAAAGCTTAGAAAAAAAGTAAACAAGAGCAAAACAACTGACATTGTTGGTGAATCAGATGCCATTAGTGAGGTAAAAGCTATGATACAAAAAGTTGCGCCAACAGATGCTAGAGTTTTAATTACAGGTAGCAATGGTACCGGAAAAGAGCTTGTTGCAAGAAGTTTGCATGAAAACTCTACTAGAAACAATGCTCCTTTTATTGAAGTAAACTGTGCTGCCATCCCATCTGAACTCATTGAAAGTGAATTGTTTGGACATGAAAAAGGTGCTTTTACCTCTGCCATTAAACAAAAGAAAGGAAAATTTGAACAGGCGGAAGGCGGAACAATATTTTTAGACGAAATAGGCGATATGAGTCTTTCGGCACAAGCAAAAGTATTAAGAGCCTTACAAGAAAATAAGATTACAAGAGTTGGAGGAGAAAAAGATATTACCGTTAATGTAAGAGTAATAGCAGCAACCAATAAAAACTTGCAAGAGGAAATTAAAAATGGGAATTTTAGAGAAGACTTATTTCACAGGCTAGGCGTTATTTTAATTAAAGTTCCTTCATTAAACGACAGAAAAGACGATATTCCTTTATTAACTGAATATTTCACCGACATCATTTGTGAAGAACAAGGTTTTGCAAAAAAAGAGTTTACAAAAGACGGCTTAAAAGCACTTCAAGATATTGATTGGACGGGTAATATCAGAGAATTAAGAAATATGATTGAACGATTACTTATACTGTGTGACAAAAAAATATCAGCAGAAGATGTAAAACTATATGCCAACCCAAAAAAATAAAACAGGAGTTCAATTAAGTTGGAAATATACTTAAAAACCAAATTTTTTATTAGTACCTTTGTCCTTTAATAACATTAAAAATCTATTTATATGAAAAAACTTTACTATTTATTGGGTGCCATATTAATTAGCGCTGTTTCATTTGCTCAAAACAGACTTGACGGTAAAGGCACCGTTGGTGTTTCAATACAAACCTTAGACATCAAAAAGCTATCAAACAATGCTAAAGGGATTGGTGATACCGCTTTTTTCTTTGATGGAAGGGCTTTTTATTTAGCTAATACTCAGGACAATAACGACTTTGTATTGAATAATATCGATAATGATAATCTTACCCCTGCCCAACAAGGATATCCATCTGACTGGATATACTCATTTTATTCATTAAACCCGCTTGATACTATGCCTGGCGATAACGATACAGCATGGTATATTGGTGCTAGTTCGTGGTTTAACCCAGCTGGAAAAGCAGATAATTGGTGGACTTTTGGACCAATTACTATCGGCACTAATGGAACGTTTAGCTGGTATAATAAATCTAATCCAGCTTATACTGATGGCTATAAATTATATATAGCTACAAGTGTTGCTACTATGTCAAATGGATATTACCCCTATGTAGATGTTACTCCTGGTGTTAACACCCCAGTTTACACTAAAGGAGAATTGGGTCCTCCTACGCCTCAACCAGCTTCTGATACTATTTGGACTCAGGCTTCAGTTAGTTTAGCTGCTTATGCTGGACAAAGAATTTGGATTGCATTTAATCATGACGCCAATGATAAGGACATGTGTCTTTTGGATCATATGATGATTACTAGTGACATTACAGGTATAACTGAAAAAGATGCTAGTACTAGCGTAAATGTTTATCCAAATCCTTCTAAAGGAATTACTAATGTTAATATCAGCTTAACTAATCTTTCTAATGTTGAAATGAATATTTTAGACATTACGGGTAAAAAAGTTTGGTCACAAAATGCAGGTAGCATGTCTGCCGGAACTTACAATGTAAAAGTTGACGTTAGCAATTTTGAAAGTGGTGTTTACTTCTATCAGTTAATTACTGAAACAGGAACTACTACCAAAAAACTTTATGTAGTAAAATAATCACTACTTAAGATAAATATCTTAAAAAAGCCTCAAAAAATTGAGGCTTTTTTTATTGGTCTAACTTTTTCATAATTCGGTAAAACAGAAAGGGAAGATATTTTTTAAAGTAAATCATTAATACTTCCTTTTTTCCGATGTAAACTTCTTTCTTTTTTGATTTTAATGCCGATAAAATCTTTTTAGCACAAACATCCACATCAACACCTTCTTGCTGCCCTTTATCCATTTCTGAATGAGAAGTTCCGTCACCTTTAACCGCTTTTAATGAAATGTCGGTTTTAATTCTTCCCGGGCAAATCATGGTAACATATATTCCACTTTCATAATTCTCGAAATATAAAGCTTCAAAAAAGCCATGTAAAGCATGTTTTGATGCACAATAACCCGAACGTCCGTAATATCCAAACTTACCCGCCAAACTACTTATCACACCAAAATGACCGCTTCTATTTTTTATCATTTGTGGTAGTACTGCTTTCGCAAAATAAACAGCTCCGTAAAAGTTTACACTCATAATTTTATGTAAAACTCCTGTGGAAGTATTTACCACACTATCACGTTGACTTAAGCCTGCATTTAGTAAAATATAATCTACAGATGTTGAAATTTGCAAAGCTTTTTCACAAGCTAATTTTACTTCTTGTTCATTTGAAACATCTACTACAAAAGAATTAGCTTTTACGCCCAAGTTTATACATGTATTAGCGACTTCGGACAATTTTTCTTGATTGCGGGCAAACAACATCAGGTTAGCACCATTTTTAGCAAATTCTATAGCTAAAGCTTTCCCAATTCCTGAAGATGCACCGGTAATCCAAACCCATTTATTTTTAAAAGTACTCATCATGAAATTCGGCTCCAATTTACATAATTTTTATAAAGTGAGATAAATTCCTTTCTAATGGCTACATTTTTAGGAGATGATAAATTTTCATCTTCTTCAAGAACTGATTTGGCAACATCTCTGGCTTTAGAAAGTATAGCTCCATCTTTTGTTAAATCAGACAATTTTAAATTAAGTATTCCACTTTGTCTTGTTCCTTCCATATCTCCCGGGCCTCTTAACTGCATATCGACCTCAGCAATTTCAAAACCGTCATTGGTCCTTACCATTGTTTCTAGACGCTTCTTAGAATCATTAGAAAGTTTATAGCTTGTCATTAAAATACAATACGATTGGTCCGCGCCCCTTCCCACTCTTCCTCTCAATTGGTGTAACTGAGATAAACCAAAACGTTCTGCACTTTCTATCACCATTACGGAAGCATTAGGAACATTCACTCCTACCTCAATAACTGTGGTAGATACCATTATTTGGGTTTGTCCTTTCACAAATCGATTCATTTCAAACTCTTTGTCTTGCGGCTTCATTTTACCATGCAATATGCTGACTTGGTATTTTGGCCTTGGAAATCGTCTTACAATACTTTCGTAGCCATCCTGAAGGTCTTTATAATCTAGTTTTTCAGATTCTTCAATAAGCGGATAAACGATATAAATTTGTCGTCCTTTGGCTATTTCTTTTTCAAGAAATCCAAACAATTTTAATCGCTGGCTGTCAAAATAATGAACTGTTTTTATTGGCTTTCTACCGGGTGGCATTTCATCAATTTTAGAAACATCTAAATCTCCGTAAACAGTCATAGCAAGGGTTCTTGGAATTGGAGTTGCCGTCATAATTAAAATATGAGGAGCAGTATCATTTTTATTCCATAGCTTAGCCCTCTGTGCCACACCAAATTTATGCTGTTCATCAATTACTACTAAACCCAATTGCTTGAATTTTACATTATCTTCAATTAAAGCATGTGTACCAATTAGTATGTGAATTTCTCCATTTTCCAGTTTTTCAAATAGTTCTTTTCGTTCTGATTGTTTGGTAGAGCCCGTCAATAATCCTGCATTTAAGCCTAGTTGATTTAATTGTTGTGAAATACTTTCATAGTGCTGCTGTGCTAAAATTTCAGTAGGAGCCATCATACAAGCCTGAAAACCATTATCTATAGCCATCAGCATACTCATAAACGCTACTATTGTTTTTCCGCTTCCCACATCACCCTGAAGCAGTCTATTCATCTGCAACCCTGTTCCACAATCTTTTCTTATTTCTTTAATTACCCTTTTTTGAGCACTGGTTAGTTCAAACTCTAATTGGTGATTATAAAAGTCATTAAAGTAGTTACCAACTTTATTAAAGTTTAAGCCTACCACACTTTTTTGTTGATTAATTTTTAACCGTAAAAGTTTTAACTGAAGAAAAAATAACTCCTCAAATTTTAAACGAAAAATTGCTTTTTTAAGAAGATTGACTTCTGATGGAACATGCAGCTGCTTTATGGCTTCTTCCCTACCTATTAATTTATTATCATCTAAAATTTGTTGTGATAAAGTTTCGGGAATCATTTTAGAAATTTGCTCACAAAGTGTGCGCTGTAATTTCCAGATATTACGAGAAGAAAGCCCACTGTTATTGAGTTTTTCAGTAGAAGAATAAACCGGTTGTAATCCTATTTTCTCAAATTCTATTTCTTTTTCAATAGGTTCCGTTTCCGGGTGAGCAATGTTATATTTCCCATTAAAAAGAGTTGGTTTACCAAAAACTATTAATTCTTTTCCAACTGTAATTGAGTGCTTTAAAAACTTAATTCCTTTAAACCAGACTAACTCAATTTCACCTGTTCCATCGGAAAAAACAGCCACCATCCTTTTTTTACGAGCCTCACCTATCATTTTTACAGTAATGATTTTCCCTTTAAGCTGTACCTGTGGCATTTCTCCTTTTATTTCGGCTATTTTGTAAAACCGTGAACGGTCGATATATCGAAAAGGAAAAAAGAGAATTAAATCTTTAAACGTAAATATGTGTAACTCTTTTTTAAGTAAGTCAGCTCGCTTTGGGCCAACGCCTTTAAGGTATTCTATGGAAGTATCTAAGAATTGAGCCATAAATATATGGCTTGAAGTTAGGAAAAATTAATTACAGATTTTGTGAATATAATCCTCTGCTATTTCATCATACTGAAAGCTCATGTTACAATGACACATAAAATCATCATTTATCTTTTCATCCATCTTTCTATTCACATTAAATAGACAAACATCCCCTTCTAATAATATATCTTCTGAATTAATTGTATTTAAGATAACTTCATATTTATATATATTATTTGAAAGTGCTTTTCCTTTATATGTGCCATCCCAATAATCAGAATTGGTTGATTCATATATTAACGATTTACCTTTTCTAATTTTTATTGATTTAACTATCCAGCCCTTTCCGTCAATTTTAAATATATCACTAATACCATCTTTATCAGGAGAAAATACCTGAGGAACTTTTATAACCACATTAGATGAATTGTAAGATGATGGAGAAATAGAATAAGTGTTCTCACAACATTTGTTTTCCATTGCCTTTCTTTTACAACCAAAAGACAGGAAAAGAAAGATTAATATAAACGATATTCTTATCAAAAACTTATATAACCCCTTCACCAAAAAGCATAACAGGGAACTCCATGTACTTTTTAAGCGTTTGTAAAAAGGCCGAACCTGTTGCGCCATCAACTACTCTGTGGTCACAGGAGAGCGTTACTTTCATTACATTGCCGGGAACAATTTGCCCGTCTCTTACCACAGGAGTTTGCTTAATACCGCCTACCGCTAAAATACAAGCATCAGGTGGGTTAATAATGGCTGTAAACTCTTCTATGCCAAACATGCCAAGGTTAGAAATGGTAAATGTATTACCTTCCCAATCTGATGGCTGAAGTTGTTTGTTTTTAGCTTTTTCGGCAAAAACTTTTACCTCATCAGCAATTTGAGAAAGACGTTTAGTATTGGCAAACTTAACTACCGGAACTAATAAGCCTTCTTCAACGGCAACAGCAACACCAATGTTTACGTGTTTATTGTAACGTATTTTATCGCCCAACCATGAAGAATTTACTTTAGGATGTTTTGTTAAAGCATGTGAAACAGCTTTTATCACAATATCGTTAAATGATATTTTAACAGGCGAAACCAAATTGATTTGCTTTCTGGCATCAATCATTCCGTCCATGTTTATCTCCATTGTAAGATAGAAGTGTGGAGCAGAGAATTTACTTTCTCCTAATCTTCTGGCAATGGTTTTTCTCATTTGAGATACAGCTTCTTCCGTATAGGATTCTGAGGCTAGAGCAGCTATTCCACCTAAGCCGGGCGCATAATTTTCAACATCTCTTTTTACTATTCTACCACCCTCACCGGTTCCTTGAATTAAGGATAAATTAATTCCTTTTTCTTTAGCCAGGCTTTTCGCTAATGGTGAAGCTATTATTCTTCCATTTGAGCTAGATGAAGTAGAAGGTTTTGAAACAATAGTTTGAGATTTTGGTGTTTCAACCTTTAAAGTTGATTCCGATTTTGTTTGAGCTTTTTCTTCCTTTGGAGTTTCTTCAACTTCAGTTGATGATTGCTCTTCAGCTTCTATTAATTTTTGATAATCTGCTCCTTTTTCTCCAATAATTGCTAAAATTGAATCGACAGGTGCAGTTCCTCCATTTTCAACACCAACGTACAATAAAGTTCCGTCTTCAAATGATTCAAACTCCATAGTGGCTTTATCCGTTTCAATTTCTGCTAATAGTTCGCCACTTGAGACTTTATCACCTACTTTTTTATGCCATTTAGCTACAACACCATCCGTCATAGTATCACTTAACTTAGGCATTCTCACTATCTTAGCATTAATGTTGGATGTATCTATTTTCTTTGATTCTTTTTTTGGTTCTTCAGACTTTGTTTCTTCTTTGCTTTCTGACTTTTCATCCGATGAAGATTTTCCTTTTGATTCTTCTTCTAGTAAATGTTCAAACTTTTCTCCTTTTTTTCCTAAAACAGCTAAAACTGAATCGACAGGAGCAGTTCCTCCTTCTGATACTCCTTGATGTAACAATACACCGTCTTCAAATGATTCAAACTCCATTGTAGCCTTGTCAGTTTCAATTTCTGCTAAAAGCTCACCTGATTTAACTGTATCTCCAACTTTTTTATGCCATTTAGCTACCACTCCTTCCGTCATGGTGTCACTTAATTTGGGCATTCTAACTATTTCGGCCATAATAAATTCTTCTTTCTAAAACTTATTCTTTAACAAATGGATAATCTTCTTGAGCATAAACTCCTTCATAAATATCTTCAGGAGACGGGTCCGGTGATTCCTCTGCAAATTTTACAGATTCATCAATCATGTCTTTCACCTTGTTATCAATCGCCTCAATCTGCTTGTCTGTTAACCACTTATTCTTTTTAATTATTTTTAATACATGAATAATTGGGTCTCTTTCTATATAACTTTCTTCCTCATCCTTTGTTCTGTATTTTCTAGGGTCAGACATTGAATGCCCTTTGTAACGATATGTTCTTATTTCCAATAAAGTTGGCCCTTCACCGTTTCTTGCCCTCTGAACCGCATCCCATGTAGCTTCAAAAACTTTTTCAGGAATCATGCCGTCAACTTGAAATGAAGGCATTTCATAAGAACATCCTAATTTATACATCTCCGTAACATTTGATGTTCTTTCTACTGAAGTTCCCATTGCATACATATTGTTCTCAATGATAAAAATAACAGGTAGCTTCCATGTCATTGCCATATTCATGGTTTCATGAAACGAACCTTGACGAGCAGCACCATCACCCATTGAACAAAGAGTTACCCTTTGAGTACCGTTATATTTATCCGCTAACGCAAGACCGGCACCTAAAGGAATTTGTCCACCCACAATACCGTGTCCGCCCCAAAGCCTTAGTTGCTTATCGAACATATGCATAGAACCACCTTTACCTTTAGAACAACCGGTAGTTTTTCCATAAAGTTCTGCCATCACATATTTTGGATGCATTCCCCTGCCTATCGGATGAGCATGGTCTCTATAGGCAGTAATAATATTATCATCAAGTGTGATAGCCGTTTCCGTTCCGGCTACAACTGCTTCTTGACCAATGTATAAGTGACAAAAACCACCAAACTTTTGTTGAATGTAAAGTTGGCCTGCTTTTTCTTCTAGCTTACGCATGATAAGCATGTCTTCATACCACTTAACGTAAACCTCTTTATCAAGCTTTGGTTTTGTAGCAGAAACTTTCTTTGAAGCTTTTGCTTTAGCCGGTTTTGCAGCTTTTTTTGAACTTGCTGTTTTTTTCGCCATCTCTTTCGTTTAATTCAATCATGCAAATTTAAAAGAATGTGATTAATTAACTAAAATTATTTTGAAAGTCCTTTTACTTTAAAACCTAACGGAAGCAAGTCGGTAATTGAATTAAACTTTGTAATGCTGCCGTCAGCATTTTTTAAGAATACTTGAATAGGCGATGATTGAATTTGCTCGTATTCATGCAAAACTTGTCTGCAAGCGCCACAAGGAGTAAAAATATCTGTTGTTTTAGCTGAGTCTGAAATACAAGAAATGGCTATTTTCTGTATAGATTGATTAGGAAATTTAGCTTTTGCAAAAAAAATGGCTGTTCTTTCTGCACAGATTCCGGAAGGATATGCCATATTTTCTTGATTAGAACCGGATATTACTTCACCATTTTCTAACAAAATAGCCGCTCCTACCTTAAAATTTGAATAAGGAGCATACGCATTTAAAGCAACTGCATCAGCATGTTGAAAAAGACTTTTTTCGTCTTCAGACAATTCGTCTATACTAGAATAGGTAAAATAAGAGATTTGAAGTTTATTTTCTTTAGGCACTTTGCTAATTATTCTGAGGAATTATTTTGCTTTTTAAAATCATCAAAGTCAAATGAAAGTGTAAATCTCACAGTGTTTTCTAAAGGATTATTTTGGGTAGTTGAAACCAAGTAAGAAAAGTCAATAGCAAATACATTTAGCTTTAATCCTAATCCCATGGTAACATATTTTCTATTTCCTTTGGTTCTATGTTCGTTAAAATAACCTGCTCTAACCGCAAACTTTTTATCATACCAATATTCTATACCAATCGAAGGATTAATCTCTCTCAGTTCTTCTCTAAATCCACCGGGTGCATCACCAAATGATTGAAATACTCCGGTTGCTACAGAAACATTAGGGTCTTTACCTTCTTTAACCACAAAGTTTCCGTTTACATCTTTTACGGGTTGAGAATTAGAGTCTAAGAGATAAACGGGCGGAGTAGGCACAAGTAGTTTGTTTATATCTGTATTGATTGAAATAGTATTATAATCATCTAAGTAAATCATAGTTGATTGACCTAATCTTAAGTTAGCCGGAAGAAAATCTCTTTGAAGAGAGTTTTGTGAATAGGACATTTTAGAACCTAAATTTGAAATATTAATTCCAGCAGAAAACGCTCCATCTTTATCTCCTAATCTAATATCAGGATTGGTATAATAACCAGAGACGTCAACTGCAAATGCTTGTCCCGGCTTTGTAGCGGTACCTTGCACATTAATTCCACCGGTTAAGTTTGAATACACATAACGGAGAACCATTCCTCCTGAAAATGATCGAGATAATTTTCTTGCTCCGGCAATATCAACTGAAAACTCGTTAGGTTTAAACTGTCCAATGGCATCTCCTCTGTCATTGGTAAATGTTATTTCTCCAAGGGAAAAGTATCTTATTGTTGCCCCAACAGCAAAATCATCATCAATCTTTTTATATCCTGTTAAATAAGACAAATTAATATCAGGCACTAACCTTCTTAACCAAGGCACATAAGATATTGAAACACCCATTTCTTTATCAGAAAAGGCGAGTTTTGATGCGTTCCAATGAATTGAGTTTACATCTGAAGAAGTTGCCACACCTACATCTCCCATAGCTCCGGCTCTCGAGTCAGGAGAAATTAGAAGGAAAGGGACTGCTGTAGTTATTGTATTTAGCTGTAATGTATCAGCTGTTTGATTTTGGTTTAATTGTGCTTGTGCATGATTGAAGCTAAGCGCTATTAAAGAAGTGATAAATAATATACTAAACTTAAATGGGGTCACTTTCATTTTAACAAGGTTGCAAATATAAGAATTGGTAACGAACTCCATTAATAAATATTATAAGATGACAAGTTTTTCATATTTCTCTGCATAAGAGCCATTTGAACCTCTTACTTTCATTTTGTAAACATAAACCCCCTTACCTATTTTATCACCATAATCATCTCTTCCATCCCAAACAATTTCACTTGAACGATAACCCACTGTATTTACTATTTGGTCTATTTGCTTTACAATTTTTCCTGATATGGTATAAATCTGTACCTGAACTTTAAGTTCTTGGTTAGGTTGATTGTGTTCAAACCAAAATTCTGTACGAGTGGTAAATGGATTTGGATAGTTTAGTACATGGTCAATAATTATATCTTTTGACTTAACAACAACAAATTCTATCGTTTGTTCAGATGAGTTATTATAAACATCCCAAACTTTCAATGTAAGGGTATGTTTTCCTTCACTCAACCCACTAAGTTGATACTCTATTCTTCCACTTTGGTAGCTATCTAAATCAGCTTCATAGAAATCATTTAAAATAATTGCTTCATTAGTCTTATCATCTAATATGGCAACTAAATCGTGTCCTATGCCATTCCCTACCATATTTATTCCATGTTCATCAAAAAGTTTTGCAACTAAAATAGGACTATCATCTGTCATGCCTCCGTTCACAAAAGTTTCATCGTTTAAAAACAAATCAATTGACGGACCTGTATTATCTGCTACATAAGAAGATGCTGTTCCGCCAATTACAAAGCCTTTAAAAAAGCCATTAGCATCCTCCATATTATTTTGTGCATAATAACTTAATTTACCATTGCCATAGTTATAGGCAATATCTTTAGGCACGATAAATGAATAAGAAAAGTCGCCATTCACAACGCTTGCTTTACCTTTAAAAAGTTTTGAGTTTTGAATATTGAATTGAAAGGCTCCTTCATTATCATTATTCAACGTTGTAATTTGCTTGTACTTATCAAAGACAGTAGGATAAACAATTCCGTTAAAGTTAGTCAACTTTGCACCTAAAGAATCAGAAACATATCCGGTTACGGTAACTTTACTTAAAGCTCTTATTGTATCCACCTGAGAAGATGGAACTCCGTTTACAGAAACGGTAGTTACATTATGTTTTGGATAAGCTAATTTTAGAGCCGGATCGCCAAGCAGAGTAAAGTTTCTAGTATTGTTATCTGCTCCATTAGCTACCTTAACTGTTCTGAAGATTTCTCCCATTGAAGGTACTTGGTTATTAAACGGCTCAAACACATTGTTGTAAAAACTAGTATTAAGATTAAAATTTGAACCGGAAAAAACTAATCTAACCGTAGTAAGCAAACCTATACCTCCACCATCAGGGTTAAGAATAATCAACTCTCCTGCTGAAGTTCTGGAAGGGTCATCAAATCGGCTAAATTCACAGGTTGCTGTAACAAATAAAGGCAAATTATCTATGTTCGTCCATTCATTAATGGTAGCTATATCTAATATTCTTTCATGAGCCCACCCCACTTCTCCTCCATGGCCGGTATAGTTTATAATTAACGCACCGGAATTAACTTTATCATTAATTGCTTTATTAACATCAGGATATCTTTGCCCACCCGGAGTAGAAATTTGTTGATACGCATCCAACATTATTTTATCTATGTTATAATCCTCATAATTATTCTCAAGAATTTGAGCCAATTGGTTTGCCTGTTGCATGTGGGTTTTACTATCCTCATCATCACCGATAAAAATCACATTATTTCTCCAATCTCTCATGGTAGATTTTGCAGTAGCGTAGTAAATTATTTTATCCGCTATATGATTTGCCTGCTCCAATGTTTGAACAGGAAATCTTCCTATTCCTAAATCTACGGTTTCAGTTGAACCCCAAGCTCCTTCATTTGGATCTAAAAGACCTATATAATCATCTGAAACATAAGATGCAGTTGGGTCAAGAGAGTTAACCGATTCATAAGCTAAAATATAGTTGTCATTCCCGGGCTTTCTATCTTTGTGGTCGTAAGAACCATCACCAATTAAAAGAAGGTATTTTGGCAAATCAGCATTAATTAGTGCTCTTTCGTAAAACATACGCATAAAGTCTCTTGTTGCACCAATATCTCTCACACCTCCTGAAAATTCATTGAAAATTTGTTGAGGCTCTACCATAACTACTCTTAAGCCTTCACCCTCATGTAAATTAGCTATTTTTTCACCTGCTGCCCAAAAATTAGGGTGGCATAGAATTACCATATCTTTTTGAGAAAACCCATGCAAGTTTTGATTTTTTACTTTCCCGTATCTAAAAATATTGATGCTGTCAGGAGAAGTAAAAGCAATAAATTCTCTTAAAGAATCTGAATTTATATTGAACTGCGCTATTCCTGATGATAAAGTGTAGTTTTGATTTTTAATGTTATAAATATCTGTTACTTCCCAAATTTTTAGCTGTGCCGTAGCATTTGAAAGATTCATCTGCGCAACTTTTCCGGCTCCAACCGAATTAACATCCCTAAACTTCATTTGTTGCCCATCCATAATTAAACGCCTCTTGGCGTTTACCGTAATGTAATCCAACCATGCTTTAGACGAACTATTCGGCTTATTATATTTCACATTAACATTTACAATATCTCCGCTAGGCAATACATTGCTGCTGGCTTGACTTGAAGACGCATACTGCGCATAATACAGTGTGGTATTTACAGCTGCAAAGTTTAAATTGGTAACAGAACCGCCATTAACCGTAAATTCCATAATATTACCACTTGAAGCGCCAAGACTTGAACGAGCTATTCCGGTAACAGTAGTATGAACTTGAGAGCTTGGATCTATATTAGGAAAGTTAAATTTAAAATTATAAGAAGTTATCACGTCAAAATACTCTCCATACCACTCTTGCCCTGACTTTAAAAGATTTATTTCATCTTTTTCATAATACTGAAAATCATTAAATGTGTTTACAAAATTAGTGGGCGTAGCTGCCGAAGAAGCTTGGTTTTGAATTCTTTTGGGTGGAGTGAGCTCCGGTGAGTTTGCGGTAATAAAATAATAGTTTGTATCAGAGTACTGATGAACAGCATGTTCAAACTTTTGTAAGGATGAGTTATAGTTCCACTTTAAAGTAGATTGCCCATAAAATAGTATATAATCTCCTGAATTAAATTTCCCGTCACTTTCTCCCTGAACTATAACAGCATTTTCCACCAAGTCATCAGGTCTTTTGGCACTGTTTAAAATTGGCAACATCGCTCCGCCATTACCATACACTCTTAAATCTCTAGGGTCAATGTTATCTATATCAATCCCTAAAGATTTTAACGTATTATATGATAACTTATAAACTCCATCCTTAGTTATACCTATTTTATACCAATCTCCCGACTCAAGAACAGAAGCCAATTTAAATGACTTATTATTAGTTGAATTTACTTTTACATTTTTCTTATCGTATGATAGCCTAAAGCTTATTAATTTCTCAATCTCTCCTGTAGATGAGTTTTTTTGAAAAGGAAAAAAATGAACCACCCCATATTGTTGTTTTTGTGAAGTTGTGGTATAATAATTTACTTCTATAGATGTGGTAATTTTATCTAACGAGTTGTTCTGCTCTAGAACCTTTAATTCTTCTAAGGTAATTGGTTCAAAAATAGCCGACAAGATTCTCACATTGCTAATTTCATAATTTCCGTTTAGGGGTATTAGCTGATGATACTTTGGTAAAAAACTATTTTCATAAGTAATGGCAGCATTTTTAAACTGCAAGTGTTCTATTTTTTGACTTTCACTTATGTTTAGAGTATAGGCTGAACTCCACTCTATATTACTTTCTATTGTAGTTTGGCTAAATGCCGTCAAACCATACATTAAAGTAAATAAAAATAAAAAAAAACGGGTCATTTGTGCTTTATTACAAAGTAAAATTAAGAATAAAATAAAAACTGAAGTCGCTAACGCAGGATAAATAAATTTATTGTTGGAATGAGATTATATAATTTTTTTATACATTTGAATTTCGTATTTGAAGATAATTTGTTAATTTTATCGTTTGAACGATTATAATTTATGGGTATAAAGAACACGGTAAAAGTATGGTTGTGTGTGTCGTTGGGTGTGTTTTCTGCGTCACAGGCTTTGGCCCAAGATCCGGAATTCACACAATTCTACGCTAACCCCTTATATCTAAATCCTGCTTTTGCTGGAAGTAATAGATGCCCAAGGGTTGTATTCAACTATAGAAATCAATGGCCTGGTATTACGGGTAATTACGTAACCTACTCTGCATCTTACGATCAGCATGTTGATAACCTGTCCGGTGGATTGGGTTTGATGGCTGTATCCGATGTTGCAGGTATTGGAACACTTAAAACAAACAGAGTTAGTGGTATATATGCATACCAACTACCCGTTACAAGAAGGTTTTCGTTCAATTTTGGTATAGAAGGAACGTATCACAACAAAAGTGTTGACTGGAGTAAACTTACCTTTGGTGATATGATTGACCCAAGAAGAGGATTTGTTTATACTACTCAACAAACTCCTAATAATGTACCCGTAAACACCGTTGATTTTTCTGCCGGAATTTTAGGTTATTCTGAAAAATACTTTTTTGGATTTGCTGTTCATCATTTAACTGAGCCTGACGAGTCAGTTATAAACAGTGGCGGCAGCCCACTTCCAAGAAAATATACCGGACATGCAGGAGCTGTTATACCTTTACAGGGGAAAGATGATGTGAGTATTTCTCCCAATATTTTATTTAGGTTACAGCAAGACTTCCAACAAGTTAATTTTGGTATGTATTTAAACAAAGGACCAATGGTTGGAGGATTATGGTATAGAAACGGTGATTCATTTATAGTATTATTGGGAGTAGAACAAGATAATTTTAAATTTGGGTACAGCTATGATGTTACAGTATCTAAGCTAGGTACTAAAACTGCTGGTTCTCACGAAATTTCATTTGCATTAAAATTCGATTGCAAACCAAAACCAAGAAGATTTAGGACAATAAGTTGTCCATCATTTTAGTTATTACATAAAATCAATGATTATGAAAAAGGGGTTAAAGTATAAATTATTGGTAGTTGCATTTGCTTTTGCAGCACCATCTTTATTCAACTCATGTTCAAAAGAGAGATCTGGTGCTACGGGTTGGAACTATAATGATCCAAAAAACGGAGGATTTCAAAAAGTACCATACCTAGAGCAAGAAACAGGTCCCGGACTTGTACTAATTGAAGGTGGTAGATTCACCATGGGTAGAGTTGAACAAGAAATTATGTATGATTGGAATAATATTCCAAGAACAGTTACTGTATCGTCATTCTATATGGATGAAGTAGAGGTAACCAATTTTTACTATTTGGAATATTTATATTGGTTAGAAAGAGTATTCTCAGCCGATTATCCTGAAGTTCATGCAAAAGCTTTACCTGACACACTAGTTTGGAGAAAAAAGTTAGCTTATAATGAACCTTATGTAGAACTATATTTAAGACACCCTGCTTACAGAGACTATCCTGTAGTTGGTGTTAACTGGCTCCAAGCAAATGATTTCTGTGCATGGAGAACTGATAGAGTTAATGAGTTAATTCTTATTAGAGAAGGATTATTTGAACATTTCCCTAATCAAATTAATGAGGATAACTTTAATACTGAAGCATATCTTGCCGGACAATATGAAACTGGTAAAAGAGTAGAAGGTTTAGAAGACTTAAATCCAAATAGAGATTATAGAAACGTAAGGTTAGAGGATGGTATTCTTTTACCAAAATATAGACTTCCAACTGAAGCAGAGTGGGAATTTGCAGCTTACGGCTTAATAGGAAATGCTGTGGAAGAACTTATTGCTGATAGA
>ERZ869936.1570-NODE-1570-length-15932-cov-7.480695_pt1 | contig 15932 bp, 10 predicted proteins | sample MGYA00520876_ERZ869936 | MGnify/ENA primary metagenome ERZ869936 (study PRJEB32218, sample SAMN09650985) | biofilter metagenome | isolation source: enrty point of leading RO module | place: Saudi Arabia: Thuwal, RO plant located on Red Sea | collected 2016-02-17 ...
CGACGATGGCGCCGCCCGGCAAGCACTTCATGAGCTGCTTCGTGCAGTACTGCCCGCCGCAGATCGAGGGCCGGCCGTGGACCGACGCCGAGTGCGAGGCCTTCGGCCAGACGGTCATCGACCAGATCGCGCAGTACAGCCCGGATTTCAAGGACCTGATCCTGCACGTCGAGGTGCGCACGCCGCAGACGATCGAGGCGGAGATCGGCATCACCGAGGGCAACATTTTCCACGGCGAGCTGACGATGGACCAGCTGTTGTTCAACCGGCCGGTCCCCGGCTACGCGCAGTACCGCGCGCCGGTGGCGGGGCTGTACATGTGCGGCTCGAGCACGCACCCGGGCGGCGGCGTCATGGCCGCGCCCGGCGCCAACGCCGCGCGCGAGATCCTCGCCGACCTGAAGCGCGGCAACACGGTGCCGGAGAACTTCGGCGATGACTGACTACTACGACGCCATCGTCATCGGCGCCGGCCACAACGGCCTGGTCTGTGCGACGCTGCTGGCCCAGGCCGGCCGCGACGTACTCGTGCTCGAAGCGCGCGATGCGGTCGGCGGCGCGGCCTGCACCGCGGAGTTTGCCGACGGCTACTCCGTCTCGTCGGTCGCGCACCTGCTGTACGGCCTGCAGCCGGAAGTGCTGAACGACCTCGGCCTCAAGCCCGAGCTGGCGGCCGACAATCTCGGCACGATCGCGCTGGCAGAAGACGGCGCCCACGTGCGGCTGCGCGGCGACGTCGCGCAGGGGGTGAGCGACGCGGATGCCGCGGCGCTGCGCACGTTCCGCTCGCGCATGCGCCGCTACGCGAAGCTCCTCGCCCGGCAGATGAACCGCCCGCCGCCGCGCCTCGGCTCGAGTGCGCGCGGCGATCTGCTCGCGCTGGCCAAGCTCGGCTTCGACATCCGCAGGCTCGGTCGCGACGCGATGCGCGACTTCCTGCGCATCGTCGGCATGAATATCTACGACGAGCTCGAGGAGTGCTTCGAGAGCCCGCGACTGAAAGGCGCGCTGGCGCTCGACGCCGTGCTCGGCACGCACCTCGGGCCGCGCTCGCCGAACACGATCCTGACCTGGCTGCACCGTCACTCGGCGAACGACGGCCGGCTCGCGACCCCGGTCGGGGGCATGGGCAACCTCGGCGAGCGGCTCGCCGACCTGGCTCGCGGCGCCGGCGCGACGATCCTCACTGGCTCGCCGGTGCAGCGCGTAGTGGTCGAGAACGGCCGCGCTACCGGCGTCGAGACCGCGGACGGCACTGTCTACGAGAGCCTGACGATCGTCTCCAACGCGGATCCGAAGCGCACCGTCATGGACCTGGTCGGCACGCGCCACTTCGAAACCGGCTTCGTACGCCGCGTGCACAACATCCGGATGCAGGGCAACGCCGCGAAGCTGCACCTGGCCCTCGACGGTCTGCCGGCGGTGACCGGCCTCGAAAAGCGCGACTTCGCCGAGCGCCTGGTCGTGGCACCCGACTCGGACTACGTCGAGCGCGCGTTCAACCCGGCGAAGTACGGCGAATACTCGCCCGAACCGGTGTTCGAAATCGTCTTCCCGAGCTTCCGGGACCCGACGCTGGCGCCGGCCGGCAAGCACGTGCTGTCGGCGATCGTGCAGTACGCGCCGCACACGCTGCGCGCCGGCTGGGACGACGGCGCGCGTGCCGCGTTCGAGCGGCTCTGCCTCGATACGCTGGAACGCTACCTGCCGGGGCTCGGCAAGCGGGTCACGTCCAGCGAACTGCTGCTGCCGGCAGACATCGAGGAGCGCTACGGCATGAGCGGCGGGCACTGGCACCACGGCGAGCTGACGCTCGACCAGTTCCTGTTCGTGCGCCCGGTGGGCGGCGCCGCGCAGTACGCGCTGCCGCTCGACGGGCTGTACCTGTGCGGCGCCGGCGCACACCCGGGCGGCGACGTTGCAGGCGCGGCCGGGCGCAACGCCGCACTCGAAATCCTGAAGCGAGGTAAGGGCGCATGAGCATTGCCGAAGTTTCGCTGGCGCGCCTGAAGACGCCGTTCCACGAGCGCTACCGTGCGCGCGACCGGCTGAACGAGTGGCACAGCTGGAAGGGCTACACGGCCGCGGACGCGCTGTTCGACCACGAGCTCGAGTACTTCTCGATCCGCAACAGCACCGCGGTCTTCGACCTGACGCCGATGACGAAGTACCGGATCACGGGGCCGGACGCGCTGGCCTTCCTCGACCGACTCGTGACCAGGGACATGACGAAGATCCGCCCGGGGCGCGTCGCCTACGCGGCCTGGTGCGACGATCGCGGCCAGGTGATCGACGACGGCACGATCTTCCATCTGCGCGAGGGCGAGTACCGGCTCTGCTCGCAGGAGCGGCACCTGGCCTGGCTCAGGGCCGCAGCGATCGGCATGGACGTTACGCTCCGCGAGGAGACCGCGGAGATAGCGGCGCTGGCCGTGCAGGGGCCGACGAGTTTCGCCGTGCTCGACACGCTCGGCATCGACGGGCTCGCCGAACTGAAGCCCTTCGGCCTGCTGCACGCGGACTTCGACGGCACCGAACTCATGGTGTCACGCACCGGCTTCACGGGCGATCTCGGCTACGAGGTCTGGCTCGAACCCGGCAAGGCGCTCGCGTTCTGGGACGCGCTGTTCGAGGCGGGCAAGTTGTACGGCATCACGCCCATCGGCACCGAGGCGCTCGACATGGCGCGCATCGAGGCCGGCTTCCTGACCGCGGGCGTCGACTTCGTGCCGGCGATGCAGACCGTGCGCAGCGGCCGCTCGCGCTCGCCGTTCGAGCTGGGCCTGGGCTGGCTCGTCGACTTCAAGAAGCCGAACTTCAACGGCCGCCGCGCGCTGGCGGCCGAGCAGCGCGCCGGGTCGGACTGGCGGCTGGTCAAGCTCGACATCGAGGGCAACAAGCCGGCGCATCACTCCTATATCTACGCGAAAGTCCGCGGCAAGATGAAGAACGTGGGCTTCGTCACGTCCGCGACCTGGTCGCCCGTCTGCAAGCAGAACATCGCGATCGGCACGGTACGGATGCCGCACGGCGAGCCGGGCAGCACGCTCCACGTCGAGATCTACTACCAGCGCGAGATGCACTGGTCGCGCGTCATGGCGGCGGCGGAAGTCGTCGACAAGCCCTTCTGGGACCCGGCGCGCCGCCGCGCCACGCCGCCGGGGCGCTACTAGGCCGCGGCAGCCGTGGCTGCCCACCCGCTCGACCCGTTGCTCCGGCCCGCCAGCGTCGCCGTGGTCGGCGCCTCGGCGCGCGCGGACTCGATGGGCTGGTGGGCGCTCGAGAACCTCACGCGCGGCGGCTACGCAGGTGCGGTCTACCCGGTCAACCCGGGCGAACAGGTACTCGCCGACCGGCGCTGCTACGCGCGCCTCGCCGACCTGCCGGAGCGCCCGGACCTCGTGATCTTTGCCGTCGGTGACCGCCACGTCGAGGCCGTGCTCGACGAGGCGATCGCGCTCGGCGTGCCGGCCGCCGTGATCATGTCGGCGCTGGTGCTGGACGACGACGCCGAGCCGCCGCTGCGCGAGCGCGTCGCCTCCCGCGTGCGCGAGTCCGGGCTCCTGCTCTGCGGCGCAAACGGCATGGGCTTCTACAACGTCCGCGACCGCGCCTGGGCCTGCGGTTTCGACAGCACGCGGCATGAACCGCCCGGCAGCATTGCGCTGATCAGCCAGTCCGGGGCCGGCATGTCCGGGCTGATCGACTCCGAGGCGCGCCTCGACATCAATTTCGCCGTGTCGACGGGCCTCGAGCTCGGCGTCACGATGGAGGACTACCTCGACTTCGCGCTCGAACTGCCCGAGACGCGCGCCGTCGGCCTGTTCGTCGAGACGTCGCGCAAGCCGGCGGCGTTCCGCGCGGCGCTGGCAAAATCCGAGGCGCGGCAGGTCCCGGTCGTGGCGCTGAAGGTCGGGCGCACGGCGCGCGCCGCGCAGCTCGCGGTCTCGCACTCCGGCGCGCTGGCCGGCGACCACGCGACCTGGCAGGCGCTGTTCGACCGCTACGGCGTGCACGCGGTGCGTGACATGGACGAGCTGGCGACGCTGCTGATCCTGTTCGCGCGGCTGCATCCGGTGCCGGACGGCGGGCTGGTGTCGCTGCACGACTCCGGCGGCGAGGGCCAGCTGATGGTCGACCTCGCGGATGAAGCCGGCGTGCCGCTCGCGGAGCTGTCGGCCGCTACGGTCACGCGCCTGCGCGAGGTCATCGAACCGGAGCTGTCGCCGGTCAACCCGCTGGACGGCTGGAGCCGTGGCGGCCCGGACGCGGGCCGGCGCATGCGCGAGGCCTTCGCGATCCTGTGCGCGGACCCGGGTGCGGCCCTCGGCGTCGTGCAGCACGACCGCGCGCCCGGCGGCACGATCTACGCGAGCTACATCGGCTACCTCGAGGCCGCGCAGGCGGCGAGTGGCAAGCCCGTCGCGCTGGTCGCCGCGCGCCAGGGCACCGGGCCCGACGACATCGCTGTCGCGGCGACGCGCCGCGGCCTGCCGGTGCTGGACGGTGTGCCCGGTTTCCTGCGCGGTGTCCGTGCATTGTTCGACGCGCGCGAGCGCGCGGCCCGGCAGGACCCGCAGTCGCCGCCGTCGCCGGATCCGGCCGCGCTGGCCGGGTTGCGCGAAAGCCTCGGGGCCGCGGGCCGGCTGGACGAGCACGAGGCCCTGGCGGCGCTGGAGTCGCTCGGCATGCCGGTGGCTCCCGCCCGCCTGGTCGAGCGCGAGGACGAGCTCGCGGGCGTCGCGCGCGAGCTCGGCTTCCCGCTCGTGGCCAAGACCGCGATGCCGGGTATCGCGCACAAGACCGAGCGCGGCGGCGTGTACCTCGACCTCTGCGACGAGACGGCGCTCGCCGCCGCCTACCGCGCGCTGGCCGCTGACTGCGGGCCGCGCGTGCGGCTGGCGCAGATGGTGCCGACCGGTGTCGACCTGCTGCTCGGCGCGAAGCACGACCCGCAGTTCGGCCCGGTCGTGCTGATCGGCTCGGGCGGCATCCACGCGGAGCTGCTGGCCGACGTCGTCTGCGCGCTGCCGCCGTTCCCGGCCGCCTGGGCGCGGCGCTGCGTCGACCGGCTGAAGCTGCGCCCGCTGCTCGACGGCGCGCGCGGGGCGCCGCCCGCCGACGTCGCGGCCTTCTGCGAGACGGCCGCGCTGTTCTCCGCTATCGTTCACGGCCTCGGCGACGCGCTCGCCGAGGCGGACATCAATCCCGTGATCGTGGGCCAGGCCGGCTGCGTCGCCGTCGACGCGCTGCTGGTGGGTCGCGGGGGGAGGGTCGAAGCATGAGCATTGCAGCACTGGCAGCACGCAGCCGGGACGACTGGCACGCGGCCGCGCGCCGCGCACAGGACGCGGTCGAGTCGCGCCTGTACATCGACGGCCGCTTCGTCGACGCGGCCGACGGCGGGCGCTTCGACACGGTGAACCCGGCGACCGGCGAATGCATCGCGGCCGTCGCGCTCGCAACGGCCGGCGACGTCGACCGCGCCGTCGCCGCCGCCCGGCGTGCCTACGCCGACGGCCGCTGGACCGGGCTCGCGCCGCGCGCGCGCATGGAAATTCTCTACCGCTTCGCGGACCTGATCGACACGCACGCCGAGCGGCTCGCGCTGCTCGACACGCTCGACATGGGCAAGCCGGTCGCGGACATGCTGGCGATCGACCTGCCGGCCTGCATCGAGACGATCCGTTTCATGGCGGAGTACGTCGACAAGATGGAGGGCAGCGTCACCAACACCGAGCGCGACGTCATGCACTTCGTGCTGCGCGAGCCGCTGGGTGTCGTCGGCGCGATTTCGCCGTGGAACTACCCGCTGCTGATGGCGGTGTGGAAAATCGCGCCGGCGCTGGCGGCCGGCAACACGGTCGTGCTGAAGCCGGCCGAGCAGGCGCCGCTGTCCTGCCTGCGGCTCGCCGAGCTGTTCAGCGAGGCCGGCGGCCCGGACGGCGTGCTGAACGTCGTCAACGGCCCGGGGGAGATCACCGGCGAGGCGCTGGCGCTGCACGACGACGTCGACAAGATCACGTTCACCGGCTCGACTGCGGTCGGCAAGCGCATCCTGCAGTACGCCGGGCAATCGAACATGAAGAAGGTCTCGCTCGAGTGCGGCGGCAAGTCGCCGCAGCTGTTCCTCGGCGACCTGCCGGACCTGGACCGTGCCGTCAGCGCCGCGATCAACGGCATCTACGCGAACATGGGCGAGGTCTGCAACGCGGGTTCGCGGCTGCTGGTCGACCGCGCGATCCACGACGAGTTCGTCGCGCGCTTCGTCGAGCGCGGCCGCACGGCCTACGTCTGCGGCGACCCGCTCGACCCGGAAACGAACCTCGGGCCGCTGGTCACGGCCGGCGACCAGCGGCGCGTGCTCGGCATGATCGACGACGGGCGCAAGGCGGGCGCGAAGCTCGAGTTCGGCGGCGCCGCGCCGGACCTGCCGGGCGCCTACGTCAACCCGACGCTGTTCACCGGCGTCGCGAACGACATGGCGATCGCGCGCGAGGAGATTTTCGGGCCGGTCGCGGCGGTGATTCCCTTCGACGGGCCCGACGAGGCCGTGCGCATCGCGAACGACACGATCTACGGGCTGACGGCCGGCATCTGGTCCTCGGACCTGAACCGCGCGATGCGGCTGGTCCGCGAGGTGCAGGCCGGCGTCATCTGGGTCAACACTTTCGACGAGGGCGACATGACGCAACCCTTCGGCGGCTACAAGCAGTCCGGCAACGCGCGCGACAAGTGCATCGACAGCGTGCTGTCCTACACGCAAACGAAGTCGGCGTGGATCCGGCTGTCGTGAGCGCCGATCTCGCGATCCGCTGCCGCTGCGGGAAGCTCGAGGGCAGGCTGCGCGACGCGTCGCCCGGCGCGGGCCGCCGCGTTACCTGCTACTGCGACGATTGCCAGGCCTTCCAGCATGCACTCGGCCAGGCCGACACGGTGCTCGACGCGCACGGCGGCACCGACATCTACCAGGTCACGCCCGCGAAACTGGAACTGACGCGCGGGCTCGAGCAGCTGGCCTGCCTGCGGCTGACGCCGCGCGGCACGCTGCGCTGGTACGCGGCATGCTGCAATACGCCGATCGGCAACACGCTCGCGACGCCGGCGCTGCCCTTCGTCGGGCTGGTCACGGCCTGCCTGCAGTCGGACGCGGGGCTCGACGCCACCATCGGCCCGCCGGGGCGTGGCGTCTTCGGTCGCTACGCGCGCGGCGACCGCGCTGAGATCGACGCGCACGACGCGGCGCCGCTTGCGCTGTACGCAGATTTCCTGCTGCGCGTGCTCGGCCGGCGCCTGCGCGGGGATCACCAGCGCTCGCCGTTTTTCGACCCGGCGACCGGGCGGCCGAGAGCCGAGCCCTGGGTGCTCGACGCCACGGAGCTGGCGGCAATTCGCAAGCAAACGCGTCGAGCCGGCGGCGAGGGCTAGCTCGAAGCAACGGAAACCGTAGTTACAGGACCTGGCAGCGTGTCCCGGCTGGTAGCGGTCGCAGGGCCGCGGCCGGCCGGCTCAGGCGCTCTGCCGGCGCCCCAGCAGCTCGGGCGGCACGTAGTCGAAGTAGTGCATCTCGATGACGCTGTGCACCGGTGGGCGGCGACCTCGTCTCCGTGCAAATCTCGATGTAGTGCAATATGCGCGGCCCCTCTGCAGGGCTGCGGAAGTCTACAAGTCTGGAACGCCAAAAGCTGGTGCATCCCGGGCGCCCTGCCTAATGCAAATCGATTCCCTTCGACTATGCTTAGCTCAACGGCTGTCTCGGGGACGCCAAATGGTAAAATTGATAATTCTGTCAGTTGCCGCAATTTTGGCCGCGTGGTCAGGAAAACTGCATGCTGAAGAACTGGAAGCAACAAATAGACCGCTAGAGCGTGTGAAATTCGTACGTTCAAGAGCAATGCCCGATGCTATGTTCTTTCGACAATTCCTTCGATTGGTTACGCGCTTCGAAGACGGCCACGACATGGACGACGCCGTCAGGCTAACGCAAAGCAAAATTGGGTTTGCGGAGTTTGGTGAAGCACTCGAGTTCTATCAGTTCTTGGTTCACGCCAAGGCGCAGATGCTTGAAGACCATAATGCTCAAGTGCGAAAGCTACTTTGTCCACTTGAATCACCCAGGCCAGGCGGGCGGCAGGTCTTCCAGGTGATGGACGCCCTTGATGATCATTGGGATACGTTAGGGGGCGAGCACCTTACAAAGCTTTTGCAACGACTTGACACTCGGCAGGCAAAGAATCTTCAGACATGGATAAGCGAACTGAAGGCCAAGACTGTTTTCATGCGGTTTGACCACGCCCAACGATATAAAGGCGAGAATCCTGATTTGGTGAGGCAGGAGGTTTGTGGCCGGTTCGATAGCCGAATATCTGCAAGTCAGTAAGGAGTGTCAAAATGCTTCACAGAGTCATTTTCGCTGTCTTGGGAGGACTTTTCTTGAGATGCGGCGCTGCTTCAGCTGACGTTATCTCAACTCTACTAGGGCCAGATTTTATCCCTCAATGCATTCAGCACCATCTGCAAGGCTCATTGACCTTGGACGCCGATGATATCGACGGTTACGATTCGGCTGAAAATGTCTACGTGTACTTAAAAAACGAATGGGGAGCTGTCAAAAGTACGGCCGGCGAACAGCTTCTGACAAGTCAGTATGATCGCATGACTTCTGTGTCATGGGGTGGTGGGCCGTTCGATGTGTCTGATACATACCAGCAGAATAGAACTTACTGTGTCGAAACTCATACAGATTACGTGATCAGGAAAGATTTCAATCCATCGGCAACCATGATCCTCTGGGACGTATCCTGCGCAGATGCTCCTACGCACGACGATAGGGATCAGTTCTGATTAAGAAATAGTTACCACGCGACTGCTGTGTACTGCGACGCGCCGAGTCATGAAACAAGCGTATTCGACCGAGGGCCAAGGATTTGATGGAAATCTTAACGCGACGTCGTTAAAAGAAAACACTTTGCGTTGTCGACTGATTGCCGCGGCCTTGTGCCCACTGATGTTGACCGTTGCATGCGAGCCTGAAGAGAAAGCGGACATTGAGGGAGCTGCCACACAAGCTTCAATACTCATCAAGCCTGCAGTATCAGCCGGGAGAGAGTTCGTTGAAATACGGCGGCTTTACGACGATGCATTGATTGCTGGTCTTGGCGATAGTTTGGGGCATCGCGTGCTTGAAGACTCAGTTCAGTCAGCGCTCTTGACTGAAGCTGAACGCGAAGCGCAATTGGAGTCCCTCGGTGTCCAGTATTATGCGACCACGACGATCTCGGGAAGCGAAAAAAATATCTACGTTACCGTAAGATTTTTTCAGTTTCCCGAAGGGAGGCTGTGGACAGAGACGTTCTCGGGAAAGCGTGAAGATATCCAGGCAATAGCGAGAGCGGTTGTCGACAAGATCGATTCAAGTACTCGTAGATAATGCAATACGACCCGGAGACCGGCTCTCCGGGAAACTATCCGGCACTAACTCAGGCGCTCTGCCGGCGCCCCAGCAGCTCGGGCGGCACGTAGTCGAAGATGAACGTGATCCGGTCTTCCGTGCCCTTGTTGTAGACGCTGTGGTTCTTCTGGTTGTTGATCTCGTAGGCCTCGCCGACCTTGAAGCGGTACGGGCGGCCGTCGATGTGGAAGCGCACGCGCGGATTGGTCGTGATCGGCACGTGGATACGGTGCCCGTAGTGGAACGACGGGTGCGTGTCCGAGTGCGCGCTGATGCGGCCGCCGGCCAGTAATTTCGCGGCCATCGCGCGGATGATCGTTCCGCCCGGCTCGTAGTGCTCGTCGATGATGCCGTGCATCAGCGGGATAGCGGCCTCGGCCAGCCGGTCCCAGCCGGCCTCCTTGCGGACCTCGATGTCGGGCCAGCCCTCGTTGTCCGTGAACACGAGCACGATCGACTCGGTCTGCCGGTGCACCTCGTAGGAGCTCTGGCGTTCTTTCTGCTCGTGCCAGGCGGCCTCGTCCTGGGCGAGGATCAGCTCTTTCAGCGCCGTCACGTCGACGGCGCCGAGCTCGCGCAGCGGGATGCCGATATCCATGGCGCGTCCCCGGACGGCTACTCGAAGTGCTTGCGGAAGCGAATCCCGAAGGTCATCGGCCGGTTGATCGAGCGCCGCGTCTGCGCCCAGCGGTCGTTGAAGAACTGCGTTGCGCGCTCGTCCGTCAGGTTGTCGACGTAGACGCTCGCGCTCCAGGACTCCGCCTCGATGCCCGCACGCAGGTCGAGGATGCTGTAGCTGGGCAGTATGCGCACCGGGTTCGTGAAGATGATCGACTGGATGCCCTCGAGCGAGCTGTTGCCCTCGCCCTGGAACGTGTAGTCGAGGCGCACATAGGGTTCGCCGCGCGCGAACGAGTTCCGGAAGTTGTACTGCAGGCCGAGGCTGCCCTTCCAGTCGGGCATGATCGGCAGCTGGGTGCCCTTGGTTACCGTCGTCTCGTTGGCGGAGCCCTCGAACAGCGTGGACGAGCGCGAGATTTCCGCGTCGTTCCAGCCGAGCGTGCCGGTGAGTTCCCAGCCCTCGCCGGGCAGCCAGTGGAAGTTCGCCTCGACGCCGTTCAGTTCCGCTTCCGGGAAGTTGACGATGCCGAGCGTGAAGATGTTCGGGTCGTTCGCCTGCAGCTGGATGTCTTCCCAGATCATGTGATACGCAGTCGCGTTCAGCCGGAAGCGGCCGTCGGCCCAGGTCGACTTCAGCCCGAACTCGTAATTCTTGATCGTGTCGGCGTCGAACTCGTGGAACTCGTTGCCCGGACCGAACACCGAGGTCTGCCGGGCCGCATTCGAGCCGCCGCGGCGGAAGCCCTCGGAGTAGGTTGCGTAGACCATCTTCGCATCGTCGAGGTGCCAGTCGAGCGTCAGCTTCGGCACGAAGCCGTCCTCGGTCGATGAACCGACGGCATCGGCGAAACAGAAATCCACCGAGCAGTCCGGCTCCGTCCCGAGCGGAAAGAGTGCGCCCTGCTTGAGCGTCCGGTCGGTCTCGACGTCGAAAAAGCGGCCGCCGGCGGTGATGTTGAAATTCTCCGTGATCTCGAAGCCGATCTCGCCGAACACCGCCATCTGGTCCACGTTGCCGTCGTAGACGCCGGTGAACCAGTTGCCCCCGGACGGCGGCGCCGGCACAGGGAAACTCGGGTCGTAGTAGTAGGCCAGGTAGTTCAGGTAGGTGAAGGCCGGCGACGTGTCGAAGTCCGTGTTGCCCGAGTAGAACAGCGTGTGGCTCTCGACCTTGTTGTAGAAGAAGCCGACGATGCCGTTCCAGCGGCTCGTCGAATCCTCCGGCGTCGACAGCCGCGCCTCGAAGGTCCAGCGGTCGCGGTCGCCGCCATTGAACGCGAAGGCCTGCGGGTCGCCGCCGAAATCGTAGACCGTGTAGTAGGGCCCGAAGTAGTCGGACAGCTGGTTGAACGCAAACTGGTAGGAGGTCGCGTCAGCCTCGTACACGGTCTCGCGGTGAAAGAACGAGCCGGTGACGAGCAGGTCGGCAAAGCCGATGTTGCCCTCGGCCGTCAGTGCGACCTGGTACCACTCGTCCTCCCAGGTATCGCGGTTGAAGCGGACCTGTTCGAGGTCGCCGATCTCGCGGCCGGTGTAGAAGCGGTCGGCAATATCGGTATCGCCGAAGCCGTCCAGTTCCTTCTTCTGGAAAATCGCGGAACCGTCGAGTATCCAGTTGTCGTCGGGCGTGATGCGCAGCGCGGCGCGGAACCCGGAGTTGGTCGAGGAGTTGATGTCCTCCTCGACGAAGGCGGAATTGTCGAAGGTGCCACCCGGGCTGGTGGCGAGGATATTGTCGATGTAGCCGGCCTCTTCCTCGACGAAACCGACCAGTCGCAGGCCGACGCGTCCCTCGGCCAGCGGGATGTTGGTCATCGCGGAGACGCTGTAGCCGACGTCGCCGTCCTTGACCGTATTGAAGCCCAGGTCGACCCAGCTCGTCTGCGTGGTCGTGTCCGGCTTGTTCGTGATGATGCGCAAGGAACCGCACTGCGAGGCGTCGCCGAACAGCGTGCCCTGCGGGCCGGACAGCGCTTCGACACGCTCGATGTCGATGAGCCGCGGGTCCGGGTTACGCCCGGCCACCGTGATCGGCTGCTCGTCCAGGTAGATCGAGGTCGTGGAGGTGTCGCCGAACGACAGCCCGGACATCGCGCAGCCGCGCATCAGCACCGTGGTGCCGGCCGGCTCGCGCTTCGAGAAGGTCAGGCCCGGGATCTGGCCGACGTAGTCGTCGAGCTGCTTGAAGCCCTGGCGGACGATGTCGTCGTCGGTGAAGGCCGTGATCGCGAGCGGCACGTCCTGCAGGTTCGCGGTCCGTTTCGTCGCCGTGACGACGATTTCCTCGAGCATGTCCTGCGCGTTCGCAGGCTGCGTACCGGCGCAGGCGGCGGAAACCGCTACGGCGATAGCGCTGGGCTTGAACGCGTACGAATCGGTCTGGCCGGCCATGTGTCTCCCCCTTTCCCTGACAGCGTCAGAAGACCCGGTCGATTGCCGCCGGTTTGCTGCCTCGACTATGATGACGACCTGCTAAGCGCCTGATATTACGACGACTCGTTCACTCCATGCCAGCCGGATTTCATATGCTGCCCGCGCCCGTCGCGCCCGCATGACCACGCTCGTCGCGACCTCGGTCGTCCGCGGCAGCCGGCAGGGAGAAAGTCACGGCGGGGTCTACCTCGTCGATCTCGAGCGGCAGGCGGTGCGCCAGCCGATCGACTGGAACACGGTCGACATCGACTGGCAGGGCCGCGGCTGGGACCGCGGCCTGCGCGGCATCGCCTTCGACGGCGAGCGCGTGTACATCGCCGCCAGCGACGAACTGTTCGCTTGGGATGCGCAGTTTCGTCCGCTCGGCTCCTGGCGCTCGCCCTACCTGAAGCACTGCCACGAGATCTGCGTTTACGAGCGGCGGCTGTTCCTGACCTCGACCGGTTTCGACTCGATCCTCGGCTACGACCTCGACCGCGAGCGTTTCAGCTGGGGGCTCCACCTGCGCCGCAGCGGCGAAGGCTGGCGGGCGCAGCCCTTCGACCCGGCCGGCGACACGGGTCCGCCGCCCGGCAATTCGCTGCACCTGAACAGCGTGCACGCCGACGCGGGCGGGCTGTACGTCGCCGGGCTCAGGAGCGAAAACGTCCTGCGCTACGACGGCCGCCGGATCGCTGCATGGTGTTCGCTGCCTCCGGGCAGCCACAACGCGCGGCCCTGGCGCGACGGCGTCCTGTTCAACGACAGCCGGCAGGACGTGCTGCGCTATGCCTCGCCCGCCGGCAGCTGCGCGTTCCCGGTGCCGCGCTATGCCGAGGCCGAGCTAACGCACACGGACTTCGACGACTCGCGCATCGCGCGCCAGGCCTTCGCGCGCGGGCTCTGCGTCATCGACGAAGGGCTGGTCGCCGGCGGCTCGTCGCCGTCGACGATCGCGCTGCACGACGTCGACGCGGTGAAGACCGTGCTGACGGTCACGCTGACGATGGACGTACGCAACGCGATCCACGGCCTCGAGGTCTGGCCGTACGCCTGAGCCGGTTCAGTCGGGCGCCAGCTCCAGCAGGTGCGCGTAGCGCGGCAGCACCGGCTCGAGTACCTTCTGCAGTTCGCCGAGATGTTCCTCGTAGCGGCGCCAGTAGCCGATCGAGCCGGTGTAGATCGGCTGCCGCACCTGCTCGGAGCTGGCGGTGCGCACGGGACGCTCGGTCTCGAAAAAGCGCAGGCAGGCGTCCTCGAACGGCAGCTCGCAATAATCGAGCAGGCGCCGGAGCTGCGTGTCGAAATCCGTCACCAGTTCCTCGTACTGCACGGTCAGCACGCGCCCGGGCAGGACCTCGTGCCAGTAGTCCATCATCTGCTGGTACTCGAGGAAGTAGTCGCCGATGTCCGCGAGGTCGTAGGTGAAGGTCTGGCCCTTTGCGAACAGCTGTCGGTAGCAGCTCAGGCAGCTGTCGAGCGGGTGGCGGCGCGCGTCGATGATCTTCGCGTTCGGCAGCACGAGGTGCAGGAAGCCGATCGACGGGAAGTTGTTCGGCATCTTGTCGACGAAGCGCGGCGTTTTTTCCTGTCGGTGCAGCCCGGCGAGCCGCAGGTAGTCTTCGCCGAGCGCGCGCAGGTGTTCGGGCCCGAGCTCGCGGACGGCCGCCGGGTAGTTGATGCCGTCGGCACGGTTCCGGTTCAGCGACATCGCGACGCGCCCGAGGTAGGGCAGCTCCGCGGTGCCCTCGACGTCGCTGTGCGAGGCGAGGATCTGCTCGATCAGCGTCGAGCCCGAGCGCGGCAGGCCGACCACGAAAATCGGCGCGGGGTCTTCCGCGCCGCCGCCGGATTTTTCTGCGAGCAGCTCCGCGGTGAACACGCGGCGGATCGCCGCGTTGACGTCCGCGGTCTGCACCGGGTCGTAATGCTCGAGCATGCGCTGCCGCTCGTTGCCGGCCGCGTAGTGTTCCCAGGCGCGGGCGTAGTCGCCGCGGTCCTCGCAGGCCTTGCCGAGCGCGAAGCGGAAGTTGACCGCCGACTGGTCCGTCAGCTCCGGTTTCGCGAGGCTGGCCTCCATCGCCGCGATGTCGGCATCGTCCAGCCGGTAGGTCTTCAGGTTCGCGAGGCTCCAGTAGCTCTCGCCGTTGTCCGGCCGCAGCTCGATACAGCGGCGATAAGCAGCGATGGCCTCGTCCTGCCGTCCGAGGGTCTTCAGTACGTGGCCGAGCCCGAGCAGCGCGCCGGGAAAATCCGGTGCCAGCTCGAGCGCGCGCCGGTAGGCGCTCGCGGCTTCCTCGGTGCGCGCGGACGGCGCCAGCGTGCCGGCGAGCAGGAAGTGGCCTTGCGGGTTGGCCGGTTCCAGCGCGATGACGTGCTCGAAGCACTCGATCGCCTCCTCGAAGAAGTTCTGTTCCTTCAGCACGCGGCCGAGGTCGACCAGCGCGCCCACGAAGTCCGGCGCGAGCGTCGTCGCGCGCCGGAGCAGCCGCTCGGCGTCGGCGAGCCGGCCCGCGCTCATCGCGACACGGCCGAGCAGGCGAATCGCGTCGACGTTTTTCGGGTTGTCGCGGACGATCGCGCGGTACTCACGCTCGGCTTCTTCCAGCCGGCCGTCGCGGTGGTGCTCCGCGGCCAGCGCGAGGCGCCGGCGCTCCGGGTTCAGAGCGAACGAGGCCTCGAAGGCGGCGTCCGCCTCCTTGCCGCGACCGCTCGCGGCCAGCGCCTTGCCGAGGTTGTAGTGCGCCCACTCGAGCTGTGGGTCCAGCCGGACAGCCGTCTCCAGCACGCGGATCGCCTCGCCGGCGCGGCGTTGCTCGAGCAGCACGAAGCCCAGGTCCTCGTGCGGCTTCGCGAACGACGGCGCCAGCTCGATCGTGCGCCGCAATACCTGTTCTGCATCGGCATAGCGCCCGGTCTTGACCAGCACCGCGCCGAGCAGCCCGAGGATGTTGACGTCGCGCGGGTGCCCCTCGAGCATCGCGCGGCAGCGCGCCTCGGCCTCGTCGAAGCGGTTGTCGTTGACGAGTTCCAGTACCTCGTCGAAGCGTGCGCGCCGGCTGGCGGGGTCGGGTGAAATCAACGCGGCCTGTCCTCGTTAGCCCTCGGCTGGCGATCGGCGCAGTATGCGGCATCGCCCCGGCGGGGTTAAGCCCGGCCGATTGACGCGCGGGCACTGCTTCTGCTCTGCTACGGGCGGCCAACCGGGGGGAGGACCGCCATGAACCGCATCCGCACTGTTTCGGCCTGCTTGCTGGCCTGCCTGGCCGTCGCGTGCCAGCCCGACGCCGGTGCACCGGAGCCGGGCGCGGCGCCTGCCGCGGCGCCGGAATCCGTCGCCGACACCGTTCTCTTGAACGGCCGTATCTACACGCTCGATGCCAGCCGCTCCTGGGCGGAGGGGCGCCTTCCAGAAGGTTTTTCAATACGCCGATGCCTTATCAAGCTG
>ERZ869936.1571-NODE-1571-length-15928-cov-9.554842_pt1 | contig 15928 bp, 12 predicted proteins | sample MGYA00520876_ERZ869936 | MGnify/ENA primary metagenome ERZ869936 (study PRJEB32218, sample SAMN09650985) | biofilter metagenome | isolation source: enrty point of leading RO module | place: Saudi Arabia: Thuwal, RO plant located on Red Sea | collected 2016-02-17 ...
ATGAAGAACACGATCGCCAGCACGACTGCCGCCGCGACACCGCCGAGACCCGCCAGCACCTTGTTCCGAGAAATCGGCGGCTGCTTCATCGCGGCGACTTGCACCGCAGCGGCGGGCGACGTGCGCGACTCCTCGATTCCCCGAATTCGCGTGACAACCTCCCTTGCCGACTGCGGCCGCCGGTCCGGGGCCTTCTCCAGAAGCTGCATGATCAGCGAAGAGAGTTCGACCGGCAGTTCGCCGTTCAGGGTTTCGGGCGCGGCCGGTTGAGCCGCTCCGATCGCCGAAATCGTCGCCATCAGGTTCTGCCGCCCGAAGGCGGAACGACCGGTCGCCAGTTCGTACAGCACGCTCCCCAGACTGAACAGGTCGCTGCGCGGGTCCACCTCCGCGCCGGTCGCCTGCTCGGGAGACATGTACTTCGGCGTGCCGATAATGGCGCCGGTCTGAGTCACCTGCACGCCGTCATCCACAGCCCGCGCGAGTCCGAAGTCAAGCAGCTTCACGCGGCCGCCGGCGGCTTCCAGCCAGATATTGTCCGGCTTGACGTCGCGATGCAGCAGGCCCCGCTCATGCGCGGCGGCCAGGCCTTGCGCGATCTCCCTGCCGATCCGCAGGACTTCCTCCACAGGCAGCGGAGACTCGCGCTTCAGTCGTGCGGCGAGCGACTCCCCCTCCAGCAACTGCATCGCCAGAAACGAAACCTTCCGGTCCTCACCCACCTGGAAGATCGAGATGATGTTGTCGTGCTGCAACGCGGCGGCCGACTGCGCCTCGCGCAGGAACCGCTGCCGAGCCGAAGTCATCGCCGCCAGCGACGGACGCATCACCTTCAGCGCCACCCGCCGCTTCAACTTCGGATCTTCCGCCTCAAACACCGCCCCCATCCCGCCCACGCCGAGCAGCCGCAGCACGCGATAGCCCCCCAGCCGGCCCAGCTCGTCGGACGACTCCGCCTGCGAGAGGCACTCCAGCAGCTCCCGTTTCAGATCTGCCTCGGCCGGCTCATCGTCCGGAACCGAATGCGTATCGCCCGTCAGCACGGTGTCCCGGCTGGCCAACTGAAACTGAATCCGCGAGACCAGTTCCGACACTTCAGGCGAACGCTCCAGATCCTCCTCGCCGGCCGCGCGCATTGCGGCGCAGAGCTCGTCGTCGGCGCCGAGATTGCTGGCGGATTCCAGGCAGCTTGCGCAGCTTGCAAAGTGCTCCTCAATGCTCTCGGCAATCTCACCCGACAATCTCCCGAGCAGGAACTCGTTCAACGTCTGGCGATCGGGGCAGGCGACGAGCGGCATGACGAAACTCCTCAGACAGCGCAAACGCGCGGCGACAGCGTCTCACGGACACCCAGGATACGCCCAGCCTCCCCCGAATCTGTCACCTTTTCCAGCGAAAAGCGACGAACCAACACGTAGCCGAAGTCGTGAGACTTCGGACCGGCATGTAGCCGAAGTCGTCAGACTTCGGACAAACCAGCGACCGCAGGCAGGGGCTGGACCGAGCGAAGCGAAGGAAGCCCCGGAACGTCACCAAACCTGTAGCCGGCCTCAACGAGGCCGGGCCGACACTACGGGTCCAGCAACCCCGCCAACTCCTCCCGCAACCGCCGCAACACGCGCGACTTGGCGAGATACACCGCGTTGACCGACATCCCCAGTTCCGCCGCGATCCGTTCCGCCGACTTCCCCGAGACGACGTGCTCCCAGCAGGCCCGCCAGGTGGTCGCCTCGAACTCCGTCTCCATCAACTGCAGCGCCCGCCGCACCAACTGCTCGCGATACTCCTGTTCGCCGAGAAACTCGACGTTGTCGCTCACGTCAAGCTTCGCCATCTCGCCGGTCCTTTCGTTCCGCGGCCCCCGCGCCTGCCGCCGCAACTGATCCCGGCACTTGTTCAGCGTGATCGTTCGCAGCCAGCCCCGAAAACTGCGCGACGCGTCGTAATCGAACTCCGGCAGCTTGTCCATCAGCACCAGGCACACGTCCTGCACCAGGTCGGCCGCCTGATCGCGCGAGAGCCCGATCTTGTGCGCCCAGTAATAGAGCAGCGGCGAATACAACTCGACGAACCGGCCCCACGCCTGCTGATCCTCAGTCGTGCGCAGCCGTTCAATCAGACTCGGAGAAGTGGTGTTCATGGCCCGGACGTGATCCCTGAACGATGGAGATCCGCAGTCTACCACCTGGCATACCGCCAGACCACATCGCTCTCACACGACTGGACTTACGGAGTTCGCAAGAAAACTGTCACACCCGCCGGTTCTACTCCTGATGTCAGAGGAGCAACGGACGAACCCAGAAAACCATGACAGGTTTCCAACCGTTCGTTCGTAACTCTCTCAACAGGGGGACACGCACCCCGGAAACATCGAAGGGCGAATCAAGACGAAAGGGAAGTGGCCAGGCAGAATCGATGACTGTCTCATGGCGCGGACATGTCAGCGGCCTATCCGTCGTGTTGCCACAACAGCGCGGGCCAGCGCTGGCGAAAGGCGTCCCGGTGTCTCACGACCCGGGACGTTCTTTCGTTTGGCCCGGCGCAACTCCCATCCCAAAAAAGAGACCCGGCGAGCCGCGCGGCGTCAGCCCGCGGATGCCCCCGAACACCCCAGCGTGGCCTCCCCCCCCCCGAGTCGCAAAGGTCGCAACAGGAGGCGCGCATCCCGCACCTCGCGCCAACCGGTTCGACGCAATCCGGCGATGCAACGGCATCGCCTCGCGAACCGTGCGGAACTCCTCTGTGTCGAGGCGGGATGGGGAGAACCTTTGAGAGCTGTCGCTTACACACATCTCTCGATTCCCGATAGAGTTGCTCTCCGAGAGATTCGAGTGGAACGCGGATGACCACGGATCGGACCGATTCTCGCTGATTGTTTTCTGTGGAGTGCAGAGTATTTACGCCTGGATCAATGAGGTCTCGTCGCTGCCGCCTCTTGAAGAAATTCCCCGCAAATCCGTGCTGATCCGCCGAATCCGCGAAAATCTGTGTCCTGTTCGAGAATCCCCTGAGTCCGGTTCCTTGCGGTGGGCCCCAGCCGAGCTTGTGTGTAACTGACAGCCTTTGAGAGAGACGGTCGCTCAGTCTTGAATTACTTCGGCGGTGCCGCACCTTCCGGATCGTCATCCGCCGTTCGGAAGCGGTGGTGCTCTCCGCGAATCGAATGCTCAAAGCTGCTGCGTGCGTGGAAAAGAATGGGGAAATCTGGTTGAAGTTGGTCACGCTTCGTCGCCGCTTTACGCGCGACGGACGCACCAGTAGACTCTTTGACGCGTCGCCGCAACCAGGCAGAGCGCCACAGCGCTGCCCGGGAACCTGCCTGTTCAACCTCGCGGACATCGCTCGAACGACGACGGCGGCAGCGGCGCAGCGTATTCGTAAGCCATGTGGTAATATTCGCTTACATCACCAGAGGGCGTAGCTCAGTTGGTAGAGCAACGGACTTTTAATCCGTAGGTCCAGGGTTCAAGTCCCTGCGCCCTCATTTCGTCAGACTCGGCCAGCGAAGGACAAGAACGGCCTATCGTGCTTCTCTGCAACGATTTAGGAGGTGGAGTGTCCGGGGGTTCAGGTGGTGGCGGCCGGACGCCCGCGGACGCCTCCGGACAGGAAATGTCAGATTCTTGTGTAAGCTGTAGTGTAAGATTTCCTGCCGGGCCGACGGAATTTGAGACTGGTCCGTCCTCTGAAGTCTCCGCCAATATGGAAGTCGGCGGGGGAGGCAGCTTGGCCACCGCCTGGGCCTGCTCGGACGTCTCGACGTGGGTGTAAACCGAGAGCGTCAGATTGACGTTACAGTGCCGCGCGAGGCTCTGAGCCATCTTTGCGGAGACGCCCGCCCGAGACAGGTTGGAGATGAACGTGTGGCGATTCGCATGGAAGTCGGCCACGCCTTGGGTGGTTTCATACGAGAGGAACTCTGTCTGTCGCCGTTCCTCCTGCTCCGCGTCGTCACAGCCGTCCTCGATCCACTTGTCTCGGGCCGCCTGCAGGTCGACCTGCATCATCTTGGCCGTATCGCGGAGTTTTCCGGATGCGGTACGAAGTGAGAAAACCGGTTGGCCGGCATCTGGCGATGCCTCGTTGTCCAGCCACTGCTGAAGCAGCCCGGCAATGCCTGGATGAAGTGGAACCGCGTCGTTCCGCCGTCGCTTGCTGTGGGCGGCCTGCACGCGGACAATCGGTGCCTCTCCAGAGAAGTCAAACGACCGCCGGGTCAGAGACGCCAGCTCACCGCGCCGCAAGCCGGTCCAGCAGGCGACGAGATAAAGCAGCGCCCTCTGCGTCCCGGGTATTCCCTGGACTTCAGGGCCATTGGCCGCGGCAAGCAGGAGCCGCGAAAATTCATCGGCGGTCAAGGACCTACGAACAACGCGTCGATCGGTCTCGGAGTTCCGCTGTGAAATGTGCGCCAGGGGATCACTGGGAAGCCGACGCATCTTGACCAGCCATCGGCAGAATCCTCGCACAGCCGCCAAGTAGCTGTTGAACGTCCGATTCGCACGTCCCGACGCCAGCAGTGCGTCGAGCCATTCGGCGAATCGATCAGCATTAAAATCGGACAGTCTGAGGAAGCCGCAGTCTTCCGCAACCTTGCGGATCTGCCGGATCGATTGATTGATGTGGACGTCGGAGCTGTCCTTCAACCTGAGATGCCGCTCAAATTCGTCGATGTGCTCCTTGAGCGGCCGCTCCAGTTGGGATTCGCACGGGTCGGAGAGACCGGCTCGAATCCGCTGTGCCTTGCGAACACGTTCCGTGAGCATCGCTTGAGCGGCCGACTTGTCGGTGCAAAGTGCGACGCGGCGGGTCCTCCCGCGCTCGTCGGTATACTGGCCGTACCATTTCTTCGATTTCCGGCGGACGCGTTGGCCGGTCTTCTTGTCGGTCGAGGTGTAGGTCTGCTTGAACAATGAGGCCATGAACCGGCTCCTTCGTCAAGTGGGGGTGTGAGGGCATTATCGCGCGCTGGATTTCCACGACCAGTGGTGCCGGGGGGGACATCCGGCCGCGATCCAGTCGAGGAGTTCGTCCTCGCGCCAGCGTTTGAGACCGCCGAGCTTGATGCCTTCGGGCAACTTGCCGGCGGCATCGAGGCGCCTCACCGTACGCGGGGAGGCAGCGAGCAACTCGGCGACCGATCCAATGGAAATAAGACGTGAAGCAGTGGGGGAGTGGGCTGTCGGCATATGAACCCCAACAAAAAGCGACCACGGGCGTTTGCGGTAACGCCGGTGGCCGTTTGCTTCAATTCCTAATATACCGACAGCACATCACATCGCAAGCGGAAAGCTCGTCCAGACGTCACGATTTAACTGCCAAGGCAGAATTGCCGAAGCATCGGCGTCCTGAGCACTTGAGATCGTGATCGGAAGAGACCCGGGTGGCGAGTCCGGAGACATCTCCAGCGTGGGACCACTCGACCCCAAGCTGGCGAAAGTCCCTTGCGAGGATGTTGGTGCGATGATGCGGGGAATGGTACCAACTACTCAGTACCGAACCGAAGACAGACACGCCGCGAAGCGCGAATCGAAATGCATCCACACAGATATGTCTATGTCGGCTTGATGGCGTCTTTTGCGCACTCAAAAACTTCAGCGGTCTATTTCACCGATGCGAATTGCGCGTCCGCCGAATCTGCTTGGGTCGCATCGACTGACCGCAATTCGAGGTGCCTAGCGTGGTTCGGCTGCAACCGCCAGCCTGTGTTGCGAATCATCGCATATTTTCTGACGATACGTGGACCTCCGTTCCGATCGCAGGCGCACGCCCATGATCTTCGACCTCGTCAAAGACTTCGCCGATGTACTGGACGCGATGCCGGAAGAGCATCCGCGGCGGAGGATTCTCAAGCTGCTGGACGAGGCGATTCGAAGGGACATGCACTTCATCGGCCGCCATCCAACAACGTTTTTCCAGTGTATGTGGAATACGTGCTGGTGGTATGACCATCCCGCGGCAGCCGATCACTACTCGTTGGCCGCTGGAAGCAGGCACGAACCGACCGATCCGGCAACAAGCCAACCTCTCTTCAGCGACGTAGTGGCGGGGTGGCGGCGGAAGTTGCAGTCTCAAGCAGTTGGCCGATTCTGGCTGCGTTCGCTGCGACCGCCTGCATTGCCACTCGAAGCGGCGCAGAGGTTAGTCATCCTTCTCCAACGAGTGAAGGGGACTTCGGCCGCTGTATTTTCCGAGGACGGAAGGCGCCTTGCGCTCGGGTTCGGCAATGGCCTAGTCAACGTCTGGGACGTCGCGACTGGATCGAAACTCAGTGAGATGCCCGCTCCTGACGAGTGCAGCACAGCCATCACTGCAATCGCGTTTCTGTCGGGAACAGGGAGATTGGTCGCCACGCAACGGTGCTATGGTATCCGCGTCTTTGATGTGGATTCGGGGCAAGAGGTGCATAACCTACAATTCGATGAGTCGACGAATCACCGCCACCTGCAATCCCTGGTGCTCTCCTCCGACGGTCAAATGGCTGTTGATGTCCCGTTTTCCTTTGGTAGTGAGACGCCAGAGTTGAGGCTGTGGGATCCAGTCAACAGCAAATCACTGGGGAAGATGTCCGTTCCGCATCGCGGTCGCGGTTACGCACTAGCGGCCTCGCATTCAGGGAGTCTCCTCGCACAGATCGGAGAACAGAGCTTTACGCTATGGGACCTCAGGAAGAAAGAAGAGGTCTTCTCCACAGTATTGTCGGTCCAAGCGCCTGAATGTGTGCAGTTCTCGCCTGACGGACGCTGGTGTGCAATCCTGGGGTGGGGGAATCTGTATCTATTTGACACTTTCAAACTTGTCTGGATCCGGTATGAGTTTCGATCCGATTCCTGGATGACAGATGATAGCGAGCCTCTGCAACCCGAGGCGGTTGCATTTCAGGTCGACGGCACTCGCCTGGCCATAGCGACGGATGACTACGTCATCCGAATCTGGGATATCGAGGCAATTCGCAAAAGTGCTTCGCCCCAGACACAACTGACGATCTACGCACCCGATGGTGGAACGGCGAGATTACCGCTGCTGATCTGGAAGCCTGAAGAGGTCGAGCACACGACGATCTGGCGTGAGAACGAGGCAGCCGTTCACAGTCTCGTTTTTGCACGCGATGCTACTTCGATTCTCGGTTGCCTAAACAACGGCAGCGTTCGCATCTGGAGCACGAAAGAGGCAATGCCCTCGAAGCGTTTGACCGGTCCCGCTGCGGATGTTCAATGTCTTGCCTACTCCGATGACGGTCGCTGGCTGGCCAGCGGCGGTCTCGACGATGGTGTGCGCCTCTGGGATCCGCAAACTGGACAAAACGTCCATGTGCTGATACCGGACATTGACCGCTCGAAACGGCTAGGATTCCGCTCGACTAACTGTCTCGTGTTCTCTCCGGACAGCCGCACACTCGCTAGCGTGCACACAAACTACACCGTCTTGTGGGACATCGCAAATTTCTCACAACGTCTGCAGTTCACCAGCGGCAATGCCAACGACATCGTCTTTTCGCCCGACGGACAGCTACTGGCAACTGCTTCCGATGATCGCATCGTGCGTCTGTGGGATGTGCAGACCGGCACTGAGATTCGGTCCTTCAAAGACCGTTTCTACTGCGATGCCGTGGCGTTTTCACATGATGGAAAGCTGCTGGCGGTGGCCGCCAATGACAAGCGCGACAAGCTGATCCGTGTTTACAGCCTGGAGTCGAGCCAGGAAGTGCTGACCATCAACTGTGATCCCCGGTGGTGGATCCGCAAGATTGCGTTCTCCGCCACCGGTAATCGGCTTGTCAGCCGGTCGGATGAATCAAGGATGCGTATCTGGGATGTTCGCAGTGGTGACTGCGTGGAGATCCAGAAGGGCCAGGGAGACGTCACGACAATCGCCGCTTTTCTCGACAAGCCAGGGTTCCGCGCTTGCCGTCGTCATCCAAGAACCGTGATTGAGGACGCGATCAGCGGAAGTGTTATCTGCGTCTTCCCCAAACCATTGACCCATCTCGTCACACATCCCAATGGAATGCAATGGGCCGGTACCGTTGACTCTAATGTCTATCAAATCAGATGCGAGTCAGGTTAGGCTTCGCATCCCATTTCGGGCGCGGACCGAGTCAGTTGTCGTCGTGGCTTTATCTCTATTGAACGACTAGTCGAGTTTCACCAAAGCTTGCCTAAAGAAAAACAGGCCGCGGGCGAATCGCCCGCGACCAAGCTGCATGCAACCACCGATTCACTCAACCCTATCGCTTGCTCACTGAGCCGGACTCGGGGAGGGAAGCAACGACCACCGGACGTCCCGCTCCAAGAGCGATCGTCCGCGGCCGAAGAGTTTGGCAATTGCATGCTGCATCCATTGTCCGCCTTTCGTTCGCCTCGTCAAATCGGTCTGTCCGCTCCTGACCGTGATTGACCGCACTGCTTGTAAATGGCTATTTCCCTCTGTGCGATCAGATGACGAGATCGTCCTCGTTCGGGTCGCGCGGCTCGGGTGGGGGAGTGGGGGACGGGTCGGCCGCACGGTCTGCTTTCCGAGTCTTCTTGGAGCCACTCCTGTTTCGTCTGCGACTCCGCGACGACGGAGTTTTTTCAACCGGCGGCACGGGTGCCTGACGGTCTCGCTGCGTTTCGCGTTCGTTTGTGAATTCGGCCTCGACATCAGCACGGGGGAACGCAAAACGCCAGTGGGTCTGGCTCACGATGCGGTTGGTCGGATCATCATCCAAGGGGGCTGACTCAGGAAACGTCTTCAGATTGAAGGCAGTCTCCGAACCTCCCGCACGGGTGATCGCCTCGCCAACGGCGAGACTAAGGATCTCTTCGGCAGTAAAGATCCCCATTTCAGAAGACAACCGAGAAGCATCATCGACACCGAGCCGAAACGTAATCATGGTACCGACGTTGCCGAAGACCGCCTGCCGGACGTCACCGGTGAGTTGTCCGACGTACTGATTGGCCATCGTCAGCACCAGCCGGTATTTCCGCGCTTCGGCCAGAATCCGCTCAAACCCGACCGAGAGGTTCATGAAGGCCTGGAATTCGTCGACGTACAGATACCAGGGCTTTCGGCGATCGTGCGGGAGACGCGCACGGCGGAATGCTGCGTTCACGATCTTCGTCACCAGAAAGCTGCCGAACGTATTGGCGATCTTCTCCGACAACACTCCCGTAGAAAGGTTGGCCAGAAAGATCTTGCCGCTGTTGAGCACCTCGTCGAAGTCAACGGCCGCGCGCCGCTGGCAGATGATGTTGCGGACTGTGGGATTGAGCAGGAAGACGGACAACTTGTTGAGCACTGGATCGGCCGCATTCTTCGGCATGTGCGAGAATTCGTTGTCCCAGAACTGCACGTATCGCTCGACAGAACAGCGTTCGATGACCGCTTCGCGAAACCGGAAATCGATCAGCATCCGTTCAACGTCGTCCAGCGTGGCATTCGGGACCGCGTCGAGAACGGTGTAGAGCGTAAAGGTGAGGATGCGCTCCAGCCGGGGGCCCCAAGAGGCTGGGAAGTAGCGTTCCAGCGCCATCAGCATCTCGGCGACGATGCGCTCTCGTTCGGAGGAGTCGCGGGACTCCAGAATGTTGAGTGCGAAAGGAAATTGCTCGTCGGATGGATCGAAGAGAACGACGTCGTCAATTCGATCCTCGGGAATACGTTGCAAGATGGCATGCACGAGATCTCCGTGCGGGTCGAGAACGCCCGCACCGTGCCCGGCCTTGATGTCCTGCAGAACCATGTTGAGCAGAAGCGTCGACTTGCCCGTGCCGGACGCACCGGCGACATAGCAGTGTCGCTCCCGCAACCGGGATGGAATCCGGGCCAGCCTTTTCTGGCCGCGGTGCATGTTCTCACCGATCAGAATGCTGCCGTCCTGATCCGGTGTGTCGATGGCCGGTCGAGTCCGGCGGCGGATCGAGGCCAGCCGCTCACTGACGACAGCCTGCGATGGCAGATGAACGAGGGAGGCCAGTTCATTGGCGTTGAGCAGCATTCCCGGCCGGTATGCTGTCCGGTGCTCGATCGATTCGCCCAACGACGTGAATTCATGCTCCGGGACGCCGCCGTCTTCGTCCCATTCCGCATCGTTATAGACCAGCCGTTGTTGGTCGCTCGTGAACTGCTCAGCCCAGCCGTAGAGTTGCTGAAAGACGTCCCGTCGGCTGGCGGCGAACCGGACGGAAACGGCGAACAGGGGCCCGCAGAATTTAAGGGCCAAGTCGCGCGGGGAGATGTCCTCCAGCAGGAATTCATCCCGGTAAGGGTTCTGCAGCGCGTACTCCAGCATTTCAGCCCAGGGGTACGTCGTTCGCTGGAAGACGATCTGCAGGATGGCCCATTCCTCGCGATCCAAGTCCTCCATCGCGGCGATTGCGACTCCCAAAGGATCAGGATCGAGATGGTTGAACGTCCGCAATGCCCAGCACCACGGCCCGTGTAGCGCGAGCGCCGCCGCGTATCCCTCTCCATGAATTACGTTCCGGCCAGCCTCATTATCTTCTGCAGACTCAAGCTCGTCACGCAACACAACGGCCGAGTTGGGGTAGTGCGCCAGCAACAACCTGTTGAGCGGTGCAACATCACGCTCATGCACGACGAATTGCGCGCGAGTGACCGGCCGAGTCCAGCCTGTGATCGCCTCCGACAGTTCGCGATTTTGACCGGCCGCGCGCGCCCCGAGAATGTCAGCCGCAAGGTCGTTATCCCATTGCGCCTGCGGTCCGATACCGAGAATCTCGAACGACGCAGGGTGGCGCAGGTGCGGGAGCGACCGCAGCAATTGATCCGCTTTGGGGATCGTGGAGGAGTCCTCCGGGAATTGCTCGATGACGATCGGCCTGAGTTCCGATGAGGCTGGCGGTGGAGCCTTCGGCAACACAATGGGACGGGTCCCGTCGATCACCGGGCCCGAGACGCCTGTAAGCTGTTGCAACAGTCCTCCCGCCCATGCCCCTTCCCAGCCATTGACCATACAGTCCCACATCGAGACGTCGTTGCGGTCGAATTCATCGAACGGCGGTTCCAACGAGCAGGGATGCGGCTGCAACGGCCACCATCCCGCTCCGCGCAAGGCCTCGGCGTGCGCCTTTCCGACGTATTGGTCCCAGAGTCGTTCCGGTCGCCCTGTCATCATCGGATCCGGATGGTCGCGTCACACTGGGGACAGTTGATGTGGCCCGTATACCCCTTATCGATCGGATTCCAGGCAAGAAAGATGTGTCGCTCCCGGTGGTCGTTGAACGAGCCGACCGACCAGCGACTTACGGCGTCCATTTGGAACCCGCAACCTGGACAACGGATCGCGGAGACGATCAGTGCCGCGGCATGCCGAGCGAGCAGGAATGCCGTCCAGGGGAGCGCGGTGACCACAAGGACGACACACGAGAAGCAACCGACGAATGGCATCGTGCTCATCGTGTTCCTTTCTCCGGCCGCGTGAATAAAAATGCCCCCGACGATATTTGTTCCGAACAGGACCACGAGCGGCAATCCGATCTGGATGCACCAGTAGGTCACCCAGAATACAAGACGCGGCGAACTGGTGACGAATCCGTTGAGTGAACGGGCTCTCTCTGACGGTTTACGACTCGTCGTTTCATAGACCTGAACATCGGGGGTGTCGTGAGTTGTCGATGCCGTCGGCGTCGAGTTCTGACGCGGCGGAGGGGGTGGTGGAGGCGAATCCGTGAGGTCACTCGCCGGCTCAGCCGTGTTTGGATGGCTCTGCGGTTTCCGCCCATTAGACTGGGCATTGGGCGAGGCAGAGTGGACGGACTTGTCTCGATCGACATCGATGTCGATCGAGCCTGACGCTGACTCGGGCTCCATTTGCGGGACATTGACAGCCAGAAACTGCAGCATCAGCTCGCTGTGGCAGCCCGGACATTTCCGCTGTTTACCCACGTCCGTCGGGGCCGGATGAAGCACCCGATTGCAGACCGGGCAATCCAGATCGCAAGCCTTATGGAACCATCGTCGAAGCGGTTCCAGCCCCCGAATCTCAGTCTCCGGCGGCGGCATCTGGAGCACTGTGCGGCACTGATTGCACGTGCAATCGCCGCGATCGAGCCGGTCGACCGGCGCCAGGCCCGATCGATCACAGCCCGGGCAATCGACGCGCAGGTAGAGATGAGGAATCGTGGCAGTCGCCATCACGCGGGCCCGCCTGGCAAGTCACGTTGCAACATGAGGCAGCCATCGGCAACTGCCCCATAATAAGAAGCCGATTTCCAGCAGGACATGGCGCAAAAATCCCGAAGATTCGACAAGAATTTTGCAGATTCTCGGGCCAGAGAGGGAAGGCGGGATAAAAAAAGCCCTGTCAGAGACAGGGTGACGTTCGAATGGATCAATCTCGGCACTGCGAGACTGGCTTCGGGTCAAAGTGCAGATCGCGTTCGATCTTCAGCCCCAGCGGGCCGCGGACCGATTCGAGTTCATCGAGAGAGAAGTAGCCGAGTTCACGTTCGTGACCGATCACGACTCCGAAACAGAGCCGCTGCTCCGGATTGTATTCGACGACGAACCAACTCCATGAGCTGTCCGGCGTGAAGTATTTGATCCGTGCCAAGGCGTCCTTCTCTTTTTCTGTCGCGTAGAGCGCCGGGACGTCCGCCGCCAGTGTGGCCGGCATCAGAATGTGTGCGTCTTTCTCCTCATTCGTTGGATTCGGCATCGGGGTCTCCTTGTTTGAACAGGTGTTGTTGCCGGTCGACGGGCTGACGAGGCTCGGCAGCCTCTGACAGAACGCAGGCAATGATGTCGCTGGGTAGCGACTCGCGCAGGATCTCAGGATCGAACTCCTGCGACGCCCATTCGAGCAGGCAGCAATAGCACTCGTGGAGTTCGGCTTCGCCGGAGTATTCCGGCAGCAGGATCATCGCCGCCAGATACTGGCGGAGATCGGCAACCTCGGAAGTCAGCTGGGCAAGCGCCCGACTGTACTGGATTGGCTCGTCAACCTGTTCGGTTGACGATTGCTGCGGGCGAACGCGATTGATTTTCCAGTCGTCGGTCGTCGGATCGGCCGGCATGCTGTGGAGGACCGCCGTTGGGGGAGTGAACTCCCGCCTCGGCCGACGTTCATTGTTTCTCCACTGAAGTTCGTCGAACAGACGATCGACGGCGTCGGTCAACACGGAGACGTGTTGAGTCAGTGACTCGATCGACTGCTGAAGTTCGTCATTTCCGTTGTCGCTCCGCGTGTTGTCAGTAGGGGACGTCCTCTTCATCACGCGGCTCCTGGCTGGCGAAATCTCGCTCATCCTGGCCGGCGAGCGGGTTTGAGAAGATGAACTCCTGCGCCTTGTTGAGGCCGAACAAGATCGCCGGAATATCGCTCGGCCGGTAGGAGGGGGAGTCCCTCCATTCGCCGGACTGTGAGTCACGATACCGACGCGGCGACACCGTGATGCTGCGCATCATTCGGGAGCCACCCTCGGTCTGAACCTCGTTCTGCCAGACGGCGACTGAGATGCCGCCCGGGAACGGGCCGAACTTGACTTCCGGCCGTTTGACCTGCCGTTGTGAAGATCGTGACTGGGCCATGACAGTGCTCCTCGTGCGGGAAGGGCAATCGGGTTGGAAAAGAACCACTGCCCTTCAGTGTGCGGCAATGCGAGGAGACGCGCAAGCTGCAATCCAATGCGATACGTCGGGGGAAGTCGGTGCGGGCAGGAAAAGATCAGAAGTCGGTCGGCATGCCGGAGTCTCGCTCCAATGCCCGAATCCGGCCTTCGTGCCGATCGAGACGTTCGGAGTTCAGCTCAACGTGTTCAGACTTCGCTGCCCCAAGATCGATCTGGCGGCTTTCCACGGCCACATCGATCTTTTCATAGAGTTGCCGGCCCCAATCGTCGAGGTGCTTCCCATGTCTGGACTCCGTCGAGGCCATTTCCTTGAGAACGCGGTCGAGCAACCCTTCCGTCTGCTCACCGATTTCATCTCTAAGTCGGCTTGCCAGATTTGACATGTCCCGTTGCAGATCTTCCCGCAATTGCTCGAGATCCCGCTTGGATGCCGGCTCATCGGAATCGATGTCTTCGTACTGGATGTTCATCCTTTCAGCCTGCCACAGAGGTCAGCAGGCTGGCAAGTTGATTCCGTCCGGTGAAACGGCGAACGTCCGCATCTCTGTCTCCAGGCCTGAAGGAGGGACCAACTGAGGAGCGTCTGCCAGCGCGCCGTCGGGCAATTCGCGTTGGCCACAGCTTGGCCAAAATCAGGGCCGTTTCACTCGAAGAAATGCGAGGATTCCGGTTTGCGCGTGCCACGACTTATTACCGTTTTCACGGTACTCCCTTACCGCTGCAGTGCGGCCGGCGACGTAACGTGTGCGATGGACTGGACGGCGACGCGGTGGGGAGCAGCATCGTGCGTCTTCCAGCAAGCGAACAGAATACGAACATCAGGATGCCGACCGGGTCGTGATAGGGAAGGGAAGCGCACGGCCTGGCCGATCGCACGACCCGGCGGAGGGGTTCTGATGGATCAGCAGGCCAGTGCCTCATCGCGGCGGCCAGCTTGCCGGCGATGAACTGCGAATGTGGACCGCCATCGCCACTGAAAGCAGGCGGAGGACGTCGCACAAGAACCACCCCGCTTTGCAGCCACCGAAGCGGCGGCGCAATGGCAACAGGGAACAGAGGTTCGGGCGCCACACCGTCGTGTCGCACCATGTAGGTTGTGCGACACCACGACCGCTGCCTCGACTCGTCTGGCGCAGCTCTGTGTTTCGTGGCATCCTGACCTCCATGGCCGGTCACATCGTGTGACTGCGTTGTTCCTTCTTCACAAATGGAACGGAGGTCAATCTCATGTCCAGCCCGCAGCGCCCGTATGTCGATTTCCAACAGGCGAAGCGCGTTATCAGCGTGCCCGATGTGCTGGACGCACTCGGCATTCTGGACCGCTTCCGATATCGCGAGACACGGCTGTCCGGCGTCTGTCCCCTGCCTCAGCACCAGCATGGCCCGTATCCCAATCCGCAACAATTCAAGGCGGATGTCAAGGACGGCCTCTGGCTGTGGCACTGCTTCGGCGACTGCCAGCAGGGCGGCGACAGCATCGAATTGGCGCGGCTGCTGACCGGGCTGGATCACGCCCAACTGCGGTTGTGGTTGGCTGACCACTTTGGAGAGAGACTCACGACAACCCGTCCCAAGCGGCCAAACGAGCACTCCGCGGCAGCGGTGGCGTCGGACTCATCCGACAAAGCAGTGACGACCGCTCACTCCCCTATCTCGCCGGGGCCGAGTCCCGGTCCATTCACCTGCGCGAGTTCGGATGCGTCCGGCACGCCACAGACGGCCCAAACCGTCAAGCCTCTTCGGTTTCACCTTAAACTCGATCCTGATGTCCCCTACCTGCATCAGCGGGGCCTGACTGCGGAAACAATCGAAGCATTCGGTCTCGGTCTCTGCAACCGGGGGTTGCTGGAAGGTTACGTGGCGATTCCAGTGTACAGGTATCCGAGAGAATCCCCCGACGAGAATCCGGTCGCCTATCTCGGCCGCTGGCCCAGCGAAGACCACGCCGAGGTGGGTGGACGGCCGCGATACAAATGGCCGCCAGGCTTTCCGAAGCACGAGTTTGTGTACGGGTTAGGACAAGCCCTGGAAACACCTCCCCAGATCCCGCTGATCGTCGTTGAGGGAGTTTTCTCGGTGTATCACCTCGTTCAGTGTGGTTTCCCGAGTGCGGTTGCCATCTTCGGTTCCTCGCTCAGTGATGAACAGGCGGCGTTGCTCGTCCAGACCGGTCGCCCGATCGTGTTGATGTTCGATGGTGATGAAGCCGGTGTTCGAGGAATGGACGAGGCCCGGTGCCGTTTGGAGCAAGGCGCGTTTGTGCGAATTGTCAGAATCGGGCAAGCATCTCAGCCTGACAAATACACGGTGGCTGAGTTGGCAGATTGCCTTGGATTCATCAAATAGCCTACCGT
>ERZ869936.1572-NODE-1572-length-15896-cov-6.266902_pt1 | contig 15896 bp, 12 predicted proteins | sample MGYA00520876_ERZ869936 | MGnify/ENA primary metagenome ERZ869936 (study PRJEB32218, sample SAMN09650985) | biofilter metagenome | isolation source: enrty point of leading RO module | place: Saudi Arabia: Thuwal, RO plant located on Red Sea | collected 2016-02-17 ...
CTGGACATCAGCTTCGAAAGGCTGAGCCAGGTGATCCAGGGGGCGATGGGCTGGGAGGACAAGCATCCCCACGAGTTCCGTCATGGAAAGGGCAAGCGGCTGGTGGATGTGATCGGTCCCGTGGGCCTGGAGGATCAGACGCCGGGTGAGTTCCAGGACGAGAAGAAGGTAACGATTGCGGACTTCATCGGACGTCGCCGCCTGCCGATCCGGATTCTCTATCGTTACGACTTCGCGGAGGACTGGATCCACGAGATCGTGTTCGAGAAGAAGGGTGATGGAGTGGACGAGGCACGAATGCTTGGAGGCGAACGGGCCTGTCCTCCGGAGGACTTCGGCGGAGCGTTCCAGTACATGCAGGCGCTCAGCGGGGAGATCGCCTGGGATCATCCGGGATACGATCCCGAGGCCTTCGATGTGGGAAAGGTGAGCTTGAAGCCGAAGCGGCAGCGGCGGAGGTAGCGGCGCCTGCCTGACTGATGAGGGTTCCGAATCGGAACCTTCGGGAAGCTCCCGCGAAGCTCAGCTTTGCGCAAGGTGTCGATAGCCGAGCCAGGCCCAGAAGATGGCGTTGACGGCGATGACGAGCGCCAGGGTGGCGACCCACGCGAAGGTCAGGGTGCGGTTGGTTTCGGGGAGATTGGGCAGAATTGAGATGATCGCTGACAGAAGGCCGGTGCCAAGCCCCCAGAGAATGTAACGGAGCGATTCGCTGAGGATGATGGCGCGGCGGATTCTCCCCGGGATGCCGAGGGTGCGAAGCAGGGCGAATTCGTCGCGACGTTCGGCGAGGTTGCGCGCGGTGAGGAGTCCGAGTCCGGCGGCACCGAGAACGACGCCGAGTCCCCCGAGAACGTGGAAGATGGAGATGTAGGTGTTTTCCACGGAGTGGAAGGCGGCGAGGCGCTCGGAAGTGGTGGTGACGCTGGCACCGAGGTCGGTGAAGGCTTGCTGGTACTTCTGGCGGTCCGAATTGATCAAGCCGGTGGTTTCACCGAGGAAAAGGCGGTAGCCGCCGGACTCGGGAAAGTGTTTGAGGAAGACCTGCTCATCCACAACGAAGCTGCCTTGAAAGACGGAATCGGCGAGGGTGCCCGCGATCACGATCCGGACCTCGTTTCCGAAGTCATCGAGATAGGTGATGCGATCCCCCAAGTTTCGCTTGAGCACCCAACGCAGGGTCGTCTCGTCGATGAAGGCGGGAATCTCCCGCTCGCTGAGTGGGAGCGTCAGATTAGACCAGGAGATCTCCTGGTAGAACATCGTCGATCTGATCGTGAAGCGCCCTTCGAGCAGTGAGACATCGGTGGCAAGCAGTCGTGGTCGTGAGACGGCGTTGAGGTTGAAGCAGGAGGCGTCGTCTCCGGTGCCGATGCGAAAGGGGAGGAGATCGGCGGGGGGGTCGGCCTGGAGTTCGAGACCTTCCTTTCCCGAGCCGCGGTGGACCGGTGAGGTGGTCTCGATCCAGAATGCGAAGCCGCCGGCACCGCTGGACTTGTTCTTCCACTCGTCGCCGCCGTGTTTCTGGAAGGCGGCGACCGAGACGACGAGAAACACTCCGGCGGCGAGGGAGGCGGTGACGACCAGGCTTCGGGTCGGGCGCCGGGTGGTGTTGATGGCGGCGAGACCGGAGGGGTCGATGGCCTCCTCGGGGAGGAACTGTCGGCGGCGCAGTCGCCAGACGAAGGCGGCGAGTCCGGCGACGAGGAAGGCGGAACCGGCCAGAAAGAACCCTCCCTGCGGGCCCATTGCTTTCGAGGCAACGAGGGCACCAGCACCGACGAGCAGGGAGATGGCAGCGACCCAGGGAGCCTTGGTCTTGCGGGATCGGATGACCTCCTCGGTGCCGGACTCGAGGCGGATCCCGGCACCGCGTCTTGCCTGGCGGCGGGTGACGAACCGGATCGTGAGCATGACCAGCATCATGAATCCGGCCAGCCCTCCGATGGTGGAAGCGGGGCTCATGTGAAAGCGGAACAAGCCGCCGCCATCGGTGCTCCAGATGGTCCCGAGGAAGGCGAGCAGCCCGCGGGTGTAGGCGACGGCGAGCAGCAGGCCGATGATGCTGCCGAGTGCGACGACCACAAAGCCTTCGGTGAGCCGCCAGCGGAGGATCCGTTTCGCGGGGATGCCGAGGGCGGCGAGCAGGCCGGACTCGTGGTTGCGCTGGTCGACATTGAAACGAAAGAGCATGGCGGTGAGACCGACCGCGGCGAGGATGAGGAAGAAGGACATGCCGAGGAAGAGCCCTGCGAAGTCGGTGGGGGAGTCTGCGGAACTGGCGGCCTGGGATCTGACGTCGCGGATCGCGAGTCCGGCGTCGGTCGGTTTGAGGATATCCAGCAGCGGATCGATCCGGCTGGAATCGAGGCGCGCCATCCGCAGGCCGGTCGCCGATCCCCAGCGGTTCCGCCAGAGGTCGGCGGCGGCGCGGTGGGTGATGAATGCCTTCGGAGTCCCCTTGTGGTCGTCCCAGTAGGTTTCGTCCTTTTCGCGGATGCGGGTGAGGTCGAGCGGCAGGCCGGGCGACCAGTCGGCATTGCTCTCGGCCTCGGCGATTCCTGGGAAGTCGGGCATCCACTTCCTGTCGGCGGCGAGCCCTTCGAGGGGGATGATGGAGCGGACGGTGAAGGTGGCGCTTTCCTCGTCGAGCCGGTTGTTTCTACCAAGGACGTAGTAGGTGAGGGTGACATCGTCGCCGGGCTTGGTGGCGAGGTCTTCGGCTTCCCACGAGTTGAGGACGATCTCGCCGTCCTCGAGGTCGGTGGGGAGGATGGGCGAGGCGTCGATGCCGGCGACCATGGAGTAGGGTGTCTCGCGGCCGTTGGCGGCGATGGTGTTGGCGAGGTAGGTGAGTACGGGGCGGGCGTCGGGGAAGACCTGCCGCGCCTTGGTCTCGATGGCGGTGGGTAGGAAGATGTTGTCGATGCGAAGCTCGACGGCGTCGGCGAGCGGGATGGGTTCGAAGTGCAGGCCGTAGTCGGCGAGGGTCATCGAGGCCCGGAGTTTCTCCGGATCGATGGGCTTTGCGGAAAGGATCAGGTTTGCCTTGCCGGGGTGTTCGATGGCTTCGGCGAGGCGATCGATGGGGAGGCAGAGCAACGGGGTGGGAAGCTGTGAGGACCGGAGGCTGAAGCGGCCCATCTGATCGTCGGCCAGGATGTCTGAGACGGTGCCGCGGAGGGTGATGAGTTCCTCGGTATCGCCGGAAAGCGGGGCATCGCTGGAGAGGAGGCTGGGCTTGCGGAGGCGGACGACGAGGGAGTCGCCGGTGCCGACGTCGAGCTGGCGGGCGAGCGTGGAGTTGATCTTGAAGGCGTCGCCTTCGGGGGCGGTGGTGGCGGGCTTGCCGGGGCCGAGGGACCAGAAGCGGTGGTCGATCCCGAGCAGGTCGACCTGGCCGGCGGAGGCTTGGCCGGCATTGACCTGGGCCTGGAGTTGGAGGACGGGGGCGGCGTCGAGGCGGTCGGCGAGATCGCGGGTGACGAAGTTTTCGCCGCCGACGAGGACGGACTCGACCCAACCGATGCGCTGCTCGGCGAGGGTGCGAAGGGTGGCTTTCACCGAGTCGCCGGCGAAGAGGGCGCCGAGCAGGACCATGGCGCCGAGCGCCGCCCCGGCGAGGACGCCGAGGTAGGAGCCGCGGTAGTGGGTGAGGCCGCGGCGGATGAAGGCAAGTGAGGTCATTTTGGAGTGCGGTGGCTTGCCACCGCTTCTTGAGCTACGGTGAATGTCGTAATTCGGGTCGGTCGGAGTGGTCTGGGGAGAGCTTCTTCAAAGGTGGCTCGGAAAGCGGAGGCAAGCCTCACGCACTCCAAAGCTTGCCCTGGCGAAGCTCCAGAGTCTGCGACATGCGTTCCGCCAGCACGTGGTTGTGGGTGACGACGAGCAGGGTGACGCCCTGGTCGCGGTTGAGCTCGAGGAGGAGGTCGGCGACCTGGTCGGTGGAGGCGGGGTCGAGGGAGCCGGTGGGCTCGTCGGCGAGGATGAGCTTGGGCTGGTTGATCAGGGCGCGGGCGACGGCGGTGCGGAGTTTTTCGCCGCCGGAAAGCTGCCACGGGAGGTGGTGCAGGCGATCCTGGAGACCGACTTTGACCAGAAGCTCGGTGGCGCGTTCCTGGGTGGCGGCCGCTGGCTCGTCCCAATCGCCCGAGAGGCGGGGGACGAGGACGTTTTCGAGGACGTTGAGCTGGGGCAGCAGGTGGTGTTGTTGGAAGACGAACCCGAGGCGATGGTTGCGGAAGGCGGCTGCGTCGGCTTCGGAGAGCTGCGCGATGTCGAGGTCGTCGATCCGGATCGAGCCGGAGGTTGGCCTGTCAAGGGCGCCGAGCAGGTTGAGCAGGGTCGTTTTGCCGCAACCGCTGGGGCCGACGATGGCGGCGGTGGCACCGTCGGTGAGTTCGAGGGAGAGATCGCGCAGGACCTCGACAGTCTCGCCGGGCGTCTCGTAGGATTTGGTGAGGTGGGTTGCAGTGATCATGGAGATGGCGCGGCGGGCCGCCGCTTCCACGGCCTGCCCCGGGCCGGGGCAGCCACGGTGGCTAGGTGATGACGTTCCAGCGGCGGGCTTTGACTTCGAAGGTGGGCAGGGTGCCGGGATCGACGGGAGTGACGGGGAGGCGGAGGCCGAAGGTGGCTTGCAGCTCGCGGGCGAGGGCAGTGGCGGTGTCGGCGGTGGCTTCGATCTTGAGGCGGAGTTCCGTCATGGCGGCGCGGCGATCGACCTCGACCTGGTATTCGCCGATGCCGTCGATGGAGCGGACGATGGCGTCGATGGCGCTGGGGTGGATGTTGATGCCGCGGATGACGACCATGTCGTCGGCGCGGCCGAGGATGCCGCCTTCCAGCGCGAAATGCTCGTCGTGGGGCACGGGCTTGACGAGGTCGCCGGTACGGTAGCGGATCAAAGGCGAGCCGTGGCGTCCGAGGGTGGTGAGGACGAGCTCGCCGGTGCCGTCGGGATCGCCGGCTTCGCCGGTCTCCGGGTCGATGACCTCGGCGAAGTATGCTTCGTGCCGTAGCAAAAGCAGATCGGGCTCCGCCGTGTCGCTCACCGAAACCGGACCGATCTCGGTCATGCCGTGGTGGTCGAAGACGCGCGCTTGCCACGCATTCTCGATGCGACCCCGGACCTCGGGGAGGGAGCCGCCGGGTTCTCCACAGACGACGATTGTCCTGACGCCCAGCGAGCCGACGGGAAGGCCGATGCTTTCGCCGACCTCGGCGAGGCGCAGGGCGTAGGTGGGCGTGCAGCAGAGCACGCGGCACTGCGAGTGCTGGAGCACGCGGAGGCGGTTCTCGGAGGAGAGTCCGCCGCCGGGGACGGCACGAACTCCCATCCGGGTGGCGGCCTCGAAGCCGGCCCAGAAGCCGAGGAAGGGGCCGAAGGAGAAGGGGAAGAAGGCGACGTCGCCGGGGTTCACACCGGCCCGGCGCCAGACCCATTCCCAGTTGTCGAGCACCCACGACCAGCCGGCGGGGTCGTCGAGCCAGATGAGCGGCCTGCCGCGGGTGCCGCTGGTCTGGTGGAAGCGCGGATAGGTCTCGAGCGGAAAGCTGTGGGTGGTGCCGTAGGGTGGATGGGCTTCGTGGTCCCCGGCCAGCTCGTCCTTGGTGGTGAAGGGGACGGCGGCGGTGAAGGCGTCGAGCGATTCGAAAGGCCCGCAGCTCTCTCCCAGCTTGGCACGGTAGAAGCCGTTCGCCGGGAGGATGGCGGCGAGGAGCTGGTTGAGTTTGGAGAGCTGTGAAGACATAGGACCGGTGGGACCCATGGGTCCTATTTCTCGGAGGCGGAGATCTCGACCGGCTTGGCGGGCGGGGTGCCGGGAGTCGGCTTGAACTTGGTGACCATGTAGGTGCCGGTGGCGGCGATGAGGATGCCGGCGACGAATTGCCAGGGAATCGCTCCGAGGCCGCCCTTGGGCGGGTGCATGGCGATGGAGACGATGGCGTTCACGATGGGTGCGCCGGCGAAGATGATGGACATGACGGACACCGCGATGATCGCGGGCGGCATGCCGGCCTTGGCTCCCGATCCCATGGCGAGGAGCACCCCGAAGGCGCCGAAGGCACCGAGGGTGCCGGCGAGGAGCGACAGCCACATGCCCTTCGCCGGCATGTTCCAGCTCATGTTCTTTGAAAGAAGCAGCACCACCAGCGGAGCGAGGACGGCGACCAGGAAGTAGGCGATGCCGACGAAGAGGAAGGCCTTGTAGCGGCCGAGTTCCTTGTCGGCCATGCCGGCCTGACCGGCGTGGAGAAAGATGCCGTAGAGTCCCCAGCAGGAGACCGAGATGAGTGCGAAGTAGAGCCAGTTCATGTTTTTCATGTTGGAGTGCGGCGGCTTGCCGCCGCTTTGGTGCTGCGGGATGGGTCGGATGTCGGGAGAGGATGGCGTGGATTGAAGGCAGGTCGCGGTTTGATGGGGGGAAACACAGGGTTCAGGTAGGTTCGGAAAGCGGTGGCAAGCCACCGCACTCCAAAAGCTTGAGCTTGTCGCGGAGCGGTCCGGGCAGAGGGACCGCCTGGATGCCATCGGGGGTGATCGCGACGTGGGCGGCGGCGATGCGGCCCTCGGCGACGAGGGCTTCGCCCTTTGCGATTTCGAAACGATAGCGCACCGAGCGGGGGCGGACCTCATCGATGAAGAGCCGGACGTCGAGCAGGTCGCCGAATTTCGCAGGCGCGCGGTAGTCGCAGGTGGCGTGGACGCGCGGCCAGCCGGTTTCGAGGCCGTCGAGCATCCCGTGAAGTTCGTGGTCGAGGCTGCGGATGAAGGCATGCTCGCAAGCTTCCATGAAGCGGAAGAAGTTCGAGAAATGAACGATGCCCGCCATGTCGGTCTCGTAGAACTCGACACGGCGCTGGATTTGGAAGGCGGGCTTCATGGCTGGGGAGATTGAACCGCAAAGGCGCCGGGGACGCAAAGGCGGGTTGCGTTCAGGTCGAGGCGAGTGGTTGAGCAAGCGCCAGAAACCGATCGCGCATGGCGTCCGTGCTGTAGGTTTCGCGGGCGGATCGGAGGGCGTTCTGGCGGTAGGTGGCGAGCCGGGTATCGTCGTTGAGGAGAGCGTGCCAGGCGGTCGCGAGGGCGACGGGATCGTTCGGTTCGCAAAGGACGCCGGCGCCGCTGGTTTCGAGGATCTCGGGGAAGGATGAGGCGCGCGGCTTGACCAGCGGGACGCCGGCGGCCAGGGCCTCGATGGCGTAGAGGCCGAAGGCTTCGTGATAGGTGGCGGGAACGCTGAACAGTGTGAGGCGGGAGAAGAAGTCGGCCTTGCGGTCGTGGTCGAGGTTTGGGGACCAGGTGACGTGATCGCCGAGGCCGGCGTGATCGAGGCGCTGCCTGAGCTCGCGGACGAGCGCCTTGTCGCCTTCGGTCTCCGATCCGGCGATGTGGAGCCGGGCGTCGGGATGGCGGAGTTGGAGGCGGAGGTGGATGAAGGCCTCGACGAGGAGCTCCAGGCCCTTTTCGCGGATCATGCGGGCGAGGTAGCCCACCGTTGGTGGAGATATTGGATATTGGATATTGGATATTGGGGGATTCGGAATGGCGACGCCGTTGGGCATGACGGCGATATCGAGATTGGCGTCGTCGAGGCGGTTGCGGATGAAATCGGCATAGTAGCGGCTGGGGGCGATGAGCAGATCGGAGTCGGCGAGGCGGGCCTTCATTTCGGACCAGCACCGTGTCCTGAAGGGCTCGGGCAGGCCGTCGAGGAAGCTGTCCTCGCCTTGGAACGTGGTGATGACCCGGCAGCCGAGCCTTTCCTTCAGAGGACGGATGAAGCCGACGAGCAGGGCGTTGGAGAGGACGACGAGATCGGGGCGGTCGCGTTCGAGCCATTCGATGAGCTTGGCGGTCTCCTTGCCGAATGCGCTGTGCTCGAGGTCGAGCATGGCGAGGGTCATGGCTCCGTGCTCGCGGGGCGAGGTCATGTGGCTGCGCTTCGCCGCGGCGCGCAGCAGGCCGGCGGAGTTGAGCATCTCGTCGATCCAGGCGGGCGAGCGGCGGAACCACTTCAGCTTCTGCTGGAGATAAACGTTGATACCGCCGAAGAAGATGGGGGTTTCGGGCTGGGCGAGGCGCTCTTCGTCGAGCTGCAGCGGAAGATACATCGGCAACAGCGAGACATGGTGTCCGGCGGCGAGGAGCGACTTCGCCAGCGCATTGTCGCGCATGCAGGCACCGCAGTAATAGGAGCCTGTGCCGGGAGTGAGGAAGGCGAGGTTCATTTTGGAGTGCGGTGGCTCGCCACCGCTTTCGAGCTGGCGGCAACTCCGCTGCGCACAGGGAAGGTTATCGGAGGAAAGCGCGGAAGCCGCCTGCCAGTGGCATGACCGTTCCGGTCATGAAATATCGGGGGAGCCGTCTCATCAAGCGGGATGACCGTTTGCGGGTCCGAGGAGATCTTCCATCATGACCGGGACGGTCATGCCACTGGCAGGTTGGTCAGGCTTGCACGGCGATCCTGCCGTAATCCAGCGGCTCCGGGAGTTCGGCGAGTTCGGCGATGGCGTTGGAGAGGTCGGTGTAGTCCTGGCCGTCGACGTTGCCGATCAGGAGGTCGGTGAGCTTCGGGCGGAGATCGGGATGCTGGCGGATGAGTTTTGCGAAGCTGAATTGCTCGTCGTAGAAGGCATAGACGATCTTGCGCATGGTCTCGATGTGGCCGCAGAGCTTCTCGCCGTAGTCGGCGAATGCCCCTGCGCTGGCGTCCTCGCCTGCAAGAGCGGCATGGGTGGCATCCGCCGCCATCTCGCCGGACTTGAGCGCGAGGAAGACGCCGCTGGAGAAGACCGGGTCGAGGAAGGCGAAGGCGTCGCCGACGAGCACGAGGCCATCGGTGGCGCAGTGCTCGGCGCGGTAGGAGTATTCGCCGGTGACCCAGTATTTGCCGAATTGCTCGCCTTCGGAGAGGTGCTCCTTGATCCAGGCGTTGTTCTCGATCTCTCGGGCGTAGATTTCCGCGGGATCGCGGGTGTCGCGGTAGAGGTAGTCACGCTCGGCGACGATGCCGGAGCTGACGATGTCGTCGCGCAGCGGGATGTTCCAGAACCAGCCGCCCTCGGGAAGATAGGCGATGGTGGTCGCACCTTCGTCGAGGCCGGGGTCGCGCTTGGCTCCCCTGAAGAGGGTCCAGATGGAGACTTTGTTGAGCTTCGGGTCGCGTTTGCGGGTGCCGTGCTTGCGCTGATAGAGGGCGTCGCGGCCGGTGCAGTCGAGCGTGACCTTGGCAGTGACCTCGAAGGCATCCTCGTCGCCGGTGCGGGCCTTGACGCCGAGCACTCGGCCGTTGTCGTCCTTGAGGAAATCGAGGGCGGTGGTGCTTTCACGGACCTCGGCTCCCTTAGAGCGGGCGTTGTCGAGGAGCATGGTGTCGAAGGTCTCGCGCTCGACCTGCCAGGTGGTGGCGGCGGGGTGGTCGAGGTGCTGGAAGAAGTAGAACGGGGCGGAGATGCGGCCGTCGGTGGTGGCGAACTGGACCGATTTCTTGTGCTGGAAGCCGATCTCGTCCATGCGGGCGGTGACCCCGAGCCGGTCGAGTGTGAACCAGCAGAAGGGCATCAGCGACTCGCCGACGTGGTAGCGGGGGAAAGTGGTCTTTTCGAGGACCAGCACGCGGTGGCCTTGTTCCGCGAGAAGGGCGGCGCAAGTGCTGCCGGCGGGGCCGCCGCCGAGGATGAGGGCGTCGTAGTCCATGGAGAAAGTGATCAGTGAGCGGTGTTCAGTGATCAGTGGCTCGGGTTGCGGGTAGGATTTCGAGGATCCGGGCGAGGACGCGGCCGTCGGCCCAGGACAGCGTATTATAGCGTCCGTAGAGCATCGCGCCACCGGAGGATGAGGGAAATACGCCGGCCAGCGCCTCGGCCGGGATCGTGTAGAAGCCCTGCGGGTGGCTGAGGTAGGGGAGGCCGGACTCGTTGAGGATGGTGCCCAGCGGGGTCCGCTCCTCGACGACCCGTCGGGCGTGCTCCTCGGGGAAGGTGTCGAGGTGCATGACGATCAGGCCGTACTCGACCGGGCGGCCGTCGGAGGCGGTGTCGAGCGTGACCTCGCGGCGGTAGAGGTCGCCGTCGCGGGCGGAGCGGAGGACGGTGAGCGCGATGGTGTCGGCGTGGAAGTCGCCGAGCGAGGTGGTCATGTCGCGGTCGTGGACGAGGAGGTCGCGCTGCGGCGAAGGAACCTGCTCGCCGGGAAGCCAGGAGAGTTCGACGCCGTCGAGGAGTGAACCCTTTAGCCACGGGGCGAGTTCGGCGGCGAGGGTGGGGTGCGGGGCGGGCATGCAGAGGGCGCTTGGGACGTCTGCGGCGGGCCGCCGCAATCACGGCCTGCCCCGGGCCGGGGCAGCCACGGGCGGAACTATACGATCTTGTCGGTGTGGTGCTCGGGGAGGAAGAAGTCGTGCAGCAGGTTGTCCACGCACAGCAGGCCGTCGCGCGAGAGGCGGATCTCGCCGTCCGAGACGGTGAGGTCGCCGTCGTCCTGGAGCTCGGCGAGCTGCGGGGCGAAGCGTTCGAGGATGTCGATGCCGAACTTGTCGCGGAAATAGTCGGCTTTCACGTGACCGAGCTTCATCTGCAGAATGAATTCGCGGATCATGCGCTCCTCCTCGGTGGTCCGCAGCGCGCGTTTGAGCGGCATGCGGCCGGCCTCGATCGCCTGCTCGTAGTCGTCGATCTCGGTGAGGTTCTGGTAGTGAACCCCCTTGGCGTGGGAGAAGGAGGCGACGCCGACGCCGAGCAGGTCGGCCCCGCCCCACAGCGAGTCGCGGTAGATGAACCTGGTGCGGGAGGCGTCCCTGACGGCGGTGTAGCCGGAGCTGACCGAGTAGCCGTGGCGTTCGAGTTCCTCGAAGGCCTCCTTGACCCAGCGGCGCTTGGTTTCCCAGTCGGCGACCGGGGCGACGAGGCTGCCGCTGGCCTTCATCTCCCTGTAGATGCCGGTGTTGTAGGGGACCTCCATCTGATAGATGGTGACGCTGTCGGGCTGGAGTTCGATGGTTTTCCGGATGTTGCGTTTCCAGTTCTCCTCGGTCTCCTCGAGCATGCCGGCGATGAGGTCGATGTTGATCTGGTCGAACTCCTCGGCGACGGCGCGCTCGTAGGCGCGGCCGACCTCCTTCGAGCGGTGGGCGCGGCCGTTGATTTCGAGGATGCGGTCGTCGAAGTTCTCGATGCCGAGCGACAGGCGGGTGACGCCGAGTTCCTTGATCGCGGCGAGCTTGCCGCGGTTCAGGGTGCCGGGCTCGCATTCGAAGGTGACTTCCTGGGCCTCGTCCCACGGCAGGATGGCCTTCATGCGGTCGGTCAGTTCGCCGAGTTGCTTGGCGGACAGATACGACGGCGTGCCGCCCCCGAAGTAGACGAACTGCGGTTTGCGGCCTTCGATCAGCGGACGTCGCGCCATCATTTCCAGCTCGCGCACCGTGCAGTCGAGGTAGCGCTTGATGTCGTCGGCGCTCTTGTCGGTGTAGACGCGGAAGTAGCAGAAGTGGCAGCGCTTCCGGCAGAAGGGGATGTGGTGATAGAGGCCGAGCGGCGGCGGGGTGCCGTCGTGGGGCTGTTCGTAGATCGCGGGCACCTCGTTGGCCTGCTCCTCGGTCCAGAAGGAAAATGGCGGGTAGTTCGAGATGAAATAGTTGCCGGCGCGGGTGGCTTTCTTGGAGGCGGTGTCGGGCATGGTGGATGGCGCGCTTCGCGGCAGTGCCGAGTGGGAAGTGCGAAGTGAAAAGTGGTGGAACTCGGGCTGCGCCGGATCGGCGGAGTGTTGGAGGTATGCGTTGGGTCGGCGGCTACTCTATCGCGAAAACGGTGCCATTGCCACCGGTGATGATGATTTGGCCGAAGGCGAAGATGGGGGAGGCGGTGAGCTTCTCGCCGAGATCAAGGCGCCAGATTTCCCCGCCCGAAGCGGGATCGACGGCGTAGAGGCGGCCGTCGGAGGAGCCGAAGACGACGGCGTCGTCGAAGACGATGGGCGAGGATTCGATGCGTCCGCCGGTGGGGAAGGTCCAGGCCTGCTCGCCGGTCTTGCGATCGATGGCGTGCAGCGCCTTGTCGCGGCAGCCGATGTAGACATTCCGCTCGTCAACGGCCGGAGCGGAGAAGAACGGGAAGTCGTCGTTCTGGTAGATCCAGGTTGGCTCGGAGGCGTCGGTCTCGGCGGCGACGACCTGGTTTGCGTAGTTGGCGGCGAAGAGCGTGGTGCCATCGGTGGCGATGGAGTCGGTGATCTGCGACTCGGTGGCGATCGCGTTGAGCTTTTCGCCGCTGGCGGCGTCGAGGACGTGGAGGACGGTGTCGCAGCCGCCGAAGGCGAGCTTGCCATCGACGAGCGCCGGGGTGCCGTTGATGTAGTCGTTGGTCTGGTAGGTCCAGATCACCGTGCCGTCGGCGGGATCGAGGCAGCGGGTGATGCCGTCGTAGCCGTTGACGACGAGCCGCAGGGCGCCGTCGGGGCCGGGGATGAGATTCGGGGCGGAGGAGAATTTTTCGTTGCCGGTGATGCTCCAGATTTCCCTGCCGGTCGCGAGATCGAGGGCGTGGAAGGAACCGTCGCCCGATCCGGCGAAGACGCGGCCGTTGTGAATGGCGGGAGCGGCCTCGATGCTGTCGGCGGTCTCGTATTTCCAGCGGAGCTCACGGGTTTCGAGATCGATGGCGTAGAGAAAACCCATCACGTCGCCGACCACCAGCATGCCTTCGGCGGCGGCGGCCTCGGCGGTGCCGGGGGACTCCAGGGAAAAGGTCCAGGCGATCCCGGGGTCGCGGGGGACGGGGGAGAGGACACGGCCGGAGAGGGAGGGACCGCCGCGGGTGACCGGCCACGGGGTGGAGGTGGTGGCAGCGGGTTCGGGTTCGGAGGCTTGGGTGGAGGGCGCTTTGTCCGGGGTGTCGCAGGAGGTGAGAAACGTCGCAACGACAAGCGGGAGGATGAATGTGGCATGACCGTCCCGGTCATGAACGGGAGCGGCTGGAAGAGACGTCGAGGCGGGTGAATGCAAGGCTGGAAAGGGCGGTTGGGAGTCATGACCGGGACGGTCATGCCACGGTGAGGAGCGCGGATTCGTAGAGGCCGGTGATGGCCTCGGGGGTGAGCGGTCGGGGGTTGAAGCGGCCGGTCCACTGTTCGGCGGCGTCGGCGGCGAGTTGGGGGAGCTGCTGCGGAGGGATCTCGACGGCAGGCAGGTCAGCGAGGGAGAGGATGTGATCGAGCCACGCCGCGAGGGGGTGTTCCAGGTTCCTACTGAGGTCGTCGTAGATGGCGGCGGTGGCGGTGTCGGCGGCGTTGAAGCGAACGACGTGGGGAAGCATGGTCCAGACGGCGAGTCCGTGGGCGAGATCGTGGCGGGCGGTGAGCGGGTTGGCGGTGGCGTGGGCGGCGCCGAGCATGCTGTTCTCGATCGCGGAGCCGGCCATGGCGGCGCCGAGCAGCAGGTTGGCGCGGTCGGTGTCGGTGGCCTCGCCGCGGAGGAGCGGCTCGATGGAGGCGGAGAGGAGTCGGAATGCCTGGAGGGAGGAGGCGCTGGAAACCGGGTTGCGCCTGGTGCAGACGGCGGACTCGATGGCGTGGGAAAGGGCGTCGAGGGCGGTGAGGGTGGCGATTGTCCTTGGCTGGGACAGCGTGAGCTCGGGATCGAGCAGGGCGATGCGGGCGAGCGCCCCGGGGTCGCCGCAGGCCATCTTTTCATGGGTCTCGTCGCGCGAAACGACGGCGTATGACTGGCATTCGCTGCCGGTGCCGGCGGTGGTCGGGACGGCGATGAAGGGGAGCATCGGCGCGGTGGCGTGACCGTAGCCGCGGAAGTCGCGCATGCGCTTCTCGGGATGGTGAAGCAGGAAGTTGCAGCCCTTGGCGGTGTCGAGGCTGCTGCCGCCGCCGAGCCCGATGAGACAGTCCGGTTCGAGTTGTCGGGCGAAGTCGCGGCATTCCTCGATGTCGGTCTCGGTCGGGTTGACGTGGGTGTTCTCGAAAACCTCGGCGCGCAGGCCGTGGCGATCGAGGATGCAGCAGGCGCGGTCGACGTGACCGGCGGCGACGATGCCGGGGTCGGTGACGATGAGCGGCTTCGAGCAACCCAGCGAGCGCACGCAATCGGCAAGCTCGGCGATGCGGCCGGGCCCGAAGAGAAGACGGGGACTGGGTCGGGTGTCGAAGGTCATTTTGGAGTGCGGTGGCTTGCCACCGCTTTGGTGTGAGAGCTTGGGAGTGGGGTTGGGCGGACTGGTTGGGCGATGCCGGGGTTATGAACTTCGTGTTTGAGGGGTAGCTCAAAAGCGGAGGCAAGCCTCCGCACTCCAAAGTCGTTAGGCCACATTTCCCTGGATGGCGCGGCGGTGATAGAGGAACTCGAAGAGGTTGCCCTCGTGGGGTTGCTCCCACTGGACGCGGTTGGTCGGGAAGGGACCGAGGTTGAGTCGCTCGATGTCGGCGCTGAGGAGGAGTTGGTGGATGAAGTCCGGGTCCTCGGTGAAGGCGCTGACGACGAGCGTCTGGCCGATGTTTCCGAGCATCGCCGACTGCGGGACCTCGACGATGCTGGCGTAGGGGAACATGAACTCGGTGTTGGCCAGCGGGTGGCCGGGGTCGGTGCAGGAAACGAGGGTCGGCTGGAGGTAGATCTGGTCATAGGCGTCCACCTTGCGCGGCCCGTCGCGGTGGCGGGCGGTGAAGTCCTCGGCACCTGGTTCCTTGAGGTGGGAGCTGATGAGGTCGTCGATGCCGTCGGCGAGCGCGGAATTCGCGAAGCCGCAGAGCAGCGCGCATTCGTGGTCGCGCGGGAGCGGGGTGATCTTGGCCAGCTCGGCGGCCAGGGCGTCGGCGATCGCGTCGCGGTGGCGCGGGACGAGGATGGCCGAGGTGTTGATGCACGAGCGGCCGCCGTTGGCGGAGATGGACTCGACGAGGACCGGCAGGAACTCTTCCCAGCGATCCGCCATGTCCTCGCCGATGAGGATCTTCGAGCGACCGGTGCCGTGGACGGAGATGCTGGGAAAGGCTTCGTATTTCTTCACCGTGGCGTCGGAGCCAAAGGAAATGCCGCGGCCGCACGAGGTGAGCAGCGTGTCGCCGCCTTCGTGAGTGGTCGGGTAGTAGCCGAAAACTTCTTTCGGGAAACCGGCGGCGATCATGGCCTGGATGATGCGCAGCGGGGTGAAGGGGTCTTCGCGACCGGGCTTGAGGAGGACCGGGATCTTCATCACCGGGGCGGGGATCCACAGCGAGTTGACCGCCGGGGCGTTGCTCGGGAGGGAGACGCCGAGGGAACTCGTGGTGGGGTAGTAGTTGACGGCGAGGTCGTCGAGCCGGGTCAGGCCGGCGTCGAAGATCCCGAGTGGCATGCCGCGGGTCAGGCCGCCGATGACGGTGCGCACCTGCGACATGGCGGCGTGGACCTTGGTCATGTTCATCCGCACGAGCGAATGGGGCAGGCGGGTGAGTGCGGAGAGGGACTCGACGTAGTTGTCGGGCGACTGGGAGGTGTCGCCCATCGGCAGCTCGGCGTGGAGGAAAAGTTCGGCGGCTTCCTCGCAGTAGCCGGCGAGGGTGTCGGCGGGGATGACGTCGAGCGCGGCCTTGGCCTCGCCGATGCGCAGCAGGTCGCGGCGGATCAGGCCCGGGTTGGCGGTGTGGGTGGTCGCCACCTGTCCGCCGCCGAGGTCGAGCTCGACGCGGTCGCAGGACTCGTAGGTCTGTCCGAGGCGGAGGATGGGTAGATTCATAGTGATCAGTGAGCGGTGATCAGTGATCAGTGGAAGAATCAGTAAACCCCTTCGATGACGGTCTTGGTGCCGGACTGGAAGGGGCGGACGTCGCCGACGCCGTCCCAGGGGAATTCTTCGCAGGGTTCGCGGCGGATGGCTTCGTCGCGCGCTAGGAGTCTGGGCAGGAA
>ERZ869936.1573-NODE-1573-length-15892-cov-5.138978_pt1 | contig 15892 bp, 17 predicted proteins | sample MGYA00520876_ERZ869936 | MGnify/ENA primary metagenome ERZ869936 (study PRJEB32218, sample SAMN09650985) | biofilter metagenome | isolation source: enrty point of leading RO module | place: Saudi Arabia: Thuwal, RO plant located on Red Sea | collected 2016-02-17 ...
CGGCGTTCATGCCGGTGGTGCCGACGACATAGACGACCTGGCCTTGGGCGGCCATTTCGGCATGGCGCGCGCTTGCCTTCGGGGTGGTGAAGTCGATCACGGCGTGCGCCGCCGCGAAGACCTCCAGGGGATCGTCGCCGACGCTCAAGCCCAGCGCCGGCAGCCCGGCGAGCGTGCCGAGGTCCTGGCCCTGGGCATCGCTGCCCGGTGCATCGGAGCCGCCGGCCAGGGCGCAGCCCTCGGTCGCGGTCACGGTTTTGATGAGCATGCGGCCCATGCGCCCGGCGCAGCCGACAATTCCAATCCGCATCGTATCCATGCCCATGCCCTTCCGTGTTTCGTTCTTAGCGGCCGGTTTAGCATGGCCGGCGCGTGCGAGGCGAGGTGGGGATTCCAGGCCGCGTGCGCTTTCTTGCCGACGCGCCCGGCACGCCTCATCTATACTCGGGTATGATTCCGCTCCACGACGACAATCCCACGCACATCTTCCCGGTGGTGACGGTCGGCCTGATCGTCGTCTGCGTCCTGGTCTTCTTTTGGCAGTTGTCCCTGCCGGGCCAGGCCGGGCAGCAGGCTATCTACAGCTATGGTCTGATCCCCGCGGTCCTGTTCGGCGATGCCCGCTTGCCGGCCGAGCTGGTCGCCGTGCCGGCCGCCATGTCGGTCCTCACCTCGATGTTCCTGCATGGCGGCTGGATGCACCTGATCGGCAACATGCTCTACCTGTGGATCTTCGGGAACAACATCGAGGATTCCATGGGCCACGCCCGCTTCATCGTGTTCTACGTGCTGTGCGGTGTGGCCGCGGCCCTGACGCAGGCGCTGCATGACCCGGCCTCGATCATTCCGATGATCGGCGCCAGCGGGGCGATCGGCGGGGTTTTGGGCGCCTATGCCCTGTTGTTCCCGCGTGCCCATGTTCTGGTGCTGGTGCCGCTCGGCTTCTTCATCACCACGGTGCGGGTACCGGCGCTTCTGGTGCTCGGCTTCTGGTTCGTGCTGCAATTCATTCAGCAGGCCATGATCCCGGCCGGCCAGGGCGGCGTGGCGCACTGGGCGCACATTGGCGGCTTCGTCGCCGGCATGATCCTGATCCTGCCTTTCAAACGCCGCGGCGTGCCCCTGTTCGGCGGCCCCAGGGCGCGGCCGGCCAAGCCGTCCTCGGGTCCCGGCCAGCCCCGGGGCCGAGGCTCCTCCATGCGCTTTCCGCGCAGCGGCCGGCGGGGGCCCTGGTCTTAGCGCAGGGCCTTTTACGTGACATTTCTGCGTTTCCGCACCCCGTTCAGTATTCGTTAATCCTGATATCTCAAACTTGTTGAAGTGTTGAGGTAAATGCCTCAGACGGCCAAGAACGGCCGAAAAGAGATGCGGGGGATAAAAGTCATGAGCGCGGCAAACCCGAACGGCATTCCGGTCTTCTTGCGCCGGCCCGAGGACCGCACGCCGGCCAAGCTGGCAATCAAGCGGCCGGAGGGGACCGAGCGCCCACAGGTGGCCCTCCACGATCCGGCCGCGACGATCCACGGCGGCAGGGCGCCGGTCACGCCGGATTTCCTGTCCGAAACGCCGGTCCGCCCGGTGGTGGCTGAACACAACGTTCCCGATAGCGCCGCGACGCCGGCCCTGATTCGGCCGGGAACCTCGCGCCCGATTCTGCCCTGGATGGCACGCAAGACGGCCGAGGTTGCCCCGAAGGCGGCGGTCAAACCCGTTTCCAGCAGCGATGTCGTCGATCTGACGGCGCGGCGCGAGGCCAATCCGGAACCGGCGCCCATGAAGCTCTATCAGGAATTGCGCAGCGCCTTTGAGGCCGACCAGGACGACGCGCCCGAAGACGACGATGCCGCCTTTCAGGTCACCCTGCCGCGCAGCGTCATTCGCCAGATTCGCGTGCTGGCGGCGGAGGAAGGCACGACGCACCGGGCAATCATCCTGCGCGCCCTGCGCGCGGCCGGTGTCGAGATTCCCGAAGGCGCCGACGTCGACCGGCGCGCGGTCGCTGCCAAGCGGCGCCAGCAGGCCTAAGTTTAAAATTCAGATTTAGCGAATTGCGATTGCCGGTTTGACCGGTTGTGCCGCCGCGGCCTTGGCGGCGGGCGCCGCGGCATCCATGCCTTCGCGTTCGCGCAGGTGGCCGGACAGGCGGAACTCGACCTTCTTGAAGATATACAGAATGCCGTAGGTCACGATCAGGTAGATGATGCCCGCGGTGATGTAGATCTCGTAGACGGCGAAGCTGCGCGCGACGATGATGCGCGCGACGCCGGTCAGATCCAGAAGTGTGATGATGCTGACCAGCGAGGTTGCCTGGAACAGGAACACGACCTCGTTGGAATAGGCCGGCAAGGCCAGACGGAAGGCCTTGGGCAGGATGATGCGGCGATACAGCAGGCCGCGCGACATGCCGCAGGCACGCGCCGCCTCGACCTCACCATAGGGCACCGCGCGAATCGCGCCGCGCAGGATCTCGGCCGTGTAGGCTGCGGTGTTCAGCGTCAGGGTCAGGACCGCGCAAAAATACGGCTCGCGGAAGAAATGCCAGAGGCCGGCGGCCTCCAGCGCCTCGCGGAACTGACCGCTGCCGTAATAGATCAAAAAGATCTGCACCAGTAGCGGCGTGCCCCGGAAATAGAAGATGTAGCCATAGACAGGCATCCACAGCGCCGGGTTGTGCGACACGCGCATGAGGGCGAGCGGAACCGAAACCGCCAGACCGATCAGCACGCTCAGCGCGGTGATCTCGATCGTCAGGACGGCGCCCTCCAGTAGGGCCGGAATACTGCTGAAGATGACGTCGAAATCCATCGCTCAAGCCCTCCGGATGCCGCGGTTGGCCCAGGCTTCTGCGCGTTGCAGCGCGAGCATCGAGACGATGGTGATCGCGAGATAGATCAGCGAGGCGGCGAAATAGAACGTGAAGGGCAGGCGCACCGCGCGCGCGGCGATGTCCGCGTTGCGCAGCAGTTCCGGCAGTTGAATGACGGAGATCAGCGCTGTCGCCTTGATCAGAACCATCCACACGTTGCCCAGGCCGGGCAGGGCGAAGCGCCAGACCTGCGGCAACAGGATGCGCCGGAACGCCAGCGAGCGGCTCATGCCATAAGCGCGCGCGGCTTCGATCTGGCCCTTGTCGATGGCCAGGAACGCGCCGCGGAAAACCTCGGTTGCGAAGGCGCCATAAATGAACCCGATGGTAATGAAACCGGCCAGGAAGGGATTGATGTCGATGATGATGTCGTGGCCGAAGCTTTCCAGCACGGTTTGGATCAGCGTCGGCGTGCCGTAGTACACGATCAGGATCAGGATCAATTCGGGAACGCCGCGAATGACGGTCGTGTAGGTGTCGGCGGCAGTGCGCGCGGTCCTTGAATGGGACAGTTTGCCCCAGGCGCCAAGCAGGCCCATGACCAGCGCCAAGGCCATGGCGCAGACACCGACGAGAAGGGTGACCTGCACCCCATCCCATAGCATCCAGCCGTAGCCTTTAAGGTCTAGCACTGTGCGAGGTGTTCCTGTACGCGCTTACTAGGATGACGCCGGGGAGCGTCCGCTGGACGCCCCCCGGTGCCGCGACGAACCGGCGTGGGCGTCTTAGCTGGCCGGTGCCGGCGGTTTGCCGTAAACGTCGAAGTCGAAGTACTTGTCGTTGATCTTCTTATAGGTGCCGTCCTTGCGGATCTGGGTGATCGCGGCGTTCAGGCCCTTGCGCAGATCGTCCTCGCCCTTGCGCACCGCGATTCCGGCGCCATCGCCGTGCCACTTCGGATCGTTGTAGTCGGGGCCGACGAACTCGAAACCCTTGCCGGCGTCGGTTTCCAGGAAGCCTTCGAGCAGCGCGACCGAATCGGCCATGACCAGATCGACGCGGCCGGATACCAGGTCGGCGTTCGCTTCGTCCTGGGTCGCATAGACGCGGATGTCCATGCCCGGGAAGTTGTCGCGCAGGAAGTTCTCATGGATCGTGGCGCGCTGAACGCCGACGCTCTTACCTTTCAGGCCGTCGGGCGAGATGTCGAGGCCCATGCCTTCCTTGGCAATAAACTTGGCCGGGGTGTTGTAGTACTTGTCGGTGAAGTCGACCTTCTGCTTGCGCTCTTCGGTGATCGACATCGAAGCGATGATCGCGTCGTACTTCTTGGCGATCAGGCCGGGGATGATGCCATCCCAATCCTGCACCACGAATTCGCAATCGTACTTCGCCGCTTCGCACAAGGCCTTGGCGATATCGACGTCGAAGCCCTGAAGCTGACCCTTGTCGTCAATGAAATTAAATGGCGGGTAGGCGCCTTCGGTGCCGATGCGCACCTTCTTCATGTCGGCCGAAGCCGTTCCGGCCACCAGGACCAGAGCGACCGCCGCCGCAACGCTCGCAAACACTGTTCTCATGCTACTTGCTCCCTTATCGTTCGCTTTCGTTTCGTTGAGATTGAGTTCCCAACACACTTCCCCCGAAAAACCTAGCCCCCGTAAACCTGTCACACGCGCGCTTGCCGTTTTTCGTGTACGTCACAGATTGCTGGCCATGAATTGACGGAACCGTTCGGACCGCGGGTTGCCGAAGACTTCGCGCGGCGTGCCCTGTTCCTCGATCCGCCCTTCGTGCAGGAAGACGACCTCGCTGGAGACCTCTCGGGCAAAGCCCATTTCGTGGGTCACGACGATCATGGTTCGGCCTTCTTCCGCCAACTGGCGGATGACGCGCAAGACCTCGCCGACCAATTCGGGGTCGAGCGCCGAGGTCGGTTCGTCGAACAGCATCAGCGCCGGCTCCATGGCCAGGGCCCGCGCGATCGCCGCGCGCTGCTGCTGGCCGCCAGAGAGGTGCGAGGGGTAGTAATCGAGCTTGTCGGCCAGCCCGACCTTCTCCAGCACCGCTCTCGCCCGGTCCATGGCCTCGTCCTTGGGTACCTTGAGCACATGGATCGGCGCCTCGGTCACGTTCTGCAGCACCGTCATGTGCGACCACAAATTGAACTGCTGAAACACCATGCCTAGGCGCGCGCGGATGCGGTCGACCTGATCCTGGTCGGCGGGCACGGTCTTGCCGATGCGCGACTTGGTCATGCGGATCAGCTCGCCGGCCACGGTGACGCGGCCGGAATCGGGAATCTCGAGGAGGTTGATACAACGCAGGAAGGTGCTTTTGCCTGAGCCGCTGGACCCCAGCATGGCAATCACGTCGCCCTCGTGGGCCGTCAGGGAAATACCCTTCAAGACCTCGAGGGGTCCGAAACGCTTGTGAATATCCTCGCACAGCAGCGCCACGCCGCCAGCGGGCGCCACCATGGCTGCCTCAGCCATCAACCAATCGCGCTCCCTGCGATTTCATTTTTATTGCCGGAAGGGTAGTGGGGATTTGCCTGCGGGCAAAGGCAAAAATGGTTACTTCCTAGGCATCGGAGGTCCCGTCATCCTTGCCGGCCAGAAGGCGGTCCAGGCGCGCCCTTTCGGCCGGGCTCAGACCATCCCCGGCCTCGGCTTGGGGGCGTTGCGGCCCGCGCCGGCGGATATAGACCGCGACGCCGATGGCGCCGGCCACAAGGATCGCGGCCGGCCCGAACCACAGCACATAGGTCTCCGGCTTGACCGGCGGCTTCAACAGCACGAAGTCGCCGTAGCGCGCGACCATGAAGGCGCGCACCTCGTCGTCGCTGTCGCCGGCGACAAGCCGCTCGCGGACCAGGATGCGCAAGTCCTTGGCCAGGTCGGCGTTCGAGGCGTCGATCGATTCGTTCTGGCACACCAGGCAGCGCAGGCCGGTTGAAATCTCCCGGGCCCGGGCTTCCAGGGCCGGGTCGTCCAGAATCTCGTCCGGCTCCACGGCCAGGGCCGGCAGCGAGAGGCTCGCCCAGCCGAGGGCCAGTGCTGCGAACAAGACGCGGATCATCGGCTCAGCTCCACGATCAGGGGCCGAATGATCTCCTCCATGGCGCGCCGGTCGATCGGCCCCCAATGGCGGTAGCGGATCCGGCCTTCGCCATCCACGATGAAGGTCTCCGGCACGCCGGACACGCCCCAGTCGATACCGATGCGTCCCGGCTCGTCAGTGCCGATCCGGCTGTAGGGATTGCCCAGTTCCACGAGCCAGGCGCGTGCCTCCGCAGGCTTGTTCTTGTAGTTCATGCCATAGAGTTCGACGCCGCCTTGCGCCGCCAGGTTCATGAGCAACGGGTGCTCGGCCCGGCAGGGGATGCACCAGGAGGCGAAGAAATTGACCAGGCTGACCTTTCCGGCCTTCAGGTCCGTGCTCGCCAGCCCGGGCACGCCAATGCCGGCCAGCGGCCCGGCGTCGAAATCCGGAACCGGCTGATCGATCAGGGCCGAGGGCAGGATGCGCGGGTCGCGGCCCGGGGCCAGGCCCCACAGGAAGTATCCGGCCAGCACCGCGAACAGGATTACGGGCGCCAGGAACAGCAGGCGGCGCCCAACATTGCCTTGCGCAATCTCGCTCATGCCTTGGCCGCGGCCGTGCCGGTATTTGGTGCCGGGCAGGTGCGCCGGGGCGCGCCGATACGCAGGCGCCGGTCGCTCAGGGAGACGGCGCCGCCCAGCATCATCAGGATCGAACCGGCCCAGATCCAGGGCACCAGCGGCTCGTAAAACACCCGCACGGTATGTCCGCCGCGGCCGTCCGGATCGCCGATCGCCGTATAGAGATCGGCCAGCCCGGTCGTATGGATCGCCGCTTCCGTGGTCGGCATTTGCTGCACCGTGTAGAGCCGCCGCTCCGGGCGTTGCACCGTCACAGGGCGCCCGTCGCGGGTCACCGTGATCTGGGCCATGTCGCTAACGTAGTTGGGGCCCTGGACGCGATTGACGCCCTCCAGCCGATAGTCGTAGCCGGCCACGGCGACGCTGTCGCCTGGGCGCATGATCAGGATCTCCTCGACCTTCCAGGAGGCCGAACCGACGATCCCGACGATGGCGACCGCCATGCCGGCATGCGCCAGGGTCATGCCATGGGCCGAACGCGGCAGGGTCAGGGCGCGGCGCCAGGATTCGCTTGGGTGCACGCGCAGCAGCTTGATGCGGCCGGCCCACTCGCTCAGCGCGCCGATGAACAGCCAGGCGGCCAAGCCCATGCCCAGGGCCGGACCGACCGGGCCGCCACTTAGATAGAGTGCCAACAGCGTCGCGGCGACGGCGGCGGCGAGCGCCGCCTTCATGCGGCCCAGCACGCCGGCCAGGTCGGCGCGCTTCCACGACAGCATGGGGCCGAGCGCCATAATCGCGATCAGCGGCGTCATGATCGGTACGAAGGTCAGATTGAAATAGGGCGCGCCCACGGTCGCCTTGTAGCCGAAGGCTTCCGCGAACAGCGGGTACATGGTGCCCAGGAATACGGTCGCGCAGGCCACCGCGAGCAGCAGGTTGTTCAGGACCAGGCCGCTCTCGCGGCTGATCGGCGCGAACAGCCCGCCGCCTTTCAATGCCGGGGCGCGAATTGCGAACAGCATCAGTGAGCCGCCAATGGTCAGGCACAGCAGCACCAGAATGAAGACACCGCGTTCCGGGTCGGTCGCAAAGGCGTGGACCGAGGTCAGAAGCCCCGAGCGAACGATGAAGGTGCCGATCAGCGACAGCGAGAAGGTCAGGATCGCCAGCAATACGGTCCAGGTCTTCAAGGCGTCGCGCTTCTCGACCACGATCGCCGAATGCAGTAACGCGGTGCCGAGCAGCCAGGGCATGAAGGAGACATTCTCGACCGGATCCCAGAACCACCAGCCGCCCCAGCCGAGCTCGTAGTAGGCCCACCAGGAGCCGAGCGCGATGCCGCCGGTCAGGAAGCACCAGGCGGCCAGGGTCCAGGGCCGCACCCAGCGCGCCCAGGCGGCATCGACCCGGCCTTCGATCAGGGCCGCGATGGCGAAGGAGAAGGCCATGGAGAAACCGACATAGCCCAAGTAGAGCATGGGCGGATGGAAGGCGAGGCCGGGGTCCTGAAGCAGCGGGTTCAAATCCGCGCCGTCGGGCGGTGGCGGGAACATCCGCGCGAAGGGATTGGAGGTGAAGAGGCTGAAGGCCAGGAAGCCGATCGCGATCCAGGATTGCACGCTGAGGACGCGCGCGCGCAGCGGCGCCGGAAGATTGCTGCCGAACAGCGCGACCGCCGCGCCGAACACCGCCAGGATCAAAATCCACAGCAGCATGGAGCCTTCGTGATTGCCCCAGGTTCCGCTGATCTTGTAGAGCAGCGGCAATTTCGAGTTCGAATTCTGCGCGACGTTGGCGACCGTGAAGTCGGAAGTCACGTAGGCGTGCATCAGGGCGAGAAACGCGGTCAGCACGAAGACCAATTGCAGAAGGGCGGCCGGTTCGGCCAGCGCCATCCAGGCGGCGCGTCCGCGCGCCGCGCCGATCATCGGCAGACTGCCTTGCAGCAGCGCGACCGCGAGCGCCAGGATCAGGGCGAAGTGACCGATCTCGGGAATCATTCCTTGGCGTCCGCGCCTTTCCACTGTCCCGATTTCTTGAGCGCGTCGGCAACTTCGCGCGGCATGTAGTTCTCGTCGTGCTTGGCCAGCACCTCGTCGGCGACGAAGGTTCCGTCGGCGCCCATGCGGCCCTCGGTCACCACGCCCTGCCCTTCGCGGAACAGGTCCGGCAAAATGCCGCGATAGGTCACCGGCACGCTGGCCGACAAGTCGGTGACGCGGAACGCGACGGTCAGGCCGTCGGCCGCTTTCCTGACCGAGCCTTCCTCGACTAGACCGCCGAGGCGGAACGCGCGCTCGGCCGGCGGCGCCTTCGCCTGTATCTCGCTCGGGCTGTAGAAGAAGGTGACGGTTTCCTGGAAGGCCACCAGGACTAGGGCTACGGCGGCCGATAGCACCGCCATGCCGCCAAGGATCAGAACCAGGCGCCGATGCTTGCGCTTCATGCCTCGGCCTCCGTTCCCCGATTCCGCCGCGCGCCCAGGCCGGCGGCCTCCAGGCGGGCCAACTCGCGCTCCTTGGCGCGCAGGCGTTGCAGGCTGACGACCAGCAAGCCGATCAGGACCAGCGCGCTGACGCCGAAGGCCGGCCACACGAAGCCGCCGTATCCGCCCATCGTCAGAAAATCGCTCAACCCAGGCTTGCCTTGTTCGGTTTCGGATCGGCCGATGACATCTACTTAGGGTTCCCGGCCGGGACTGTCACTGACCTAGCGCAAAAGTGTAGTCGGCCAAGGGAACGGGCGCCTCTAAGCCGCCTGCGACGCGGCCAGGGCGGCGCGCGCGTTCAGCCGTGCGGCGATCAACTCACTCTTCACGCGCAGGATCATCACCACGAGGTAATAAGCGTTAAATCCCAAGGCCATAAGCAGCAAGGGCCAGAGCATGGAAGGATGGATGCTCGGTCCGTCCATGCGGAACACGCTGGCCGGCTGGTGCAGGGTGCTCCACCACTCGACCGAGAACTTGATGATCGGCACGTTGACGAAGCCGACCAGGGCCAGGATGGCGGCCGCGCGGGCGCCGCGCCCGGCGGTCTCGAAGGCGTTCATCAGGGCCATGTGGCCGAGATAGAGGAAGAACAACACCAGCATCGAGGTCAGGCGCGCGTCGCCCCAGGCCCACCAGGTGCCCCACATGGGCTTGCCCCACAAGGATCCGGTCACAAGCGCCAGGAACGTGAAACAGGCACCGATCGGCGAGGAGGCCTTGGCGATCAGATCGGCCAGCGGGTGCCGCCAGATCAGGGCCGTCGCGCTGGCCGCCGCGATCACGGTGTAGACGAACAGCGCCATCCAGGCCGCCGGGACATGGACGTACATGATGCGCACGCTTTCGCCCTGCTGATAATCGGCCGGGCTGGCGAACAGCGCCAGATAGAGCCCGATCCCGAAGCACGCCGCCGTCAGGATCGCGCACCAGGGCAGGATCGCGTTGGCCAAACGCAAAAAACGCGCGGGATTCGCGAAACGGTGCATGTGGTCGTCTCCGGGCCTGGCTGCTTTGCGCCCTAGCGCCTCAACCTAATCATTCCATGGATTGCCGCAAGGCCGCGGCCCCGGCCAGCGGCGCCAGGACCAGAAAGCCCAAAAACAAGGCGCCCAGGAACATGATGTGCGGCTGGGCGTTCAATCCGCCCAGCGCGGCATCGACCGCAGACACGCCGAAGATCAGCACCGGCACGTTGAGCGGCAGGACCAGCAGGGGGATCAGAACGCCGCCGCGCCGCGCACCCAGGGTCAGCGCCGCGCCGATCGCGCCGATCAGGCTCAGGCTCGGCGTGCCCAGCGCCATGGCGAGCAACAGCATCGGCAGGCCGGCGGCATCCATGTTGTAGAACAGTGCGATCAAGGGCGTCGCTGCGATCAGGGGCAGGCCGGTGGTCAGCCAGTGCGCCAAGGCCTTGGCCAGCACGGTCAGCTCCAAGGGATGCGGCGACAGGATCAGCAATTCGAGGGAGCCGTCCTCGTAGTCGGCCAGGAACAGCCGTTCCAACGACAGGAGAACCGCGAGCAGCGCCGTGACCCAGATGACGCCCGGCGCCATGCGCGCCAGCAGGTTCGGCTCCGGCCCGACGCCGAACGGGAACAGGGCCGCGGTCAGCACGAAGAACAGCACGGCCAGGCTGGCGTCCGCACGCTGCCGCAGGGCGAGGCGCAGGTCGCGCAGGATCAGGTGCAGGATGCCCCTCACCAGGCATGCTCCAAGGCGGCCGCGCGCGCCGCTTCGGCGTGGGGCGCCAGGTCGAGCGCGACCGCGCCCGGCAGGTCGAGCGACACATGAGTCGCCACTGCCACCCGGCCGCCCTGTGCCCGGTGCGCGGCCATCAGCCGGGCGAGATTGGCCTGGGAGGCCGTATCCAGACCGACCGTGGGCTCGTCCAGCAGCCACAGGGTCCCCGGGCTCACGGCGAGGCGGGCCAGGGCCAGACGGCGGCGTTGCCCGGCGGACAGCACGCGCCCAGGCAGCCCTGCGAGGGTCTCCAGGGCGAAGGCGGCCAGGCCGTTTTGCAGCGCGGCCTCGGCGACGGGGCCGTGCAGGCCGGAGGCGAAGGGCAGGTTCTCGCTCAGACTCAGTACCGGTTTGACCGCGTCCAGATGGCCCAGGTAGCGCAGGCGCGCCCGGTGCGCCTCGGGATCCTGCTCGATGTCCGCGCCGTCCCAGGTCAATTGGCCGGCGCTGGGCCGCAGCAGGCCGGCCATGAGGCGCAGCAGGCTGGATTTGCCGCTGCCGTTCGGCCCGGTCAGCAACAGGGCGCCGCCCGCCGGCAGGTCGAAGTCCAGCCCGGCGAAGACAGGCCTGTCGGCCCGCATGCAGGACAGATTGCGTCCCTGAAACTGGCTCATGGGGGGAATTGGCTCATCGGGCCCCGAGGGCGGTCAGGCCAAGGATCTGACCTGCGTTCGGCCGGGTATAGCAGAGCTCTGTGGCCGGCGGAACCGCGGCCACAAAAAGGAATGGCGGCCGCCGGGATCGGGTCCGGCCGCCGCCTATAGTTTCCAGCCGAAGGGGGGCTTCGCATCGAGGCCGGCTGGGAACCTCTGACAGAGAGGGGAAGTCTCCGTAGGCTCAACATGGCCGGGTAATGTGGTCCAACTGGGCCGCAATTATGGCGCAAATGTGGATTCTGCCGATCCCGGCAAAGATGTACGCGGGGCTAGTCGTAGCTGCGCGCGTCTTCGATCACCTTGCCGTCGTTGGCCAGCGTGCCCGGTTCGTGCAGCACGACATCGCCGCGGATCTTGGTTACGTCCTGCAGGCTGCGGGCGATGGCCTCCGCCAGGGCCTCATCCTGGCTCAGCGCCGTGCGCGCCTCGCCGCCGATCTCGCAATGCAGGGCCATGGTGTCGCTCTCGCCGCTGCGACTCACGACCAGGCGTGCCTTGACGATCTCCGGATGGCGTTTTGCCACCGCGGCGATCTGCGACGGATGCACGAACATGCCCTTGACCTTGGTCGTTTGATCGGCCCGGCCCATCCAGCCTTTCAGACGCAGATTGGTGCGGCCGCAAGGACTCGCCCCTGGCAGAACCGCGGACAAATCGCCGGTCGCGAAGCGGATCAGCGGCGCCTCGGCATTCAAAGTGGTGATTACGACTTCGCCGACCTCGCCCTCGGCGAGCGGATCGCTGGTGCCGGGACGCAGGATCTCCAGGATCATGCCTTCGTTGAGGATCAGGCCCTGGTCGGCCGCGCTCTCGTAGGCGATGACGCCCAGGTCGCCGGTCGCGTAGGCCTGCAGTACTTTGACGCCGCGCGCGGCATACTCGGCGCGCAAGCTTGGGAACAGTGCGCCGCCCGAGACGAGGGCCTTGTCGATGCTGCTGCAATCGAGTCCGAGTTCCTTGCCCTTGTCCAACAGGATCTTCAGGAAATCCGGCGTGCCGCAAAAACCTTTGGGCCGCAGCCGCGCGATCGCCTCGACCTGGTTCTCCGTGTTGCCGACGCCTGCCGCGACGACAACGCAGCCGAGCGCGCGTAAGCCGCTGTCCAGAATCCAGCCGCCGGGCGTCAAATGGTAGGAGAAGGAATTGTGGGCAATCTCGCCTTTGCGGAAACCGGCGGCGTACAGTGCTCGGGCACAACCCCAGTAGTCCGCACGCGCCGCCTCCAATTCGAAGATCGGCCCGGGCGATACGAAAAAGCGCGTGGCCGCGGCAGCGTCTACCGCGTTGAAGCCGCCCATCGGCGGCGCCTCGCTCTGCAACGCGATGAGTTCCGATTTCCGTGTGACCGGCAAACGCGCCAAGGACGCCCGGTCGGCCACCGAGTCCGGATCGACATCGGCGAGAACCCTGGCGTAGGCCTGGGCATTCGATTTGGCGTGGGCAATCTGCTTCGGCAGCGCGGCCATGAGCGCGGCCTCGCGCATCGCCGGATCGCGGGTCTCCAGCTCGTCGAAAAATGTCGATGACTTCGGCATGAGGTCAGGCGAGCCAGCGTTTCCGACGCTTGTAATGCTTGACGTCGCGGTAGCTCTTGCGGCCGCTGGCGGACAGGCCGAGGTAGAATTCCTTCACGTCCTCGTTGGAGCGCAAAGCCGTGGCATCGCCGTCCATGACCACGCGGCCGTTTTCCAGAATATAGCCGTACTTCGCGTACTTGAGCGCGACGTTGGTGTTTTGCTCGGCCAACAGGAAGGTCACGCCCTCGTTCTCGTTCAGGCTTTTGACGGTCTCGAAGATCAGCTCGACCAATTGCGGCGCCAGGCCCATCGAGGGTTCGTCGAGCAGGATCGTTTTGGGCCGGCTCATCAGCGCGCGTCCGATCGCGCACATCTGCTGCTCGCCGCCCGAGGTGTAGCCGGCCAGACTGGTGCGCCGCTCTTTCAGGCGCGGGAAGTATGAATACACCAGTTCCAGGTCGCTCTGAATCTCAGCGCGGGCGTTGCCGCGCGTGTAGGCGCCGGTCAGCAGATTTTCCTCGACCGTCAAATGTTCGAAGCAATGGCGCCCCTCCATGACCTGGATGACGCCGCGCTTGACCAGCTCGTTCGGTGTGAGTTGATCGATGCGCGTGCCTTCGAATTCGATGGAGCCCTTCGTGATGTCGCCCCGCTCGGCGCGCAGAAGGTTGGAAACGGCCTTCAACGTCGTGGTCTTGCCGGCACCGTTGGCGCCCAGAAGCGCGACGATGCCGCCCCTGGGCACGGTCAGGGACACGCCCTTCAGGACCAGGATGACGTGATCGTAAATAACCTCGATGTTGTTGACCGACAGCAAGGCTTTCTCGGCCGCCGGCTGAACCTTGTCGCCGGGTGAGATGTCATGTGCGGTGCTTATCGACATGGCCGGTGCCACCAAAAGTATCGAACCAAGAAACCAAGCAATGCCGGGAGGAAGTTCGCGGCCCCCACCGGAAGAGGATGGGGGCCACGCATTCATTCCGGGCTTACTTGCAGTCGCGCAAGGTAATGCCCTTTTCTTTCGCGTATTGGGCCGCGGAGGCTTCGTACTGCGCGCGAAGCGCTTCGCGGCGTGGCGCGATGAAGTCCGTGATCGCATTCCACTTCTTGCCGTCCCATTGCTGCACAACGGCCGAGCCGCCGCCCTCATGGTCCATGCAGGAAAGCTTCACGGGGCTCAACAGCCCGGTCATGCCGGCTTCGTCGATCTTCGCCTGGGAGATATCCAGGTTTTCGAAGCCCCACTGGATCTGCTCGCCGGTCATTGCCTTGTTGCCGAACTTGCCCTGTGCGGTGCGAATCGCCTCTGTGAAGAAGAAGGTGTTCACCAGGGCCCGGTTGTACAGCACGGTGCCGATGTTTGCCTTGTCGGCTATGCCTTTGCCGTCGGCGTGCATCTTCTCGATGTCCTTGAAGATGGGGGCGGAAGTGCCGACGCCGGTGATGTTCAGCGACTTGTAGTTCTTTGCCGCGTCGCCGGCGGGCACGACGTCCGCTTCCGCGCCGGACCACCAGATGCCGACGAATTTATCCATGGGGAACCCGGCTGCCGCCGCTTCCTTGATCGCGGTCGAGTTCATGACGCCCCACCCCCACAGTAAAACCCAGTCGGGCTTTAGCTGACGGCCGATCTGCAGCCAGGTCGCCTTCTGCTCCAGACCGGGATGGGCAACCGGGAACTTGGAGAACTCAAAACCTTCCTCGCCGGCCAGGCGCTCGAGGGTCGCGATCGGTTCTTTGCCGTAAGCGCTGTCGTGATAGACCAGCGCGATCTTCTTGCCCTTCAGGCTGCCGCCCGTTTCCTTCTTGGCGTACTGCACCATCACATCGGCGCCGGCCCAATAGGTGATCGGCATGGTGAAGACGTACGGGAACACCCGCCCGTCCGAGGCGTCGGCGCGGCCGTAGCCCATGGACAGAACCGGAATGTTGTCCGAAGTCGCCCGCTCGATCAGCGCGTAGGTGATGCCCGTCGAGTACGGGTTGACGACGCTGGCCCCGGTCGAACCCAAGCCCTTAAGGCGTTCGTAGCACTCAACGCCACGGTCGTTGTTGTACTGGGTCTCGCACTCTTCCCACTTGTACTTGACACCGTTGATGCCGCCGTCGCGCAAGTTCACGAGTTGCAGGTAGTCGTTGAAACCGTCGGCAAGCGGGATGCCGTTCGGCGCATATGGGCCAGTGCGGTAAACCAGCAAGGGCACGAACTGCTCTTCAGCCGCCTGAGCCGGCTGAGGGGCGGTCGCGCCCGCCAGCATGGCCGCGCCCAAAACGGCAAAACCAAGTTTCTTTAGTTCCATCCTGAAGTCCTCCCTATAGGACGAGGCTGTATTGCCCCACATTTATGACGCTACGCTAACATCGACGGTAAACCGCCGCAAATCGCCGGTCCGGCCGCACCATCAGTATGGGAAAGGCCATAGCCGCAACTTCTCCTTGCCGATCTGCCAAAGGCGCGCCAAGCCATGTGGCTCGACGATCAGGAAAAAGATGATCAGGGCGCCGAAGATCATGAACTCCAGGTGCGAAACCATCTCGACCGAGATTCGGAGCCCGAGGGCGCTTGGCGCATTGTTCAGGAAGATCGGCATCAGCACAATGAATGCGGCGCCAAGGAACGACCCCAGGATCGAGCCCAGGCCGCCGATGATAATCATGAACAAAACCTGGAACGAGCGGTTGATCTCGAACGCGAGCGCCTCGACCGACCCGGTGTAGACGAAGGCCCAGAGCGCGCCGGAAATGCCGATAAAGAACGACGAGATGGCGAACGCCGACAGCTTCGCGAACAACGGGCGAATGCCGATGATTTCGGCTGCGATGTCCATGTCGCGAATGGCCATCCAGGTGCGCCCGATCTTGCTGCGCGTCAGGTTCTTGGCGACCAGCGCCATGACCGCGACGAAGGCCAGCAGGAAGATGTATTTCGTTTCGGGCGTTGCCTGGGTGCCGGTCAGGTAGATATCGCCGAACAGCGCGCGCGGCGGGGCCGAGATCACGCCGGAGGGGCTGTAGTTGTTCCACCACTGGAACTTGTTGAACATCCAGACCAG